>JAESGV010000042.1_pt1 | contig 366576 bp, 360 predicted proteins | sample 9269781 | NCBI WGS metagenome assembly JAESGV01 (sample SAMN15741586, study PRJNA653496) | algae metagenome | isolation source: Tildeniella torsiva UHER 1998/13D and co-occurring heterotrophs from... | place: Slovakia: Slovak Paradise National Park, Hrabusice, Kosice Region | collected 2000-01-01
AGGTCTTCTACAACCGTCAACGCCACCAGGTCGGACTTGCCGACCGCACCCCGGCCGAGACCTACGCTGCCAGCCGAGCAGCCTGATCTGTCACAACAACGTGTCTACGGAACCCTGGCAACTCCACGAACACAGCCGGGTCCGCGAAGCCCTCCGCGGTGGCAACCACGAAGTCCTCCTTCAACCCCGTCGCGGTCACCCGATACCGCAGATCCACCCCCGGGGCGATCCCCCGGTACCACAACACCGTCGAGTCCTTGCCGTCGATCTCCGGCACCACGTCCCCGCGACCCCTCGGCACGAACCGCAGCTCACGACCCTCGAACCCGAGCGACACGCCCTGACCCGACACGCCGAAACGCGCCGAGAACCCAACGCCCGCCGCAGCCACACTCCCGTCCTTCGCGTCCGCGACCACCTCGAGCTTCGGGTCGACCTCAACCCACCCGCCCTCCGGCCCACGGAACCACTTCGGCTCCATGAACAACTCGGTCTGCTTCAACCCCGACTCCAACAACCACGTCTCCGCGCCCTCACTACGCATCTCACCCAGCTCACGGACCGGCCGATCCTCCCCCGGCCGCAACGGAGCCACCCCACCGCCCGCCGGCGGCATCACGCCATCCACCCCGAGTTCACCGACCAGGTCACGCGGTTCCGAGACCGGCAGCGGTTCAGCCGCCACGGTCGACGGGCCCGGTGCTGGTGCCGGCTCCTCGACCTGCGGAGCGGCCCCCGCCGTGGCATCTTCGGCGCAGAAGCTCAGCACCAACAAGGACGACAAACCGACCAACACGCGACGGCGCGCACGCGACGAACCAGACATCACAGACCCCCACCCTGCCCCCGACCACCCCGGCGACACCTCTGTCGAATAGGCCATCCAGCCCACCCCGATGGGTCTATCGACCTACGCGCCCGGGAACTTGAGCCGCTCCAGATACACGACCGCCAGCTCACCAACCGACATCGATGTCGTCGTCGGCTCCGAGATATTCTTCGGCCCGGTCGATCGCAAGGAACTTCGCGCCGGAGCGCTCGAGGGCCTGGGTCACGAGCTCGTACGGATCGACCGTCTCGCCACGGACCAGCGTGTGAGGTTCGAGCTCGTCGGCTGGCTCGGTCGAGACCAGGTACATGCGGTTCGACTCGCGGCCGCGGGAGAGTCCGACGTACCCGGCTTCTCGGTGCAGGTCATCGCTGGCGAGCAGCAGCCCGTGATCGACGGTCCGGCCCTGCGCCTTGTGGACGGTCACCGCGTAGCCGTGCCGCACCCACCCGGCATCGAGGTACTCCCGGTCGAGTCGACGGATCGCTCCATCGGGCTCCGCCAGGGCGACCGCGTGTCGGCGATGGTCGATGTTCACGATGGTCCCGACGGTGCCGTTGCGGATCCCGTTGGCGTGGTCGTTCCGCGTGCAGATCACCTGATCGCCGGCCTGGAACGGCCGCCCGGCCACGACAATCGGCTCACCGGACAGCTCGTCGGCGACGAGGCAGCGGGCACGTCGGTTGAGGTCGTCGACGTCACTGTTGCGTCTGGCCATCATCAAGGCCGACGAGCCCTGCTGTCGGTGCTCGTACCAGTCGGCGACGATTGTGTTCCGGGCCGTCTCGGCGTCCGCTGCGGCGACCACGTTGCCGTGCACTCGCAGTGCCGCAACGGCGTCTGCGACGTCGCCGCTGCGGAGCTGCTGCAGCGCTGCTCGCTCAGCGGGATCGCGCTGCCGCCGGTTCTCGACCAACGTCAACACCGCGCTGCGCCGTTCGAGCGCAGCGAGAAGACCTCCTGCGGTGATCTCGGGCAGCTGCTTGGGATCACCCACGAGCACCACCTTTGCGCCAGCAGCCATCGCGGCGTCGATGAGCGGTGCGAGGGAGCGGGTGCCGACCATGCCGGCCTCGTCGACAACCAGCACCGAGCGAACGTCGAGTTGGCGGTCGCCGCGTTCCAGGTCGAGCTGCAACTTCGCGATCGTCATCGACTCGATGCCCGCGCCGGCCTGCAGCTCGTGCGCCGCCGCTGCAGCGAGTGCGCAGCCCGTGACGGCGAGGCCGCTGCGCTGCCACGCTTCCCGGGCGGCGTCGAGACTGAACGTCTTGCCGGTCCCCGCTGCCGCGACGAGCACATCGACCTGGTGGCCCGACCTGCACATGGCGGTCACGACCTCGGCCTGCTCGTCGCTGAGCGACGGCCGCGCCGCCAACGCAATGTCGACCGCCTGGTAAGACGCGACTCCGCACCGGGCGCGCGTGCTGCTGGTGGTCTGGTCGACGAGACGTCGTTCGAGCTCCATCAGCTCGACCGTCGAGTAGCTCGTTCCGCAGCGCTCATCCCAGCCGACCATGACCACCTCGGGTCGCGACAGGTAGGCCTCAGCTGCGGCTTCGATCGCATCGACGCCGATCGTGGCGGGCAGTTCCTCCGCCAACCGGCACAGCACGTCGCGCCGGTCGAAGGTCGAGCGCTGAGCCGTCAACCCCGACGGCGAGGACAACACCTCGAACGCCCGCGTTGACACGTCAGCGTCAAGCTCGGCGGCCTGGCGGTCAGGGCTGACCACCACGCCGTCGCCGTCATGGTCAGCTGCGTGGTCAGCCCTGACCACGCCCGTCCGTGCGGTCTGGTCAGACGGTGCTTCGGCGTTCGCCGCCGATGCGACGAGGCCGACGATCAACTCTGGATGGAACCCAGCCTGGATTACCTCGCTGCGCCACCGGGCGAACTGCTCGGCGGTCCCCTCGGGCCGGTCGCCCTTCGCTCGGCGGGTCTCCAACGTCGACACCTGCGCCGCCCTCGCCGACGACAACCCCCACTCCGCCAGCGTCGCCTCGATCCGCTCGCGCCGCTTCGAGAACAAGCCGATCAACCCATCGTCGACCCCCTCGACATCGGCGAGGCCGTTCACCACCGGACGCCACGACACCCCGAGCCGCTCTGTGAGCTCATGGCGGAGCTGCGCCTGGTACAGGTACCCGCCGGTGCGGGCGTGGTCGTACAGCGCAGTGGCGTCGATCGTTCGCCAGCGGCCATCGTCGGCACGCACGGAGTTCGCCACCAGCACGTGGGTGTGGACCAGCGGGTCCCGATCCCGCGATGTTCGATGCCGGAACCCAGCCGCTACGAACCCCCCGGCCTGCACCCTGTGCAGACCGTTGCGGCCCGTCCGCGTCCATGCGCACGTCTCCTCCATGTACGACATCGCACGAGCGACCGCCGCCTCGTGCGCCGCGACCACCTCCGCAGCGACATCGGGCCCGCCGAGCGCCCACAGCACCGACACCGACTTCGGTGCCCGGAACGTCAGATCCCACCCCGGCACCTTCCGATTGTGCGACCGGTGCAACCGCTCCCCCGTCGACGGATCGTGACCGGACAGCACTGCCCGGAGGTCCTCCGAGTCCACCCGACCCTCGAGCGCCAAGAGCTGCGCCGACGACGCCAACCAGTAGCCCGGCGCCTCACCGGACTCGCCGTAGTAGTCCTCGATCCCCGACACCACCTGATCCAGGTAGTACGACTCCGCCCCCGGGGCGAGACGGTGCAGGTTCAACACCACCCACCACCGCCCTGCGCACCCTGACCAACCGAGCACCGCATCCCCGATGCAAGTCTGTGACCCATTGACAGCCAGCCCACGAAGGCTCGGCCATAGGGACAAACGGCGGCTGTCGCCGAGAACCGAACGAGCAGCGATGCAGCCATGTCGTCACCTCCGAGGACGCCGACACGACTGGACCATCCAGCACCAACGGTGTCCCCGGGTTGCTAAGCGCGCGCGCTTAGCAACCGCATGAACGACCCGTACCAGCTCACCCTCGCCAACTCGGACAACCCCGCACCGGCCCCCTCGTTATTGAGCGACTTCGGTGACGTGCTCACCGTCGAGGAGGCCGCCACCGTGCTCCGCATCAGCCGAGCGAGCGCCTACGAGGCAGCTCGCATCTGGCGCACCACACGTCGAGACGGCCTCCCCGTGATCCAGATCGGCCGCCGCCTGCTCGTTCCGAAGGCCGCCCTGCAGTCGCTGCTCGCCAGCGCCGGCGACGACCAGGTCGACGAGATGCCGACGCCGGGTGATGCCTGACCTGCACGACCGCCGAACCCGCGAGTTGTCCCATGGTTTGTCCCATGAAACCGTCGACACTCGACATCACCGCGAATCACGGCGTCGCGCAGATCCCAGACAGGACAAGGGTTCTGAGTACTGTCGACCACTCGCCAGACGGCTCGGGTCGCATTCCTAAACCGTGTGTCGCAGGTTCGAATCCTGCCGGGGGCGCCATCACCCGCTACCGTGACCGCCCACCACCCCGACCGCGCCCGGCGGCGCGTCGGACACCGGTTCAGGAGACCTCGTGCTGATCCTCGCCATCATCGCCTTCGGAATGATCGTCGGCTGGCTCGCCCAGCTCGTGCTGGGCATGGGCACCCGCCCGAACGCCCAGTCGCTGATCGCCGGTCTGGTGGGATCGTTCGTGGGCGGCCTGCTCGCCAGCCTGATCGCCGGCGACGGCCTGTCGCTGCAGCCGAGCGGCCTCATCGGCTCGTTCGTCGGCGCGATCATCGTCCTGCTGATCTGGCGAGCGGTCGAGTCCCGCTCCTGAGCCGGCCCGCCTCCTGAACCTCACGTCGAGGTCGACCTCGACGTGCAGGGTCCGCGTCAGCGGTACTCGGGGTTGGGGAAGTCCATGTCGCAGCCCGCGTCCCACAGACGGCGCTGGTTGCCGTGCGCGGGGAACCCGCCGGCGTCGCGCAGGAGCCGGGCCGTGTGCAGCAGGTTCCAGGCCATGAACGTGGCGTTGCGGTTCGTGAAGTCGTTCTGGGGGCCGCCGGACCCGTCGTCGAGGTAGCTCGGGCCCGGGCCGGCCTCGCCGACCCACGCTGCGTCGGCCTGCGGCGGGATGAGGAAGCCCAGGTGCTGCAGCGAGTAGAGGACGTTCATGGCGCAGTGCTTGGCGCCGTCCTCGTTGCCGGTGACGATGCAGCCGCCGACCCGCCCGTAGTACGCCCACTGCCCGGCGTCGTTGAGCTCGGCCGAGTTCCCGTAGAGGCGCTCGATCACCCGGGTGCACACCGATGACTTCTCCCCCAGCCAGATCGGTGTGCCGAGCACCAGGATGTCGGCGGCCATCACGCGCTCGTGCAACGCCGGCCAGGCGTCGTGCGCCGCGCCGTGCTCGGTCATGTCGGGCTGGACCCCGGGCGCCAGATCCCACTCGACCGCACGGGTCCGGTCGACCTGCACGTCGTTGGCCTCCCAGATGGCGACCGGGATGTCGAGCAGGCCGTCGGTGTTCGACGGCTCGGGTTCGCGTTTGAGGGTGCAGTTGATGACCATCGCCGACAGACCGGAGAAGTCCCAGTCGTGATCGGTGCACAGCTGCTGTTGGCGTTCGTCGAGCTCCATCTGCTGACCCCCGTGTGGATGGTGGGACCGATCCTGTCACCCGGCGCCCCACGCCGCTCGGCACCCGCCCCGTAGGCTCGCCCGCATGGCCCGCGCCGTTCGACCGACCGCCGTCCGACCCACCGCCGCGGATGCCGTCGATGCCGTCGTGGTCGGGGCGGGCCCGAACGGCCTGGTGGCGGCCCTCACGCTGGCCCGGGCCGGGTGGCGGGTGCTCGTGCTCGAGGCCAACGACTCGATCGGTGGCGGCACCCGTACCGCAGAGCTGACCCTGGACGGCTTCCACCACGACGTCTGCTCGGCGATCCACCCGCTCGGCCTCGGGTCACCGGCGTTGCGCGACCTGGGCCTCGAGTCCGTCGGCGTGCGCTGGATCCAGCCCGACGCGCCGCTCGCGCACGCGTTGCACCCCGACCGCGGCGTGCTGCTGGAACGGTCGCTGGAGCGCACCGTGACCGGGCTGGGCGAGGACGGTCGCCACTGGCGACGTCTGTTCGGCCCGGCGGTCACCGCCGGGCTCGCGCTCAGCGACGGCCTGCTGGATCCGCTCGCGATCCCGCCGCGCCACCCGCTGCACATGGCCCGCTTCGGTGCGACGGGCATCCGCTCGGCGGTGTCGCTCGCCTCGGGCTTCGACGGCGAGGCGGGCGCGGGGCTCCTGGCCGGTCTGGCGGCGCACTCCGTGCTGCCGTTGACGTCGCCGATCACCGGCGGGTTCGGGATGCTGCTTGGCACGCTCGGCCACGTCGTCGGATGGCCGATGGCCGAGGGCGGCTCGCAGGCGATCGCCGACGGGCTCGGACGGCTGCTCGAGGCCGAGGGGGTCGAGATCCGATGCGGGACGCCGGTGTCGTCGCTCGACGAGCTCCCGCCGACCCGGGCGGTGCTCTGCGACGTCTCGCCCCGCCAGCTGCTGACGCTCGCCGGCGACCGGCTGCCGTCGCGCTACGCCCGTGCCATGGGCCGGTTCCGCCACGGGCCGGGCGTGTTCAAGCTCGACTGGGCGCTCGACGGCCCGGTGCCCTGGTCCGATCCGGCACTCGCGCGGGCCGGCACGGTGCACCTCGGCGGCACCCTCGACGAGGTGCGCGCCGCCGAGCACGTCGTCGCTGCCGGCCGACATCCCGACGAGCCCTTCCTGCTGCTCGCCCAGCAGAGCCTCTTCGATCCCACGCGTGCACCGGGCGGCGCGCAGACCCTGTGGGGCTACTGCCACGTGCCCCACGGCTCGACGGTCGACATGACCGACCGCATCGAGCGACGGATCGAGCGGTTCGCCCCGGGCTTCCGCGACCGGGTGCTCGCCCGCCACGCGGCCACCACCGCGTCGATCGAGGCGGAGAACCGCAACTACGTGGGTGGCGACATCACCGGCGGCGTGTCGGACCTGGCGCAGTTCTTCATCCGCCCGACGCTCTCGCTGCGCCCGTGGGCCACCCCCGCACAGGGGCTCTACCTGTGCTCCGCCTCGACCCCGCCCGGCGGCGGCGTGCACGGCATGTGCGGCGCCGCGGCCGCGCGGACGGTGCTCGCGGATGCCGCTCGCGGCCGAGTCTGAGCAGATCAGCCGAGCGGGGCCTGCGCGCCGCGCAGGAGCGTGCCCGGCAGCTCGCCGGTGTGCTCGCCGTCGACGAACGTCACGGCACCGGACTTGACCGTGGCCCGGTAGCCCGAGGCCGTCTGCATCAGCCGACGTCCGCCCGCCGGCAGGTCGTGCACGATCGACGGCGGGTGACAGCCGAGCTGGTCGAGGTCGATCACGTTCAGGTCGGCGACGTACCCCGGGGCGACGACGCCACGGTCCTGCCAGCCCATGTGCCGTGCGTTGCGCAGCGTATGACCGTGCACGATCTGCTCGACCGGGATGCGCTCACCCCGACGACGGTCGCGGCTCCACACCGCGAGCGACGAGGTCGTCATCGACGCGTCGCAGATCGCGCCGCAGTGCGCGCCGGCATCCGACAGGCCGAACAGCGTGTTGGGGCTCGTGATCATCTCGTGGATGTCGTCGAAGTTGCCGTGGGCGAAGTTGAACAGCGGCAGGTAGAGCAGCTGGGTGCCATCGCGCTCGAGCAGCAGGTCGTAGACCATCGACTCGGGCGTCGTCCCCGCCGCTGCGGCCTCGGCGGCGATCGACCAGTCCTGGTCCATCTCGTAGTCGACCGGATCGCTCAGCCGGAAGATCACGTCGAAGCCGCACATGATCTGCTGGACGATGCCCGGCTCGAGCGTCGCGGCGAGCTCCGCGTGCTCGGCCAGGATGCGGCGCTTGCGCTCCGGGTCACGCAGGGCCGCCAGCTTCTCCTCCGGTGACACGAAGGCCAGCTCGCCGTAGGAGGCGCAGAACGCGAACGGGTTCGCCGTCGCCTGGAGACCGAGCAGCACGCCGATCGGGCGCGATGCGACCTGGGCCTTCACGTCGAGGCCGTCGCCCACCATCCGGTCCACCCAGTCCATCTGGAACCGCCAGCGCTCCGGCGAGTGGTACGCCTGCTGCATGGTGAACGACAGCGGCCGACCGCTCGTGCGCACGAACGCCTCGAGCAGGTCGAGCTCGCGCTGCGCGACCTCGTCGTCGGGCGTCTGGTAGAGGTCGCTGATCAGCTGCGTGACCCCGGCGCCGGCGTCGGCCATCGCCCGGGCGATCGTGAGCAGCTCGCGCTCCCCGGCGCTCAGCGTGCCGATGTTCGCTCCCGCCGAGGTCCGGTGGATCTCGGTGCGGGAGGTGGCGAACCCCATGGCGCCCGCGGCGATGGCCTCGCGGACCTGCCGCGCCATCTCGTCGAGCTCGGCGTCGGTGGGCGCCTCGGTGTGGTCCGCGCCCCGCTCCCCCATGACGTAGGTGCGCAGCGCGGCGTGCGGCAGGTGCGCGCTCAGGTCGACGGTGTGCGCCTTCGCCTCGAGCGAGTCGAGGTACTCGGGGAAGGTCTGCCAGTCCCACGTGAGGCCCTCGGCCAGCGCGGTGCCGGGGATGTCCTCGACACCCTCGAGCAGGCTGATCAGCCAGTCGTGTCGGTCGGGGGCGGCGGGCGCGAAGCCGACCCCGCAGTTGCCCATCGCGATGGTCGTCACCCCGTGCAGCGACGACGGCGCGACGATCGGGTCCCACGTCACCTGGCCGTCGAAGTGGGTGTGGATGTCGATGAAGCCCGGCGTCACCAGGGCGCCGTCGGCGTCGATCTCGCGTGGCGCCACGGCGTCGACGTCGCCGACCGCGGTGATCACGCCGTCGGTGACCTCCACGTCGCCGGGTCGTGCCGGCGCACCGGTGCCGTCGACGATCGAGCCGTTGCGAATGATCAGATCAGCCATGGGTCCCCCGGTTCGTGTCCCCCCAAACTGCCACGACCGGCGACCGCGTGGAGTTCGCCGGCGCGGCGGTAGCGTGCCTGCGTGACCGACGACGACCCGGCCGGCGAGGCCGCGCTGACCGAGCAGGCGCTCGGGCCGCACGAGCTCGGCACGGCGCCCCGGGCGATGCCGGTGGTCGTGGTGCTCGGCACGCTGGTCGTGTCCAACGTCATGGCCAACGAGGTCCTGCCCAGCTGGGCGTACGTGCCGTGGAACTGCGGCGTCGCCGTCGTGCTGGTCGTCACCGCGATGCGCCTCGACGGCTGCAGCGCGGACGACCTGGGCCTGGCGACCCGGCGCATCCCGAGCGGGCTCCGCTGGGGCGGCGCCGTGTCGGCGGCCGTGCTCGCCGGCTACCTGGCGGCACTCGCCATCCCGGCCACCCGCGACCTGTTCAACGACGAGCGCGCGGATGTCGGGCTGCTCGACATGCTCGTGCGCACCCTGGTGATGATCCCCCTGGGCACCGTGCTCATGGAGGAGATCGCGTTCCGCGGCGTCCTGCCTGCCATGTTCCGCCGGCGTCTGGGCAGCTCCGGCAGCGGTGCGCTGCGTGCCGACGTCGCCGCGGCTCTGCTGTTCGGGCTGTGGCACGTGCTGCCCTCGCTCGACCTCAACGACGCCAACCCCGTGCTGCGCGACCTGCTGCCGGGGCCACTCGGCCAGCTCGCCACGATCGCCGGCGGGGTCGTCGCCACCGCGGCGGCGGGCATGGCGCTCAGCTGGTTGCGGAACCGCTCGGGCAGCCTCGTGGCTCCGGCCATGCTGCACTGCTCGACCAACAGCATCGGCTACGTCCTGGCGTGGTTCGTCCAACGGGCGTGAACGAGAGAGGCACGACATGAGCTCCACCGAACTGGTCCCTGCGACCGTCCCCGACCCCGGGATCCACCTGGACCCCGCGACCACCACGCCGACCGAGCGCCTCGCGGCCGGTGAGGCCGTCCGCAGGACGGTCTCACGCGAGTCGCTGGGCGAGTGGGAGCCCGGTGCGGACCGGCCCGACCCGGTCGAGGTCCTGGTCGAGCAGGGGCGCCACCGGGTGCCCACGCTGCTCCCGGTGCGGTACGGCCGCATGGCGGTCTCGCCGTTCACGTTCCTGCGCGGCGCGCCGGCGGTGATGGCGCACGACCTGAGCGCGAGCCCGACCACGCCGCTGCGCACGCAGCTGTGCGGCGACGCCCACCTGTCGAACTTCGGCGCGTACGGCACCCCCGAACGACGGCTGATCTTCGACCTCAACGACTTCGACGAGACGCTGCCCGGCCCCTTCGAGTGGGACGTCAAGCGGCTCTGCGCCAGCCTGCTGGTGGCGGCGCGGACGTCGGGCCAGGGCGAGAAGGCCGGCCGCAAGGCCGCGGTGGCCGCAGCGCGGACCTACCGGGAGCACCTGTGCGAGCTCGCGGCCAAGGACGTGCTCGACGTCTGGTACGAGCACGTCGAGCTGAGCGACGTGATCCAGGCGTACACCGGGATCGTGTCGCCCAAGAAGCTCGCCAAACAGCTGGCGAAGACCCAGCACCGCACCTCAGCGCAGGTGCTGACCAAGCTGACCGAGATCATCGACGGCGAGCGTCGCATCCGCCACCAACCTCCCGTGCTGGTCCCGCTCGACTCGCCGGAGTGGCACGACATCGCCGAGGACGTCCTGCACCGCTACGCCGCGACGATGGACGACGACCACGCCCAGTTGCTGAGCCGCTTCCGACTGGTGGAGATCGCGATGAAGGTCGTCGGCGTCGGCAGCGTCGGCACGCGGTGCCTCATCGCGCTCATGCACGGCCGCGACGAGGACGACGTGCTGTTCCTGCAGGTCAAGGAGGCGGAGCACTCCGTGCTCGCCCCGTACGCCGGTGCCTCCACCTACGAGCACCAGGGCGAGCGGGTCGTCGCGGGTCAGCGGCTCATGCAGGCCGCGAGCGACCTCTTCCTGGGCTGGACCGACGGACCGTTCGGCAACCACTACTACATCCGCCAGCTGCGCGACATGAAGGGCAGCGTCGCCGTCGACGGCCTGTCGGGCGACGGCCTGGCGCGCTACGGCGAGCTGTGCGGCCGCGTCCTGGGCCGGGCGCACGCCCGCGCGGCGGATCCCAACGCGATCGCGGGCTACCTCGGCAAGGCGACCCGCTTCGACGAGGCGATGGGCCAGTTCGCGATCGCCTATGCGGACCAGACCGAGCGCGACCACGCCCGCTTCCTGCAGGCGATCGACGAGGGTCAGATCACCGCCGACGCGGGCGTCTGATCAGGCGGTGAGCGAGCGCACCCGGAACGAGATCGCGAGCTGCACGATCCCGAAGATCAGCAGTCGGATGCCGATCAGCAGTGCGAGCACCCAGATGGTGATGCCGGGCCACGCGATGGCGAGCACACCGACGACGATGCCCACGGCGCCGAGCACCGCGAGCAGCACCCAGTGGCGGATCTGGTCGCGCTCCATGATCGCGACCGCCACCTGCATGATGCCGGTGACGATGACGGAGATGCCCACGACCACGGCGAGGAACCAGAGCGACTTGCCCGGCCGGAGCAGCACGACGAGCCCGGCGAACAGGAAGATCGCGCCGAGCACGTAGCCCACCCACGGGTGCAGGCGGTCGCCGGCCGTCATGAGCTCGGCGAGGCCGTTGAAGAACAGCGCGATCGCCAGGAGCAGCGCGAGCGTGGTGATCGCGGCGTCCGGGCTGAAGATGAGCCAGACGCCGATGCCCACGCTCAGCACCCCCATGACCAGCCAGATCAACCAGGCGTGCTTGGGCAGGCCCGTGACCTCGACGTTCACGTCCATCGGTTCCATGACGGTCCTCCTCGCCCCGACGAGTCCGCCGGGCCGCTCCGACACTACGACCGCGCGGCGCCTCACTCGCCGATGGGCACTTCGAAGTCGGCCGTCAGCTCCTCGAACCTGCTGGGGCGCCCGGTCACGCGGACCTGCCACGCACCCGCCAACGGGAACTCGGCGTAGGCCACCGAGTGCCCCGTCGTGATGCGCTGGGTCGGCGGCTCCAGCGGTCCGAGGTCGTCGCTGGGCAGGGTCAGCGCGACCGAGAGCTCGTCCATCCCCGCCATGAGCCGACCGTCGGCGCCGAGCGCGGTGATGTGCAGCTCGTTGGTACCGCGCCGACCCGGTTCCACGGTCAGCTCCACGGTGCCGTCGCCGAACGCGACCCGCTCGACGAACGCGCCACCGCCCGGCGCGCCGGGCGCATCGTCGGGCGGTCGCACCTGCGCGAGCACGCTGCCGGCGACCAGCGCGAGCGCCAGCACCACGACCTCGAGGCGCACGGATCGCCGCAGCCGCTCCAGCTGTCCGGTGCCATCGTCGTCGGGCAGGGCCCGCACGAGCACCAACCGGTTGCGCAGCGCCACGGCGACGGCGACCAGGAGCAGCACCGACTTGAGCAGTGCGAGGCGCCCGTAGGTGGAGTCGAGCACCTCGCCGAGCGCCAGGCGGTCGAGCACGAGCCACACGCCGGTGCCGGCCAGGACGAGCACCGCTGCCACGCCCGCGAGCGACCCGCGCTGCACGTGCGCTCGAACACGGGCCGGTGTGTCGTCCATCCGGGTCAGCAGCCACCAGAGCCCCGTGCCCCATGCCAGTGCGGCGACCACGTGGAGGATGGTCAGCGTGGCGGACAGCGCGACGGGCGGCAGCGACACCGCGTGCCCCTGCGCGGCCACCGCGACGGCCATCGCCGGGACGAGCGCGAGCTGCAGGGTCACCGGCGCACGCAGGCGCGACGCGACCACGCCGACCAGCGCGACGGCCGCGGCCACCAGGCCGATGCGGCCGCTCGCGGTCATCCGGACGAGCTCGAACGAGTCCCCGACGGACTCGCCGACCGCCACCAGCGCGCCGATCACCATCAGTGCCGTGCCCAGCAACGCCACGAGCCACGCGGCCCGCGCGCGACCCGGTGTCCCGGTGCCGAGCAGCGACACGAACAGCACCACGACAGCGGCGAGGGCGAGCGTGGCGCCGAGCGCACGCAGTGCGCTCGCGAGGACCGGCGTCCCCGCATCCGCGGCGTCGGCCGGGGCGTCGAGCGTCCGCTCGCCGAGGTGGAACAGGAAGGCGCCGCGCACGGGGTGGCCGTCCGCGGAGATCACCTTCCAGGTCACGGTGTAGGAGCCGTCGACCGTCAGCGCCGGCAGCGTCGCCACGACCGAGGTGCCGGTCGCACGGACCTCGTCGGGCTCGACCGTGGTGCCGGACGGATCCAACAGGACGACACCGTCGGCGGCGGCGGACACCGACTCGGTGAACTCCAGCACGACCTCGGTCGGGGGCAGGTCCACCACGGCGTCCGCGGCGGGCGACGACGCCAGCAGCACCGCGTGCGCGCCGACGGCGCCCGCCGACACGACCTGGCCCGTCACCACCACGAAGAGCGCGACCAGGATTCGAGCAGCCCGACGGCCGCTCACGGGATCGCCCGCGGGCCGAACGACGGCGGGTCGGGCGGGACGGCGGCCGCCGCGCGGGCGGCCCGGCGCCGCCGCCATCGACGGACCCGCCGCCACAGCACGACGGTGACCGTGACCACCACGACGAAGGCCAGCACCGGGACCAGGATCGCGAGGACCGTCACGAACAGCGACACCAGGTCCTCGAACGCGGACGCGAACGGGTTGCCCACCCCTCCCGTGCCCGCGGTGACGACGGGGCGCACCGCGCTGCGCGCCAGGTGCACCGATTCGCCGATGACGGCACCGGCGATCGCCGCGGCCCACGGGTGCGACTGCGACAACAGGTTCTCCTGCGCAGCGAGCACGATGGCCGCGGACGCCGGGGCGATCACGGTGCCCACGGCGTGCAGGACGTGGTCGATCACCGCCACCTTGTCCCCGATCAGGTCGATCAGGAACACGATGGACAGCACCAGCAGCGCCTCGTTCGAGCCCAGCCGGTCGAACGGCGCGGTCAGCGTCACGAGGCCCAGTCGGTCGGCCACACCGAGGCCCAGGAGGGGGATCCACGCGTTGAGCCCCGACGCCGCCCCGAGCCCGATGGCGCCCAGGAGGTTGGTGAACAGCGTCAGCTCCACGACGTCCAGTGTGGACCACGGCGTGGACTTCGACCCATTGGCGAGCAGGTGGAACGCGTTGCAGTATTGCCCCGCCGGGATCCGGGGACGGACGGCGCAGGCGGGCGGACAGGGAGCGTGATGGCCGACGAGACGGGGGCCGGTGACACGAGGACCGCACCGCGACCGGTGCGCACCGCGATCGTGCTCGGCGCGGGCGGCACCGTCGGGATCGCCTACCACGCAGGGGTGGTCAAGGCGCTGGCCGATGCCGGACTCGACCCCGCCGCCGCGGACCTGGTCGTGGGCACCTCCGCCGGCTCGATCGTCGGCTCGATCCTGCGCGTCGGCCACGACCTCGACGACGTGTGGGCGCTCGCCCACGCCGACGAGAACCCGTTCATGGACGACCAGCCGTTCTTCCGACCCGACGTGGTGTTCAGCCAGGCCTGGCGGACGCCGGTCGGCCTCGCGCGTCGCCTGGTCGGCTCGGCGTATGTGCTGCAGCGCTCGGTGGTGCGCTGGCCGGTCGTGAACCCACCACGTCCCGTGCAGCGCTTCTACCGGGCGGGCCTCGGGTCGGTCACCGAGCAGCGCGCCGAGTTCGCGAACTGGGCCGGCGAGGAGTGGCCCGAGGACCACCTCGCCCTCTGCTCGTTCGACATCGTCACCGGCCGCCGGGTGGTGCTGGGCCCGCCGTCGCCGAACCGACCCGCCCTGCCCGACGCGATGCGCGCGGCGTCCGCCGTGCCCATGCTCTACCCGCCGGTGCGCCTCGGCCGCCGGCTCCTCATCGACGGCGCGATGAGCTCCTCGACCAACGTCGACGTCGCCGTCGAGGCGGGCGCCGAGCTGATCATCGTCGCCGCCCCACAGGCCTTCGAGCCCGACGACCCGCCGTCGCTGCACCTCCGGGCCTCCAAGGAGCTGTTCCACCGGCGCCTCGAGTGCGAGCTGCGCGCGGCCGAGCGGGCCGGCGTGCGCACCCTGGTGATCCGACCGGGGGCCGACGAGGCGAAGGTGCACGGCCTCAACCTGCTGCGCGGCGACGGCCACGGCGAGGTGGCGGACCTGTCGCGGGCGCGCACCGACGAGGTGCTGCGCAGCGCGGAGGGTCGCCGGTTCGCCCGGAGCTGGCGCGCGGCGAACCGTGCCGCCGAGCGGCGCCGCAGCCCCGGGGCGGCCCGCCCGTCACGATCGCTCAGAGCAGGTCGCTGAAGAAGTCGTTGCCCTTGTCGTCGGTGATGATGAACGCCGGGAAGTCCTCGACCTCGATGCGCCACACGGCCTCCATGCCGAGCTCCGCGTACTCGAGCACCTCCACCTTCTTGATGGCGTCCTGGGCGAGGATCGCCGCCGGACCGCCGATCGACCCGAGGTAGAAGCCGCCGTGGGTGCCGCACGCGTTGCGGACCTGCGCCGAGCGGTTGCCCTTGGCCAGGGTGACGAAGCTGCCGCCGTGCTGCATGAACAGGTCGACGTAGCTGTCCATGCGTCCCGCGGTGGTCGGGCCGAAGCTGCCCGACGCCATGCCGTCGGGGGTCTTGGCGGGACCGGCGTAGTAGATCGGGTGGTCCTTGACGTACTGCGGCAGGCCCTCGCCCGCGTCGATGCGCTCCTTGAGCTTGGCGTGCGCGATGTCGCGCGCCACCACCATGGGCCCGGTGAGCGACAGGCGGGTCCGGATCGGGTACTGAGAGAGCTGGTTGCGGATCTCGTCCATCGGCCGGTTCAGGTCGACGTGCACGACGTCCGCGTGCAGGTCCGCCTCGGTCACCTCGGGCAGGTACTGCGCGGGATCGGTCTCGAGCTGCTCGACGAAGACGCCCTCGGCGGTGATCTTTCCGAGCGCCTGGCGGTCCGCGGAGCAGCTGACGCCGATGCCCACGGGGCACGAGGCGCCGTGGCGCGGCAGACGGATCACACGCACGTCGTGGCAGAAGTACTTGCCGCCGAACTGCGCGCCGATGCCGGTGTCCGCGGCGAGCTGCCAGATCTGCTGCTCGAGCTCCACGTCGCGGATGGCGTGGCCGGACTCGCTGCCGACCGTGGGCAGGCCGTCCAGGTAGCGGGCGCTCGCGTACTTGACCGTCTTGAGGTTCATCTCGGCGGACGTGCCGCCGACGACGATGGCCAGGTGGTACGGCGGGCAGGCCGAGGTGCCGAGCGTGCGGATCTTCTCGTCGACGAAGCGCAGCAGCGACTCGGGGTTCAGCAGCGCCTTGGTCTCCTGGTACAGGAAGGTCTTGTTGGCGCTGCCACCCCCCTTGGTCATCACGAGGAACTGGTACTCGTCGCCGTCGACGGCGGTCAGGTCGATCTGCGCGGGCAGGTTCGTGCCCGTGTTGCGCTCCTCGTACATGGAGATCGGCGCGAGCTGCGAGTAGCGCAGGTTCGTCTCGGTGTACGTGCGGAACACGCCACGGGCGATGGCCTCCTCGTCACCGCCGGGCTCACCCGAGGCGTTCGCGCCGCCGTGGGTCCAGACCTGCTGGCCCTTCTTGGCCATGACGATCGCGGTGCCGGTGTCCTGGCAGCTCGGCAGCACCATGCCGGCGGACACGCACGCGTTCTGCAGCATGGTGCGCGCCACGAACCGGTCGTTCTCGGTCGCCTCGGGATCGTCGAGGATCTTCGCCAGCTGCGCCAGGTGGCCCGGGCGGAACAGGTGCGAGATCGCCCGAACGGCCTCACCGGTCAGGAGCGTCAGCGCCTCGCGGTCGACCTCGAGCACCCGATGACCCCGGAACTCGCCCACCGACACGAAGTCGTCGGTCAGCTTGCGGTACGGCGTGTCGCCCTTCGTGAGGGGGAACATCGACTGGAACGAGAACTCGGGCATGTGCCCAAACCTACGCAGCCGCCCTGTTCGGGTGGAAGCCGACGACGGGTCGCCGCCGGGTCAGCCGGCGGTGCCGTCGGGGTCGTCGGTGCGCTGGGTGAGCACCGAGCGCTGGTGGCCCGTGGCCGCGAACGCCCTGGCCAGCAGCGGCGAGGTCGCCCGCAACATCGCCGGCACCTCGTCCTCGTCGGGGCCGTGCTGGGCCACGTCCGCCTCGGGCTCGACCGCCGCCGGTTCGACGACCGGCTCCGGCTCGGCGACCGGCTCCGGCTCGGCGACCGGCTCCGGCTCGGCGACCGGCTCCGGCTCGATGACCGGCTCCGCGTCGACGACGGGCTCGATCACCGGGTCGGCGAACAGCTCCAGGGTCGCCGCAGGGTGCCGGGTGGCCTCTGCGCGGCGACGGCGACCGGGCCGCCCGACGACCGGTGGCAACGGGGTGACGGGCGCGACGGCGACGGGCGCGGGCTGGGCGGCGGCCACGAACAGCGCCGGCTCGTCGTCACGGCGGTCGCACAGCATCCAGCCCCGCGGCACGGTCAGCCGACCGGCGTGGAGCCCGCAGATCTCCTGGGTGCGACCCGGGCGCTCGGCCAGCTCGTCCAGCCACACCTGGCACCCGATCGCGTCGTAGGACAGGCGCGCCTCGGCGGCACGGTCACAACCCGGACGCATGCACACCCTCGCCATCGGCGCAGGCTACCGCCGCTCGGAACGGGTGGGGTGGGCCACGCTCCGCAGGCGCAGCTCGGTCGTGTCGACGTCGCCGGTCGCGAGTGCGTCGCACACCGCGGCGGCGATCCCGTCCACGAATCGGTCGGTGTCGACGACCAGGCCGCGCTCGTCGGGTCGGTCGGTGGCGAGCACGGAGAGCACGCGCACCCCCCGGTCGGCCGCCTCGACGCGCAGCTCGTCGGCCAGGGCGAGCGACGCCGCGCGGGTGATCGCGTGGTGCACATCGCCGGGAACCGGACCCGCCACCTCCGGCGAGCTGAAGAACACGCACGTGGCCGTGCCGACGCGGAGCAGGCCGAGGACCCGCTGGCTGAGCAGGTACGGACCCCGGACGTTGAGCAGGTAGTGCTCGTCCAGCGCCTCGACGTCGCCGTCGACGATGTGCGCCCCGGCCTGGAGGCCGGCCGCGTGCACCACCACGTCCACGGGACGATCCAGCCGCTCGACGAACTCGACCGCGTCCACGACGTCGTCGGCGACCGCGAGGTCGCAGCGCAGCACTGCGGCCCGCACGCCGGGGCCGAGGTCGTCGACGACCTCGAGCAGTCCGGTCAGGTCCTGACCGAGCAGGCAGAGATCCGCGCCGCGAGCGCTGAGCTCCATGGCCATCGCTGCGCCGAGCATGCCGCTCGCGCCGGTCACCAGCGCGAGCCGGCCGTCGAGACGGCCGCGCACCGGCGAAGGGGTCGCGGCACGCTGCGGGGACGGCGGCGCAGGGTCGCCGAAGAGCGGACGCGACGTGCCGAGGAACGGTGATTCCGTTCGGTCCGGTCCGTCGTCGCTCACATCGTCCCTGTCTCGAGGCGGTACTCCGTCCTCGTGTCGGCAGGGGCGAGCGGATCCTGAGGCTTCGGTCCGTCCGTCTCCAGGTCGGCGACGACCGGCCGGTGGTCGCTCGAGCGCAGGTCCGCGACGCTGACCGTGGCGTCGCCGAGCCCACGGGTGGCGATCCAGTCGATGCGGATGCGGGGCTCGTCGGACGGATAGGTCGGCGCGCTGTCCAGCGGCGTGAGCCCTGCCTGGCCGAGGATCGGGACGACCGTGTCGGCGCGCAGGTTCAGGTCGCCCATCAGCGCCCACGGCTCGGGCCAGCGCGACAGCACGCCGAGCAGCTCCTCGAGCTGCGCCGGCGCCGAGCTGGGCTCGTCGCCGCGCCGGTTCTGCAGGTGCGTCGACACCGCCGTCAGCTCCACGCCGCGGACGGCCACACGGGCGAGCAACGCCACGCGCGGCTCGCCCGGGCCCCCGAGCCGGTGCACCTCGTGATCGAGGATCCGCCCCCGGACCAGCAGCGCGTTGCCGTAGCGGCCGCCCGGCCCGAAACCACGCGCGGCGCCGAAGAGGGCGCGTGCCCCGCTGCGGCGGCCGGCCAGCGCCGGCTGGTCGACGAACCACGTCCGCACGGTGTGCCGATCGACCTCCTGGAGCGCGACCACGTCCGCACGCAACGACGCCACGGCGGCGGCCATGCGGCGGGGTTGCGCCCAGCGCCGCGGGGGCGCTCCGTGGCGGATGTTGAACGTCGCGAGTCGCACCGGTCCACCGTGCCAGATGGAAGGATCTTCGGATGGGGATCCTCTCAAGTGCCGCGGGCGCGGCTCCGACACTGTGGGCGTGAGCACCGCGCCCAGGACCGACCGAACCGACGACGCCCGGGGTCGGTGGATGCGACGCCTGGGGGCGACGGCGCTGCTGGTGATCGCCGTGGCGCTCTCGGGGGTGGTCGCCACGCCGAGCGCGAGCGCGCAGACCGGCTTCACCTTCACCGGCGGTGGGTGGGGACACGGGGTCGGGATGAGCCAGTGGGGCGCACGCGGCCTGGCGGCGAACGGCCAGAACCACCAGCAGATCCTGACGCACTACTACACGGGCACCGCGGTCGCGACGCACGCGGTCAGCAACGACCTGCGGGTGCTGGTCGCCGAGCGGGCCGGCACCGTCACCGTCGTCACCACGGGGTCCACCACCGTGGCGGGCATCGGCACCGTCGGTGCCGGCGCGACGCTGCGGTTCACCCGGTCGGGCTCGTCCACGGTGGTGTCGGGCGCGCTCGCCGGGTCGAGCACCGGACCGATCGAGGTCGTGTACTCCGCGCCGGTGACGGTGTCGCCGCCCGGGTACTCGTACCGCTTCGGACGGCTGTCGGTGCGCGTCGATGCCGCCGGGGGCCTGCGGGCCATCATCAGCCGGCTCAGCATGCAGCAGTACCTGTACGGCATCGGCGAGATGCCGTCGTCCTGGCCCGGCGAGGCGTTGAAGGCCCAGGCGACCGCGAGCCGGACCTTCGCGCAGAAGCGCCGGGCGGCGCGCAGCGCCACCTCCGACTTCGACCTCTACGGCTCGGTGCTCCACCAGGCCTACACGGGCACCAAGTTCGAGGTGGCCGCGTGGCGCAACGCCGTCGACGCGACGGCGACGCAGGTGGTGACCCACAACGGCGGCCTGATCGACGCGGTCTACTCGGCCTCCTCGGGCGGCCACACCGAGAACAGCGAGATCGTCTGGGTCTCCGCGGTCCCGTACCTGAAGGGCGTGCCCGATCCGTACGACGCGACGGGCGGCAACCCCAACGGGGCGTGGAGCCGCACGTACTCGGGCGCCCAGCTGGGCTCCTGGTTCGGCCTCGGCACCGTCACCAACGTGCAGATCCTGGGCAACACGGGCACCTCGGGTCGGGTCGACAAGGCCACCGTGCGGTTGACGGGCACCGGTGGCACCAAGGACGTCAACGGGGCGACGTTCCGCTCGACCGTGAACTCACGATCGCCGGGGTCGCAGCTGATGTCGACGAGGTTCGCCGTCGGCAGCTCGACCGGTACCTCGCTGCGCCTCCCCACCGGCGACTTCCACACCGCCTACGCGAAGGGCCGCGAGGTGATCGTCGGCGGTCGGGCCACCGACCCCGACGGCCAGCCCGTGGTCCGTGTCGTGTCGACGATGGGCTCGCAACGGGCCGTCCGGGAGATGCGGGCGATCGACGGCCACTTCCTCATGTCCTGGACCGGCGACCCCGGCACGCGAAACGTCTGCGTGACCGTGCTCGACCAGCCCAGCGGTCAGGCGGTGTCGCTGGGCTGCCGCGACGTCGTCGTGAAGTGACGCCGTGCACACCGGCGTCGTGAAGTGACCGATCCCGGGCAGTACGGTCGTGCGGTGCACACCGCGTCCCGCGAGCGACGACCCGGCCGGCTCCTGCTGGCGACGGCGGCCGTGTCCCTGCTGACGCTGGGCTGGGGAACCGTCACCGACGCCGGTGCGCACGGCACGGCCGGGGGCACTGCGGCGATCGACTCGCTCGAGGAGCTCCGGCGCCTCGCTGCCGCGACCGAGGACCTGTCGGGCGAACGAGTGGCGGTGCTGGCCGATGCCAACGGCGCATCGCCCGGCGGTCTCGCCGTGACGACCGTCCAGGCCCCCGACGGCGACGGCGCTGCGCTCGCGGCCGAGCTCGACGGCGTCGACGGCGTGCTCAGCGCCGAGGTCGACTCACGCGTCGAGCTCGCCGCCGATCCGCTCTCCGGGTTCCAGTACGCATCGGAGCGCACCCGCGCCGACCAGGTGGCGTCGAGCGCAACCGGCGACGGCCTGCTCGTCGCGGTGATCGACTCCGGCGTCAAGGCCAGCCACGAGGACCTGTCGCCGCAGCTGCCCGGCGGCCGCACCCGCGTCCTGAGCGGCACGACCTTCCTCTCACCCGACCAGCCCGGCGCACCCGACCCGACCGGCGACCCGGCGAACATCGACCCCAACGGCCACGGCACCCACGTCGCCGGCATCATCGCCGCGGCGCAGGACAACGCCAAGGGCATCGCCGGGCTGGCACCCGACGCCCAGATCCTGCCGGTGCGCGTGCTCGACGCCAGCGGGTTCGGTTGGTCGAGCGACGTCGCGGCCGGCCTCCTCTACGCCCACCAGCAGGGCGCGGACGTGATCAACCTGTCGCTCGCCGGTCCGAGCTGGTCCTCGACGGTCGCCGACGTGGTCGCACAGATCAGCGCCGACAGCTCGCGGGGCAAGCCGCCGCCGGTGCTGGTCGCAGCGGCGGGCAACTCCGGGACGAACTACTCCAAGATGTATCCGGCCGCGCTGTCGAACGTCATCGCCGTCGCCTCGAGCAACGAGCGCGACAACGTCGCCGCGACGTCATCACGCGGAACCTACGTCGACCTGGCGGCACCCGGGGTCGACATCGTGTCGACCGACGCCCGGCCGCAGTGCAACGGCTACTGCACCCGCTCGGGCACGTCCATGGCCTCGCCGTTCGTCGCCGCCGCCGTGGCGCTGCTGCTCGAGCGAGAGCCGACGCTGACGCCGTCGCAGGTCGGCACGCGCCTGGCCGCGAGCGCGTTCGACATCGACGTGCTCGGCAAGGACACGGCCAGCGGTCAGGGTCGCGTCGACGTCGCCGGCCTGCTCGATCCCGACACCTACCCCCGGGTCGTGCGTCCGCCGTACGCGCCGAGCGGGTCGCTGTCGTCGGTGGACGTCCGCGGAACGCGCCTGACCGTGCGCGGTCGCGCGAGCGATCGCGACGGCGCGCCCACGGTGCGGATCACGTCGGTCGTCGCCGGGCGTCGCAGCGTCCGCACGATCACCTCCTCCGACGGGTCGTTCTCGTTCAGCTGGAACGACCTGCGTGGCACGCACCGCGTCTGCGCGGAGGTGCTCGACTCCCCGACGGGCACCGCTGCCGCGATCGGCTGCCGGGACGCGGTCGTCAAGTGACCCGGCGCTAGCGTCGGGCGATGCGGTACCGACGCCTGCCGATCGAGATCGAGTCGCCCGAGGAGCGTGGCTACGGGACGATCCGCTGCAACCTGACCGAGAGCTCGGTCACCGACGCCACCCTCGAGGACTTCGGCGTGCAGCTGTCGGGTCAGGTGCTCGCCTACGGCGACCACCGCGGCGACCCGGCGCTGCGCGAGGTGATCGCCGCGGACGGCGACGGCTGCTCCGCCGATGACGTCCTGTGCACACCCGGCGCCGCCGCCGCGTTGTTCTTCGTGGCGACCTCGGTGCTCACCGCCAACGATCACGCGCTGATCGAGCACACGAACTACGCGACGAACCTGGAGACGCCGCGGCTGATCGGCGCCGACGTGGAACACGTCCGGCTCCGGATCGAGGACGGGTTCGCGCTGGACCTCGACCGTCTCGCCGATGCGGTGCGACCGTCGACGGCGCTCATCTCGGTGACGACGCCCCACAACCCGAGCGGGACGACCCTCCGGCGCGACGAGCTCGAGGCGCTGGTCGAGCTCGCCGAGCGTCACGGCTGCTGGTTGCTGGTGGACGAGACCTATCGCGAGATGACCCGGGGCGTGCCGCTGCCGGTCGCGGCCTCGCTGTCGGATCGGGCGATCAGCGTGAGCTCGGTGTCCAAGACCTACGGGCTGCCGGGCCTCCGCCTGGGATGGGTCGTCACCCGCCACCACGAGCTCGCCGAGATGCTGCTGGCCGCCAAGGAGCAGATCGTCATCTGCGGATCCACGCTCGACGAGTCGGCCGCCCGTCAGGTGCTCGAACGCCGCGAGGTGCACCTGCCACGGCTCCGCGCGGACATCGAACGACGGGCCGAGACCGTCGCCGGGTGGATGGCGGAGCAGCGCGACTGGCTCGAGTGGGTCGAGCCGACCGGCGGCGTCGTGTGCTTCCCGCGGGTGCGCGCCGAGGTCATCGCCGACATGGACGCCTTCTACCGGCACCTCGACGAGCAGCACGAGACCTTCGTCGGCGAGGGCCACTGGTTCGACGCCGAGCGCCACCACTTCCGGCTCGGCTTCGGCTGGCCGGCGCTCGACGAGCTCGAGGCCGGCCTGTCGGCGCTGCGCGCCACCGCGGACGCGCTGCGCTGATCATCGAGGAGCCCGGTTCTCCTACGGTGGCGGCGCACACGCACCCGAGGAGCCCCAGATGCCACGACTGCGCGAAGTCCCACGATCCGAGGTCCACCCGTTCGGCGAGGTGATGTACGGGCTGATCTTCGGGGATCGGGATCCCGTGGAGCAGCCCGGCACCGCGTCGGGGACCCCCGGCGACTGGTGGACGGTCACGGCGCAGGTCCCCGACATGTTCGACCACATCGCAGGCGGCCTGCAGTTCTACCGGTCGCCCGACCGGGTCCTCTCGCCGGTGCTGCGCGAGCTCGGCCAGCTGCGCTGCGGCTGGGCGCGAGGCAGCCAGTTCGTGTACTCCCAGCACTGCAAGGCCGCACGCGACGTCGGGCTCACGAACGAACAGGTCGACGCGATCCCGCACTGGCCGGTCGCCGACTGCTGGACGCCGGTCCAACGAGCGGTGCTCGCGTACACCGACTGCCTGGTGCTCCAGGGCGGCCGGGTGCCCGACGGCGTGTTCGAGGCGTTGGCGGCCGAGCTGAGCGAGGTGGAGATCCTCGAGCTCACGTACATCACCACGACCTACGACATGCACGCCGTGATCTCCAAGGCGTTGCGCCTGGAGTTCGACGACAAGGACGACCCGGTCGTCGAGGTGCCCGACCCCGACGGCAACTGCGCCGGGCTCGAGGTCTTCGACGAGTCAGCTCGGGGATGAGGCCCCGCCACGTCCTGCCCGCAGCGCGGGCAGGACGTGGCGGCCGACCAGCTCGCACTCGGCCAGGTGCGGATACCCCGACAGGATGAACGTGTCGACCCCCAGCGCCTGGTAGCGGCGCAGCTTCGCCACCACCTGGTCGGGGTCCCCGACGATCGCCGCGCCCGCACCGGAGCGCGCCCGGCCGATGCCCGTCCAGAGACCGTCCTCGACGAAGCCGTCGTCATCGGCCTCCTCGCGCAGCTCGCGCTGTCGCCGGACGCCGGCCGACGTGCTGTCGAGCGAGCGGGCCCGGACCTCGTCGCCACGCTCGGCGTCGAGCGCCGCGAGCAAGTGGCGGGCCGCGGCGCGTGCCTGGTCCTCGGTCTCGCGCACGATCACGTGGCATCGGAACCCGTAGCGCAGCGTGCGCCCGTGCGCCGCTGCACGCGACGACATGTCCGCGAGCAGCTCCCCCACCGCTGCCTCGGTGTCCGGCCAGGTCAGGAACACGTCCGCGTGCTCGGCGGCGACCTGGCGCGCCGGCTCGGAGTGCCCCCCGAAGTACATCGGCGGACAGGCCCCCCGCAGCGTCGCGACCCGGGGCGGCTCCAACTCCAGGTCGTAGAACTCGCCGTGGTGCTCGACCGGACGACCGTCGAGCAGCGCACGCAGGATGGTCATCACCTCGGCCGTGCGCCGGTAGCGCGGCCCGGCGTCCAGCGGCGCACCAGGCAGGTCCGACGAGATGATGTTGATGGTCAGGCCGCCGCCGAGCATCTGGTCCAACGTCGCCAGCTGGCGAGCGAGCTGCGGCGGCCACATCTCGGCGCACCGGACCGCGGCCAACAGACGCATCCGGTCGCGCACCTCGGGGGCCACCCCGCCGGCGAACACCAGGGTGTCGATGCCGAGCTGGTAGCCCGAGGGCAGCAGGACGTTGTCGAAGCCCTGGTCGCGTGCGGCGATGACGATGTCGCGGCAGTGCTCGAACGAGCTCAGCAGGTGCGGCGCCGGGACCCCGAGCTGCTCGACGTCGTCGTCGCAGAGCGCAGCGAACCAGGCAACCTCGGGCGTGTTCACGGCAGTCGCTCGCCCGTGCCGGCCTGGTACAGCTCGTACCACTCGTGGCGCTCGAGCCGGACGGTCGACGCCGTGCGCGCCGCCTCGATGCGCTCCACCTGCTGCGTGCCGAGGATCGGGATGGGTGCGCTGGGGTGCGCCAGCACGAAGGCGAGCGCGATCGCGGAGGTGTCGACGCCGTGCTCGGACGCCAGGCGCGCCAGCACCGGTGCCACCGCGTCCGCGGTGTCCCCCACACGTCCCCCGCCCAGGGGCGACCACGCGAGCGGCGTGACGTCGCGTGCCAGGCACTGGTCGAGCGTGCCGTCGCGCACGGGGTCAGAGTGCCAGATGCTGAGCTCTGGCTGCGTGGTCACCAGCGGTCGGTCCAGGAACCCCTGCACGAGCTCGAACTGCGACGGCGTGACGTTCGACAACCCCAGGTGGCGCACCAGGCCCCGGTCCACGAGCTCGGTCAGCGCCTCGGCCACCTCGGCCGGATGGGCGAGCACGTCCGGGCGGTGCAGCTGGTACAGGTCGATCACGTCCACGCCGAGGCGCCGCAGCGAGTCCTCGCACGCGGCGCGCAGGTGCGTCGCGCTCCAGTCGTAGGGAACGCCGGGGCGGATGCCGCCCTTGGTGGCCAGCACCATCCGGTCGCGCAGCTGGGGGTCACGAGCCAGCACCCGACCCAGGAGCTCCTCGGCCTCGCCGAAGCCGCCGACGCCGTCGAAGCCGTAGATGTCCGCCGTGTCGATCAAGGTGAACCCGCACTCCAGCGCGGTCGTGACCAGGGCCGCGGCGGTGTCCAGGTCGTTGCCGGCGAGGCGCCAGCAGCCGTAGGAGATGGGGCCGACCTCGGTCGCCGAGGTTCCGAGTCGGCGCACGGACACGTGATCGCTCATCGCCGGGCACCATACTCATGACCCATGGAGGACATCCGCTACGGGGTCGTCGGGGTCGGGATGATGGGCCAGGAGCACCTCCGCAACATCGAGGCGCTGCCCGGCGCGACCGTCGCCGCGCTCGTGGACCCGCACGGAGCGAGCATCGCGGCCGCCCGGGCGACCCTCGACGCCCCCGTGCACGTGTACGACGACGTGGCGACGATGGTGGCGCAGGCGTCGCTCGACGCGGTGGTGGTCGCCTCGCCCAACCACACCCACCGCCGTGTGCTCGAGCCGCTCTGGGGCACGGGCGTGCACCTGATGATCGAGAAGCCGCTGTGCACCACGGTCGAGGACTGCGTGGCGGTCCGCGACGCCGCTGCTGCGCACGACGGCGTCGTGTGGGTCGGCCTCGAGTACCGCTACATGCCGCCGGTGCAGCGCTTCCTGGCGGAGAGCCGCGCGGAGGGCATCGGCCGGGTGCGCATGGTGTCGATCCGTGAGCACCGGTTCCCGTTCCTCACCAAGGTGGACGACTGGAACCGCTTCAGCGCCAACACGGGCGGCACGCTGGTGGAGAAGTGCTGTCACTTCTTCGACCTGATGCGTCAGACCCTTCCCGGCGCCCGACCGGTGCGGGTGCTGGCGTCGGGCGGCCAGGACGTCAACCACCTCGACGAGCGCTACGAGGCGGGGGTGCCCGACATCCTCGACAACGCCTTCGTCATCGTCGACTTCGACGACGGGGCGCGGGCGATGCTCGACCTGTCGATGTTCGCCGAGGGCTCCGCGTACGAACAGGAGCTGCTCGCTGTCGGCGACGGCGGCAAGGTCGAGGTGCGCCTGCCCGGCTTCATGGAGGTCAGCCGCGGACGGCGGGCGCAGCTGGTGGTCGGCTCCCGATCCGGCGACTGGCCGGTGACCGAGGTCGAGCTGGGCGACGACGAGCGGGTGCGCCACGTCGGGGCGCACCACGGCGCCAGCTACCTGGAGCACGCCGCGTTCTGCGACGCGATCCGCGACGGCGCGCGGCCGACGGTCACGGTCGACGACGGGTTGTGGTCGGTCGCGATGGGCGCCGCGGCCCACCGGTCGATCGACGAGGGCCGCGTCGTGCAGATGGCCGAGATGGGCCTTCCCGACGGGTTCTGACCCCGCCGGCCGGCCGCTGGATCAGCGTCGCGCGTCGAGCAGCTCGTGCACCCGGTGGTGGCGCTGCTCGATGTCGTCGAGGTCGCCCTGCACGAACGACGCCCGACGTGCCGTGTCGAGCACCAGGTCCGCGTGGTCCGCGAGCGCCCGCAGGTGGTCGTGGCGCACCAGCGCCGCCATGGAGCTCAGCGAGTCGAGCAGGCGGATCAGCACGGCGACGTTGTCGTCGCCGGCCTGGCGGATCTGGTCGAAGGCCGCCTTGAGCACGCGCTCGTAGCGCAGCGGGGGGACGACGAGTCGCAGTGCCCCGGCGTCCGAGCACATCCCGCCGAGCTGCTCGGGGTGCTGGCCGATGCGGACCATGGCCGCGCCGAGCCAGTCGATGCAGGTGAGGCCGGTGTAGGTGTCGTTCACCGCGGGCGACAGCGCCCGGAGCGCGATCTCGACGACCTGGGCGATCGCGAACTCCAGGTCCTGGCGCAACGTGCGCGACGACCCGATCTCGACGCCCTCGAGGACGGTCGAGCGGACCGCATCGGCGGCCGTGGCGGGCAGCACCCGGGCGAGGGTCTGGCCCTCGACGACGAACTGCCCCGGCCGCCGTTCCATCACGATCACCGCTGCGGCACGGTCGGCGGCGTCGAGCAGACGGGGATGGTCGATCAACTCGAGGTAGCCGGTGCGCGTCGCGATCAGGGCGGCGCCGGCGGAACGGGCCTCCGCGACCACCAGCGTGACGTGGCCCGCGTCCGTCGCGCGGGGCACGTCGGGCAGGTAGTGGTCCACCTCGGTGAGCACCCCGCCCAGGTCGTCGACCACCGAGGCGACCACGCTCGGCGCCTGGATGGTGGCGGCGACGCGGTGCACGTACACGACCAGCGTGGCGAAGCACCCCAACGACATGAGGACCGCCACTGCGACCGAGAGCCGCAGCAGCCCGTCGACCCGTCCGGTGTGCACGGAGAACAACGTCAGCACCAGGAAGATCAGGGTCGCCATGAACGCGCCCAGCGTCGCCTGCGTCACCGCGTCGCGCATGAACCGTCGGATCAGGCGCGGGCCCAGCTGCGACGACGCGATCGAGAACGTCAGGATGCTCGTCGAGAACACCAGGGCCAGCGCCGTCGCGACGGCGCCGAGCAGCGCGGACAGCACGACCGTCGCATCCGCGGCGTTGTCGACCGACAGGATGCCGGGCAGCTGCGACCCGAGGTCGAAGAAGTGGTCGAGCCAGCGGGTCAGGGCGAACAGCAGGAGCGCGCCCGTCGACATGAGCAGTGGGATGACCCACAGGTTCGGCCCGATCCGGTAGCTGAGCTCCCACCACCAGATCGACAGCCGCGAGCGGCGTGTCGTGCTCACGTCGCGAGGACCCGGCTCAGCCCTTCAGGAACGGAACGACGCGATCCTTGGGCCGGCCGATGATCGCCCGACCGCCCTTGACCAGGACGGGACGCTGCAGCAGCTGCGGGTGCTCGCTGAGGACGTCGATCACCTGGGCGTCGGTGGCGACGTCGGCATCGCTCAGGCCGAGCTTGGCGAAGTTCGCGTCGCGGCGGACCAGGTCGGTCGCGGGGTCCTCGAGCTGGCCGACCAGCTCGGTGATCGCGGCGCGGTCGGGGCGCTCCGACTTGAGCATGTACTTGACCAGCTCGACGTCGACACCGAGCTCCTCGGCGACCCCGACCGCGTACTTGGAGGTGCTGCAGTTGGGGTTGTGGAAGATCACGACGTCGCTCATGTCGCCCGAAGTTAGACCGCCCGGGCGGTCGGTAACCTCGCCGCGATGGCCAACCCCTCCGAGGCCGACGGTCCGGTCACGCCGACCTCGAGCCCGTGGGGCATCGGCGCCGCCGTCACGGCGGTCACCGCATGGGGCCTGGGCAACACCATCATCGCCGGCATGCCCATGTCGGGCATGTCGATCGCGTTCTACCGACTGGCACTGGCGGTGCTGCTCTACCTGCCGGTGCTGTACCTGCGCGGCGGTCGTCTGAGCGCCCGCTCGTTCCGCCACGGCTGGGTCGGCGGGGTGGCCTTCGGCGCCGACATCGCCACCTTCTTCGTCGCCATCCACCTGACGACCGTCGCCAACGCCACCACGATCTCGGCGCTCCAGCCGCTCGTCATCATGGGCTTCGCAGCGGTCATGTTCGGCGAGCGCATCCGCTCCCTCCACGTCGTCTGCGCCGTCACCGCGACCGTCGGCGTGGCCCTCGTGGCGTTCGGTGCGGCCCGCAGCGGCACGGGCAGCCTGGCCGGCGACCTCATGTCGGTGGTCGCGCTGTTCGCGTGGGCGTGGTACTTCATCGCCTCGAAGAAGGCCCGGACCGAGCTCGACACCTTCGAGTACATGACGGTCATGAACATCGTGGCGTTCCTGGTCGTGGCACCGGTCGCGCTCGTCGCCGGCGACCTGTTCGGCGCCGACGGGCGCCTCGACGCCGGTCGACTGCTGGCGATCTCGCTGATCGTGCTGGTCCCCGGATCGGGGCACATCCTCATCAACTGGGCCCACGCCCACACCACGCTGGTGCTGACCTCGCTCATCACGCTCGCCATGCCGGTGCTGTCGACCGTCGCCGCGGCGGTGTTCCTCGACCAGCGCGTCGCCGCCGCGCAGGTGCTGGGGATCGCGGTCGTGCTGGCGTCGCTCGCGGTCGTGGTCGTCGGCGACGCTCGCACGGCCGCCCCTGCCACCGAGCCCGCCCCATGAGCGCGCCCGGCGCCCCCGCACGGCCCGGGTGGGCCAACATCTGACGCCGGCGGCCCGCCGCCACCACGACCGGAGACGAACCCTTGAGCGACCACGACACCTACCGCGACCCGTCGCTCTCGATCGAGCACCGCATCGACGACCTGCTGGAGCGGATGACGCTCGAGGAGCAGCTCGCACAGCTGGGCTGCGTCTGGTCGACGCAGCTCGTCGGGCCCGATGCGACGGGCACGACCGACTTCTCACCCTCGGCCGCTGCGGACCTGATGGCGAACGGCACCGGACAGATCACCCGCATCGCCGCGTCGACCGGCCTGCGCCCCCGGGGCCTGGCACGGTTCCACAACCAGATCCAGCAGTGGCTGCTCGACCACACCCGCCTGGGCATCCCCGCGGTGATCCACGAGGAGGCCGTCGCCGGGTTCTGCGCGCGTGACGCGGTGCAGTTCCCCCAGGCGATCGGTCTCGCAGCGACGTGGGACACGGCACTGCTGCACGACGTCGCCGAGCACATCCGCTCCGAGATGGTCGCCGTCGGCGCGCGCCAGGCGCTCGCCCCCGTGCTCGACGTGGCGCGTGATCCGCGTTGGGGACGGGTCGAGGAGACCTACGGCGAGGACCCGGTGCTCACCGGCGAGCTCGGGGTCGCCTACGTCCGGGGGCTGCAGAGCGGCCCCGAGGCCCCGTCCGAGGACCACCGCCACCTCGGCGGCGCGGTCATCGCCACCGGCAAGCACTTCCTCGGGTACGGGCTGTCCGACGGCGGGCTCAACCACGGCCCGGTGCACGTGGGCTCCCGCGAGCTGCGCGAGGTGTTCGCCGAGCCGTTCGCCGCGGCGATCCGCGACGGCGAGCTCGCCTCGGTCATGAACAGCTACGCGTCGGTCGACGGACTGGCGCCGGCAGGCTCGGCCGCGCTGCTCACCGAGCTGCTGCGCGACGAGCTGGGCTTCAGCGGCACCGTCGTGGCCGACTACTTCGCGGTCGACCTGCTGCGCACGCACCACCGGGTCGCGGCGACCAAGGGCGTCGCAGCGGCCAAGGCGCTGCTCGCGGGGCTGGACCAGGAGCTCCCGGCGCTCGACTGCTACGCGGAGCTGCCCCAACTCATCGAGGCCGGGGTCGTGCCGGAGGCACTGGTCGCGCTGTCGGTGCGCCGGGTGCTGCGCCACAAGTTCGAGCTCGGGCTGTTCGACGACCCCTTCGTCGACGAGGAACGCGCCGCGGCGGCGTTCGGCACGCCGCGCGGGCGCGAGCTCGCCCGACGCGCCGCGGTCGAGTCGATCGTGCTGCTCGACGACGAGGACGCGCTCCTGCCGCTCGACCCCGCGGCACTCGGCTCCGTGGCGGTCATCGGACCGGCGGCCGACGACCCCCGCCTGGCCGAGGGCGACTACCACTACCCCGCGCACCTCGAGATCATCTACGGCGAGGCCTCGGCCGATCTGCTGCCCCAGGCCGGCGGCGCCTTCGCCCCCGGCCCGCACCTGCCCGACATCGTCACGCCGGTCGCCGGGCTGCGGGCCGCCCTGCTCGGCAGCGACACCCAGGTGGTGCACGCGCCGGGGTGCGACATCACCGGCGACGACCGCAGCGGGTTCGACCTGGCGGTGCGTGCCGCGACCGATGCGGACCTCGCGGTGGTCTGCCTCGGCGGGAGGTCGGGCCTGACACCGGACGCGACCGTAGGTGAGGCCCGCGACGCGAGCGACCTGGACCTGACCGGCGTGCAGCTCGACCTGCTGCGCGCGGTCACCGCGACGGAGACGCCGACCGTGGCGGTCGTCGTGTCCGGCAGGGTGCACACGTTGGCCGAGGTCGAGTCGCTCGCCGATGCGACGCTGCTGGCCTGGGTGCCGGGGATCGAGGGCGGCACCGCGCTCGCCCAGGTGCTGCTCGGCGAGGTGGCGCCCAGCGGGCGGCTGCCCGTCAGCCTCCCTCGATCCGTCGGTCAGCTCCCGGTGCACTACAACCACCGGGCCGGCGGCGGACGCAGCCAGTTCTGGGGCGACTACACCGACGGCCCCGCCGCGCCGCTGCACCCATTCGGCTTCGGACGATCCACCACGACGTTCGGCTACGACGACCTGGTGGTCGTCGACGGCAGCACCCGAGAGCCCACACGCCTGGGCGTCACGGTCACCAACACCGGCCCCCGGGCGGGCGACGAGGTCGTGCAGTGCTACGCGACGGACGAATCCGCGTCGGTCGCCCGTCCCGACCGCCAGCTGGTCGGCTTCGCCCGCCTCACGCTGGCACCCGGCGAGTCGCGACGGGTCGAGCTGGCCGTGCACCCGTCACGACTCGCGTTCTACGACGACTCGTTCGAGTTCGTGTGCGAGCCCGGTGCGTTCCGATTCGAGCTCGGGGGCCACGCCGGTGCGCCGGCGGTGTCGACCACGGTCGACCTCTCGGGCGACGTGGAGGCCTACCGCCAGCGCGACGTCGTCGCCACCACGGTCACGGTCGAGTAGTCGGCCGTTCGCTCAGCTGCTGCGTCCCGGCGCCGACAGGACGGGGATGGACGCCACCTGGACGACCCGCGCCGGACGTTGGTGCGCCGCGGCAGCGGTGGCGACGACCCTGGCCGCCGCCGCCACGGCGGTGCTGCTCGGCGATCCTGCACGCTGGGCGCTCGTCGGCGTGGTCGTCGCTGCGCTCGTGTGGGGTCTGGGCAGCGCCGTCGCCGTGCTGCTCACGCCGTCGCGGCCCGCCCCGGCGCCGGGCATCACGACGACCGACGTCGAGCAGGTGCGGATCGGCGTGGCGATGCACCTGGGCGACGTGCCGGACGAGGTGGCGCGCATCACCTCGGCGATCGCGGCCGCGGAGCACCCGGTCGCGCTGATCGTGCCCCCCGGACGACCGGTCCCCGATGGGTTCGAGCCCTCGGTCGAGATGGTGCAGCCCGGCGATGCCGGGACCGCCGGCGATGCGCTCGAGGTGCTGCGGCGACGGAGCGACGCCGTGCTGTTCTGCTCGGCCCGTGCCCTGCCGGGACCCGGGTGCTCCCAGGCGGCCCGGCTGGTCGAGGCCGGGGCGTCGTGGGTGACCGGGGCAGCAGCGCCGCTGAACCGGGACCGCTTCGGCCCGACCGGCCGGGAGCTGCTCGACGCCCACCTCCGTCGTCGGGCGTCGGGCGCCGGTCTGTGGTGCTGGGAGCCCGATGCCACCGTCGTGCGCACCGCGCTGCTCGCCCGACATCCGTTGCGGGCAGGTCACCCGCTGGGGTCGTGGCTGCGCGAGCGCGCCGCCGAGGGCCTGACCGGCGCGACGGTCGACGACCCGCTCACCCGTCGGGCCGTGCCGGTCGCCGCGGAGGGCTACTGGCCCGACACGACCGCCCGCCAACGGGCGGCGGCCGCGGACCTGTCCGACGCGATGACCTCGGCGGACGTCGGCGCGCGCCCGCGCACGATCGCCGCCGCGCTGCTCGTCCGCGCGTTGTCGGGCTGGTCGGTGCTGCTCTGGCTCGCCGCGCTCGTCCTGCTCGCCGGCGGCTCACCGCTGCGCCACGGGGAGACGGCGCTCGTCGCGCTGGTCGTGTGCTCCGGCCTGCTCCGATGGCTGTCGCCCCGACTGGCGTGCGGTACCCGCCCGGCGCCGGTCGCCGACGTCGTTGCCGGCCTCTACGCGCTGCCCGGCTCCCTGGCCGCGACCGTCGCTGCCGCCACACGACGTGTCCGTCCTGCTCGGTGGCGTGTGCCGACCCGTCCGCTGGTGTGGTTCGCCCTGGTCGCGACCGTCGCTGCCGCCACCGTCGTGCTGACCGCCCGACCCGGCGACGACGTCGCCCGGGTGGCGGCAACGCTCGCCGCCGGTCTGCTGGTCCTGTTGTGGGTGTTCACCGTCCGATCGCTCGTCGAGCGGTCGTGGCGCCGGGTCGGCTTCCGTGTGCCGCTCGACCGCCCTGCGGTGCTCGACCACGCGGCACAGGACGGCGACGGGTGGCGGGTGGTCGACGGGTCGCCGGGCGGCATCGGGCTGCGCGGGCCGGTCTCGGGGCTGGGTCACGGGGACGCGGTGACCGTTCGCGTGCCGCGTCCCGGCACCGACGAGGTGGTGCTGCGCGGCAGGGTGGCCGACCGGCGCGGCAGGGCACACGGCGAGGAGGTGCTCGGGATCGAGGTGTGCAGCGTCGCGCCAGATGCCGGCGCCTGGGCACAGGTGCTGCTCGACGGCACCGCCGCCCCGACACGCGACTCACAGCCGACCTCCTCGGACGGGCACCGCTGGGGCCGATGGGCGGACCGCCTCGCCATCGGCCTGGTGGTCGCGGCGTCCGTCGCCGTGCTCCTGACCCTGGCGATCGTGCTGGCCGGATTCCGCCCGCTCGTGATCCGCAGCGGCTCGATGGAGCCCACCTACTCCGTGGGCGACGTGGTGCTGGTGGCGTCCGAGCCCGCAGCCGACATCCGGGTCGGACAGGTCGTCACCCGCTTCGACGCACCCCAGGCCGTCGACAGCCTCACCCACCGCGTGCAGGCGGTCACCCGCGACGGCGACCGGGTGCACGTGACCACGCAGGGCGACGCGAACTCCTCGGCCGAGCGCTGGACCGCGCCCGCCGGCCAGCAGGTCGGCGTGGTGGTGGCATCGGTGCCCGCCATCGGGCTGCCGTTGACGGCGGTGCGCAGCTCGACCGCGTGGGCAGTGGTGGTCGGCGCCGTCGTGCTGGCGGTGATCGCCGTGCTGTTCCGCCCCCGTCGACGACGCCCCGATGAGCTCGGGGCCGACGCAGGTTTCCTCAACCCGCCGAGCGGGGTGCCGACGGGACCTGGGACCACCACCATCGGAGAACGGACATGATGGACGACACCACCTCCTCGCCGTCAGGAGCGACGACCGGCCTGCGCGCCGGCGTGGCCGCCATGTTGATCGGTGCCGTGCTGGTCGGCGTCGGCGTCGTCGCGACCACCTCCGCGTCCGACGAGCCCACCTGCCCTGACGGCTCCACGACGATCGCCCACCTCGACCTGGTCGACGGGGTCTACCTGTCGAGCACCGACGGCTCACCGGTCACGATCACCGACGGCACCGGCACGGCCGGCACCTGGACCTCGACCGAGCTCGTGTCCGCCGTCGTCGTCAAGGGCGGTCCCGGCTCGGCCACGACCACCATCGATCCGGCGCAGCTGGCGGGTGCGTTCGACAACTCGCGCCTCGCGCCCGTCGACGGCGTCGTGCCCCAGATCACCAGCGTGCAGTTCTGCGGTCCCGAGGCGCCCGTCGTCGCGCGCTCGGCGCCGAACGGCTACAGCGTGACCCTGGCCGCTCGCACCTGTCCCGCCTACACCGACATCATCGCCAACCGGAACCGCAACAACATCCAGGAGAGCCTGGAGGACCTCGGTCCGGACACGAACTACACCGGCGGCGAGGCGGTCAACCCCGTCAAGGAGGCCGCCGCACCGCAGGACAACTGCAGCCCGTTGACCGGATGGGACTTCCAGTGGGGCACCGGCATCACCGGCAAGTCACCGTCGACCGCGAACCTGTCGACCGTGACCGGCCAGAACGCCATCGCGACCACGACCGCCTCGGTGCCCGAGCTCGACGCCGCGGGCAACCCGACCGGCGCCACACTGGACGGCGCCGTCACCTACACGCTGACCGACGCGCAGGTCACCCAGGCCGCCGCGGGGCAGCTGTGGATCCAGGGTGGCACCAAGGCGCTGGCGCTGGGCGACGGCTCCACCTCGTTCGGTGCGCTGCGCTGCGCGACCGACAACTACAACGGCGACAACGTCGAGTACGTCCGGTTCCCCACCGACGCCCGCCACGCATACTGCTTCGCCTACTACGTGGCCGAGCCGCCCGAGCCGGTGAGCATCACCGTACGCAAGCAGCTGACCGACCGTTCGCCCGGCGGCACCACCTTCCAGTTCACCGGCGACACCTCGTTCATCCCGGGCGGCACGTTCAGCTTGCGTCCGGATCGCACCGGTGGCAGCGCCGAGATCACCTTCCTGCGCGCCGCGGACGTCGCCTGGACCGTCGGCGAGAACGTCCCCACCGGCTGGACGCTCGACTCGCTCGAGTGCACCGAGCCCACGAGCGGGCGTGACGTGACCATCGACGGGTCGACCTTCGTCGCCAACCTGGCCGAAGGCGACCAGATCACCTGCACCTACACCAACGACCTCGCGCCGGAACCCACGACCACCACGACCGAGCCCACCACCACGACGGAACCGACGACCACGACCACGGAACCGACGACCACCACCACCGAGCCGACGACCACGACCACCGAGTCCACGACCACGACCGAGCCGACGACCACGACCACCGAGCCCGCCACCACGACGTCGGCCGCCCCCACCACGACCGCGGCGCCCACCACGACCGCACCGACCACGACCGCACCGACCACGACGGAGGACACCTCCGAGGTGGCGGGCAACGTGACCATCCGCACGGTCACCACGCCCGACGACGCCCGCGCCAGCGCCTCGGGTGCGCTCGCCTTCACGGGCGGCAGCACCGTGCCGCTCCTCGTGATCGGCATCGTCGCCCTGATCGGCGGAGCGACCCTGTCGGCGGTGTCCTGGACACGTCGCCGGCCGGCGTGACGTACGGCCTGCGTGACGGTCAGTCGTCGAGCTTGAGCACCTTGCGCGCGTTCTCGCGCAGGAACTTGGGCCAGACCTCGTCCTTCAGCGGCACGTCGGGCATCTCGGAGAAGATGCGGTCGAGCGTGAGGCCCATCGGGAAGTAGCCGCCGTACATGACCTTGTCGGCGCCGCGGGTGTTCGCGTAGTCGATGATCGCCTTTGGGTAGTACCGAGGGGCGAACGCCGAGGTCGAGTAGTACAGGTTCGGCCACTTGATCATGAGCTTGACCGCCAGCTCCTCCCACGGCTCCGCGCCGTGGCGCATCACGATGGTCAGCTCCGGGAAGAACCAGCAGACCTCGTCGAGCAGCTCGGTCTTCTGACACGCCATCGGCACCCGCGGCCCGGGCACGCCGGTGCACATGAACACGGGGATGTCGAGCTCGCAGCACTTGGCGTAGATCGGGTACCAGCGCTTGTCGTTGATCGGCACCTGCGGGCTGTAGCCGGCCGGGAACCCGGCGATCGCCTTCAGGTCGACGGTCTCGTGCAGGCGCACGATCTCCTCGACGGCCTTCATGCCGTCGTTGGGGTCGACGCCCGCCGAGGCGAGGAAGCGGTCGGGGTGCTCACGCAGGGCACGGGTCTGGTTCTTGCCGCCGGAGCCGATCATCGCCATCTCGATGCCGTGGTGGTCCATGAGCGCCAACGTGTGCGCGACGGGGTCCTCGCCGGCCTCCATGGCGCCGGGCACCTTCTTGAACATGTACTGCGCCGGGAACTCGAACTCCTCCTTGGACGCCGTGTCCTTGAGGTTCGGCGCGAGGAACTCGTAGATCGAGCGCACGTCGTCGAAGGGCAGGTCCATCATCGTGTCGATGATGCCGATTCCGGGAGGGATGGCCATGGGGCACACGGTACCGGAACTAGAACGGGGTTCTATGCAGCGGCCCAACCTCCTGCTGATCACGCTCGACCAGTTCCGCGCCGACTGCCTCGGCGCGGCCGGCCACCCGCTGGTGCGCACGCCGAACCTCGACCGCCTGGCCGCCGACGGCGTGCGCTTCACCCACCACTTCGCCAACTGCGCGCCGTGCGGGCCGTCGCGCGCCTCGCTGCTCACGGGCCTGTGGCAGATGAACCACCGGGTGACCAGCAACGGCGCACCGCTGGCGGACGACCTGCCGATGCTGCCGAGGATGCTGCGCGCCGGCGGCTACGACCCGACGCTGTTCGGCTACAGCGACACCGCGCTCGACCCGGCGACGCTCGACGCCGACGACCCCCGCCGCACCAGCTACGAGCAACCCATGTCGGGCTTCAGCTCCGGGCTCCTGCTCGACGACGACATCGGCCCGTGGATCGAGTGGCTCGCGCAGCAGGGGTACGACGTGCCCGACGAGCATCGCCGCATCTACGAGCCGGCCGACGTGGCGATCCCCGAGGGCCGGGGCGCCACCTGGCGACCGGCGGTCTACGCGGCCGAGCACACCGAGTCGGCGTTCATGACCACCACGGCACTCGACTGGCTCGGCGACCCCGCACGCAGCGACGGACCGTGGTGCGCACACCTGTCCTACCTGCGACCCCACCCTCCCTACCTTGCGCCCGCGCCGTACCACGACATGTACGACCCGGCCGACGTGCCCGACCCGGTGCGGCGCGCCAGCCCCGCGGACGAGGCGGCGCTGCACCCCTTCCTGACCGGCGCGCTCACCGTGGTCCCGTCCCCGCTCGACGACCTCGACCAGCGCCAGCTGGCGGCGACGTACTTCGGGATGATCTCCGAGGTCGACGCGCAGGTCGGCCGGCTGCTCGACGGCCTCGACGAGCTCGGCATCCGCGACGACACCGTCGTCGTGCTCACCTCCGACCACGGTGAGCAGCTCGGCGACCACTGGTTGATCGAGAAGCTCGGGTTCTTCGACCAGAGCTACCGCATCCCGCTGATCATCCGCTGGCCCGCCATGGCCGGCTCGACCGGCAGGGTCGTCGACGCCTTCACGGAGAACGTCGACATCACGCCCACGCTGCTCGACCTGGCCGGCCTGGAGCCGCCCGACTTCTGCGACGGCGCCTCGCTGCGCCCGTTCCTCGACGACGACCTGCACGGCGAGGCCGCGCCGTCGAACTGGCGTGAGGCCGTGCACGTCGAGTTCGACTTCCGCGAGCCGACATCGGAGCTGATCGAGCAGGTCTTCGGCCTGCGACAGGACCAGTGCGCGATCGCCGTGCGGCGCGACCGACACAGCAAGTACGTGCAGTTCTGCGGCGATCAGCCCGCGCTCTACTTCGACCTGGAGCAGGACCCCGGCGAGCTGGTGGACCTCGCCACCGACCCCCGTCGAGCCCCCGAGGTGCTCGCCGCCGCGCAGCGGCTGCTGGCGACCCGCATGGAGCACACCGACCCCCGGCTGGCCAACACCCGTGCCACGCCGTCCGGCACCGTGCACCGAGCGGACCCATCGCGCTGACCCACAGGGGCACCGGTAGGGTGAGCGCCGTCCGCCCGGCGGCCCCGGCTGCCTCGAACCCCACGTCGTGACAGATGGCCCGACGCCCCACGCTGCAGCGTCTGCGGCCCTTCGATCTGGGCCGCCGCCTGGTCGACCTGCTCGGGCCGACCGGCGACGCGGCGCGCCAGAGCCTGGTCGCGCTCGCGTTCAACTCCTCGACCAGCCTGGTCGCCGGTGCCGCCCTCGGCGCGCTCGTCGGCACCTTCGAGGACCTGCCCGGGCTCCTGGTCATGGTGCCCGCAGCGATCGGGCTCCGCGGCAACATCTTCGGCGCCGTGGGCAATCGGATCTCGACCGCGATCCACACGGGCACCTTCCGCGTCTCCGCCCGCCGCGACGCAGTGCTCACCCAGAACGTCCTGGCATCGGCGTCGCTCACGGTGCTGCTCTCGTTCCTGCTCGCGCTGATCGCCAAGTTCGTCTCGGTCGCCTTCGGGGTCGAGAACACCATCTCCACCCTGGACCTGGTGCTCATCTCGATCGTCGGCGGCGCGATGGCGAGCCTGGTCGTGCTCACCGCCACGGTGGTGCTGTCCGTCGGCGCGGTGCGCCGCGAGTGGGACCTCGACAACCTGGTGGCGCCCACCGTGTCGACGCTGGGCGACGTCGTCACCATCCCCGCGCTCTTCCTCGCCAGTCGCCTCGTCGGTGAGGGCACGCTGACCACGACGCTCGGGTGGGCGACCGTGCTCGTCGCCGCCGCCACCCTCGTCGCCACCGTCCGTTCGCACCTGGCGCTGTTCCGTCAGATCGTGCGCGAGTCGGTCCCGGTGCTCGTCGTCGCACTGGTGCTGTCGACCCTCGCCGGCATCGCCGTCGAGAAGCAGCTCGCGATCTTCGCCGCGCTGCCGGCACTGCTGGTCCTGCAGCCCGCGTTCGTGAGCTCGGCCGGTGCGCTGGGCGGGATCCTGTCGAGCCGGGTCGCGACCAACCTGCACCTGGGCCTGGTCCGCCCGGAGGTGCGACCGGGGCTCGAGGCGCGCCGCGACGCGCTGCTCGTGCTGCTGATCGGGTTCCCCGTCTTCCTGTTCAACGGGGTCGGCGCGCACCTCGTCGCCGGGTGGATCGGCCGTGCCAGCCCGGGTCTGGGCTGGATGGTGCTCACGTCGCTGATCGGCGGGCTCGGCGCCGTCCTGTTCGTGATCGCGCTGGCGTACTACGGCACCATAGGCGCCTGGCGGGTCGACGTCGACCCCGACACCTACGGCATCCCCGTCGTCACCGCCTCGGTCGACTTCGTGGGGGTGATCGCCCTGATCGTCACCGTGGTGGCGCTCGGCATCACCTGACCACCCCGGCGTGGATCAGGCGTTGCCCAACAGGTCGGTCACCAACGCCGCGACCGGGCTGCGCTCGGACCGCGTGAGCGACACGTGGCCGAACAGGGCATCGCCGCGGAGCGCCGACACGACCGACGCGACGCCGTCGTAGCGGCCCACGTGCAGGTTGTCGCGCTGCGCGACGTCGTGGGTCAGCACGACCCGGCTGCCGGCGCCCAGACGGGTGAGCGCGGTGAGCAGGACCATCTTCTCGAGGTTCTGCGCCTCGTCGACGATCACGAACGTGTCGGTCAGGGTGCGGCCGCGGATGTGGGTGAGCGGCAGCACCTCGAGCAGCCGACGCTCGATGACCTCCTCGATGACCTCGGGGCCCGCGATCGACTCGAGCGCGTCGTTGACCGCCGCCGCCCACGGGTTCATCTTCTCGTCGGCATCGCCGGGCAGGTAGCCGAGGTCCTGACCGCCGACCGCGTACAGGGGGCGGAACACGATCACCTTGCGCTGGGACCTGCGCTCCAGCACGGCTTCGAGGCCGGCGGCCAGCGCGAGCACGGACTTGCCCGTCCCCGCCGGCCCGCCGAGCGACACGATGCCGACCGAGTCGTCGCTGAGCAGGTCGAGCGCGATGCGCTGCTCGGCCGATCGTCCGCGCACGTCGAACAGGTGTCGGTCGCCGTCGACCAGGCACGCCCGCCGACCGTCGCGGAGACGGGCGAGCGCGGAACCCACGTTCGAGCGCAGCACCAGCCCGGCGTTGATCGGCACGTCCAGGTCCGCGCCCAGCTCGTCGAGGGGGACGACACGCTCGTGGTAGAGCCGGTCGATGGTGTCCGACGAGACGTCGATCTCGACCAGGCCCGTCCAGCCCTTGGCCGAGTCCGCCATCTCGTTGCGGTACTCCTCCGCGCCGAGCCCGGCGACCGACGCCTTGAGTCGCAGCGGCAGGTCCTTGCTGACCAGGCTGACGTCCAGGCCCTTGTCCGCCAGGTTGCGCCCGACCGCCAGGATGCGGTGGTCGTTCACGTCCGAGGAGAACGCGCTCGGCAGGCTCGAGGTGTCGATGTGGTTCAGCTCGACACGCACCGTGCCGCCCGCCTCGTTGACCACGATCGGCTCGGTCAACGTGCCGTGGTCGGTGCGCAATCGCTCGAGGTAGCGCAGCGCCTCCCGGGCGGACCAACCCAGTTCGGGGTGGAGGCGCTTGGCCTCCAGCTCCATGAGGACCACGAGTGGGATCACCACGTCGTGCTCCTCGAACTTCCCCAGTGCCGCCGGGTCCGCCAGCAGCACCGATGTGTCGAGGACGTAGGTGCGGGTGTCGATCCGGCGAACGTACCGCTCACGTCGCCGCGCAGGGCGGATCGAACCGGCCGGATTCGATGAACGGTCCATGAACGATGCGGGCGCGCCGGACCCCGCCCGCGAGTCGGTACGATCGGCGTTCGTTCCCCTCGGAGGTGCCCATGAGTGACGACGAGCCGACCGTACCGACGACGCCGCCTCCGCCGCCGTACAACCCGCCGCCGTACTCCCCTCCCACCGCGCCGCCCCCGGCCCCGCTGTCCCCCCAGGGCCCGCCCACCTGGCCCGTTCCCGAGCAGGGTCCGCCGACCGCCGCGCAGCCGGTCGTGCCCCCGACCGCACCGGGTGCCCCGGCCGGCTGGGGCCCACCTCCAGGTGGTGCCGCGCCCTACGGCACCCCCGCCGAGGACCCGGCACCCGCCAAGAAATCCAAGGCCGGCCTGATCATCGCCCTGCTCGTCGTCGCGCTCCTCGTGATCGGCGGCATCGTCGCTGCGCTGGTCGTCATGTCGAGCTCGTCGGGCGAGCTGGAGCTGACCGTGGACACCTGCGAGATCGCAGCGGACGGCACGTTGCGTGCGACCGGGACCGTCTCGAGCTCGGCGGCGACCGACGTCGAGATCGACCTCGAGTTCACCGACAGCGCGACGGGACAGGTCATCGACGACGACAGCGTGGACGTCGCCGTGCCCGAGGAGGCCGCACAGCGCTGGAGCGCCAGCGGCTCCGCCGGCGACGAGGTCCAGCGGGTCACCTGCACCGCAGACGCCGAGGGCTGACCTCGGCCACCCGACCCGCCTGACCGCCCGCCTGCATCTGACGACCCGTCAGATGGCTACTAGCGTCGGGCGCCATGAACCTCGACCTGACCGCCGAGGAGCGCGCGTTCCGCGAGGAAGCCCGCACCTGGCTGCGTGACCACCTGCCGACCGAGGAGCGCCCGCCCGAGGGCGCCGAGATGCGCGAGTTCGACCTCGCCTGGCAGCGCACCCTCTACGACGGCGGCTGGGCCGGCATCAACTGGCCGACCGAGTACGGCGGCCGCGGCCTGACCGACATCCAGCAGATGATCTGGTACGAGGAGTTCGCCAAGGCGGACCCGCCGTTCACGCTCAACAACTCGTGCACCTTCGTCGGCAACCTGCACGGCGGGCCGACCCTGATCGTCAACGGCGACGAGGAGCAGAAGGGCACCTACCTGCCCCGCATCCTGCGCGGCGAGGACGTCTGGTGCCAGGGCTTCTCCGAGCCGGGTGCCGGCTCCGATCTCGGCGGACTGAGCACCCGAGCGGAGATCGACGGCGACGAGCTCGTCGTCAACGGCCAGAAGACCTGGACCAGCTACGCGCACGTCGCCGACGTGCAGGAGCTGTTGGTGCGCACCGACCCGAGCGCGCCCAAGCACAAGGGCATCACCTGGGTGATCTGCGACATGCGCACCCCCGGCATCGAGATCCGCGAGATCCGCACCATGAGCCACGTCACGGACTTCTGCGAGGTCTTCTACGACGACGTGCGCATCCCGCTGAAGAACGTGGTCGGTGGCATCAACAACGGCTGGCGCACCGCCATGTCGACGCTCAGCTTCGAGCGTGGCACCGCGTTCATGGCCGACCAGGTCGAGCTGTCGGCGACGGTCGAGCGCCTCATCGACGAGGCCCGCACCCGCGTCGGTCCCGACGGCCGCCGCCCTGCGATCCAGGACGAGGAGCTGGCACGTCGCCTGGCCGTGGCACGTGCCGAGGTCGCCGCGCTGCGCGCCATGACCATCACCGGCATCTCGCGCACCGCCCGCGCCGGGGTGCCCGGCCCCGAGGGCTCGATCGTGCGGCTGTTCCACGGCGAGCTGCACCAGCGGGTGTACCAGCTGGCGCTCGACATCATCGGCGCCGACGCGCTGCGCCTCACCCCCGTCGACGGCGACGGCGTGTGGACCGGCCCCTACCTGCAGTCCTTCGCCTACACGATCGGCGGCGGCACGACCGACATCCAGCGCAACATCGTGGGCGAGCGCGTGCTCGGCCTGCCGCGGGCCTGAGGAGCGAACGATGGACCTACTTCCCACCCCCGAACAGGACGAGATCGTCGCGACCGTCCGCGCCCAGCTCGACCGCGAGTTCGACCTGCACGCCCTCGCCGAGCGCGACGGCGCCGCCTCGGTCGTCGACGCGGACCTGTGGCAGCGCTGCGCCGAGCTCGGCTGGTTCGGCATCGGCCTGCAGGAGTCGCTCGGCGGCGTCGGCTACTCGCTCGTCGAGGAGTCGCTGCTGTTCGCCGAGCTCGGGGCGCACGCCACCCCCGGACCGTTCCTCCCGACGGTGCTGGCCGCGCGGCTCACCGCGCTCGTCGGCGCCACCGAGCTGCGCGACGTCATCCTGTCGGGCCAGCGCCGGGTCGCCCTCGCCGAGCCCCACGGGGACGCCGACGCGACGGGCGGCGCCAAGGTCTCGGGCACCTTCCGCGTGACCGACCACGGCGGCGCCGACCTGGTGCTCGTCATGGTCGGCGACACCGCGGCGCTGCTCGACGCCGGCGACCTGGTGGCCGAGCCGATGGCATCGCTCGACCTGCTCGTGCCGACCGCGGTCGGCACGGTCAGCGGCGTCTCCGCGATCTGCCACATGGACGACGCCACGGCGCTGCGGCTGCGGGCCACGGTGCTGGTCGCCTCGGAGCTCGCCGGCATCGCGACCGCGACCGCGGAGCAGTCGACCCAGTACGCCAAGGACCGCGAGCAGTTCGGCGTCCCGGTCGGTTCGTTCCAGGCGGTCAAGCACCGTTGCGCCGACATGGCCGTGCGCGCCGAGGCCGCCACCAGCCTCACCCACTACGCCGCGCTCGCCGTGCTCGACGGCCTGCCCGACGCGTCGTTCCACGCGTACGCCGCCCGCTCGGTCGCTGCTCGCAGCGCCGTGGAGAACGCCCAGATCAACGTGCAGAACCACGGCGGCATCGGCTTCACCTGGGAGCACACCGCGCACCGCTACGTGACCCGGGCACAGGTGCGCTCGCGCACCGTCGGCACGGTCCGCGACTCGCTCGCCGGCCTGCTGACCCAGAACGCCTCGAGCTGAGGACGCCACCCGGCGAAGATCCTTCACCGGGTGGAATTGCCCAACCGCGTCGATACCGTCGACACGGAGATCGATGGCGGAAGGGCCGTCGATCACCGATCGAGGAGCGGGACATGCGCGGAGCACGTTGGACGAGAGGCGCGGTCGCTGCGCTCATGGTGGCGGGGATCTGCGTGGCGCACGTCGGCGGCGCGACGCCGGTGTCGGCCGAGGTGCTCAACCTCGGCTGCGAGGTCACCGACGAGTCGACGCCGCTGGGCTACAGCGTCGCGGTCGACACCGAGGACCCTGCTCTGGACGGCTATGCGAACGGTGAGCTGCTCGCCCTGCACAGCGTCGACGGCCTGTTCACCGATGTGCCCGCGCCCGTCGACGAGCTCGGCACCTCGCCGATCTGCGCGGTCGAGGTGCTGCGCGACGCAGGTGGCGTCGTGAGCTTCGGCGAGCCCGGGTGGATGTGGTGCACCCAGTACGGCGTCGATGCGTGCGTCGGCGGCCCCGGCACCGACCAAGGCGACATCACCGCCGTGCTCCAGCCCGACGACCCCGCCCTGCTGCCCGACCCTGCGACGCGGCTCGACGTCGACCAGAAGACCGATCTGCTCGCGTGGGCGACGGCGAGCTCCGCGTTCGAGACCGAGATCGCCGAGCTGATCGCGTGGCAGAACCGGGTCTGGTGCATCACCGACGGCGAATCCGACATCCCCGACACCGTCACCGGCCCGTACGTGCCCGACGACCCGTCGACGTCGGACTGCGCCGGCTTCCGCTCCTTCCTGATCGCCGAGGTGCTCCCCTTCTTCGCAGCGCCCGACGACAGCATCGTCATCGAGGTCCAGGGATCGCCCTCGGCCCCGGTCGGCGGCGTGCTGCGCTTCACGCTCACCTCGACCGTGCCGACCGTGCGGATCGGCGTGAACGAGACGCTGCCCGGCGACATCTGCCCCGAGGACACCAGCGGCGCCACGCTCACCGACAGCGTCGTGACGATGACGCCCGGCACGACCGTGCTGCTCTGCGCCGCGTCGGACAAGGTCGCGGAATACTCGCTCGTCGGCAGCGCCGACATGGTGGTCGCCGACGTCGAGGGCCAGGCGTTCGGGTTCGGCGGCGACGGCTGTCAGGTCATGCTGACCAGCAACTCGGCCATCGACCTGCTCGCGTCGGACACCGTCGTGCTCAGCTGGACCGAAGCACCACCCGCGCCACGGGTCGTGCCCGAGCCCGACGCCGCCCCGCGGCCACAGGCCCGGGCGCTGGCGTTCGCCGGCTGATCAGAGCGCTCCGGCCGCAGCCCGCCCGGAGCGACGCGCTGCGTCGAGACCGTCGGCATCGTCGACCCCGGCACCCGCCGCGCCGACGAACGCGTCACCGCCGAGCACCAACGGCGGGGCCGCCACGGCGACGAGGTGCGTGAGGTGCAGTGGGCTCGCGCACCGGGCATACCGCCAGCGATGCACCTGCACGGTGCCGTCGACGGGACCCGACCGCAGTTCCGATGCGGCAAGGAGCTCGACGACCACCTCGTCGTCGGGTGCCGACCAGAGCGCCTCGCTGGCATCCGGCGAGGCCCGAACCGTGACGGCCGGCAGCGGCGAGTCACCCGCGAGCTGATGGTCGACGACCAGGTCCACCACGTCGGACGCCGGCCGGCCGACCCCGTCGGGCGCCAGCCCGCTGGGCCCGCCGAGCACGGCCATCACCACGAGGCACGGGTCGTAGCGCACCGAGCGCAGCGCGACGTCGACGGTGGGGTCCAGCTCGATCCCGGAGTCCGACAACAGCTCGAGCGTCTGCGGGACCGGGGCGGTCACCACCAGCGCGGACGCCCGCAGCGCCTCGAACCGACCGTCCGGGCCGACGCCCTCGACCCGCCACGCGCCCCGGTGCACCTCGACGCGGTCGACCCGGTGCGAACGTCGCACGTCCAGGCCCTCGGTCAGGTGCTTCGCCAGGCCGGTGACCCCGCCGGCACCGCGGCGCTCGTCCCCGAGGAACGGCACCCCGTGATCCACGATCGCCGTGACCTCGGACCCGTCGGCACCGACGACCCCGAGACGGCGCGTCGCGATCCGACCACCCACGCCGCGGCCCTTGTCGAGCACCACCACCTCCCGCGTGGGCGCGAGCTCCCGGGCCGCCGCCAGACCCGCGAGCCCGGCGCCGATGACCACCACGTCGACCGTCCGCTCGTCCGTCACGGAGCCAGTCTGACGACAAGGGCTCCGGAACGACGACCGCCGTAGGCTCGGGCCATGGCTGGCTCACCGACGAACGACCTGCTCGAGCAGTCCGACGCGATCATCACCGGACGCCGGTCGATCGAGGACCGCCACCCCGTCGCGATCATGGGCGAGACGTCGCTGCACGAGCTCGGTGACGGGCTGGCGTTCGTCGAGAGCTTCGCCAACGTCACGGTGTTCGACGTCGACGATCGCCTCGTCATGATCGACGCCGGCGGCGTACTGGCGGCGCGCAAGGTCCACGCGGGGATCCGTACGTGGAGCTCGTCGCCGCTCGACACCGCGGTGTACACCCACGGCCACGTCGACCACGTCTTCGCCGTGCCGCTGTTCGAGGCCGAGGACCACGAGCTGCGTCCCACGGTCGTGTCGCACGTCGCGGTGCCGGCCCGCTTCGACCGCTACCGCGCCACCAGCGGCTACAACGGCTGGATCAACGCCCGGCAGTTCCAGCTGCCCGAGCCGATGTTCCCGACCGACTTCCGCTACCCGGACCAGACCTATGAGAAGGATCTGGACCTGGACGTCGGTGGGCTGCACGTCGAGCTACACCACGACAAGGGCGAGACCGACGACGGCACGTGGGCCTGGATCCCCGAGCGCTCCGTCCTGTGCACCGGCGACCTGTTCATCTGGGCCGCGCCCAACTGCGGCAACCCCCAGAAGGTGCAGCGCTACCCGCTCGAGTGGGCGAACGCGCTGCGCCGCATGGCCGACGTCGGCGCCGAGCTGATGCTGCCCGGCCACGGCCTGCCGATCGCCGGCCGCGAGCGCATCGCGATGGTGCTCGGCACCAGCGCCGAGCTGCTCGAGTCGCTGCACGACCAGACGCTCGAGCTGATGAACGCAGGGGCCACCCTCGACGAGTGCATCCACACCGTCGCCGTGCCGGCCCACCTCACGGAGCTGCCGTGGCTGCAGCCCGTGTACGACGAGCCGGAGTTCGTCGTGCGCAACCTCTGGCGGCTCTACGGCGGCTGGTACGACGGCGATCCAGCCACCCTCAAGCCGGCCCCCAAGGCCGACCTGGCCAACGAGCTGGCGACGCTGGCGGGCGGCCCCGGCGTCCTGGCCGCACGGGCCGGGGAGCTCAGTGCCGCCGGCGAGCACCGCCTGGCGTGTCACCTGGCGGAGCTCGCTGCGCAGGCGGCCCCCGACGACCCCGGCGTGCAGCGTGTGCGCGCGCAGGTCTACGCAGCCCGCGGCGCCCAGGAGCGCTCGGTCATGTCCAAGGGCGTCTACCGCTGGGCCCAGACCGAGTCGGAGCGTCGGGCCGAGTCCCAGACGAACCCCGAGGACTGACGCAACGATCCGGGCGGTCCGCACGTCATGGAAGGTGTGGGTGAGGGAACTCGACCGTCCTCGGTGATCACACCGGAGAAGCGCGCCCGACTCGACGCGCTCTTCCGGGAGCGGTTCGACCCGCTCGTGCGCCTGGCGACGCTGCTGACCGGATCGATCGACGTCGCCGAGGAGCTCGCCATGGATGCGTTCGCCCGACTCGCGCCGCGCCTGGAGGTGGTCGACGAGCCGGCCGCCTACCTGCGGACGAGCGTCGTCAACGGCGCACGGTCGCACCATCGTCGACTGCGGACCGTGCGCCGCCAACCCGTCCCGCAAGCCGTGGGCGTGTGGGACCCCGAGATCGACGAGCTGTGGCAGCTGCTCGCCACGCTGCGCCCCGACGTGCGGGCCTGCGTGGTGCTGCGCTTCTACGAGGACCTGTCGGTGCCCGACATCGCAGCGCAGCTCGAGCTGCCGGCCGGGACCGTGAAGTCGCACCTGCACCGGGCGATCGCCACATTGCGCGACCTGCTCCCCGAGGAGGACCGATGAACGACGACCACCTCATCGATGCAGGGTCGCCCCGGCTGTCCGACCTGCTGCACCGCGCCGCCGACGGCCTGGACGTCGACCCCGCTCGGGAGCTGCCGATCGAGCTGACCCCGCCGCGCCACGCGCGTCGCCCGTGGCTGCTCGCTGTGGCCGTGCTGCTGATCGTCGCCGGCATCGGCGCCGCGTGGCTGCACTCCAGCGGCGACGACAGCCAACGCATCGACACCGGCCCCGCCGACGAGGCCGACGGGCAGCTCGCGCCCCGGGTGATCGAGGAGGACGGCATATGGCGGCTCCCGGAGCCGGGCGACGAGCTCGAGGTGTTTGCCGCATCCACCCTGATCCCAGGGCCACGGTTCCAGCTCGCCGTGGACGACGCCACGGACCCCACCCGATGGCTCGGTGTCATGCCGGGCTCCTACGTCCTCGCTGAGGCCGACGGCGCGGGCGAACCCGTGGAACTGCCGCACGACGCCACCGCGATCGTCGTCGAGGCCCCGGCCGGAACGCCCACCGGCTCCACCTGGATCGAGGTGACGGGAGACAGAGGGGCGGGGTCCCTCACCCTCGTCGCACGTGGAGTACCGACCTCGGAGGTACTCGACATCGCCACCGGCCTGGTGGACGAGGCGGTCAACCTGACCGACACGGTCGCGGTGCAACGGGCACTCACCGCGCTCCCGGTTCCGGAGGGGCTCGTCCCGGTGTGGGACGACGCGCTCATCGGGTTCCCCGGCGAGATCGATGAGGTCACCGGTCTCGGCATCCTGCTCAACGACCGAGTCGCTGACCAGCGGCTCTTCGTCTCGATGAACCCTGGCGGACCCACTGCCGCCGTCGCCGCACTGGACCAGCTCCTCACCCTCGAGGCCTCCGGCCTCAGAAGTCCGGACGAGGCAGCGTGGACCGTGACGCGGCGTCCGGACCTGGGCACCGCAGCGTTCGTCGTCGACGGCGACGGCGCCAGCACGCTCCACGCCTTCAGCAACGACGGGACGATCCTCCTGGCCAGCAACGCAGTGGATCAGCGCCCCGGCGCCGCTGGCGGGTTCGATGTCGAACCACTGACGGTCGACGAGCAGCTCACCGTGATCAACCGGCTCCGCTCGATGTCGGAGTCCGAGCTCCGGTCGGAGCTCGACCGGATGGGACTCGAGCTCGGCGCTCCGGGCGACCTCATGGACGACCCCGACCCGGTCGGGACACCGCAGGGCGAATCACCGACCACCGTCCAGGCACCGACCGGCGACTGACCGCTTCCACGGCGCAGGGTGGCAGACTCGACGGGTGATCATCGGCAGCGGCGCCTACCGCCACGGCAAGCGGCTCGACCACGACCCCGACGGGTCCGGCCACCAGGACTTCAACGAGCTCGCCGCCGCGTGTGGCATCGACTCCGACTTCGTGTGGGTCGGGCTGTTCGACCCCACCGACGCCGAGCTCCAGCACGCAGCTGAGGCGTTCGGCATCCACCCGCTGGCCATCGAGGACGCACAGCTCAGCCACGAGCGACCGAAGGTCGACGTCTTCGGCGACACCCTCACGGTCGTGCTACGGCCCGCCCGCTACCTCGACGACGTCGAGGCGGTGGAGTTCGGCCAGATCACGATGATGGCCTCGCCGCGCCACATCGTCGTGGTGCGCCACGGCGATGCCGTGCCGCTCACGGACCTGCGTGCGCGCATGGAGGCCGACCCCGAGTGGCTCACGCAGGGGCCCGGCGCGGTGATGCATGCGATCGTCGACGAGGTGGTCGAGGCCTACGCGCCCGTGCTCGCCGGCATCTCCGACGACATCGACGAGGTCGAGACCACGGTCTTCTCCCCCAGCCGCGACAGCCCGACCCAACGGATCTACGACCTCAAGCGCGAGGTCCTCGAGCTCGGCAAGGCGGCCGTCCCGCTCGCCGATGCGCTGGCCAAGCTGAAGGTGCTCGAGCATCCGGTGCTCAACGACGAGCTGCGCCGCTACTTCGCCGACACGAACGACGACGTGCGCCACGTCGTCGACCAGGTCATGACCGACCGGGAGCTCCTGACCGGCGCGCTCGAGGCGAACCTGACCCAGGTGTCGGTGCGCCAGAACGAGGACATGCGCAAGATCTCGGCGTGGGTGGCGATCCTGGCCGTGCCGACGATGATCGCCGCGATCTACGGCATGAACTTCGAGGAGATGCCCGAGCTCGGCACCCGCTACGGCTACTACGTCGTGCTCGGCGTCATCGTCCTCGCCTGTGTGGTGCTGCACCGCGTCTTCAAGCGGTCGGGCTGGCTGTGAAGGTGTTCGGTCGCACGGTGCAGTTCGCGCGCTCGCATGTGCTGCATCCGATCGGTCACCGTGCCGCGACGCTCGCGGTCGACGTCGGCCGCACGGCGCTGCACTGGGCCTACGTCGGCCAGCGTGACGCGGAGCGCCTGGGCTTCGGCGCGTTCGGCACGGGATCGATGCTGCAGCAGCCCTACGCCGTGCTGATGGGCGAGGCCGCCATCCACGTCGGCGACGAGACCCTGCTGTCGCCCGGCATCACCCTGGCCGCCTCTCCCGAGTTCGAGTGGAGCGACAGCGACGACCCCATCATCTCGATCGGCTCGCGGGTCTGGGCTGCACGCGGTCTCACCGTCGTCGCGCACCGCAGCGTCACGATCGGCGACGACGTCTGGTTCGGGCCGAACGTGTACGTGACCGATGCGTCACACGAGATGGACGACCCCGACCACCCCATCGGCCAGCGCATGGAACCCGCGCAGCCGGTCATGATCGGCGACGGCGCGTGGCTCGGCACCGGTGTGGTCGTGTTGCCGGGCGTCACCATCGGCCGCAACGTCGCAGTCGGCGCCAACTCGGTCGTCGCGTCGGACCTGCCCGACCACACCGTCGCCGTCGGCTCGCCCGCCAAGGTCGTCCGCGAGCTCACCCCCCGCTGACCCCCATTCGCACAGCACCAAGGAGCACCCTCCAATGCCCACCGTCCTCATCACCGGCGCCGGATCCGGGTTCGGCAAGGCCGCTGCGCTCGCGCTCGCCGAGCGCGGCCACGACGTCATCGCCACCACCGAGACCGCCGAGCAGGCCGACGCGTTGCGCGCTGAGGTCTCCGGCGCCGAGGCGCCGCAGCTCCGGGTGGAGCAGCTCGACATCACCACCGCCGACGTCGAGAAGGTGGACGACTGGGACATCGACGTGCTGATCGACAACGCCGGCGCAGGACAGTTCGGCCCGCTGGCTGACGTGCCGCTCGACATCGTGCGGCGACTGTTCGAGGTGAACGTGTTCGGCACGCTCGCGATCACCCAGCGGGTGCTCGCCCGGATGATCCCTCGCGGGTCGGGACGCATCATCATCGTGTCGTCGATCGCCGGGCTCGTCGCAGCGCCCGCCACCGGTCCGTACTCGATGACGAAGCACGCGCTCGAGGCGATGGGCAAGGCGATGCGCGCCGAGCTGGCACCCCTCGGCATCGACGTCTGCCTGCTCAACCCCGGCCCGTACGACACCGGTTTCAACGACCGGATGGCCGCGTCCATGTGGGAGTGGTTCGGCGACGACAGCCTCCAGGCCCCCACCAAGGAGGTCTTCGAGCTGGTCCAGGCCTTCGTCACGACCGACCAGCTCGACCCCACCGAGGTGGCCGACAAGATGGTCGAGCTCGTCGAGGCCGAGACCACCGAGGAGAACAACGTGATCCCGCCCGGCATCCTGGGCTGAACACGGGGTCGTTGCCAGCTCGACCGCCGGGGTTGACTGTCACACCCTTTCGGTAGCTTCGAACACATGTTCGAGCACCTCGACCCGAACGATCCGACCTCGGCCGGGACCGCTGCATCGACCGGAAGCACTGCGGCGACCGGGACCAACCCGTCGGTGGCGCCGCTCGTCGCCACCTGCGTCGATGCGGCGACGAAGGCCGTCGGCGCCACCGCGGCGCTGTCGGTCGACTCGCTCGACGGCGCGCAGCTTCGGGCCGTGACGGTGCAGCTGGAGCAGCTGCGTCGCCTGCTCGACGCGACCGAGCACCACACCCTCGCCGAGCTCGATCGCCGTCGCCACACCGACCTGCGCCGTGGTGCGTCCACGTCCAAGTGGCTGGCGCGTGAGGCCCGCCTCCCGGTCGGCGTGGCGCGTGGTCGGCTCGCGCTCGCCCGCAGGCTCGCCGACGACGACGCGCTCGCGCCGGTCGCCCGGGCGCTCGACGGTGGACGCATCGGCAGCGACCACGCCCGCGTGCTCGCCGGCGCCGTCAACGAGCGCAACGCCGACGCGATCGGCCCCGTGCTCGACGACCTGATCGAGGCGTCACAGGCCATGGTCTTCGACGTCTGGAAGGCCCACGTCGAACACCTCGCCGCCATGGCCGACCCCGACGGCAACCACGACCCCGACAAGGACCTGCTCGCCAACCGCCTCACACTGTCGCCGTCGACCGACTTCCTGCTGGTGCGGGGCGAGCTGGTCGGCGAGCACGCCATCTGCGTGGCCGACGTGCTCAACGCCGTCGCCGATGAGCTGTTCCACCAGTTCTCCAAGGACGCCGAGGTCACCGACGGGTCGCTCCGCGTGCCGCCGCGGTCCACGCTCATGGCGCTCGCGCTCGAGGAGGTCTGCCGCCGAGCGCTCGCCACCGACGCGGCGTCCACCAAGAAGCCCCGCACCGAGGCGACCCTCACCATCCACGCATCCCGCGACGATGACCACTTGGACATCTGGGCGCTGCACCACCGGGTGCTCGGGCCGATCCCCGTCGATCGGGTGCCGGCGTTCCTGTGCGACGCGACCTTCCACACCGTGGTCCTCGACTCGCTGGGGCTGCCACGCGACCTGGGCCGTGGACACCGCCACCCCACGCCGGCGCAGCGCCGGGCGCTGCTCGCCCGAGACGGCTGCTGCGTCTTCCCCGGCTGCGACGCGCACGTCGGGTGGCTGGATGCGCACCACCTGCGCCACTGGGACGACGGCGGCCCGACCGACCTCGACAACCTGGTCGTGCTGTGTCGCCGCCACCATCGCGTCGCACACCGGCGGGGGTGGTCGCTCACGCTCGACGACGAGGGGTGGACCCGCTGGACCGCACCCGACGGCCACACGTTCTGGGGTCAACGTCACCACTGCCAGCGAGCCGGACCCGACACCGGATGAGCCGTGCCAGACTCCCCCACATGGGGACAAACGACGAGCCGTCCTTGTTGATGGACGCGGCCGCGCTCGATCAGTTCATGTTCGAGGCGTTCGGCCGACCCCTCTCCTGGACCATCGAACGCGTCGACCTCGACGGCATCCGCGTCCGCCAACCGACGGGCGACGGTGACTCGCGCCCGGGCGGCACCGTGTCGGGCCCGACGCTGATGTCGCTCGCGGACGGCATCGCCTACATGGTCGTGCTGTCACGCATCGGACCCGCGGCGCTCGCTGTCACCAGCAACCTGACGATCAACTTCCTGCGCCGGCCGCGCATGGTCGACCTGGTGACCGACGCCCGCCTGCTCAAGCTGGGCCGCAGCCTGGCCGTGGTGGACGTGCTCATGTACTCCGACACCGGCACGCCCGACGCCCTGGAGCGTCCGGTCGCGCAGGCCACGGTCACCTACTCACTCGCACTGCTCGACGCCCAGGGGGGAACCGAATGAGCATCCTCGACAGCTTCCGTGTCGACGGGAAGGTCGCGCTCGTCACCGGCGCCGGACGCGGCATCGGCCGTGCCAGCGCCATCGCGTTGGCCGAGGGCGGCGCCGACGTGGTGGTCTCAGCGCGCACCACCGAGCAGGTCGAGGAGGTCGCGGAGCACATCCGCTCGCTCGGCCGACGCGCGATCCCGGTGACGTTCGACGTCATGGAGCTCGACCGCCTGGGCGAGCTCGTGCAGACCGCCGTCGACGAGCTCGGCGGCCTGGACCTGCTGGTCAACAACGCCGGCGGCTCCATGCCCAAGGCGCTGCTCGAGACCAGCGTCCGATCCTTCGAGCGTGCGTTGACCTTCAACGTGACCACGGCGTTCGAGCTCACCAAGCAGGCCGTGCCCGCCATGCTCGAACGGGGCGGCGGCTCCGTGGTCAACATCTCGTCGGTCGCCGGCCGCATGCCCGACCGCGGCTTCGCCGCCTACGGCACCGCCAAGGCGGCGCTCACGCACCTGACCAAGGAGATGGCGTGCGACCTGTCGCCGCGCATCCGGGTCAACGGCATCGCCGTCGGCTCGGTCGCCACGTCAGCGCTCGAGATCGTGCTGACCGACGACGGGCTGCGCACGGCGATGGAGGAGAACACGCCGCTCAAGCGACTCGGTCAGCCCGAGGACATCGCAGCCGGCGTGCTGTACCTCTGCTCCACCGCCGGGTCCTACATGACCGGCAAGCTGCTCGAGATCGACGGCGGCCTCATCTCCCAGACGCTGGGGCTCGGCCTGCCCGATCTCTGAGCCAGCCCGACCTCTGAACGGACCCGCTGCCTAGGATCCGACACATGAGGAAGCACCGAATCGCCCTGACCGTCGCCGCGCTCGCGCTCACGCTGCTCGCCGCTGCCTGCGCAGCGCCGCCCCTGCCGGCCGACCCGACGAGCAGGCAGTACTACAGCGTGCTCTCGGACGAGTACGACCGGATGATCCTGGAGGAGGTCACGCTGGCGAGCGATGCTGCGTCGATCCGCGCCACGCTCACCGCGACAGCGCTGGGACCGGTGTCGGTCTGCGCGACCGTCGGCGCCAAGGACTACACCGCCGCCCCGGCGACGACCTCCAGCTGCACCACCGTGCTCGCGGTGCCCGGTGCGACGTCGGTGCTGAACCTTCCGTTGTCGAGCCCGACCGGGACGTACCCGTTCGACGGCACGGTGGTGATGACGTCGAGCGTCCCGACGCTCGGCTTCGTCGGTCACATCGCGGCGCTGACCGACGTGGAGCTCGGCTGCGCCGGCATGTGGGACGACATCTTCGTCTGCTGGTGATGACGCCGGCTGACGAGCGCACCTAGATCTGGTCGAGGGGTCGTCGGTCGGCGGCGATCGGCTGGCGACCGATGCGCAACGGCGACAGCTCGGCGTCGACCAGCACCGTGCGCTCCAGGCTGACGGTGCCCGGCGGCCCACTGGAGCCGGTTGCCGCGGACCACGCCTCGAACGCCGCCCATGTCGACCAGTCGGGCACCGACCGCAGCACGACCAACTCGTCGCGGGCACGCATCGCAGTGCGCCACAACCCGACCAGCTCCATGCCGAACCGGTCGGCCACACCGTCGCGATCGCCTGCGACCGCGTCGGCCGACGCCTCGGCGCCATCGACGTCGGTGCGGATGATCTCGTGCACGTAGGCCACTGCGCCCGTGCCGCCGGCCTCGCACCACTGCTCGACGCCCGGGGACGCGTCGTGGGCGACCAGGATCCGGTCCAGCCCGCCGGTGCGGAACGAGGCCGCCTCACGCCACCACGCTTCGAGCATCGGGTCGCGGTGGCCCGTGCCGACCAGCTCGACCGAGAAGTTGTGCGCCAGGTCGTCCCACGAGTCGTACTCCCACAGGTTCACGACCTGGGGCCAGCGCCCCGTGGACCCGACGGTCGAGAACACCCCGAAGCAGCGCTGGCGGCGCAGCGGCCCCGCCTCCGGGCACCAGTTCGCCGTCATGTGGTGCTGGTACCGGGCCCGCTCGGTCCCGATCACGTCGACGAGCTCGTGGATGTAGACACGTGGCACGCATCGAGCCTACGGAGCGAGTGGTGGTACAGCGAGCGGGACCTTTCGTCGACGGACCGCCACCGGAGCTGCTCCGGGTGGACGAACCCAACCTGTCGGGGTTCGGGCTGCGCGAGCTGCGTCGTGTCGCCCGGGTGACCGTCGTGATCGTGTGGGCGGCGCTCCGATCGTGCGTGCGGCACGTGCTGCGCGCCCGCAGTTGGCGGGCGACCGGCACCGCGGCGGCGGACGGCGTGATCGACGGCTTCATCGAGCTCGGCCCGACGTTCGTGAAGCTCGGCCAGGTGATGGCCTCGTCGTCGGGCATCTTCCCGGCGTGGCTCGCGGGTCCGGCACGTCGCTGTCTGGACGAGGTGCCGCCGTTCCACGCCGAGATCGTCCGAGCCACGATCAGCGAGGACCTGGGTGCGCCGGTCGAGCAGCTCTTCGCCGAGTTCGACGACGTCGCGTTGTCGGCCGCCTCGATCGGCCAGGTGCACGCCTGCGTCCTGCTCGACGGGCGCGAGGCCGTGGTGAAGGTGCAGCGGCCGGGACTGCGCGAGGCGATGACCCGGGACCTCCGCGTCCTGCACGGCGTCGCCTCGGTCGCCCAGCGGACCGCGTGGGGACGCAGTGCCAACGCGCTCGGCATGGTGGCGGACCTGAACCGCCTGACCGCCCAGGAGCTCAACCCCGTCCTCGAGGCGTGGCACCAGCAGCGCTTCCGCGACCGGCTCGGCGCGTTCGGCGACAACCTGCACGTCACCGCGCCGGAGATCTTCTGGGACCACTGCGGCCCGCGGACGATCTGCATGGAACGGGTGCGCGGCGTGCCCATGGACGACTTCGACGGCATCGCGGCGCAGGGGATCGACGGACAGCTGGTCCTGCGGCGCGGCGCCAAGGCGTGGGCCGAGGCGGTGCTGGTGCACGGCCCGTTCCACGGCGACCTGCACGCCGGCAACATCTGGGTGCTCGAGGACGGCCGCGGCTGCTTCCTCGACTTCGGGATCATGGGCGAGCTCGACGACGAGTGGCGGGCGCTGGCGCGCGACCTGTACTTCACGTGCGTGTTCGACCGCGACTTCACCCGGGTCGCCGCGGCGTACCGCCGGCTCGGCGTGTTCCCCGCCGACATGGGCACGGACGAGGAGATCGGCGCACGCATCGGCATGATCCTCGGCCCGATGCTCGACGCCGGCATGGGCGCGATCAGCCTGGGCGAGCTGATCACGTCGTGCGTGCAGCTGATGAAGGACTTCGGCGGCACCCCGCCCCAGGAGCTCATGCTCGTGGGCAAGCAGCTGCTGTACATCGAGCACTACACCGCGACCCTGGCACCCGATTACGCGGTGATCACCGACCCGTTCCTGGTGCACAACGTGTTCCCCGACGCTGCGGCCGAGTACCTCGCCGCCGGGGGCGCGCCGTTCCCGGAGTGAGTCCCGCACCCTGTGGTCGCCGGGCGGATGAGAACGTGTTCTCGTTCGCGCCTATGGTGCCGGGTCGCACCACCGACCGAGGGGGATGAGTGGCCACCAAGAAGGCTCCCGCCAAGAAGGCTCCTGCCAAGAAGAAGGCGCCTGCGAAGAAGACGCCTGCCAAGAAGGCAGCGCCGGCGAAGAAGACGCCTGCCAAGAAGGCAGCGCCGGCGAAGAAGACAGCACCGGCCCGGAAGGCTCCTGCCAAGAAGGCGCCCGCGAAGAAGACGGCACCCGCGAAGAAGCCAGCAGCGGCTGCGGTTCCCGAGCCAGCGGTGTTGACCGAGCGGCAGGGCCACCTGTTGATCGTGACGCTCAACCGCCCCGAGCGGAAGAACGCCATCAACGGCGAGATGCTGGTGCGCATGCTCGACGCGTTCGTCGAGGCCGACACCAACCCCGACATCCGGGCGATCGTGCTGACCGGCGCGGGCGGCGACTTCTGCTCCGGCGCCGACCTCAAGGAGATGGCCGGCGGCTACGAGGGCACGCCGCCCCCGGGTGCCATCGACGTCCAGGCGCGCATGGCAGAGGACCCCGATCTGCACTGGAAGGCGCTGCTGCGCTCCTGGCAGCCGGGCGTGCCGATCATCCTGGCCGTCGAGGGCACTGCGATCGCGGGCGGCACCGAGCTGCTGGGCGCGACCGAGATCCGCGTCGCGGGCCGCTCCGCCAAGTTCGGCATCTCCGAGGTGCGCTGGTCGCTGTACCCGATGGGTGGCTCGGTGGTGCGCATCCCGCGCCAGATCCCCTACACCGTCGCCTGCGACCTGCTGCTCACCGGCCGACACATCTCGGCCCAGGAGGCACTCGACCTCGGATTGATCGGCTACGTCGTGCCCGACGGCAAGGCGCTCGACAAGGCCATCGAGATCGGCCAGGAGATCTGCGCCAACGGGCCGCTGTCGGTCAAGGCCATCCTGCGCACGCTGCGCGAGACCAACGGCATGCGCCAGACCGAGGCCCTCGACCACGAGTTCACCTACGGGTGGGAGGTCTTCGGCTCCAACGACGCGAAGGAAGGGCCCCGCGCGTTCAAGGAGAAGCGCAAGCCCAACTTCACCGGCACCTGACCAGCCCACTCGGCGAACGGAGACAGCGATGAAGCTCGGACTGCAACTCGGCTACTGGGGACAGATGCCCTCGCCGGACTGGGTCGACCGCGCGGTTGCGGCCGAGGAGCTCGGCTTCACGTCCGTGTGGACGGCCGAGGCGTGGGGCTCCGACGCGCTCACGCCGCTGGCGTTCCTGGCGGCACGGACCGAGCGCATCAAGCTCGGCACCGCCGTCGTGCAGCTCGCCGCTCGCACCCCGACGGCGACCGCCATGTCGGCGATCACCATGGACTACCTGTCCAACGGCCGCTTCCAGCTGGGGCTCGGCGTGTCGGGCCCCCAAGTGGTCGAGGGCTGGTACGGCCGGCCGTCGGACAAGCCGCTGGCGCGCACCCGCGAGTACGTCGAGATCATCCGACAGGTCATGCGCCGTGAGGAGCCGCTGAACTTCCAGGGCGAGTTCCACCAGCACCCCTACTCGGGTCCGGGCAGCGTCGGACTCGGCAAGCCGCTCAAGTCGATCGTGCACCCGCTGCGCCGCGAGATCCCGATCTACCTGGGTGCCGAGGGTCCCAAGAACGTCACCCAGACCGCCGAGATCGCCGACGGTTGGCTGCCGCTCTACTACTCGCCGTACCGCCAGGACGTGTACGCCGATCAGCTCGCCGGCGCCAAGGACGACTTCGAGGTCGCGGCGCTCGCGGCGTTCGTGCCGACCGAGGACGACAAGCCCGAGACGCTCGAGAACGCGCTGGCCGGCACCCGGGCGATGCTCGCCTTCTACATCGGTGGCATGGGCGCCAAGGGGCAGAACTACCACACCAAGCTGGCCGCTCGGATGGGCCTCGGTGAGCAGGCCGAGAAGATCCAGGACCTGTTCTTCGAGGGCAAGGGCGACCAGGCCGTCGGCGAGGTCCCGGTCGAGTTCGCGGACGAGATCTCCCTCGTCGGCACGCCGGAGCGCATGGCCGATCGCGTCGCTGCCTGGAAGGAGTCGGCCGTGACCGAGATCCTCGTGCACGCCGGCAGCCCCGACCTGCTCCGACAGGCCGCCGAGATCGTCCTGCCGGCCTGAGGTCCCCCGCCTGGGGCAGGCTGGGTCGATGGCAGACCTTCAGCACCGTTCGATCCTGGTCACGGGGGCGGCGTCCGGCATCGGACTGGCGACCGTGCGCCGCCTGCTCGCCGACGGCGCGTCGGTCGTCGGCGCGGACGTCCAGCAGCCGATCGAGGACGTCGACCACGACGCAGGACGGTTCGCGTTCTTCGAGCTCGACGTGCGCGACCATTCGGCGACCGAGGCGGTCGTCGCGCGGTCGCTCGAGCTGCACGGGCACCTCGACGGCGTGGTCACCGCGGCGGGCGTCGCCGGCGGCGGCGCGGTGCACGACCTGGCGCCCGAGGAGTGGGACCGGATCATCTCGATCAACCTCACCGGCACGTACGTGACCACCAAGTACGCGCTGCGGGCGATGCTCGCCGGCGGCCGTGGGGGGTCGGTCGTGACGATCGCCAGCATCGAGGGGCTCGAGGGCACCTCCGGCGGCAGCGCCTACAACGCGTCCAAGGGCGGCGTCGTGCTGCTCACCAAGAACCTGGCCATCGACTACGGCCGCCAGGGCATCCGCGCCAACGCCGTGTGCCCCGGCTTCATCGAGACGCCGATGATGGCGACCGTGTTCGACATGCCCGGCATGGAAGAGGTGCGCGACTCGTTCCGCGCCGCGCACATGCTGCGCCGGTTCGGCGCGCCGAGCGAGATCGCCTCGGTCGCGTCGTTCCTGCTGTCCGACGACGCCTCGTTCATGACGGGCCAGGCCGTCGCCGTCGACGGCGGCTACACCGCAGGCCACGACCACGGCCTGGTCGAGATGATGGGACTCTGAGACATGACCACCGCGAACAACCCCGCAACCGTCGACGCCTGCCTGCACCTGGGCCACGGCTTCCGAGAGGACGAACGCCCCAGCGTCGTCGCCCTGCTGGAGCGACTCGACCACCACCTGGCGTCCGAGGAGGCCGAGCACGTGCGACTCGACCTGCACGTGAAGGACCCGGGTCAGCGAGGCCGCAAGGTCACCCTCGAGTGCCGCATCGCGGGACTGCCCGAGATGGTCGCCACATCCGAGCGCGACGACATGACCGCCGCGTTGGCCCAGGTGCGCGACGAACTCGTCCGCCAGCTCGACGACGAGAAGTCCCGCCGCCGGCCGCGCTGATCAGGCCGCGCGGTTGATCAGGCGCTGACGGGCTGCGCGCCCGCGGTGACGCCCGGGGCGACCATCGGCCACGGGAACTCGCGCTCGGCGCACAGGGCCACGTCGAACAGCTCGGCGTCGCGGTGGTGGGGTGCCATCACCTGCAGACCGACGGGCAGGCCGTCGACGGTGCCCGCCGGGATCGACACCGACGGGTTGCCGTAGATGTTCGCCGGGATGGTCAGGCCGCCCATGGTGACGAGGTCCGGGACCCGCTCGACCACCAGGTCGATGAGCGAGTTGGACGTCTTGGGCAGCGCACCGTTGAGCACGCGGACCGACGCCATGAGGCCGCGGAACGCCACGCGTGCCGCCGTCGACGCCTTGGCGGTGTCGAGGAAGGTCTCGCTCGGGCTGCTGGTCGTCGCGTCGGCCGGGAAGGCGGGGCCGGGGTTGGTCGCCGAGATGATGTAGTCGACCTGCTCGAACGCGCCGGCCATGGCGTCGTTCAGCTGGAGGCGCAGTGCCTCGGCGGTCGCCGCCAGGTTCAGGTTGTAGAGCGACTGCGCGAGCGTGAGCCCGAGCGCGATCTCGTCGGTGAGCTCCGGGGCGCACTTGGGCCAGAGCGGACCGATCTCGACGAGCAGCGTCGACAGGTTGCCGAACGCCCAGTGCGCCGCCATGTTCGGCAGGGTGAGCGACACGTCGACCTCGACCATGCCGGCTGCCGCGATGAGCTCGCTGGCACGGGCACGGAGGTGGCGTTCGACGCCGTCCTCGAGGCGCACCCCGGCGATCGACGGGAGGACCGCGACGCGCTTGCCCTTCAGCTCGGTCGAGCCCAGGTTGCGCTCCCAGCCGCCGGCGCTCGGCAGGCTCGTGGGGTCGCGCAGGTCGACGCCCGCGCACACGTCGTAGTGACGGGCCGCGTCGCGCACCGAGCGGGCGAGCGTGCCGAGCACGACGGTGCCCGGACGGGAGAAGGCGTGCGGGCCACGTGAGATCCGCCCGAACGTGCCCTTCATGCCGAGCAGGCCGCAGTAGCCGGCGGGGATCCGGATCGAGCCACCACCGTCACCACCGCTGGCGATGCTGACGAGGCCACCGGCGACGGCCGACGCGCTGCCGCCCGACGACCCGCCCGCGGTGCGCCCGTGACGCCAGGGGTTGTGGGCGACGCCGTTCAGCTTCGTGACGCTGACGTTGAGGCCGCCGAACTCCGACGCGGTCGTCAGACCGACCGGGACCGCGCCGCCGTCATCGACGAAGCGGCGCACGGTCTCGCTGGTGTGGGCCGCGACGCGGTCCTTGAACGCGACCGACGCCTGCGTGTCGGGCCAGCCCTCGACCTGCTCCAGCTCCTTGATGCCCACGGGCACGCCACCGAAGGGCTTGGTGAGGTCTGCCGACGCGGCGGCGGCCAGCGCCCGCTCGGGGTCGAGATAGGAGAAGCAGTTCAGGTCGCTCGCCGCGATGGCGTCGAGGGTCGCCTGCAACTCCTCCTTCGGGGAGCGTTCCCCCGCACGGAAGGCGTCCACCAGGGACGAGGCGTCGTCGAGCCAGGGCGTGTCGGTCATCCCCACAGCTTGCCTGAGCGATGTTCATTGCGCCATCGGTGGCGCTCGACCGTCACCGGTCGCTGGAAGAATGGCGCCATGCCACGACAGACCCAGCTCTTCGACGGTGACTTCGCACGAGAGGTCATCGAGGTCCCCGTGTCCACCGAGCTCGGCGAGTCGTTCCTGTCGTACTCGTTGTCGGTCATCACGTCGCGGGCCATCCCCGACGTGCGCGACGGGCTCAAGCCGGTGCAGCGCCGGATCCTGCACGCCATGGCCGACATGGGCCTCCGTCCCGACCGCCCGCACCGCAAGTGCGCCGGCGTCGTCGGCGAGACCATGGGCAAGTACCACCCCCACGGCGACGGCTCCATCTACGACGCGCTCACCAAGATGGGCCAGGACTTCAGCCGCAACGTGACGCTCGTGGACCCCCACGGCAACTTCGGCAGCCTCGACGACCCGCCCGCGGCCTACCGCTACACGGAGTGCCGCCTCACCGAGGCAGCCGTCGACATGCTCGCCGAGATCGAGGAGGACACCGTCGAGATGCGCTCGACGTTCGACGGCGAACGCGACGAGCCGATGTACCTGCCGGGCCGCCTGCCCAACCTGCTGGTCAACGGCACCTCGGGCATCGCGGTCGGCATGGCCACCAACATGCCCGGGCACAACCTGGCCGAGGTGTGCGCCGCCATCAAGCTGGTGCTCACCAAGCGGCGGCCGCGCCCGACCGTCGAGGAGCTCATGGAGGTCCTTCCCGGGCCCGACTTCCCCTCGGGCGGGATCGTCGTCGACGACGACATCGCCGAGGCCTACCGGACCGGGCGGGGCAGCTTCCGCATCCGCGCCAAGGTCGAGGTCGTCGACCTGACCCGCGCCCGCAAGGGCCTGGTCGTCACCGACCTGCCGTACCAGGTGGGCCCCGAGCGGGTCGTCACCCGCATCCAGGAGCTCGTGCGCAACAACAAGCTCCCGATGGTGACCGACATCAAGAACACCTCCGACCGCCACACCGGCCTGCGCATCGAGATCGAGCTGCGGCCCGGCGCGAACGCGCAGGCGGTGCTGACCGAGCTGTACCGCCAGACGCCGCTCGAGGAGACGTTCGGCGTCAACAACGTGGTGCTCGTCGACGGCAACCCGACCACCGTCGGGCTGTACGAGCTGTGCCACCACTACGTCGAGCACCGCCTGGACGTCATCCGGCGCCGGACCCAGTTCCGCCTCGACAAGGCGCTGCGTCGACTGCACCTGGTCGAGGGGCTGCTCATCGCTCTCGACGCGATCGACCTGGTCGTCGCGATCATCCGCTCGTCGCACGACGTCGCCGAGGCCAAGTCCCGCTTGATCGAGGAGCTGTCGCTGTCCGACGTGCAGGCCGTGCACATCCTCGACATGCAGCTCCGGCGGCTCACCGCCCTGGCCAAGCTCGAGCTCGAGACCGAGGCCGCAGAGCTGCGGGGCCAGATCGACGACTACGAGAAGATCCTCGCCTCCGACCAGCGTCAGCGGACCATCCTGTCCAAGGAGCTCGACGACCTCGTCGAGCGCTACGGCAGCCCCCGGCGCTCGACGCTGGTCCACCCCGACCACCTCGACGACGTCACGCTCGAGGAGGTCGCAGCCGTCGAGGCGGCCAATCGCACCGACGACCCGTGCGTCGTCGCGCTGTCGCAGTCCGGCATGCTGGGCCGGGAGCCCGTCGACGGCCCCAAGCCCGCCACCTTCGGCCGCCACGACGTCCTGGTGCAGCGGATCGCGACGACCACCCACTCGCGGCTCTGGGCGCTCACCACCCGGGGTCGGGTGCTGCCCACCACGGTCGAGGCGGTCGCCGAGGTGACCGGCCGGTCGCGAGGCACCGCGGTGTCCGAGCTGTTCGCACTCGACAAGGGCGAAGCCGTCCGACTGATGGTGACCGCCCCACCCGCCGGCGCCGAGGAGCCACCGCCGCTGCTGCTGGTCACCGCGCAGGGCCTGATGAAGCGCCTCACGGTCGAGGAGCTCGTCGCGACGCCGGCGGGCAAGCCAGCCATCAAGCTCAAGCCCGGCGACACGGTCGTCGCGGCGTTCCCCGCACCCGACGGCCACGAGCTCGTCGCCGTCGCGTCCAACGCCCAGGCCATGCGCTGCGACGCGTCCACGGTGCCGATCCAGGGCCGCGGGGCGGGCGGGGTGACCGGCATGAAGCTCGCCGACGGCGCCACGGTCGTCGGCGCGGGACCCGCCGACGAGCACACCATCGTGCTCACGGTGTCCGACGCGCAGACCGCCAAGGTGACCGACGCGACCGAGCTGCCGACCAAGGGGCGGGCGACGGCGGGGGTGCGCATCACCAAGTTCCGCAACGAGAAGCGCCTGGAGTGGGCCTACGTCGGGCCCGAGCGCGACGTGCTGGTCGTGGTGGGGACCGAGGATGCGCCCTCCAAGCCGGATGCGTCCCCCGAGCCGCTGACCATCCCGCACACCGCCCGCGACCTGGTCTCCAAGGCCACCCGTCGCCGGTTCCTGGCGGTCGGCACCGGGCGGTGGTGACCCGTTGGTGAGCACCGCCGACGTGGTCGTCGTCGGCGCCGGGACCGCGGGTGCCGGCGTCGCCCTGCAGTTCGCACGGCGTGGTCGTCGGGTCGTGCTGCTCGAGCAGCGCGCCGCGGACGCCGCCGGTGCCCGCTGGGACAACGGCGTCGTCCGCCGACACTTCGAGCTCGCCGGCATCGATCCGCCCGAACCGCCCGAGTGCGTCGAGCGTGGCACCACCGTCATGGTCGGGCCCGACGGCACCAGCTTCACCCTCCCGCACAACCCGGTGCTCGACACCGACATGCGAGCGCTGGGTGCCCGGCTGATCGACGGCGCGATGGCCCACGGTGCCGAGGTGATCGACCACGTGCGCGACGTGCGGGTCGACCTGCGTGGCGGTCGGGTGCGCGGGGTTCGCTGCAGCACCGTCAGCGGCGCGGAGGTCCGGATCGACGCGTCGCTGGTCGTCGACGCCGGAGGGCGGCGGGGCCCGGTGCGGCGACAGGTGCCGCTGCTGGCACGGTGGTGCCCCGAGGTCGCACCGGCCGGGCTCTGCTCCGCAGCCCAATACGCACACCGCGTCACCGACGCAGCCGACGCAACGGCCTTCCTGGACCGCTACGGCGCCGCGCCCGGTGACACCGTGTCGTTCCTGGGCTTCGCCGGCGGGTTCTCGCTGCTGTCGATCGCGGTCGACGCGGACCTCTCGTCGGCCTCGGTGCTGACCGGCACGCTGGGCACCCGTGAGTGGGGCACGGGACCGTCGCTCCTGTCGCTCGCCCGGTCGCAGCACCGCTGGATCGGCGAGGCCGAGTTCGGCGGCGCGGGGCTGATCCCGTTGCGCCGGCCGTACGCCCGGCTCACCGCTCCCGGCGTGGCGCTCGTGGGCGATGCCGCGTGTCAGATGTTCCCCGCGCACGGCAGCGGCATCGGCATCTCGCTCGTGGCGGGCGCCATGCTCGCCGAGGCGACGACGACCGCGGACGACCTCGGCGACGAGGAGGCGCTGTGGCGCTACCAGTCCGGGTTCCATCGCACGCACGGCGGCACGCTCGCCGCGTTCGACGTCGTTCGACGGCTCAGCACACGCCTGGGCACCGCGGGCGTGACCGAGATGTTCCGGTCGGGGCTGGTCGGGGCGGACTCGACGATGGCGGGGCTGCGCCAGGAGTGGTGGTCGCCACCCCCGACGGAGCTGCCGCGCCTGGCCGCCGGGCTCGCCGCACGGCCGGCGCTGGCGGCGCGGGTGCTGCCGGCGCTGGCGCGGGCGGCGACGGCGCACCGGGTGTACTCGCAGTACCCGGAGGCGCCTGACGACGACGCGTTGCGCAGATGGTCGCGACGGTCGGAAACGCTGCTCGGGCCCGCGGCGATCTGATCTACTCGGCCCCATGACCGAACCCGCCGCCAACCCTGCGCCGTTGACCGCCGCCGTCGTGCGCGAGCTGATCGAGGAGCTCGCCGGGCTCGACCAGCGCTTCGTCGCCGGCGACCGGGCCCAGAGCGACCAGCTGACCGTGCTCGAGGGGTACCGCTGGATCTTCTCGATCCTGTCGGTCGGGCTCGAGACGATGGTGTGGGGCGACACGACCGCGCCGCGGTTCGTCGACATCGTCGGGCACAACCGCAAGTGGGGCGGCGACAACTCCGACGCGTTCTACCAGTACGCGCCGATCGACCCCGCCGGCACCTACCGCGTGCGTGGTGAGATCGGCGACGCGGTCTACTTCTCGATCACCGTGTACGGCGGACCCGACGACGGTCGCTACTCGGAGCGCATCGTCGGCACGGCGTCCGACCGCACCGTGGAGTTGGCGGAGGACGGCACCTTCGAGGTGTGGCTGTCGCCGGAGCAACCACCGGTGGGCGACCACGGCGCCGTCCCCGCGTGGGTGCGCCTGGAGCCCGACGCCGTCTGTGCGATCACCCGGGACTACCTGCCCGACCCGACCACCGGGCGTCGTCTGCGCTGGGACATCGAACGCATCGACCCGACCGGGCCGTGGGAGATGACCGACGAGGACGAGGCGCGACGGTTCCGCGCGGCGCTGACGTGGCTGCGCGAGCAGGCGGCGATGGTGCCGGTGGTGCTCGCCGAGGACAACACGGTGCTCGAGCCGTACCCGGTGCCGACCGCGACGTTCGGCTGGGCGGCGGGCGACGCCGCCTATGCCATGGGCGCCTACCGACTCGGTCCGGACGAGGCGCTGGTGGTCGAGGGCCGGTCACCCGAGTGCAGCTTCTGGAACCTGTGCCTGTGGAACCCGTTCCTGCACACCTACAACTACGACCACGACCGGGTGACCATCAACGGCCACCAGGCGCAGTACGAGCCCGACGGCTCGTGGCGCATCGTGATCGCCGGCCGTGACCCCGGCGAGCCCAACTGGGTGAGCACGCAGGGCCACGATCACGGCCTGATCTGGCTGCGGTGGTTCCACCCGTCCGAGACACCGGAGCGCCCGCGGACCACCGTCATCACCTTGGACTGAGATGTCCGATTCGTCCACGACACCGTCGGTGCCGGTGCGTACGGTCGACGCATGACCCCTCGTATGGACCTCGTCGGCCTGGTCGTGTCGGACATGGCCTCCTCGCTCGCCTTCTACCGCCTGCTCGGTCTGGACGTTCCCGCCGATGCGGACGGTCAGCCCCACGTCGAGGTGACGCTGCCGGGCGGGCTGCGCCTGGCGTGGGACACGATCGACACGGTGCGGTCCTTCGACCCGGGGTGGATCCCGCCGTCGGGCGGGCACCGGGTCGCGCTCGCGTTCGACTGCGGGTCGGCCGAGGGCGTGGACCGTGTCCACGAGCAGGTGGTCGAGGCGGGTCACACCTCGCATCTGGCCCCGTTCGACGCCGTGTGGGGTCAGCGCTACGCCGTGGTGCACGACCCCGACGGCAACGCCGTGGACCTCTTCTCGGACCAGGGCTAATCAGAGCACGGCTGATCAGCCCAGGGCCGAGATGGGGGCCCCGGCGAGGTCCCGGGCGTCGCGGTGCAGGTGGGACGCATCTGCGTAGCCGGCCGTCGCCGCAGCGGTGGTCGTCGAAGCACCGTCGCGTCGCTGCGCCAGGGCGCGCTGCAGTCGCAGCACCCGACGGAGGTGTGCGGGGCCGTAGCCGACGTGCTGGCGACAGCGGCGTGAGAGCTGTCGTTCGCTGTAGCCGAGCGACCGGGCGAGCTCCGCGACCCGGGTGCCCCGCTCGAGCTCGTGGGCGACGTGGTGCCAGTGCCGGACCTGGGGGTCCGGTCGCCCGGCGGTGGAGAGGGTCGGGGTGAGCAGCGATTCGAAGGCGGCGGTGGGGTCCAGGTGGTCCAAGGGGTCGGCGTCGGGGGTGAGCACACGACGCCAGCGTGTCGGGTCGACGACGTGGTCGAGCGGCACACGCCGGCCGGCCAGGTGCTCGGCGGGGACCCCGAGCAGCGTGGGCAGCACGCCCGGGCGGAACCGCAGCCCCAGCACCTGCTCCCCCACCGTCGCCGCATGGACGTGGGCGACCTCGTCGGGCCCGGCGACCACGACCCTGCTGTCCATCCACAGCAGGTCCATGCACCCGTCGGGCAGGACGCGCACCGGTCCGTCGTGGACGGCTCGCCACGCGGTGGCGCCGGGGATCGTGCTCGTGCGCTCCTCGTACACCCCGCCATGCTCGCGGAACTCCGTGGCACGCGGTGTCGCAGCCCCGACAGACTGCGTCGATGGGCATGTTCGTGATGGTGGTGCGTCGCCGTGGCAGGGCCACGACGACGCGACTCGGGACGGCAACGCAGCGCGGGATGGCACCGACTGGCCTCGAGGGAGGCTGCTCGACTCGTCGCTGAGTCGGGGCTCGGCACCGGCGACCTGGTGCTCGACGTCGGCGCCGGCACCGGCGCGCTGACCGTGCCGCTGCTGCGCGCCGGCTGTCGGGTGATCGCGGTCGAGACCCACCCCGGGCGACTGGCGACGCTCCGTCAGCTGGTGGCTTCCGAGCGGCGGCTGACCGTGGTGCGCGCGGACGCAGCCGACCTGCGGTTGCCGCGTCGCCCCTTCCACGTGGTGGCCAACCCGCCGTTCGCCATCACCTCGGCGCTCCTGCGCCGGCTGGTGCAGCCGGGGACCCGGCTGCTGGACGCGCACCTGGTGCTCCAGCGCGACGCCGCGCGGCGCTGGGCGGGTCCCGGGGCACCTGGCGCGTCCCGCTGGCAGCGGGTGCACAAGCCGGTGCTCGGGCGTGCCATCCGGCGCGATCGGTTCACGCCAGCACCGGCGGTCGACGCACGCGTGCTGGTGCTCAGACGCCGCTGGGCTCACACCCCGAAGTGTGCGCAGTAGGCGGTGAGGCGGCGGCGGACGTGGTCGGGGTCGATGCCGAGTGTGGCGGGGTCGTAGATGACCGCACCGTGGCGGTTGCGCTGGTGGGTGGCGAGGTAGCTGCGGTGCGCGGCGTCGGCGCGGTCGTCGAGCGGTTGGCCGGCGCAGGCGTAGACCTCGTGCAGCACCCGGTGCTCGTCGGCCATGAAGTCGTCGAAGCGCACGTCGATCGACCGGTCGCCGGGGAGCAGGTGTCGGTCGCGCACGCAGGCGGTCAGCAGGTCGTCGAGCACGTGGGTCCAGTAGGCGCCGATGGCGACGGGGTCGACCTCGGCCAGGTGGGTGCGCGCCGCGTAGGCGATCATCGTGGCCATCGAGACCGTCACGTCGCCGGGATCACGGTGGGTCACCACGACGGTCGCGTCGGGGAACACAATCGTGAGGGGCCCGAGCTGCTCCAGGTGCTGCGGGCTCTTGAGCACCCACCGCACACCGCCGCGCGCATGCTGCAGGACCTGCAGCACCCGGTACAGGTAGCGGTAGTGGCCGGTCTGGTCCGACGACCGGTAGTGCGCCCGCCACGTCGGCATGGGCGCCAGCGTGTCGAACAGCATCGTCGAGCCGTCGAGCGCCAGCAGGTGGATCTCCTCGTGGGTGTGCCACGCCGTCATCTCGTGCATGCGCTGCATCTCGGGGATCCACAGCGCCGAGATGTCGAGCCCGGCGGCGCACCGCTCGACCCGGGGCGTGGGGTCGGCCGCGGGATCGTCGGGCGCAGGATCGTCGGGCGCGGGCAGCGGCTCGACCGCCTCCCAGTAGGGCAGCGACCGCAGGGCGGGGTCGGCCGACATGAGGTTGTGCAGGTGGGTGGTGCCGGTGCGGGGCAGGCCGGCGACCACGATCGGGCGCTCGACGGGCCGTTCGAGGGCGTCGGGGTGCACCTGCAGGTACCGCTCGACGAGCAGCCGGTTGGTCAACATCTGCACCAGCTGCGCGTGCATCGACACGACGCCGAAGCGCGAGAGCCCGGCCTCGCCACGCAGCGACCTGCACAGCACCTCGAGCGGTTCCTGCCAGCCGTCGGGGCCGAAGTCGGTCGCACCTCCGCTGCGGGCCAGTGCGTCGGATCGCAGCCGCTGCGGGGTCAGCTCGACGTCGTCGGCGAGCGCCGCGCCGGCCGCCATCACGGCGAGGGCCTCGTCCGAGAAGCGGGGCGACGCCAGGTCGTCGAGGCGGATCGGCGGCGGTGGGACCACGCCAGGACCGTACGCCGATGCTGTCGGTGGCGCGTGGTTGACTTGTGGGGCCATGGCGACACCGAAGGCCTCCTCCCCCCGCAACAGGACCGCCCACACCTACGACGAGAAGAGCATCCAGCTGCTCAAGGGTCTCGACGCGGTGCGCAAGCGGCCCGGCATGTACATCGGCGGCACCGGCCCGGAAGGGCTGCACCACCTGGTCTGGGAGCTGATCGACAACGCCGTGGACGAGGCCGCAGCGGGGTTCGCGAACCTCATCGAGGTCACGCTGCACCGTGACGGCTCGGTCGAGGTCGCCGACAACGGTCGCGGCATCCCGATCGGGCGCAAGGACGGCAACCGCACCGCGCTCGAGGTCGTGTTCACGGAGCTGCACGCCGGCGGCAAGTTCGGCACCGGCGCCTACTCGTCGTCGGGCGGCCTGCACGGCGTCGGCGCGTCGGTCGTGAACGCGCTCGCCGCCAAGGTCGTGGCCGAGGTCGACAAGGACGGCCACACCCACCGGCTCACCTTCGTCGAGCGGATCCCGGGGCGCATCGACGCCAAGGGCACCTTCAAGGCCGGCTCCACGCTCGAGAAGGTCCGCAAGATCCCGCCCAAGCGCACCGGCACCCGCGTGCGCTTCTGGCCCGACCTGGACGTGTTCGATCCCGGGCTGAGCATCGAGTACGAGCTGGTGCGCGACCACTGCGCCCAGGTGTGCTTCCTGGTGCCCGGCCTCAAGGTGCGCCTGGTCGACAAGCGCGGCACCACGCCGCGGGAGCCCGAGGAGTTCGTCGCCAAGGGCGGCCTGGCCGACCTGGTCGAGACCATGTCCATCGGCGAGTCGGTGACCGAGGTCGTCACCCTGCACGGCACCGGCACCTTCGAGGAGAAGGTCCCCGTCGAGGGGCGCATGGCGCTCGTCGAGCGCACCTGCACCGTCGACGTGGCCCTGCGCTGGGTCAAGGGCTTCGAGCCATCGGTGACCAGCTTCGTCAACACCATCCCCACACCCGAGGGCGGCACGCACGTGGCCGGCTTCGACCGGGCGATGACCAAGGTGACCAACGACGTCCTGCTGAGCGGCACCAAGAAGCTGGCCAAGCTCGCCAAGAGCGGCAAGGACCGGGCCGAGAAGTCCGACGTGCAGGAGGGACTGGTCGCCGCGGTGAAGGTGACCTTCCCGGAGCCGCAGTTCAAGGGCCAGACCAAGCAGGAGCTGGGCACACCGCCCATCCAGTCGATCGTCTACGAGGTCGTGCGCGACGGCTTCACCAACTGGATCGAGGGCGGCGGCCGCAAGAGCCACGTCGCCGCGGTGCGCGACAAGGTCGCCCAGGCGGTGCTCACGCGCGTGTCCACCAAGGCCAGCCTCGACCTGCGTCGCAAGGCCGCCAACCTCGCGTCGGGCTCCATGCCCGACAAGCTCGCCGACTGCCGGCGCCACGGCCCCGACGCCGAGCTGCTCATCGTCGAGGGCGACTCGGCCGCCGGGCCCGCCAAGGCCGGCCGCAACGCCGAGTACATGGCGGTGCTGCCGCTGCGCGGCAAGGTCGTCAACGCCGGCAAGTCGACGCTCAAGCAGGTGATCGAGAACACCGAGGCGCAGGCGCTGTTCACCGCCATCGGCGCCGGCTCCGGCAAGGACTTCAACCTCGAGTCCGCCCGCTACGGCCGCGTGATCATCCTGTGCGACGCGGACGTCGACGGCAGCCACATCCGCTGCCTGCTGCTCACGCTCATCTACCACTACATGCGTCCTCTGCTCGAGGACGGGCGGGTCTTCGCCGCCCAGCCGCCGCTCTACACCGTCAAGGTGGGCGACCAGGTCGTGCACGCCTTCTCCGACGAGGACAAGGCGCGGCTGACCCAGGAGCTCACCAAGGGCAACCGCAAGGCCGAGAACCTCCAGTGGGTCCGGTTCAAGGGCCTCGGCGAGATGGACGTCGAGGAGCTCGCCGTGACCTGCCTCGACCCCGGCACCCGCATCCTGCGACGCATCACCATGGACGACGCGATCGCGGCGGCCGACGCGGCGGACCTGTTCGAGACGCTCATGGGTGCCGACGTCGCCCGGCGGCGCCAGTACCTGCTGGACCACTCGGACCTGGTCGACCGCGACGCGCTCGACGTCTGAACGGCGGGCAGGACTGCCGCTCGACACTGCGGGGCGCTGCCGGTACCTTGCCGTGGCCGGGGCCACGAGTACGGGGGCGGTTGGGGCTGGATGTCGGACGCGGCACGACTGATCAACGTGGACGGGCCCCGCTTGGGCCACATCCCCGCGTTCGACGGGTTCCGTGGCGTCTTCGTCGTCCAGGTCGTGCTGTACCACGCACTGGTCACGGACTTCCTCGAGGGCTCGCCGATCATCATCGACTGGTTCTTCGTGGCCAGCGGGTTCCTGATCACGTCGCTGCTGCTCGACGAGCGGCGCAGCACCGACAACACGGACCTCCGCCGCTTCTACCAGCGCCGGGCACTGCGGCTGTTCCCGGCCATGTACCTGATGATCGCGGTCGCGACGGTGCTGTTGATCATCGCCGTGAACTTCGTGCCGGCGGCCCGCGAGCAGCTGGGGAGCTGGTGGATCGAACCGCTCGCGGCGGCGACGTACTGCTACTACATCGTCGCGGCGTTCATGCCCGGCACGCTCGACGGGGTGCTCGGGCACACCTGGAGCCTCACGGTCGAGGAGCAGTTCTACTTCATCTGGCCGCTGGTCTTCCTGGCCGCCATGCGCCGCAAGCGCCGCAGCGCGGACCTGAAGCTGATCGTCGGTTCCGTGCTGTTCATCGTGGTCGTGATGGGCACACGAGTGATCTTCCAGTCCGACATCGTCGTGCTCACGCCCGACGGCGCGGTCTTCACCGACGAGAACGACCCGACTTGGCAGGGCATCGTCTACCGCCTGGCCTCGGCCCGTCCGGACATGATCGTCTACGGCTGCCTCCTGGCGTTCGTGAACCGGGCCATCCCCCGGCCGCTCACCGACGTCTGGCGCAAGGGCATCGCCGTGGCGGGTGCGATCGGGTGGGTCGGCTTCCTCGGCTTCCTGCTGCTCGGCAACCGGGTCGCCGGCTTCGAGCTCTTCGGCGGACCGATGTACCAGGTCTGCCTGCTGCTGCTCGCCCCGATGATCCTGGACATGTACCTGCGACAGCACGGACTGATGTCGCGGATCCTGTCGCACCCGCTGTTCCGGTGGTTCGGCCTCCGGTCCTACGGGATCTACCTGTGGCACGTCCCGGTGCTGTTCCTCTTCCTCGCCGCGATGGACGGCGTGTACGGACCGCAGCGCCTGCTGCTCGGCCTGGCGGGCAGCTTCTTCGGCATCCTCGCGGGGATCGCCTCGTACCGGTTCATCGAGCAGCCGTTCCTGCGCATCAAGGAGCGGCGCTACCAACGACCACAGGACCGCACCCCGACCAGCGCCGGCAGCGACGCATGACGAGGCCGACATGAGCACCGAGCCGATCGAGGGTCACCCGAGCCTTGTCGACCGGCTGACCGCGCCGACGGTGCGGCGGCTGGGCTGGAACCCCGCGCTCGACGGAGCCCGCGGCGTCAGCGTGGTCCTGGTGATGTCGTTCCACTTCCTCGTGCAGATGACCGACCTGCTCGACGGCACACCGATCCTGGTCGACATGTTCTTCGTGCTGTCGGGGTTCCTCATCACGACGCTGCTGTTCGAGGAGCGCTCCGGGCGGGGTGCCATCTCCCTCCGTGACTTCTACCTGCGCCGCGTGTTCCGACTGTTCCCGGCCGTCTACGCGCTGCTCGCGGTGTTCACGCTGGTCGTGCTGTTCGCGGGCGGCGAGCACCGGGGCGAGCTGCTGGCCGAGGCGCTCACCGCCGCGCTGTACGTCTACAACCTGTTCATCGCGTGGGTCGGCGTCGAGGGCCAGGTCCTCATCCAGCTCTGGACCCTGTCGCTCGAGGAGCAGTTCTACTTCGTGTGGCCCCTGCTGCTGATCGCCGCGCTGAAGGTCCGGTCCCGTCGGCGCATGCCCCTCCTGATCGGCGCGATGGCGGTCGTCGTCGTGGTGCTGCCGCTGCTGCGCATGGGCCTCGAGCCCGAGCTCGGCGCCCGCACGTTCGAGTCGTTCGTGTTCGGGCTCGCCATCATGCGACCCGACTCGCTGGTCCTCGGTTGCCTGGCGGCGCTGCTGTTCCGCCTCGAACCGACGATGGACGCCCCGTGGCTGCAGCGCTGGCTGCCGATCGCCGGCAAGGTCGCGCTCGCCCTCTACGCCGGGGCCTTCCTGCTCGGCGGCCTGGAGCCGTTCCGGCCGTTCGTGTCGCCGTTCTACAACCTGGCCGTGCTCGGCATGCCGTTCTTCGTGCTCGACCTGGTCCGGCGCCCGAACGCCAGGTTCGCCTCGATGCTCGCCCATCCGATCTGCGGGTGGTTCGGCAAGCGGTCCTACGGCATCTACATCTGGCACCTCGTCATCTACTTCCCGATCCAGGCGTTCTTCAACGACATGTTCGTCGGCCGGGCGAAGGTGGCGACGCTCGCGGCCTTCCCCTTCTCGGTGGCCGCGACGATCGGGGTCGCGGTGCTGTCGTGGAACTACATCGAGACGCCGGCGCTGCGCATCAAGGCGCGCTACGCCCGCAGCGGTTGACCGAGTTCGACGCCGACGTCGTCGTGGTCGGCGCCGGCATCGTCGGGCTGACCGCTGCCCGTGCCGTGCAGCGGCGCCGCGGCGGGCAGGTGCTGGTGCTCGACAAGGCCGACCACCCCGCTGCGCACCAGACGGGCCGCAACTCCGGCGTCGTGCACTCGGGGCTCTACTACCGGCCGGGGTCCGCGAAGGCGACGCTGGTGGCCGACGGCCGGGCACGGCTGGAGCGCTACTGCCACGAGCGGTCGCTGCCCTACGACCGCTGCGGCAAGGTCGTCGTGGCGACCTCCGCGGACGAGCTCCCGGCGCTCGGCGAGCTGGCACGCCGCGGGGCGGCGAACGGCGTCGCGGTCGAGCGGATCGGCCCGGCGCAGCTGCACCACGTGGAGCCCCACGTCCGGGGCCTCGCAGCGTTGTCCGTGCCGAGCACCGCGATCACCGACTACCGGGCGGTGGCGTCGTCGATCGCCGACGACCTGGTCGCCGATGGCGGTGCGCTGCACACCGGGGTGGAGGTCCGCTCCATCGATCCCCTCCCCGGCGGCGGCGTGGCCCTCGGCCACACGACCGGACGGGTCCGCGCCCGGTGGCTGCTGAACTGCGCGGGGTTGCACAGCGATCGCGTGGCGACCATGGCGGGCGCGGACACCGGCGTGTCGATCGTGCCGTTCCGCGGCGAGTACCACCAGCTGTCGCCCTCGGCCCGACACCTGGTGCGCCACCTGGTGTATCCGGTGCCCGACCCGCGCTGGCCCTTCCTCGGGGTGCACATGACCCGGATGGTCGACGGGTCGGTCCACGTCGGACCGAACGCGGTGCTCGCACTGGGCCGAGAGGCGTACGAGGGCGGCGTGGACGGGCGCGACGTGCTCGCCCTGGCACGCGACCCGGGGCTGCGCCGACTGGCGGCGCGCTACTGGCGCACCGGCGCGGCCGAGCTGCTGCGGTCCAGGAGCGAGCGACTGCTGCTGGGTGACGTGCGCCGGCTGCTGCCAGAGGCGACGTCGACGGACCTGCGGCCGGCGGGTGCGGGGATCCGTGCCCAGGCCCTGGGCCGCGACGGCACGCTCCTGGACGACTTCGCGTTCGCCACCTCACCGCACGGCGTGCACGTGCTCAACGCCCCGTCGCCCGCGGCGACCGCCTCGTTCGCGATCGCCGAGGTGATCGCCGACCGCCTGGACCGTCTGGTCGGGGCCGGCTGACGACGAGGGCGGAAAACAGGGAGCGGAGGACCTGGGGGGAAGGTCCTCCGCTCCGGAGCGCACTGCGTGCGGGGGGCACACGCGTGCGACATCGTCACCCCGTTCGGGGCGTGCTGATCAGCTGGTGGCTCAGGCCGCCGACTTCGTGGCGCGTGCCGGGCCGCTGGTGCGGTCGAGCAGCTGGTCGGTCAGGGGCTGGGCCGCCTTGGCGACCGCGAGGGCCACGGACTTGTTGGTCGAGACGAGCTTCGTCGCGAACTTCGCCTGGTTGTCGATGATGTCCTTGGGCGTGGGGAGCTGCTCGGCGAAGGGCACCGCCGGCACCTGGGGCACGTAGGCGATGACGTAGTCGACGACGGTCGACACGGCCTTGGTGACCGGGGCCTTGGTGGAGCCGATGGCGTTGATCACGCGCTCCTGGACGTCGGACACGGTGTCGAGAACTGCAGTCATTGGGGGTCCTCCGAGGACGCTGGTGGTGCACTGGGGGGTGCTTGCTGTAGTGCTAACTGTAGCAAGCACCCCTCGAGAGGTCAACGCCCCGGTGGGGTGCCTTGCGTCTCAGGTCGAATCCTGATCAGATTGGTCGGGAATCAGGACCTCGGCATCGGGTTGATGTGAGGGACCACGACACAGGAGTGCGACATGGCAGTACGACTGGGCGACGACGCCCCCAACTTCTCCGCCCCCACGACCCAGGGCGACATCGACTTCTACGACTGGAAGGGCGACAGCTGGGCCGTGCTGTTCTCGCACCCCAAGGACTTCACGCCCGTCTGCACCACCGAGCTCGGGACCGTCGCCAAGCTCAAGCCCGAGTTCGACCGCCGCGGGGTGAAGGTCATCGGGCTCTCCGTCGACCCGGTCGACTCGCACCTCGAGTGGGAGAAGGACATCGAGGAGACCCAGGGCGAGGCCGTCAACTTCCCGATGATCGCGGACCCCGACCGCAAGGTCGCCGACCTCTACGACATGATCCACCCCAACGCGAACGACACGCTCACGGTGCGCAGCGTCTTCGTCATCGGCCCGGACAACAAGGTGAAGCTCACGCTCACCTACCCCGCCTCGACCGGCCGCAACTTCGACGAGATCCTCCGCGTCATCGACTCGCTGCAGCTCACCGCCGCCCACAAGGTCGCGACGCCGGCCAACTGGACCGACGGCGACAAGGTGATCATCGTCCCCGCCGTCTCCGACGACGAGGCCAAGGAGAAGTTCCCCAACGGCTGGGACGCGCAGAAGCCCTACCTGCGACTGGTCGACCAGCCCCGCTGACTTGTGGGTCGGCGCCCCGGCGTCGACACTGTCGGACGTGAACGACACGGGGGCGAAGGGAATCCGGACCGGACGATCGCGTCTGGCGACGGTCGCCGCGTCCCCGCACACCGTCATCGTCCTCGCACTCGCCGCCGCTGTGGCGGTGCTCGTCGCCAACGTGGCGGGCATCGCCACCGGCGACGACGGCGTCGGCTACCGGGCGATGGCCGACTCCCTGCTCGCCGGTGACGGCTACGGCTACTTCCTCGAGGACCCCGTGACCGTGTGGCCACCGGTCTGGCCGGCGCTGATGGCGCTGGTCGCGTGGCTGACCCCGCTCGACACGCTCGGTGCCGCGATCGTGTTGAACGCCGCGGTCGCCGCGGGCGTCGTCGTGGCGGGCAACCGTCTGCTGCGGGTGGTCGTCGACGACGACCGCCTGGTCCTCGCCGGCACCGTGGTGCTCGCACTGGGTCCGTCGACGATCGGTCTGGGCCACGTCCTCATGACCGACATGGCCTTCGCCCTGGTGACGATGGTGTGGATGCTGTCGCTCATCCGCTTCCGCCGCACGGCGCGCTGGGGCGATCTGGCGGCCGCCGCCCTGCTGGCGTGGCTGGCCTTCGGGCTCCGCTACGTCGGGCTCGTCCTGATCCCGTTCGGCGGCCTCTGGCTGCTGCTCGACGGACGTCGGAGCCTGGTCACCAGGTTCCGCAACGGCGTGCTCTACGGCCTGGGCGCCGCGGTCGTGCCGATCGCCTGGATGCTGCGGAACCGCTCCATCGACGGCACGTTCACCGGCGAGCGCAACCCCTCCGCACGGGGCCTGATCGACAACGGCTTCGACATCGCCGCCACGCTCGGACGCTTCCTGCTCCCCGGTCTGGGCAACGGGCTCACCTACCTGTGGGCAGCGGTCGGCCTCGTCGTGCTCGCCGGCGCCTGCTGGTTGGCCTGGAAGGTGTTGCGCGCACCCGTCGACGGTGGGACACGCAGCGTCGGCGCACGACTGGCGCACCTCGCGGGTCGCCCGCTCGGACTGCTCGTCGGGTTCGCCATCCTCTACATGGCGTACATGCTGTACGTCCGCACGACCACGGCGCTGAACCAGCTCGACCTGCGTCTGCTGTACCCCGCCTACTTCCCGCTGTCGTTCGTGGCGCTGGCGCTGCTCGAGCGGCTGCGACGTCTGGAGCCGTCGGATCGGTGGGAGCGGTTCGGCCTCGCCACGGCGGGCGCCTGGTGCGTGCTCAACGTCGCCGCAGCCACGGTCGGGGTCGTCGCCTTCGCCGCGGGACACCCCTACTTCTCCGGCAACTACGAGGCGGACGTCTTCGACGCGGTCCGGGAGAACCCGGCGATCGCCGCGCTGCCGGCGGACTGCCAGCTCTACTCCAACCTCCCGAACGGCCTGTACCCCGCGTACGAGGCGCTGTGGAGCCCGCAGCGCCGTGCGCTCGAGTCGAGCCGCGAGATCCCGGACCTCGAGGAGATCACCGCGACCCTGGACGACACGCCGTCGTGTCTGGTGTGGATCGACGAGCCGCCGGTGTACGGACACCTCTGGACCCTGGAGCAGCTCGAGGAGCGCCTGGACCTGGAGCCCGTCGCCGAGGACGACAACGTGGCGACGTTCCGCATGCGCAGCCGCAGCTGACCTGCGCCGCCGGCGACCGAGTGGCATCCGCCACACGCCGGCCCGTGTGCTCTTCACTGGAGATGTGCGTCCACGCTTCAGTGTGGTGATTCCCGTCAGGGACCAGGCCGACGTGGTCGGACGCGCGGTCGCGAGCGTGCTCGCCCAGACCTTCGCCGGGCTCGAGGTCGTCGTGGTCGACGACGGCTCGACCGACGGCAGCGTCGCCGCGGCGCGAGCGGTGTCCGACGGTCGGGTCCGCATCGTGCGCCACGACCCCCAGGGGGTCGACACGGCCCGCGTGGTCGGCGTACGGCGTGCGCACGGACGCTGGGTGGCGCTGCTGGATCCCGACGACGAGGCCGCGCCGGGGTGGCTCGCCAGGATGGGTCGGCTCATCGACGTCACCGGCGCGCTGCTGGTCAGCTGCGGCGGTGAGCAGCGTCACGCGGACGGGTCCGCCACCAGGGTGCTGCCCTCGCACGTCGGCGCGATGGAGCGGGGCGTGCTCGCCTGCTTCCGGCCGGGCGCCTTCGTGGTGCGTCGTGACGTCCTGCACGCGGTGCTCGACGACGAGGCGGCTCCGACGGGGCTCGCTGAGGTGGGCGGCGCACTGGTCGAGCGCCTGGTCGGGGCCGGTCGCCCGATCGCCGCGACGCCCGAGGCGTTCATCCGCTGGAACGAGCCCGGCGCAGCGGACGCCGCGGAGCACGACGACGGCGACCGACTCGCGCTGCAGTGCGCCATGCAGTCCCTCGACGCGCTCGCCCGCAGCCCGATCCCCGACCCCCACCAGCTCGTGCGCAGCGCGACGGCCGGGGCGATCGCCGCGGTGCGCCTGGGTGAGCACCGCGAGGCCCGCCGGTTGTTCGCCCTCGCCCGGAACCTGGCACCCGACCAGCCACGGCTCTGGGCCCGATGGGCCGTCGGGTGCCTGCCGCCGGTCGCCACGCGGGTGTGGGCGGTGCCCGAGCCGGAGGGCGAACCAGAGGCCCCACCGGTCGCGCACGACGATCAGGACGAGGTGGCCGGGGCGGCCCGGTAGGCTCCGTTCCGACCTCGAGCCAGGGAGTGGGGCCACGATGAGCGGACCAGCCGAGACCATGATGCAGACCGCTGCGGCGGGGGCCATCGACGCGGTCAAGCTCTACGGCGAGGGCGACACGGAGATCCGCGCCCTCGACGGGGTCACCGTCTCGTTCGAACGCGCCCGCTTCACCGCGATCATGGGCCCGTCGGGGTCGGGCAAGTCGACGCTCATGCACTGCCTGGCCGGCCTGGACCAGCTGTCGGCCGGTCGCGTGTACATCGGCGACACGTACCTCGACACGCTGTCGGAGTCGCAGCTCACCGAGCTGCGGCGCGACCGCATCGGGTTCATCTTCCAGGCCTTCAACCTGATCCCGACGCTGTCGGCGCAGGAGAACATCACGCTGCCGATGGACCTGGCGGGCCGCAAGCCCGACCAGGCGTGGGTGGACGAGGTCATCGACACCGTCGGGCTGCGACCCCGCCTCGGGCACCGTCCCAGCGAGCTGTCCGGCGGACAGCAGCAGCGTGTCGCCGTGGCGCGGGCGCTGGCCAGCCAGCCCCAGATCGTCTTCGCGGACGAGCCGACCGGCAACCTCGACTCGCGATCGGGCACCGACCTGCTCGAGTTCATGCGCCACGCCGTCGACGCACTGGACCAGACCATCGTCATGGTCACCCACGACCCGTCCGCCGCCGCGCACGCCGACCGGGTCGTGTTCCTTGCCGACGGCCAGATCCGCGACGAGATGATCGAGCCGACCGCCGCCCGCGTGCTCGACCTCATGAAGCAGCTCGGGGACTGATCCGCGCATGTTCAGGGTCGCCGTCAAGGATCTGATGGCGCGCAAGCGCCGACTGGTCACCACCGGGGTGGCCATCGTGCTGGGGATCGCGTTCCTCACCGGCACCCAGCTGCTCTCCGCGTCGCTCAGCGACTCGATCGACGATCTGATCGGCGACGTGTACGACGGCATCGACGCCGTGGTCCGCTCGCCGAACAGCCAGGACACGCCGTTCGGCCAGCCGATCCGCGCCGCGGTCCCGGCCTCGCTGGTCGACGAGGTGGCCGCCGTCGAGGGCGTGCGCACCGCCGAGGGCTTCGTCGAATCCACCGGACCGCAGCTGATCGGCCGGGACGGCAAGGTCTACGGCGCCTCCGGCTTCGGGCCGCCGACGCTCGTCTACAACTGGATCGAGGACGACCAGCTCCGCACGGGGAAGGTCACCGAGGGGCGCGGCCCCGAGGCCGACGACGAGGTCGCCCTCGACTTCGACACCGTCGACGGCCTCGGCGTCGAGCTCGGCGACCCGGTGACCGTGTCGAACCTGCAGGAGGGCACCGAGCAGTTCACGTTGGTCGGCGTGCTCGGACTCGGCGAGGACGGCACCAAGTCCTCGGGGGCACGTCCCATGTTCTTCACCACCGAGACCGCCATGCGGTTGGTGGATCAGCCGGGCGAGTACAACTTCGTCGCTGCCGCGGCCGACGAGGGCGTGAGCCAGGACGAGCTCGTCGAGCGCATCGCCTTCGCGCTGCCGGGCGAGCAGGTCCTGTCGGGTGAGGCGTACACGGAGGAGAGCGCCGAATCCATCTCGCAGTTCGTCGACATCCTGAACATCTTCGTCAGCGTCTTCGGCTACATCGCCCTGTTCGTCGCCGTGTTCATCATCTACAACACGTTCTCGATCGTGGTGGCCCAGCGCACCCGCGAGACCGCCCTGCTGCGCGCGATCGGCGCCCGACGCCGCCAGGTGCTGGCGGCGACCATGCTCGAGGCGCTCGTCGTCGGCATCATCGCCGCGGTGCTCGGGCTGCTCGTCGGCACGCTGCTCGCGGCGGGGCTCATCCAGCTCGTCGGCAGCGTGTTCACCGTGGCGAGCGGGGTCCCACCGCTGACCATGTCCGCGGTGCTCACGGCGATGGTCGTCGGCATCGTGGTGACGGTGCTGTCCGCCTACATCCCGGCGCTGCGGTCCTCGAAGGTGCCGCCCATCGCGGCGCTGACCGAGACGGCGATCGACCGCAGCGACCTGTCGCTGTCCCGCAAGGTCTGGGGCACGGTCCTCGTGGTGCTCGGCGTCGCGCTGATCGTGCTCGGACTGTCCGACCCGGACTGGCTCGGCGACCTGAACCCGCTGGTGCTCGTGGGCGTGGGTGCCGTCGCCGTACTGCTGTCGGTCGCGATCATCCTCGGCCCGCTGATCGCGGCGCCGGTGAGCCGGGTGCTGGCACGCCTGTTCTCCCTGCGCGGCGGTCTGCCGACCCGACTCGCCGGCGAGAACGCCGCGCGCAACCCCAAGCGCACCGCGGCGACGGCGGCGGCGCTCACGATCGGCGTGACGCTGGTGGTGGTCATCGCCATCGTCGCCTCGTCGATCAAGGCCACGGCCGACAACACCATCGCCAGCTCCGTGAGCGCCGACTTCGTCGTGGCGACCGCGTCGGTCACCTCGCTCGGGGCGATCCCCGCGACGCTGCAGGACCAGGTGGCCGAGCTGCCCGACGTCGCCGCGGCCAGCCCGATCCGCTTCGGACCGATCACGCTGCTCGACGACGCCGCGCTCGAGAAGCAGGACGACACGACCACCACCCTGCCCGAGGGCATGGCCGGCATCACCGCCGGCGGCCCGGCCGGCGAGACCACCTTCGTGCTCGGCGTCGACCCCGACTCCTGGTTCGACATCATCGACAACGGCGAGCTCGAGGGCTCACCCGCCGATCTCACCGACGGCACGCTGGCCGTGAACCGCAAGTACGCGGACGACCGCGGCTGGGAGCTGGGCGACCGGATCCCGGTGTACTTCGCGCAGACCGGTGAGCAGGAGCTCGAAGTCGCGCTGATCTTCGACCGCAACACGGGCCAGGGCGAGGTGTTCCTGCCGATGTCGACCTACGCCGCGAACCAGCTCCCGCTGTTCAACAGCGACGCCTACATCTACGTCGAGGCCACCGAGGGCGCAGATCTCGACCGGCTCGGCGAGGAGCTCGACGCGTTGGTCGAGGACAACCCCACCGTGGTGGTCCAGGACCTCGAGGAGTTCACCGCCGCGCAGACCGGTCCGATCGACACGTTCCTGGCCATCGTCTACGGCCTGCTGGGCCTGGCGATCATCATCGCCCTGATCGGCATCGCCAACACGCTGTCGCTGTCGGTCCTGGAGCGCACCCGTGAGCTCGGGCTGCTCCGGGCGGTCGGCATGTCGCGTCGCCAGCTCCGCCGCATGGTGCGCACCGAGGCGGCGATCATCGCAGTGTTCGGCACGCTCATCGGCCTGGTGATCGGCATCGCCTTCTCCATCGCGCTGACCATCGCGATCTCGTCGCAGTTCCCCGACCTGTTCCGGTTCAACCTGCCGGTGCTGCAGCTGGTCGTCATCACGGTGTGCGCTGCGCTGGCGGGCATCGTGGCCGCATGGCTACCCGCACGGCGCGCCGCGAAGCTCGACGTGCTCGACGCGGTGTCCTCGGTCTGATCGGATGGGCGCATGGCGCTCGACCCCTCCGACCTCCCGACCAGCACGCTGGACTTCCTCGCCGAGTACCACCTGGCGTCGCTCACGACGCTGCGCGCCGACGGCTCCCCCCACGTCGTGCCCGTCGGCTTCTCCTACGACGCCGAGGCGCAGCTCGTGCGCATCATCACCTTCGAGGGCTCGACCAAGGTCCGCAACGCCCGTCGAGGTGGACGGGCGGCGGTCAGCCAGGTCGACGGCGGCCGCTGGTTGACCCTCGAGGGCACGATCACCGCCACCGACGACCCTGCACGGGTCGCGGCAGCCGTCGCCGGCTACGCCGCTCGGTACCGCCAGCCGGGTGAGCGCCAGGACCGCGTCGCGCTCGAGATCGCCGTGGACCGCGTGCTCGGCCGCGGCTGATCAGGCGGCGTTCGCCGCGCGCAGCCCGACCGCCGTGGCGACACCCGTCGCGGTCGTCGCGGCCGCGAGCCCCACGATCACCAGCACGACGCCGATCACGTCGAACCCGGTGAACATCGTCGCGACCCCGCACGCGCAGGCGACGCCGCCGCCGAGGCCGAAGGGCCCCGCCGCGGCGTCGTGGGCCGCGTACCAGGCCGCCTCGGAGCGTCGTGTGGCCGGGAGGCGGATGCCGACGACCGCGTTGGGGGCCAGCCGGTGCTGGGACCCTGCCCAGGCGATCCACAGCAGCGCGGCGCCGAGCAGCACCAGCGCGGCACCGATGAGCAGACCGCTCACGCCGGGGGGAGCTCCTGGATGTCGCTCGCGGTCCAGTAGGCCCGCATGTCCGCGATCAGGCCGTCGTCGTCGAAGGTGAACACGTCGATGATGTCGATCGCGAACGACATGCCGCCCATGGTCGTCACGGCCCGCAGCGGTGCTGCCGCCCAGTTGCCGACCGCGCGCACCGGACCGGTCAGGTGCAGGTCGAAGTCCTCGGACGCCTCGTGCGCTGAGTGGAAGAACGCCCGCACCTCGTCACGGCCGCGCATCTCGGGGCGATCGACCGGATCGGCGATCACGCAGTCGGCCGAGAAGAGCGCGACGACGCCGTCCGCGTCCTTCGAGCTGTGTGCGACCGTGTAGGCCTCGACGACCTGCTTCATCTCGTCGGTGCTCGGCATGGGTCCCCCTCAGGTGGTGGTCGCCCGATCGACGACCCGGGGCAGCCTAGCGACCCCGCGAAGCAGGGCAGACTGGCGGGCGTGCCCTCGCTGCGGACCCAGATCACCGAGATCGCGACCGGGTTGGGCATGCTCGGCGCGACCGACCTGGACACCGCGCTCGAGCGGCGGCCCGACGCGCTGCACCACGTCGACGACGCGACCTGGCAACGCCTGCGCGACGCCCGCCACGCCCGCGACCACGACCTGGACTTCCTGGCCGCGTGGAACAACGGCCGGGCGTTCCTGACCTCGCCGGAGGCGCTGCGTGGCCGGCCACCGGCCGTCGTCGAGTGGAAGGGCGAGCACCGCGATCCCGGCGACCACGTGGTGCCGTCGGACCTGCGGGTCGACCACGTGTACCTGGTGAGCTGCAAGTACCTGTCGAACGTCCTGCACAACGCGTCGCCGTGGTCGCTGTTCGACCAGCACCTGCTCGGGGGCGCCCGGCGGGCGGACGGCGACTGGTTCGACGCGGTCGCACCGCGTGAGCACCAGGAGCTCTACCGCCTGGTGCGCCGGCACCACGGTGCGGACCTGCAGCTGCCCGAGGCGGTCAGCGCGCTGACCAAGGACCAACGGCGGACCCTCCGTCGTGCCATCCCCAAGGTCTGGGACCCCAGCTGCGCCGAGGCCTACGCAGCCCTGTGCGTCACCGCGTCCGCCGCCTCCGCGGCGAGGTGGTCGAGCGGGCTCGGTTCGGCACGCGACCGCGCGGCGATGCTGTGGCGGCTGCTGCGGCTCAGCTCGGCGCCGTACTTCGTGCTGGGCACCTCGGCGAGCGGGTCGCTGCGGCTGCGGGTCGACACCCCGTGGGACTTCACCAACCGCTTCCGAGTCCGGAGCCTCACGATCGAGGCGGGCACGGGCGGTCAGCCCACGGTCGCGTGGGCGGCGACGGTGCAGCGCCTCGACGGCGACGACGACGTGGTCGTGCGCGGCCACGTCGAGGTCCGCTGGAGTCACGGCCGGTTCGCCGGGCCGCCCGAGGCGAAGGTGTACCTGGACACGCCGCACCACCGGGTGCCGGGCTACGTCGCGTTGGGCTGAGCCGTCAGCCGTTCGCCATCGTCGTCCACGCGTTGACGTAGGCACCGTCCGGCGTGCAGAAGTCCACCGCGGTGGAGTTGTGCGATCCGGCCGTGTCGAGCGGACACGTCGCACCCAGGGAGGTCCGGAGGCGGTTGGAACCGCCGTAGGGCGGCGTCGAGCTCGCGACGTTCACCTCGCTGCCCGGCACGCCCACCGCATCGGCGACCGCCCGGAGCCGCAGGAGGCTCGGGTCCGAGGTGTGGAAGAACGTCGACACCGAGCTGGGCGCGATGGCGAGCGGCGCCTCGGTGATCCAGCTGGCAGGAACGAACGAGTCGTCCTCGAGGCGGTGGGCGTCGACGGCGCCCGAGAGCATGACGAGGCGGTGCAGTGGGAAGAACTTGGCCAGGTACAGCCCGGCGCCCGCACCCTGTGAGTGACCGACGACGGTCACCGTGCTCCAGTCGACCGTGCACCCGCCGTACGTCGGGTCCACCTGGTCGCACTCGCCGTCGGTCGCCAGCTGGAAGCGGTCCCACCCTGCGGTGGGTGCGATCAGCACCAGGCGGTCGAGCAGCTTGATGAGCCGGTTCACCACCGACGAGCTGGCGCTGACCGAGACGTCCGGGTGGTCGTAGGCCTGGCCGACGGGGTCGGGCACCGAGGCGCCGAAGACGACCTCGGAGCGGAACGTGCGGAAGCAGTCGGGGTCGACGAGCGCATCGGCATCGGGGCACGCAGAGGTGGTGCCCACGCTGTTCGAGTACCGCAGCACGATGACGTGGTGGCCGGCCGCACGCAGGGCGTTGCTGAGCTCGGAGTAGTTCGACGTGCCGGCGCCGGTGCCGCCGAGGATCACGGCCAGGCGACCGACCGATGCCGAGGTGGGCGCCAGCGCCAGGTGCGGCGACTGCGCGTCCATCATGATCTGGCCGTCGGTCGACCCCGGGTCGACGACCCACGACGTCGTCCCGTTCGCCGTCGGCGGCGGACACGCGGTCGCCACCGCCATGACCACCGTGATCAGCCCGATGAGGGCGACACGGCCCCCCAGGACTCGCCCTCGCGACATCCCGACTCCCTCCCTGCCGGTCCCCCCGGACCGACAGACACTGCCACAGCCCGCTCGGCCCGACAACGATTCCTGGTGAACGGTCCCGTCAGCCGGCGGGGTCCGCGGTGCTGTGGTCGCCCTGCCGCAGGTCGATCACACCGCCCGCGACGACCTGGGCGGGCACGGGACGGACCCACAGCGTGGGCGGGCGGCGGGCGGCCACGTCCTCGAGCCATCCGAACGCCACCACCGACACCAGCACCAGGGCGACGGTCACCACCAGGATCCCACCCCAGCCCCCCGGCGGGGCGAGCTCGACCGCCGCGAACAGCGCTGCGCCGTGCCACAGGTAGATCGTCAGCGATCGGCGGCTGAACCAGGTGGTCACGGCCCTCGGCCGGCGACCCTGGAGCCACGGTTCGATGCGCGGCTGGAGCCCCAGCGCGAGCCCCAACCAGAAGACCCCCAGCAGCACCAGGCCGACCGCCGCCACCGCGATGCTGCGCTGGTGGAACGCGAAGAACGCGACGGCGCCGACCGGGCCGAGCACGGCGCAGAGCCACCGCCAGCGGGGTCGCAGCCACGCCTCGACGGCGCCGTCGTAGTGCAGGTACCCGAGCGACCACGCGGCGGTGTAGAAGACCGCGATGCCGAGCCCCGGTGCCACCGGTGCGGCGAGGACGAAGACGACCGCCAGCGCGACCCAGTACCCCCGCCGCCAGCGTTGCTGGGCACGGCGCAGCGGCCCGCCCAGGAGCGCCAGCACCAGGTGCATCTGGATGTACCAGAGCGCGAACCAGGTGACGTGCACCGCGCCGGACGGGTCCGGTCCGGCCACGCCGTCGACGGAGAGCACCGGCAGCGCGAGGCCGACCCACTGCGCGGGCGTCAGCTCCCCGAGCAGGCCGAGGGCGCCCCAGAGGCCCACCATGGCGACGGCGTAGCCCCAGTACGGGACGAGGATGCGCCGGAAGCGGTCCTTGACGACCGACGGGGCGGGCCGACGGTCGACCGACGCGGCGAAGAGCGTGCCGGCGACGAAGAACATGAGCGGCAGCGAGGTGAAGGCCGTGAGCTGCCACGAGTCGGTGACGTGGTAGAGGACGACACGCGTCAGCGCCACCGCGCGGAGCGCGTCGAGGTAGAGGCTCCTAGCCGCGATGGTTCCCGCGTCGCCCCGCGTGCTGTTGCCCCGTACAGCGATGTCCGCCACCCCATTTCGGCGAAGTCGAATTTCAGTGCCCGGGTCCGAACCTACAGGTGCGCACGGAGCCCACGCCACGGATCGGCCCGGGGTTTTCGGTGAACGACCCTCAGCGGACGGGGCCCCGGCGCCGCGACGGCTGACAGGTCGGGCACCAGTAGGTCACCCGGGCCATCGCCCCCTCGGTGCGCCGGCGGACCGCCGTGCCGCAGCGCCGGCATGGCTCCGCACGCCGGCCGTACACCGCCAGGCCCTCGGCGACGGTGCGACGCCGACCCGCGCCCAGGTTGGCCCGCAGCAGTCGGCCGGCGGTGGCGATCAGGCGATGCCGTTCCTCGACGGTCACGGTGGCCAGCGGGGCGAACGGATCGACACGCTCGTGCCAGCACACGTCGGACTTGTACACGTTGCCGATGCCGTGCCCGATGCGCTGGTCGAGCAGCACCTCGCCGATCGGCGTGGCCGGGTCGAGCGAGGCCATCCGCTCCACGCAGGACTCGATCACCTCGGGCGCAGCGCTGCCGGGCAGGCACAGGTCCGGGCCGAGCGTCGAGACGCGGTCGTCGACCGTGCCCCGACGCGACGTCGGGAACGTCCGCACGACGGGCGCCTGGAAGCACACCGCCTGGTGGTCGTGCACCGCCACCATGCAGCGCATCAGGTGCGGGGCCCGACGCCAGGGCTCGCCGACGCGGTAGACGTGCCAGACCCCGGTCATGCGCATGTGGGTCTGCAGGGTGATCCCGCCGGAGAACGCGATCATGAGGTGCTTGCCGACCGCCTCGACCGACTCGATCGTCTCGCCGGCACGTGGGCGGACGCCGGCCAGACGCGGCGCCTCGAAGCGCTCCAGGACCTGACCGGCGAGCACCGGGCGCAGCCGTGCTGCGGCCTTGTGGATCGTGTCGCCCTCGGGCACTCCACCAACCTCTGCGACGTGCTACTTCTGCAGCGAGCCTGCGTCGACCGGGAGCGTGGTGCCGGTGACCCAGCGGGCCTCGTCGGAGCAGAGCCACAGCACGGCGTCGCTGATGTCGTCTGCCTCGACCCACGGCGTGTCGAGCGCCTGCTGGGGACGCAGGAACTCGCCCGCGTCCTCGGTGGTCGGGTTCTCCAGGTCCATGCGGACCAGGCGCGGGAACACGTCGTTGATGATCATCGGCGTGTTGACCGACGTCGGGTGCACCGTGTTCACGCGGATGTTGTTCGGCGCCAGCTCGAGGGCGAGCGAGCGCATGAAGCCGACGACGCCGTGCTTGGCGGCGTTGTAGGCGGGCGAGCCGTAGAAGCCCTTGAGGCCGGCCGTCGACGAGGTGATGACGATCGCGCCGCCCTCGTTCTGCTCGATCATGCGGTTGATGCCGGCCCGCACGGTGTTGAAGACGCCCGTCAGGTTGATGGAGACGGTCTCGTCCCACGCCTCGGACGTGAGCCACTGGGTGGGGCCGGGCGAGTAGGTGCCGGCGTTGGCCAGGATCACGTCCAGGCGACCGTACTTGTCCATGCCGCCCTTGAGCGCCTGGCGCAGGGCACCGAGGTCGCGGACGTCGGCGACCTCGGCGTGCATCGCGCCGCCGGCCGACTCGACCCGGCGCACCGTCTCGGCCAGGTCCTCCTCGGTGGCGAGGGGGTAGGGCGTGTTGGGCTGGTCCGAACACACGTCGACGCCGATGATCCTGGCCCCCTCGGACGCGAAGCGCACCGCGTGCTGGCGGCCCTGCCCGCGTGCCACGCCGCTGATGAACACGACCTTGTCCTCGAAACGTCGATTGCGATCCGTCATGGCGAACTCACTAGCACGGCCCGCGATCACGAGCCGAGCGACAGCCCCTTGTAGCCCTCCACGAATCCCGCCGTGCGCATCGGCTCGGCCCACTCGGACACCGCCGCCGAGGCGCCGTCCACCGACTCGATCTGCAGGCGGCGGACGCGCCCGCTGTGCACCAGGCCCGCCAGCGTCGTCACCCACGCCGCGTGGTCGGCCGCGGCGGGGAACGTCAGCAGGCGTCGTCCGCCGCGTTCCAGGTAGGCGCACGCGGCGCCGTCGATCATGACGACGTAGGCCCCGATGGCCCGAGCGGGGTGACCGCTCGACTCGGGCCACGCGAGCGCAGCACCGTACGGCTGGGCCGGGTCGGTCGCGGCGAGCACCCACCGGTCGACCGGACCGCGGTCGTCGGGGGCGGGCTCCCACGGCATGCGGTGGCGCTCCAGCGGGTCGGGCTCGGCGCCGCCGCCGTCGTCGCCTGCGGCACGCAGCAGGTCGACGGCGCCGGGCTTGGCGAACTGCGCGGCACCGAGCCCGTCGACGAAGTAGCCCCGGCGGACCTGCCCACGCTCCTCGAGCACCTTCAGCACCGGGTAGACCCCGGCGAAGCCGCCCTCGGCGCCCTCGGCGAGCGCCATCTCCCGGGTGAGCACGCCGTAGCGCTCGAGCAGCTGCAGCGCCCGCTGAGTGATCGACTCGGTGGGCGACACCGGCGGCAGGAAGAGCGGCGCGGTCGACGACCAGCGCCCCGCCGCCGACGGTGGACCGGCGCTGCCGCGTGCCAGACGTCGTGTCGACACCCCGGCGGGACGACGGGAGCGTGCGCCAGACGCACGACGCTTGGCGCCGCCCGCGACCTTGGCGCGCAGCGGCGCCAGCGAGTCGTTGGTGATCTCGCCCGCCCAGGCCAGGTCCCACAACGCAGCGAGCACGGTCGCCTCGTCGTAGGGCAGCTCGGCGGCGGCGACCGCGGCGACCAGCTCCGACCAGAACGAGGCACCCCGCGTGCTCAGGTGCTCGCGCAGCACCGTGTGGTGCGGCTCGTCGAGGCCCCCGCCGTCGGGGGCGGCGGGCGGGGCGACCAGGGCGGGCACCTGTTCACGGAAGACCATGCGCACCCGTCCGTCGTGGGCGCCGACGGCGCCGGCGCCCAACCAGACCAGCTCGCCGGAGGTGCACAACAGGTCGAGGTCGGCCGGCTGGAAGTCGCCCATGCGCAACGCCAGCACGTCGCGTTCGAGCACCGAGGCCGGGATCGCCGCGCCCTGCAGCACCCCGATCACCTCGGCCAGCGCGTCCACCCCCAGGCGGCGCGATCCCATGCCCTGCCAACGCGGGAGGAAGCGGGCCAGCGCGTCGCTGCGGACCGGCGCCACCTCCTTGCGCAGGGCGGCGAGCGATCGACGTCGCAACTGGCGCAGCACGTCGGCGTCGCACCACTCCGACTCGCGACCCCCCGGACGGAACTCGCCCGAGACCACACGGCCCTGAGCGCCCAGGTCGGCCAGCGTCAGCTGCACCACCTCGTGGGTGATGCCCAGGCGTCCGGCGCAGGCGGCGGCGGTGAACGGGCCGTGGGTGCGGGCGTAGCGCTCGATCAGGTCCCGGGTGGGGGTCTCGACCGGTTCGGTGAACGCTGCGGGCAGCCCGACGGGGATGGCCGCACCGAGTGCGTCACGCAGGCGTGCCGCGTCCTCCGATGCCGCGAGGCGGTGCTCGGCCGCCACGCCGACCTCGATCACGCGGCGCTGTGCGACGAGCTCCTCGAGCCAGACACCGACTGCCGCGTCCGCCGACCCGGCCGATGCGACCGCGGCGGGGGCGACGCGGGCGGCGAGCTCGTCCGCGCCGAGCGGCCCGAGCACGCGCAGCAGGTCGTGCAGCTCGTCGGCGTCGCGTGCGCCACGCTCCGGGGTCAGCCGTTGCAGCTCGAGCTCGACCTGGTCGACGACCTCGGCGTCGAGCAGCGAGCGCAGCTCCTCGGCACCGAGCAGGTCGCGCAGCAGCTCGCGGTCGAGCGACAGCGCAGCCGCCCGGCGCTCGGCGAGGGGGGCATCCCCCTCGTACATGTAGACGGCGATCCAGCCGAACAGCATGGAGCGCGCGAACGGCGACGCGGCCGAGGTCTCCACCGGCACGACGCGGATGCGTCGGCTGCGGACCTCGGTGAGGACACGACGCAGCGCCGGCAGGTCGAACACGTCGTTGCAGCACTCGCGAGTGGCCTCCAACAGCATGGGGAAGCCGGGGTAGCGCGCCGCGACGGCCAGCAGGTCGGCCGCACGCTGGCGCTGCTGCCACAACGGGGTGCGTTGGTCGGGGCGTCGCTTGGGCAGCAGCAGCGCCCGTGCCGAGGCCTCCCGGAAGCGCGCCGCGAAGGCCGCGGTCGACGGCAGCGCCGCGACCACCTCGCCCTCGACCTCGTCGGGGTCGACCATGAGCAGGTCCAGGTCCAACGAGTCGGCGGCCTCGGGCAGGCGGATGACGATGCCGTCGTCGGAGAACAGCACCTCCGCGCCGAAGCCGCCGGGGCCGTCGTCGTCGCCGAAGTGCTCGGCCAGTCGGGTGCGCAGGATGGTCGCCCACGGCGCATGCACACGCGCGCCGAAGGGCGAGTGGATGCAGATGCGCCAGTCGCCGATCTCGTCGCGGAAGCGCTCGACGACGAGCGTGCGGTCGTCGGGCACGACGCCGGTCGCCTCGGCCTGCTCGTCCAGGTAGGCCACGACGTTGGCGGCGGCACGCTCGTCGAGCGCGTGGTCGTCGCGCAGGCGCTCGAGCGCCGCGGACGGCGACAGCCCCCGCACGGTGCGGACGAACTCGCCCAGCGCCCGACCGAGCTCGGCGTCACGCCCCGGGCCGTCGCCGTGCCAGAACGGCATCTTGCCGGGCTGGCCGGGCGCGGGGGTCACGACCACCCGCTCGAAGGTGATGTCCTCGATGCGCCACGTGGACGCGCCCAGCAGGAAGGTCTCGCCGACACGCGACTCGTAGACCATCTCCTCGTCGAGCTCGCCGACCCGGGTGCCGTCGGGCAGGAAGACGCCGAACAGGCCGCGGTCGGGGATCGTGCCGCCCGACGTCACCGCCAGCCGCTGCGCGCCGGCGCGGCCGCGCACCGTCCCAGCCAGCCGGTCCCACACCACCCGAGGGCGGAGCTCGGCGAACTCCTCGGCCGGGTACCTGCCCGCGAGCAGGTCGAGCGTGTTCTCGAACAGCTCCGAGGTCAGCGTCGAGTAGTTGGCCGCGCCCCGGCAGAGCGCGAAGAGCTCGTCGACGGACCACTCGTCGAGCGCACAGGCGGCGACGATCTGCTGTGCCAGCACGTCGAGCGGGTTGACGGGCACCCGGGTGTGCTCGATCAGCCCGTCGCGCATGCGTTGGGCGACCACGGCCGCTTCGAGCAGGTCGGCGCGGTGTTTGGGGAAGATGCGACCCCGGCTCGGCGCACCCACCTGGTGCCCGGCCCGACCGATGCGCTGCAGGCCCGACGCCACCGAGCCGGGCGAGGCCACCTGCACGACCAGGTCCACGGCGCCCATGTCGATGCCCAGCTCGAGCGAGCTGGTCGCGACCAGGCCGCGCAGCTCCCCCCGCTTGAGCTGGTCCTCGATGATGAGGCGACGCTCCCGCGACAGCGAGCCGTGATGGGCCTTGACCAGCTCCTCGCCCTCGACGGCGCTCACGCCGAGCGACTCGGCGCCGCCGTAGCGGGGCAGGGGCGCGGCGTCGAGGTCGTCGGTCGCCTCGGCCGCCTGCTCCGCCGCGAGCTCGTTGAGACGACTGGCGAGTCGCTCGGCCAGGCGACGGGCGTTGACGAACACGAGCGTGGAGCGGTGCGACTCGACCAGCTCGAGCAGCTCGGGGTGCATCGACGGCCAGATGGAGCCCCGCTGGGTGTCGGCTCCATCGCCGGCCGCAGCGCCTTCCGGCGCGGCCATGTCCTCGACGGGGACGACCACCTCCAGGTCGAGCTGCTTGCGCATGCCGGCGTCGACGATCGTCACCGGTCTGGGCACGGGGTGCTCGACCTGGGCCACCTGCGTGCCACCGAGGAAGCCGGCGACGACCTCCAGCGGACGCTGGGTCGCGGACAGGCCGATGCGCTGCACGACGCCGGAGCGCTGCGAGGGTTCGGCCGGGGCGTGCTCGCCGTGGGCGACGAGGTGCTCGAGGCGTTCGAGGGTCAGCGCCAGGTGCGCGCCCCGCTTGGTGGGCGCGAGCGCGTGGATCTCGTCGATGATCACGCTCTGCACGCCGGTCAGCGTCGACCGGGCGGCCGAGGTGAGCATGAGGTAGAGCGACTCGGGCGTGGTGATGAGGATGTCGGGCGGGGTGCGCACCAGGGCACGCCGCTCGGTCGAGGAGGTGTCGCCGGTGCGCACCCCGAGCGTGGGTGCGACGAACTGCTCCCCGAGGCGCTGCGCCGCCAGCTCGATGCCGCGCAGCGGGCTGCGCAGGTTCTTCTCGATGTCGACCGCGAGGGCCCGCAGCGGCGAGACGTAGAGCACCCGGACCCCCGGGGCGGGTGCCGGCGTCGTGCCCAGGCGGTCGAGCGCCCACAGGAACGCCGCCAGGGTCTTGCCCGAGCCGGTCGGTGCGCACAACAAGGTGTGCTCACCCCGTGCGATCGGCCCCCAGGCCTGCGCCTGCGCGGCCGTCGGCTCCGGGAAGGACGACTCGAACCAGGCGCGCACCGGCGTGGAGAACGGCGCCAGCGCGGACGTGACGGCGGGTTCCTGGACGTCGGGGGCCACGTGTGGACTGTACCGACGGCCCGGGACAGCGAGCCGTCGTGCCCCGGCCAGCATCCCGTGGGGTCGGGGCGTAGACTCACGTCGTGCCCTCCGTCGCCCGTGCCAAAGAGTTCCATCCCGCGTTCGAGGAGTACTGCGAAGCCATCTGGGAGCTGCGCGAGGACGACATCGACGTCATCCAGGCGCGCATCGCAGAACGTCTCGAGGTCTCCCGCCCGGCCGTGTCCGAGATGATCCGACGTATGGAGTCCGAGGGCCTGATCCAGCTGGGCTCGACCATCGGGCTGACGGCGTCGGGCCTGGAGCTCGCCGAGCGGGTCGTGCGCCGCCACCGCCTGGCGGAGCGCTTCCTGACCGACGTGCTGGGGCTGTCCTGGGCCGATGCGCACGTCGAGGCCGGCAAGTGGGAGCACGTGATCTCGGTGCCCGTCGAAGAGGCACTCGCCCGCGTCCTGGGTGACCCGACGACCTGCCCGCACGGCAACCCGATCCCCGGTGCGGACTACCTGCCGCCCGACATGCAGCCCCTGCGTGACGTCACCGTCGGCAGCTCGTTCACCGTCACCCGCATCCCCGAGGAGCTCGAGTTCGAGCCGGGCATGCTCGAGTTCCTGGAGCAGCACTCGCTGCAGCCGGGCCACACCGGTGTCCTGACGGTGCTCTCACCCGACGGCACGGCCACGGTGGAGATCGACGGCGCACACGTCGGCGTGCCGGCCTTCGCGTCGCAGCGCATCCTCGTCAGCGCTGCCTGAACCCGGCCCGCCTGATCAGGGCCCGGCGTCGCCGACTCAGCGCAGGCCGACTCAACGCAGCAAGGCAGGTGGCGCTGCGGTGTGCAGCAGCGTGAGTCGCTTGGTGGAGCGGGTCAGCGCGACGTAGAGCGACTGGGCCCCCCGGGTCGCGTCCGTGAGGATGCGACCCGGTTCGACCACGACCACCGAGTCGAGCTCCAGGCCCTTGGCGAGCGACACGGGCACGACCGTCACCTGGCGGTCGAGGCCCTGGCGTGTGGCACGTCCGTGCTCCACGCCCGCTCGTTCGAGGGCCTGCACCACCCGGTCGACCATCTCGTCGACCGCGATCACCGCGACGTTGCCGGCACCGATCACCTTGAGCTCCTCGCGCACGGTCTCGGCGATCTCCAGGTCGAGCAGGTGCTCCGCCACCCCGACCACCACCGGTTCGTCGCCGGTGTGGCGGATGGAGGTCGGCGGGGTCAGACCGGGCGCCGCCAGGGGCAGCACCCGGGCGGCCAGGTCCATGATCGGTCCGGGCACGCGGTAGCCCACGGTCAGCTCGGCCCGGCGCGGCGGGCGGCGCTCGGGCAGGTGCTCGAGGACCGAGTCCCAGCTGTCGTGCGGCCACGAGCCGGTGGCCTGGGCGATGTCGCCGACGATGGTCATGGAGCCGTTCAGCGATCGTCGGTCGAGCACGCGCAGCTGCATCGGCGTCAGATCTTGGGCCTCGTCGACCACGATGTGGCCGTAGGTCCGGATGGCGTCCGCATCCTTGTGCTTGGGGCGCGGGCCGAGCAGCTCCAGCGCCTCGTCGAGCAGCGGCACGTCGTCGTGGGTGAAGATCACCTGGGTGGGGTCCGTGCGCCGCTCGCGGAAGAGCAGCTGGCGCTCGACGTCGTCGAGGTGCGCACCGGCGGCCGCCCGCAGCAGCGCCCGCGAGCCGAACAGGTCGTTCAGCAGCTCGGCGGGGGTCATCACCGGCCACATGCGCTCGAGGGCCTCTCGCACCATGGGCTCGCGACGCACCCGTTCGCGCACGACCTCGGGGGTCACCTCGTCGCTGCCCGACGCGGCCAGGTACTCGAACAGCAGCTGCTCGACGTGACGGCGACCGGCGTTGTGCGTGCGGACGCGGCGTCGGACCTGGGCGATGATCTCGGCGGAGCCCTCGGGCGTGAGCGTGAGCCGCTGCAGCCCGTAGGGCACCCGGAGGGACTCGCGCAGCGGGCGCTGGCGATCGCGGACGGCCTTGCGGACCACACGGATCATCCGTGGGTCGCCCTTGACGTGGGCGAGCTCGGTGGGGTCCCAGCCCGACACCCTCACGTGCGGGATCAGGTCCGACAGCGTCGCGATCTGCACGCCCGCCTCGCCGAGCGACGGCAGCACCTGCTCGATGTAGGACAGGAAGAGCCGGTTCGGTCCGACGACGAGCACGCCCTGACCCTCGAGCGGGAACCGGTGCGAGTAGAGCAGATACGCCGCTCGGTGCAGCGCGACGACGGTCTTGCCGGTGCCGGGGCCGCCCTGCACCACCAGGACGCCCGCCAGCTCCGAGCGGATGATCCGGTCCTGTTCGGCCTGGATGGTGCCGACGATGTCGGACAGGCGACCCGACCGGGTCTCCTCCAGCGCCGCGATCAGCGCACCGTGGCCCTGGACCTGTCCCCGGTCGAGCGCCTCGGTCGCGGAGCCGAACAGCTCGTCGTCGATGCCGAGGAGGGTGCGGCCGCGCGTGGCGAAGTGCCGGCGGCGGCGCAGGCCCATCGGCTCCACGCCCGTCGCCCGGTAGAACGACTCGGCGAGCGGCGCCCGCCAGTCGACCACCACCGGATCGCTGTGCTCGTCGGACACCGCGATGCGGCCGATGTAGTACGTCTCGTCGGGACCGGGGCCCGGTGCGTCGCCGCCGTGGTGCGTCGGGTCCGGATCGGTGTCGATGCGTCCGAACACCAGGGAGCGGTCGCCGATCTCCAGCTGCCCCAGTCGGACGCCGACCCGGTCCCACACCACGTCACGCTCGAAGCGGTGCTGGAAGGTGCCCCCCTGGCCGTCCACGACGCCCTCGCGCATGGACTCGACGATCTGCCGCGTGCGCTCCAGGCACTCGTAGGCGTGGTCGATGTAGGCCTGCTCTGCGTCGAGCTCGGGGTGGTTGGCCACACGCTCTCCAGGTCCGTCGCGCCACCGCGATGGCGAAAGGGGGATCGACCAGTGTACCCGCCGGGCCGGAAGCGTCGACAGGCGCCGGCTCGGGCCGGCGGCGTCGACTCAGGACCCGAGGTCCTCGCCCAGCTCCTTGAGCGCACTGCGCAACGCGAGCCGCAGGCGCCGTGCGTGGGCAGGTGTGAGGTGCGCGACCAGGCCCGTCCCCGCCGCGCCCACCTCCTCGACCGTGAGCTGCACCCGCACCGACGCGTCCTCGTAGTCGTCGCAGATCGACACCGCCCAGTTGACCGGGACCAGGTCGTCGAGCAGGTCCTCGTCGACGGGCGGGACCGGGATCTGGTCGTCGTCGATGCTGCGTCGCATGGCACGTCCTCCGCCTGTGGTTGCCGAAGTCCGGCGTGGTTGACTGGGCGCGATGCCCGGGCCCTCCCCACAGACTGCTCCCGACCACGCTGGTCCGTCGACCGACCGTGCTCCGTCAACCGACCGTGCTCCGTCGACCGATCCTGCCGCGTCGAGGTTCCTGCGAGCGTGCCGGGGCGAGCGCACCGACACCACACCCGTGTGGTTCATGCGCCAGGCCGGCAGGTCGCTGCCCGAGTACCGCGAGATCCGGGGCGCCGGCACGATCCTGCGGGCCATCGCGGACCCCGACCTGGCGACCGAGATCACCCTGCAGCCGGTCCGCCGCTACGGCGTGGACGCCGCCATCCTCTACTCCGACATCATGACGCCCGTGCACGCCATCGGGTTCGGCGTGGACATCGAGCCCGGCGTCGGGCCGGTGGTCGCCCAGCCGTTCACCCGGCGCGAGGACCTGACACGGCTGCGCCCGCTCGACCCTGAGGCCGACACCCCCTACGTGCTCGAGACGGTGCGCAACCTGGTCGCCGAGCTCCCGGTCCCCCTGATCGCCTTCGCCGGAGCGCCGTTCACCGTCGCGAGCTACCTGCTCGAGGGCCGTCCGTCGCGGACCTACGTGCGGACCAAGGCCCTCATGCACACCGACGAGGCGCTCTGGTTCGACCTGATGGATGCGCTGGCCGACCTGGCGATCGCCTCGCTGCGCTCCCAGCTCGACGCCGGCGCCTCGGCGCTGCAGCTGTTCGACTCGTGGGCCGGGGCGCTCTCCCCCGCCGACTACGAGCGCTTCGTGCTGCCGTCGAGCACCAAGGTGCTGGGCGCCTTCGCGGACGCCGGCGTGCCGCGCATCCACTTCGGGGTGAACACCGCCGAGCTGTACGGCCTGATCGCGTCCGCCGGCGCCGAGGTGGTCGGCGTCGACTGGCGCACGCCGCTCGACGCGGCCCGCACCCGGGTGCCCGAGGGTGTCGGGCTCCAGGGCAACCTCGATCCTGCGATCGTCGCGGCCGGGTGGGGTCCGACCGAACCGGCCGTGCTCGACGTGCTGCGGCGCGGCGGCGGCAACCCTGGCGGACGGGGTGGCCACGTGTTCAACCTGGGCCACGGCGTGATGCCCGAGACCGATCCCGAGACGCTCGAGCGCGTGGTCGAGCTGGTCCACGCGCACCGACCGGACGTGCAGGCATGACCGTCGGGGTCGTGGTGATGGCCTACGGCACGCCGGCGACGCCCGAGGACATCCCCGAGTACTACACCCACATCCGTCGGGGTCGACCGCCCACCGATGAGCAGCTCGCGGAGCTCACCGCCCGCTACGAGGCCATCGGTGGCATCTCGCCGCTCGCGCAGCGCACACGTGCCCAGCTGGCGGCGATCGAGGCGTCGCTTGAGGCCGCCGAGCCTGGCCGGTTCGTGGTGCGGCTGGGGCAGAAGCACGCGGCGCCGTTCATCGAGGACGCCGTCGCGGAGCTCGCCGGGCTCGGCGTCGAGCGGATCGTCGGCGTCGTGCTGGCGCCGCACTGGTCGGGGTTCTCGGTCGGGCAGTACCACGCCCGCGTCGAGGCGGCGGCGGCCGAGGCGGGGCTGTCCTCGACCGGGGTCGACTCGTGGGCGCTCGAACCGAGCTTCGTGGCGCACCAGGCCGCGTCGGTCCGCGACCGACTCGCGACCCTGCCCGAGCGGACCAAGGTCGTCTTCACCGCACACTCGCTGCCCGAGCGGGTGCTGGTCGACGATCCGTACCCCGACGAGCTGCGTGCCTCCGCCGAGGCGATCGCGACGGCGGCGGGACTCGGCCGCTGGTCGACCTGGAGCCTCGGCTGGCAGTCCGCGGGCAGGACCCCCGAGCCCTGGCGCGGGCCCGACATCCTCGAGGTCGTGCGCGAGCTCGCCGCGACGGGACGGGCGGACGGCGTGCTCGTCGTGCCCCAGGGCTTCACGTCGGACCACCTCGAGGTGCTCTACGACCTGGACATCGAGGCCGCCGGGGTCGCCGCGGAGGTGGGTCTCGACTTCGCCCGCACCGAGGTCGTCAACGACGACGGCGCGGTCATGTCCGCACTCGCCGAGCGGGTCAGGGCGCTGGCGTGACGACGCCGATGCACGTGGTGGTCGTCGGCGGTGGTGTGACGGGCCTGGCCGCGGCGTGGGAGGCGAGCGCCGATCCCGCGGTCCGGGTGACGGTGCTCGAGGCCGCCGAGCGCATCGGCGGCAAGGTGCGCACCTCCGCCATCACCCTCGACGACGGGACCGAGATGGTGATCGACGAGGGAGCCGACGCCTTCCTGGCGCGGGTGCCCGACGCGGTCGAGCTGTGCGGCGAGCTCGGGCTGACCGACGAGCTGACCCAGCCGGCGATCGGACGCGCCAAGGTGTTCGTCGACGGCGAGCTGCGGTTCCTGCCCGAGCGCACGGTGCTCGGCGTGCCCCTCGACATCGAGTCGTTGGCGCTCTCGGGCCTGCTCAGCGACGAGGGCGTCGCCGCAGCGGCGGGCGAGCTCGTGCGAGAGGACGCGCCCGAGGCGCACGACGTGGCGATCGGGCCCTACCTGGCCGAGCGCTACGGTCCCGAGCTGGTCGACCGCGTCGTCGGTCCGCTCATCGGCGGGATCAACGCCGGCGACATCGACGAGCTCAGCCTGCGTGCGGTCACCCCCCAGCTCGCCGACGCGGCGGCCGAGGGGGCGAGCCTCAGCCGTGCGCTGCAACGGCGCCAGCCTGCGGTCACCGACGATCGTCCGGTGTTCCACGCACTGCTCGGTGGGACGGGCCGCCTCGTCGACGGGCTCGCCGGTGGCCTGGTCGACCGCGGGGTCGCCATCCGGACCTCGACGCCGGTCGCGGCGCTCCGGCGCGACGGGGACGCCTGGGCGGTGCAGCTCGGTGACGGGTCGGTGCTCGAGAGCGACGGCGTCGTGCTGGCCACTCCGGCACCGGTCGCAGCAGCGCTGCTGTCCGCGCTCAGCACCGACGCGGCCGAGGAGCTCGGCTCGATCCACCACAGCTCCGTGACGCTGGTGACCCTGGTCTACGACGCCGCCGACGTGCCGATGCCGCTCGACGCCTCGGGGTTCCTGGTGCCGCGCAGCGCAGGGCTGGTGCTGACGGCGGCCTCGTTCGGCTCGTCCAAGTGGGCGCACTGGGACGACGGGCGCCACGTCGTGCTGCGCGTCTCCGCCGGCCGCACCGGTGACGAGCGCCAGGCCGACATGGACGACGACGAGCTGGTCAGTGCGCTGCGCGCCGACCTCTCGACCACCATGGGCCTCGACGCGACGCCCGTCGGAGTGCGCGTCTCACGATGGCCGCTCGGGTTCGCGCAGTACACGGTGGGCCATCTGGACCGCGTGGAGCGGATCGAGGCGGCCGTTGCACGCGACTGCGCTGACCTCGTGCTCGCCGGCGCGGCGTATCGGGGCCTCGGGCTGCCCGCCTGCATCCGCCAGGGTCGGGCCGCTGCGCGTCAGTTGGTGGCGTCGGGATCCGCCGGGTTCCGCACCGCGCCCTCGACCCGCTGATCCGGGGCGGACTCGAACTCGAGCGTCACGTAGAACGCCCGGTTCTCCTCGAGCGGTGCCGCGAGGCCCTCGAGCTCGATGTAGGTGCCGTCCTCGTCGAGGTTCACGGTCGTCGTGGCGGGCAGGGCCACGCTCGACTCGGGAGTGAGCTTGGCCGAAGCGGCCAGGTCGCTGTCGACCTTGACCCCCGTCAGGGTGTCGGCCGTCGCGCCGCCCTGGATCGCCATGTACACCTTGGCCGTCACGTCGGGACCGCTGTCGGCGACCGGCTCGGTCCACAGCTCCGCCACGTTGGGCAGCTCGTCGGGCAGCGTCGTCGTCGTGGAGTCGGTCGTCGTGGTGGACGAGTCCGCCGCCGTGGTGGTCGTGGAGGAGCTCGACGAGTCGTCGTCGCTGCACGCCGCCAGCGCGCCGGTCAGCGACACCGTGACGACGGCGGCCAGCGCGAGCGAACGGGTGCGGGAACGAGGGCGGGAGTGCGTGATCGACATGACCGGAAGGCTAGAGCGCGATCCGAGCGATGCGGTCGATCGCGTCCACCGGAGAGTCACTCCCCGCCGAGCGTCCGGAGGTACGCCACGATCGCGTCCACCTCGGCCGGGTCGAGCGACCGCTCGGGCATGATCCCGCGGTACCCCGCGACGATCTGGGCGTTCGGCTCGACGATCGAGCGGCGCAGGTACTCCTCGTCGGCGACGACGACCGAGCCGTCGTCCAGCTCGACCTCGGCGCCGGCGAGCCCGTCCCAGCTCGGGCCGACACCATCGCGGTCCCCGGTGCTGTGACACGACGTGCACCCGTTGGACTCGGCGAGCGCCCGGCCCTGTTCGGCCGCGGGCGACAGCTCGACGGCCGGCGTGGCGGCCTCGTCGCCGTCGCTGCTGCACCCCGCCAGCAGCAGCAACGCGGACACCCCGAGGGCGGTCGCGGTTCGCCGTCGCCGGCGCGTTCCGGTGCAGATGCGGTGCGTGCTCACGGGTCGATGGTCGCACAGAGGGGGTCGTTCGGTTCCCCGCGGGACCGGGGTGGTGACAGGATGCCCGGTCGTGGAACGACCTCGGCCCGTGCGGGCGCTGCGCAGCCTCCGTCCCGGCCCGATCGCGCTCGGGCTGGTCGCCGGCCTGCTGATCTGCGCGGCGCTGCCGCCCTGGGGCTGGTGGCCGCTCGCCCCGGTGGGCATCGCGTTGTGGATCCACCTGCTCGGCGACACCTCGCGGTTCCAGCGCTTCTCGACCAGCTGGGCGGTCGGGGTCGGGTGGTTCGGGCCGTCGACGCTGTGGATGTGGGGGCTGACACCGCCGGGCTACGTGCTGGGCGTGCTGATCGCCTGGGGCGGCATGGTCGGCGCGATCGGCATCGTGTCGCCGGCCGACCGCCGGCGCCTGGTCGCGGTCCCGGCGGCGATCGTCGCGTTCGAGTGGTTCCACAGCCACGCGCCCTTCGGCGGCGTGCCGCTGTCGATGCTGGCGATGAGCCAGACCAGGGCGCCCCTGCTCCCGATCGCGACGCTGGCCGGGTCGCTGGTGCTGACCGGCGCCGTCGCCGTGCTCGGCGTCGTGCTGTACCAGGCGGTGTGGGAGCGCCGGTGGCGCGAACCGGTGATGGTGGTGGCGGTGATCGCCCTGGCGGCGCTGGCCGGCGCCGCCTGGCCCGACGGCGCGACCGACGGCACCCTGCGCGCCGCGGTCGTCCAGGGCGGCGGTCCGCAGGGGACCCGGTTCTCGACCGGCGAGGCGGCACTGGTGTTCGAACGGCACCTGGTGGCGACCCGCGGCATCAGCCCGGACGAGGACCTGGACCTGGTGCTCTGGCCGGAGAACGCGATCAACGTGGACGGCGCCTTCAGCGCGAGCCCCTGGGGTGGGCTCCTGTCGGCGGAGGCCGCCCGCCTCGACGCGACGCTCGTGGTCGGCATCGTCGAGGACGCACCGGACGACCCCGACGCGTTCCTGAACTACGTGCTGGCCTTCGAGCCGGACGGCACCGTGCAGGGCCGCTACGACAAGGAGCGGCGCGTCCCGTTCGGCGAGTACGTGCCGATGCGACCGCTGTTCGAGCCGATCGCGGCCAACGTGCTGCCGACCCGCGACCAGGTGCCCGGCGAGGGGTCCGCCGCGATCGAGACGGACGCCGGACCGTTCGCGGTGGCGATCAGCTGGGAGATCTTCTTCTCCCGGCGGGTGCGTGAAGGGGTGCGCGACGGTGGCGAGGTCGTGCTCAACCCGACCAACGGGTCCAGCTACTGGCTGACCCAGGTCCAGAGCCAGCAGATCGCCACCTCGTCCCTGCGTGCTGCGGAGAGCGGCCGTTGGCTGCTCCAGGCGGCGCCGACCGGCTTCTCCGCGGTCATCGACGCCGACGGGACCGTCCTGCAGCGCAGCGACGTCAGCGAGGCGACGGTCCTGACCGCCGAGGTCCCCCGGCTGACGGGGACCACACCGGCCCAGCGCCTCGGCGACCTCCCGGCGCTGCTGCTCGCCGGCGCTGCGCTCCTGCTCGTCGGCCGGCCCCGCTGGCGGCGTGTTCGCGACACCATGAGGTCGGCTGACCACGCAGGGTGAGCGTCATTTGACCGATCACCGGCCACGCCACGAAGCTTGGCGGTCATGCAGCGTGGCTCCCCCTCCTCCCGATCCGCTGGCGACGGTCCGTCGCGTCGCCTTCCCGGCCCGGACGACCCGCTGCGCATCGCGTATCTGACCTACCGGGGCAAGCCCCACGTCGGCGGTCAGGGCGTGTACACCCGCCACCTGACCAAAGCGCTGGTCGACCTCGGCCACCACGCCGAGGTGCTCTCCGGCCAGCCGTACCCCATCGTCGACGAGCGCGTCCCGCTGGTCGAGCTGCCGAGCCTGGACATCTACAACGACTACTTCCCCATGCGCATGCCGGCGTTCTGGGAGCTCAAGGACCGCTGGGACTGGGCCGAGGTCACCGCGTTCTCGACCGGCACCTTCCCCGAGCCGCTCGCGTTCTCGCTGCGGGCGTGGGACCACCTGAAGGCACGTCGGAACGACTTCGACCTGGTGCAGGACAACCAGTGCCTGGGCTACGGACTGCTGATGATGGAGCGCATGGGCCTGCCGGTGCTCGGCACCATCCACCACCCCATCACCATGGACCGCCGCCTGGAGATGGAGCACGCCGAGACGCCGTGGCAGAAGTGGTCCAAGTCGCGCTGGTACGCGTTCACCAAGATGCAGACCCGCGTGGCCAAGCGCCTGCGTCGGGTGATCACGGTGTCGCGCAACTCCTACGACGACATCTGCCGCGACCACATGGTGTCGCCGGAGAAGCTGTTCATCGTCCCGGTGGGCGTCGACCCGGAGCTGTTCGTGCCGATCCCCGGCATCGAGCGCAACCCGAACCAGATCATCTCGACCGCGTCGTCGGACGTGGCCATGAAGGGCCAGCGCTACCTGCTCGAGGCGCTCGCCAAGCTGCGCACCGACCGACCCGAGCTGAAGCTGGTCATGGTCGGACGCCTCAAGGAAGGCTCCGCCGCGCAGCGCACCATCGAGCAGCTGGGACTGGGCGACGCCGTCGAGTTCGTCTCCGGCATCACCGACGAGCGCATCGTCGAGCTCTACAACGAGTCGGCCTGTGCCGTGGTCCCCTCGCTGTACGAGGGCTTCTCGCTGCCGGCCATCGAGGCCATGAGCACGGGCTGCCCCCTGGTCGCGACCACCGGCGGCGCCATCCCCGAGGTGGCCGGGCCCGACGGCGAGACCTGCTACATGACCGTCCCGGGTGACAGCGAGTCGCTCGCCGCGGGCATCCGCCGGGCGCTCGAGGATCCCGTCGGCGCCCAGCGCATCGGCGCCGCGGGCCGCGAGCGGGTCATCCATCGCTGGAGCTGGCGACACACCGCCGTGCGGACCGTCGAGCACTACCGCGAGCTGCTCGACGACGCCGCCGCGAACCCGTGGAGGGGCTGACGTGCTGACCGTCGACTACGACGTCCTGGGGATGCGTGAGGGCGACCTGGTGCTCGACATGGGCGCCGGCGCCGGTCGGCACTCCTTCGAGTGCTTCCGCCGCGGCGCCCGCGTGATCGCGCTCGACTACGACTACGACGAGCTCGGCGAGGTCCGCAAGCTGTTCTGGGCGATGAAGGACGCCGGCGAGGGCCCCGTCGACGGCGTGGGTGCCGCCCTCAACGGCGACGCGCTGCGGCTCCCCTTCGCGGACGACACCTTCGACCGCGTCATCTGCTCCGAGGTCTTCGAGCACATCCCCGACGACCAGGGCGCGATGGCCGAGATCCGCCGGGTCCTCAAGCCCGGCGGCGTGCTGGCCGCGACCGTCCCGGCGTGGTTCCCCGAGAAGGTCTGCTGGGCGCTGTCCGCCGAGTACCACGCACCGCTCGCCGCAGGCGGCCACGTGCGCGTCTACACCGAGGGCCTCATCCGGCACCGTCTCGCCACCGCCGGGCTCGAGCCCGGCGCGTCGCACCGTGCCCACGCGCTGCACTCGCCGTACTGGTGGCTCAAGTGCATCGTCGGTCCGTCCAACGACGTGCACCCGCTGGTCAAGGCGTACCACCGCCTGCTCGTCTGGGACATCGCCAAGGCCCCGGCGCTCACCCGCACCACCGAGCGCATCCTGAACCCCGTGCTCGGCAAGAGCGTCGTGGTGTACTCCCGCAAGCCGGTGCGGCCGAGCGGTTCGGCGGAGCGTGCGACGACCGCCGCCCGGCCCGAGAGCGCGAGCCACGCCAAGGTCACCTTCGCGGAGCCCCAGCGTCCCGCGGCCGCCGGTGCCCGTGGCTGAGCAGGACCACCACCTGGTCGACCTCGACGGCCTGGTCAGCGCGGCGCAGCTGCAGGCGACGATCGACGCGGTCGCCGAGTGGCAGCTCGACAGCGGCATGGTCCCGTGGTTCCCCGGCGGTCACGCAGATCCCTGGAACCACACCGAGGCGCTGATGGCGCTGATGCTCGGCGGGCACCGCGCCGCGGCGGAGCGCGGCTTCGACTGGCTGCAGTCGCTCCAGCACACCGACGGCGCGTGGCACCAGTACTACCTGGCCGACGGCGTCGAGGAGGACAAGCTCGACGCCAACTGCATCGCCTACGTCGCCGCCGGCGTCTGGTTCCACTGGCTCACCTACCGCGACCGCGGCGCCCTCGAGGCCATGTGGCCGATGGTGCGCGACGCCACCGACTGGGTGCTCGCCCTCCAGCAGCCCCGCGGCGAGATCATCTGGGCCCGCCACGCCGACTCCACGCCGTTCACGTTCGCCCTGCTGACCGGGTCGTCGTCGATCTGCCACAGCCTGCGCTGCGCCATCGCGATCGCCCAGGAGCTCGGGCACGAACGACCCAACTGGGAGCTCGGCGCCTCGCGGCTCTACCGGGTGATCCGCGACGACCCGGAGGCCTTCGCCCCCAAGCACCGCTGGGCCATGGACTGGTACTACCCGGTGCTGTGCGGGATCGTCACCGGCGACGCCGGTCGGGAGCGCCTCGACCACCGCCGCGACGCGTTCACGCTGCCCGGGTGGGGCATCCGCTGCGTGTCGGACCGTCCGTGGATCACCGCGGCCGAGACCTGCGAGTGCGCGATCGCGCACCTGGCCGTCGGCGACGAGGCCCGGGCCCGCGAGCTGTTCGGGTGGGCGCAGCAGCTCCGCACCGAGGGGGACCGCTACTGGACCGGCATCGTGCTGCCCGACGAGGTGCACTTCCCCGGTGGCGAGCAATCGACCTACACCGCTGCGGCGGTGATCCTGGCGGCGGACGCCCTCGGCGGGAAGTCGGCGACGGCCAACCTGTTCACCGATCACACGGCGCTGCCGACCGTGACCCACCAGCACGAGCAGCCCCACCTCCACGGCGAGGACCCGGAGGGCTGACCGCCGTGCGCCGGTGGCCGATGTGACGGGTCGGGCGCCGAGGGGGAGACTGGTGGGGATGCACCGCGTGATCCCCTCCCTGCGTGCCGTCCTGGCCTCGTCCCTCATGATCGGGACGCTGCTCGTGGCGTCGACGTTCCTGGTCGGGGTGTCCCCCGTGGGCGCCCAGTCCGGCGACGACACGGTCCAGACCACCTCGACGCTGCCGACCGACCGACGTCAGCTCGGCGACATGATCCCCAAGCCGAACACCGGCATGGAGCCCCAGAGCCCGGGCGACCCCGGCGGGTGGCTCCAGGTCTCGCTGTTCTTCATCATCTGCGCGGCGATCATCGTGATCGCCACGGCCATCTGGTGGACGTCGCGACGGGCACGTCAGCGACGCGCCGAGGCGGGCCAGGACCCGGTGTCGTTGGCCAGGGCACGTGGCGAAGGGCTGCGCCCCACGGCCGCACCTCCGACCGCGTCACGCCCGACCGCCTCACGAGATGCGTCGTAGCACCCTCAGCGAGCCGACCGCCGACTGCTCGACGAAGCGTCCCGACTCGATCGCCGGGAGGTAGATCCGCTCGTAGGGCGGCCGACCGCCGTCGGCGGGGTCCGGGAAGACGTCGTGGATCGCGAGCAGTCCGCCCGGGGCGACGTGCGGAGTCCACAGGTCGTGGTCGAGCGTGGCCGGCTCCTCGCCGTGGCCTCCGTCGATGAACACGAGCGCACACGGTGTCGACCAGAACCGCGCCACGGTGGGCGAGTCGCCCACGAGCGCCACCACCGACCCCTCCAGGCCGGCGCCGTACACGGTCCGACGGAACCACGGCAGCGTGTCCATGACACCCAGCTCGGGATCGACCAGGTCCGGTTCGTGCCACTCCCACCCGGGCTGGTTCTCCTCCGAGCCGCGATGGTGGTCGATGGCGACGAGCACGGTGCCGGCGTCGCGCGCCGCGGCACCCAGGTAGACCGACGACTTGCCGCAGTAGGACCCGACCTCGAGCAGCGGCGCGCCCGGCACCGACGATGCGGCTTCCAGGCCGGCCTCGAACAGCGCGAGCCCCTCGTCCGCGGGCATGAAGCCGCGCGCGGCCTCGGCGGCCGCCCGGGTGAGCTCGTCCATCAGATCGGCAGGTCGCCGTGGAGCATGTCGAGCTCGTCCTCGCCGGGCTCCTCGCCGTGGTGGATCACCTTGAAGATCCACCGGTCGAGGATCACGTAGCGGCCGAGCCACACGATGCCGAAGCCGGCGAGCTGGGCGAAGAACACGGCGACCTTCTCGATCCAGCCGTGGCTCTCGATCATCCAGTCGACGGCGAAGGTCAGCGCCGTCGCGAACGTGACGCCGAGCATCGCGGCCACCCAGAACACGATCACCTGCGTGCGCAGGTTGTCCTTCGACGTGTTCTTCCAGACCAGGTACTTGTTGGCGAAGAAGTTGGGCACCGTCAGGATGGCGGCGCTCGCGACCGACGCGGCGACCCAGTTGGTCTCCTTGACCCCGTCGACGGTCTGGGTGAACACCAGCGCACCCATCAGCTGGATGAGGATCTGGCCCAGCGGCACGAACACCACCGAGACACCGGCGTAGCGCAGCTGCTTGCGGCCCTCCGTGGAACGGGCGTGCGCGAGCACCGAGGTGGGCGAGAGGTTCACGTTGCGGATCGTATCGGAGGCGGCCACGGCGCACGTCACCGGAGCCCGACGTGGGTCGGGGCCGATCGTCCACGAGACTGCCCCCCATGACGGTGCCGCACCCGACCCCCAAGCTGCTCACCCGCCTGCTGACACCGCTGCTGGGCGTCGTGGTCGTCCTGGCTGCGTGCAGCAGCGACCCCTCCGGCGAGGACGGGACCGCGTCGACGGTGGGCGAACCGGGGGCGACCACGACGTCCGCCGCGCCCCCTGCCGACGACGCCACCACCGTGACGATGCTCGACACGGGCGCGGAGGTCGAGGAGCCCGTGGCGGTCGTGCCGCTCACGGCGACGACCGTGCTGATCGCCGAACGGGCAGGTCGCATCGTGTCCGCCACCACGAGCGACGACGGCACGCTCGAGGTGGGTGAGGTGGTCCTGGACCTGCGCGACAGCGTGGGCCCCACCGACGCGGAGCTGGGGCTGCTCGGCATCGCCGTGGCGCCCGACGGCGAGCACCTCTACGCGAGCTACACGGCGGCCGCGGACGGCTCGAGCCAGCTCGACGAGTACGAGCTCGGCGACACGGGGGACGCCGTGACCGCGGACCCGGGGTCACGACGGAACCTGCTCGACGTCGAGCAGCCGTTCCCCAACCACAACGGCGGCCACCTGGAGTTCGGGCCCGACGGCATGCTCTACCTCGGCCTCGGCGACGGGGGCTCGGGCGGCGATCCGCAGGGCAACGGCCAGGACCCGGGCACCCTGCTCGGCAAGATCGTGCGCCTCGACCCGGACGCCGCCGACGGCGTCCCCGACGACAACCCCTTCGTGGACGACGACGAGGCGCGTCCCGAGATCTGGGCGACGGGCGTGCGCAACCCGTGGCGCTTCAGCTTCGACGCCGCCACGGGTGACCTGTGGATCGCGGACGTGGGCCAGAACGAGCTCGAGGAGATCAACCGCCTGACGGCGGAGGAGGGCGCCGGGCGCGGCGCCAACCTGGGGTGGGACCTGTTCGAGGGCACTGCATCGTTCGACGACGCTGACCCCGCGCCGTCACCGTGGAGCGACGGTCCGTTCGTCGAACCGGTGCACACCTACGGCCGCGACCTGGGCTGCTCCGTCACCGGCGGACTCGTCTACCGCGGCGCGGCGCTGGCGTCGCTCGAGGGCCGCTACCTGTTCGCCGACTACTGCACCCCGGGCGTCGCCGTGCTGGACGTGGACGGCGAGGACGCCACCCAGACGGTGCTCACCGATGTGCCGGCGTCGATCATCGGGTTCGGACAGGACGCGGCGGGCGAGGTCTATGTCCTGAGCCAGGACGACGGGATCTTCCGCCTCAGTCCGGGCTGATGTGGTCGGACGGACCGTCCGCCGGCGCGATCGGGCGCATCATGTGGTGGATGACGCCCTCGACCGCGATGGCGAACAGCGTCCAGCCGGGGTCCTCGCCGTCCATCGCCACCCGCGGCGTCCAGTCGTCGCGCCGCGACAGCTCGTCGGGCAGCACGTTGTGCTGCAGGGTGAAGCCGTCGAAGAGGCACGACACGGCGATGGCCACCGCCTCGTGGTCGAGCGGTGGGACCGGCTCCATGCCGATCCGCTCCCCCAGCAGGCGATAGAGGTCCCCGAGCCCGCGGGCGACCTCCTGCGCGGCGCCCGGGCGCATCACCCGGTACAGCGCCAGTGCCTGCGACGCACGCACGACCGGCCCCTCCCAGGTGGTCGCCCGGTCCAGCTCGTAGTCGGTGAGCCCGAGCACCAGATCGCTCGGGTTCGTCGGCATGAGCTCGGCCACCGAGCCGAGGTCCGACGGCACGAACGCGACCTCCCACAGGCGCGCCGTCACCTCGTGCAGGAACGCCGCGAACGAGCCCTCGCCCTCGTCGTCGCGGGCGGCCCAGTGGTGGTAGATCAGCGCCCGACTCAGCCCGGCCCGCTCCGCGACGGCGCCCGGGGTCAGGTAGGCGAAGACCTCCCGCACCCCGATCCCCCGGCGGTGGTGCTCGACCACGAGCTCGACGGCGGCATCCACCAGGCGGCGACGCGAGTCCCGCTCCCCCGGCGGGGGCTCAGCTGTGGTGTCCGCGTCCATCGTCCTCCGCCCGGTCCTGGCCGAGGATAGTTCCGCGACCCCCCGACTCGGCAGCTGTGGGGCGGTCGCCTACGGTGGCGCGATGCGCCGACTCCTCGCTCGACTGTGGCTCGCTCTCTGGCGTTGGACGACGGTGCAGCAGGAGCCGGTGCCGGACCGCTGCGTCGTGATCGCGGCACCGCACACGAGCAACTGGGACTTCCCGGTCACCATGGCCATGGCCGAGGTCAAGCAGGTGCCCATTCGCTGGCTCGGCAAGGCCCAGATGTTCAACGCCGTGCTCGGGCCCTTCTTCCGCTGGATGGGCGGCATCTCGGTCGAGCGGTCCAGCCCGCAGGGCCTCGTCGGCGACCTCGCCGCCGAGTTCGACCGCCACGACCGCCTGGCGCTGGTCGTGCCGGTCGAAGGCACCCGCGACCCGGTCGAGTTCTGGAAGTCCGGCTTCTACCGGATCGCGCAGCAGGCCGAGGTGCCCATCGTCTGCGCCTTCGTCGACCGTGCCACGCGCACCGGCGGGTTCGGTCCGGTCATCACGCCCAGCGGCGACGTGGTCGCCGACATGGACCGCATCAGGGCGTTCTACGCCGACAAGACCGGGCTGAAGCCCGACCGGTTCCTCACGCCGCGGCTGCGCGAGGAGCTGTCGGCCGACCTCCCCGGCTGAGTCCCGCTCAGGAGGTCGCCGGCTCGTCGAAGCTGCGGCCCATCGAGACGAGCTCCGCGACGATCACCTCACGCGTGCGCTCCTTGAGCGCCGGCAGGTCGTCCATGGTCATGCCCTCGGTGTCGATCGGCTCGAGCACGCGGACCTCTGCGGTGGAGCGCCCGAAACGCCAGTCGTGCTTGGGCAGCGCCGTGGCGGCGCCGTGCACCGCGAGCGGCAGGATCGGCACCTGCGCCTCGATGGCCAGGCGGAACGCGCCGTCCTTGAACGGCAGCAGGTCGCCCGTGGTCGACCGGGTGCCCTCGGGGAAGATCATCACCGACACGTGGTCGTCCAGGCGATGCCGGCACTGCTGCATCGCGGCCGCGGCGCTGACCGGGTCCTTGCGGTCCAGCTCGATGTCGCGGGCCATGCGCATGAGCCACCCGCCGACGGGGATGCGGAACATCTCCTTCTTGGACAGCCACTTCATCTCCCACGGGAGGTGGCTGATCAACAGGATGTCCACGAAGGACTCGTGGTTGGACACCACCACGTAGGGGTTGCGGGGATCGGCTGGCATGGTGCCTCCCACCCGGAACGTCCACAGCGGGTTGAGCACCTGGTGCACGACCGTCAGCTTCCGGAAGAGCAGGCCGGTCCAGTACCGCGACGGATCGAACGGCGCGGTCACCAACCAGAGCACCGCCATCATCGGCAACCACAGGACGAGGCACGCTCCGAACACGAACCACGACCACACCGACACCACGGTGCGCCAGATCTTCCCCAACTCAGCTCCTGTTCGACATGTCGGCCATCAGTGCTCCGACCCGCCGCGCGGCGAAATGGTTTCGTCCGTCAGGGAGGAATCCGTCAGACTCCCCGGATGCCGCCGCCCGTCACCCTCGTCGTCACCGACCTCGACGGGACGCTGTGGCACACCGACGACCACGTGCCGGACCAGGTGCGCGCGGCGTTCCACACGATCCGCGCCGCCGGGATCCCGCTGCTGGTGGCCACGGGCCGGCGACTGGGGTCGACCCGACGCCCACTGGACGCCCACGGGCTGCGCGCGCCGACCGTCGTGCTCAACGGCGCACTCGGGGTGCACGACGGGAGCGACGAGCGGTTCCACTGCGCGCCGTACCCGCCCGACGAGGCCGCTGCGGTGCTGCGCTCGTTCCGCAGCGTCGGGCTGGAGCCGGTGGTCTACGTCGATCACCCCGACTGGGAGGTCGTGCTCGGGCCGGACCCGTCCACGCACCCTCGCCACGTGGAGGCGCTCGGCCCGTCCGCGGGTCGCGTCGCACCCGAGGATGCGGTGGCCGGGCTGACGGTGCTCGGCTTCGGCCTCATCGGCATCGAACACGCCGATGCCGCCGCGGCGCACCGGTCGATCGGCGACGCCGCCGAGACGCATCTGGACCGGTCGCTCGACCACCCCGGCCTCGCCTCGCTCACCGTGGCACCGCTGGGCCGCTCGAAGTGGGACGGCGTGCTGGCCTACTGCGACGCCACCGGCATCGACCCCGACGGCGTGCTGGCGCTCGGGGACGGGCCGAACGACGTGGAGCTGCTCGACCACGCGGCACTGCGGCTCGTGCCCCACGGATCCCACCCCGCTGCACTGGAACGGGCGGACCACGTCATCGCCGCGGCGACCGATGGGGGTTGGGCCCAGGTGCTCGAGCACCTGGAGCTCAGTCCGGCGAGCTGACGAACCGGTAGACGTTCGTCTCGCGCTCCTCGAAGCCGATCCGGCGATAGAGGCGGTTCGCCGCCTCACGGCTGGGTCGCGAGGTCAGGTCGACCGTCCGGGCACCCCGGCCGATCGCCAGGTCGAGCGCCGCGCGGTTCAACATCTCGCCGACGCCCTGGCCACGGGCGGAGCCGTCCACGACCACGTCCTCGATCCAGGCACGGACGCCCGTCGGGATCCGGAACACCACCAGGGTCATGGAGCCGACGATGCGGCCGCCCAGGCCCGGGCCGTCGCCATCACGAGCGACGAGGAGATGGGTCGCGTCGCCACCGACGATCTCCGCGAGCTGCGCCGCGTCGGGCGGCGGCGAGGACCTCGACAGCTGGGGGATGAGCTCCGCCAGCGCCTCGACGAGCTCGTCGGTGACGGTTTCGCACTCCTCGACCCAGAACATGGGCGAGATGGTAGGGCGCCGGTGGCGATGCGCCGACGCGGCGGTACCGTGACCGGGTGGAGCATCTCTCCTGGTCGGATCGACCCGATGGCGACCAGCCGGTGCTGGTCGCGGCGTTCGAGGGCTGGAACGACGCCGGCGACGCAGCGACCGGTGCCGTCCGGCACCTGCGCGAGCACTGGGGTGCGACGACGTTCGCGACGCTCGACCCCGAGGAGTTCTACGACTTCACGATCGCCCGGCCCCAGGTTCGCCTCGACGAGGGCATGACCCGCTCGATCGACTGGCCGACCAACACCTTCGCCTTCGCTCGGCCCGAGGGCACCGGCGGCGTCGTCCTGCTGCACGGCGTGGAGCCCCAGCTGCGTTGGCGCACCTTCTGCGCCCAGGTGATCGAGGTGGCGACCGCGCTCGACTGCCGCATGGTGCTGACCCTGGGGGCCCTGTTGGCCGAGGTCGCCCACACCCGTCCGACCCCGGTCTTCGGCAACGCCTACGACGCCGCGCTGATCGAGCGCCTGCGCCTGGAGCCGTCCACCTACGAGGGTCCGACCGGCATCGTCGGCGTGCTGCACGCCGAGTGCGCGGCGCACGGCCTCGACTCGGCGTCGCTCTGGGCGGCCGTCCCGTCCTACGTGCCCTCGGCGACCTCGCCCAAGGCCGCGCTCGCGCTCGTCGAACGCAGCACCGAGCTCCTCGGGACCTCGGCACCCACCATGGGGCTGACGCTCGAGGCAGCGGCCTACGAGCACGAGATCGGCCAGCTCGTCGCGGAGGACGACGCGACCGCCGACTACGTGCGCCACCTCGAGGAGCTCCACGACCAGGACGCGATGGCGGTCCAGTCGGCCGACGACATCATCGAAGAGGTCGAGCGGTTCCTCCGCGACCAGTGACCCCGGGACGACCGGCCCGTCAGTCGGGCTCCGCGTCGGCCTCGGCGAGCTCGTCGAGCACGGTGTCCTCGGCGAGCAGGCCGCCCGAGTCGTAGGCCGCCCTGCCCACCAGGTGGGCGCCCACGGGCGCGGTGAGGAACTGCAGCATCACCACCAGGACGAGCAGCCCCAGGTCGGACACGTCCTCGATGCGCAGCATCGCGCCGAGCGACACCAGCACCAGGCCGAGGGTGGGCGGCTTGGTCGCCGCGTGCATGCGCCCGAACACGTCGGGGAAGCGCACCAGACCCAGCCCGCCGAGCGCACCGAGCGCGCACCCGACCACGATCAGGACCGCCGACAACCACTCGCTCGGGCTCATGCTCCCCTCCGTTCGATGAACCTCGCCACCATCGCGGTGCCGAGGAAGCCGACGACGGCGACGACCAGCATCGCCTCCAGGTAGACGCCCTGGCCGGAGCGGGCCGACAGCGTCGCCGCCGCCATGACGAGGAACGTCAGGAACAGGTCCGAGGCCACCACCCGGTCCGCGATGGACGGCCCACGCACGAGGCGCACCACCGAGAGCAGCGCGCCGACCGCCAGGAAGCAGAACGCGAGGTTCGTGGCGACGATCATCGTGTGGCCTCCCGGGTCAGCGCCTCGCGGTCGTGGCGGGTGCCGAACGCCCGTACCGCCAGGTCCTCGACGTGACGGGCGTCCGCGCGCACCTGGTCGGGGTCGCCCACCACCAGGCAGTGGACGTAGAGCACGGGGGCCTCCGTGTCGTCCGGGCCGGCGTCGATGCCGTAGGTCCGCGGGCGCACGTCCACGGTGAGGGTGCCCGGGGTCAGCGAGATCGAGTTGGCGACGAACGCGATCACCACGGGGGAGGTGGCACGCATCGGCACGGCGACGATGCCCTGCTCGAGCGCCAGGCGGGGCCGCAGCAGCGCGGCGACGACGCTCCAGGTCGCCACGAGCAGCGCCCAGGCGAAGAACACGCCGAAGCGCAGCACCGCGAGCGGGTGCACGCCGCCGCCACGGTCGGGTCCGAGCGGGAAGACCAGGACGAGCACGGTGGCGATCCCGACGCCCGCCGCCACGTTGGCGAGGGTGATCCCGCCCCACAACAGGACCCACACGACGGTCAGCCAGAGCACGAGCATGAGGCGGTTCATCGTCCGAGCACCGCCTGCAGGTAGGGCGCGGGGTCCAGCAGCGTGGTCGCCGCCCGTTCGCTGAGCTCGTACAGCGGTCCGGCGAACAGCGCGATGGCGAGCGTCAGGACCACGAGGGCCACCGTCGCCACGGTCATGAGCGCCGGCGTGCGCAACCGCTCCCCCGGCGCGCTGAGCGCGAGCCGGATCGCGGGGTCCTCGGCGGTGCCCCAGAAGACGCCGTTCCAGATCTTCACCATGGAGAACAGGGTGAACAGGCTGACCACGATGCTCACGCCGACGATCGCGTACTGCTCGGCACCGAACCCGGCCTCGAGGATGGCCAGCTTGCCGACGAAGCCCGACAGCGGCGGGATGCCGGCCAGGCTGAGCGCGGCGAGCAGGAACAGCGCCGCGGTCACCGGCGCCTTTCGGATGAGCCCGCCGACCCGGTTGAGGGCGGTCGAGCCGGAGCTCTCCTCGACCAGACCGGCCGACAGGAACAGGGCGGTCTTGACCGGGATCTGGTGGATGATGAACAGCACGGCGCCCGCGACGCCGGCGACGGTGAACAGCGCCAGGCCGAGCACCATGTAGCCGATCTGGCTGACGATGTGGAAGCTCAGGATGCGCTTCATGTCGTTCTGCGCGATGGCGCCGAGCACGCCGACGACCATGGTGAGGCCCGCGACGACCAGCAGCACGCGGGACACGCCGTCGGTCGGGAAGAGCAGGGTCTGGGTGCGGATGATCGAGTACACGCCGACCTTGGTCAGCAGGCCGGCGAACACCGCGGTGACCGGTGTGCGCGCCGTCGGGTACGAGTCCGGCAACCAGAAGAACAGCGGGAAGATCGCAGCCTTGATGCCGAACACCACCAACAGCAGCAGCGACAACGAGTGCTGCACGTTCGTGGGCAGCTCCGCGATCTTGACCGACAGGTCCGCCATGTTCACCGTGCCGGTGGCCGCGTAGATCCAGGCGATCGCGACGACGAACAACGTCGAGGCCATCAGGTTGATGATCACGTAGGTCATGCCGGTTCGGATCTGCTCGCGCCGGGCGCCGAGCGTCAGCAGCACGTAGCTGGCGGCCAGGGTGATCTCGTACGCCACGAACAGGTTGAACAGGTCGCCGGTCAACAGCGACAGCGACACCCCGGCGGTCAGCACCAGGTACACGGGGTGGAACACCGGCTGGTCCTCGTCGACGCCGGGCTGGCCGACGGCGAAGACCAGCACGGCCAGCACCGTCGCCAGGCTGACGACCAGCATGAGCGCGCTGAAGAGGTCGGCGACCAGGGTGATGCCGATCGGGGCGGGCCACGCGCCCGCCTGCATCGACACGATCCCGTCCGCCTCGACACCGATCAGCAGCGCCACGGACACGCCCAGGGCTGCCGCGACCGAGACGATGCCGATGGCGCGCTGGGTGGCCCGGCTCCGGTAGGTGATCATCGTCAGCGCCGCACCGAGCAACGGCACGGCGACGGGGAGGGCGAGCAGCGCGGTCACGGCTTGCGCCTCCACCAACGGCTCATCTCCTGCTCGCCGAGGCGGGCGATGCGCCGGTCCTCGAGGTCGTCCTCGACCTCGTCGTCTCGGGTCAGGACCCAGCTCCGGTAGGCGAGCGCCAAGAGGAACGCGGTGATGCCGAAGGAGATGACGATCGCGGTGAGCGCGAGCGCCTGGGGCAGGGGGTCGGTCGGTGGGTTCGCCTCGTCGAAGCGGCCGACGATCGGGGGCCGTCCGGGATGCCCTCCGGCGACGATGAGCAGCAGGTTGGCGGCGTTGCCCAGGACGACGAGGCCCAGGATGATCCGGGTGAGCGTGCGCTGCAGGACCAGGTAGACGCCGACCCCGGCGAGGATCGCGGCGATGCCGACCGTGACCGGGCTCATGCGTCGGCCTCGCCCGTGTCATCGGGTCGACCGTCCGCGCTGCCGAACTGCTCCAACAGGAACAGCGCCATGCCCAGCACGACGATGTAGACGCCGATGTCGAAGAACAGCACCGAGGTCACCTTGACCTCGCCCAGGCCCGGCGGGTGCAGCTTCCAGATGGCGCTCTCGAGGATCGTGTCGCCGAGCATCAGCGGGGTGAACGCGACCACCAGCGACACCAGCAGACCGACCCCCATCACGACCGGCGGGTCGACCCGGATGACCTGTCGCACACCGCGCTCGCCGCCGGCGACGTAGCGCAGGAAGAACGCGCACGAGGCGACCAGCCCACCGGCGAACCCGCCGCCCGGCTGGTTGTGCCCGGCGAACAGCATGTAGAGCGACACGAGCAGGAGGGTGTGGAACTCGGCCCGCACGCAGGCGTCGAGGATCACCGAGCGCCGCATCTCCACCGCGGTGACGTCGCCTCGGTCGCTCACGACTCGACCTCCTCGGGTGTCGAGGCGAGCTCCTCGTTCGCGGCGTCCTCGGTCGTCGGCCGAGCGGAACGTCGACCGGCCCGCACGATCGCGGCGACGCCGAGCGCCGCCACCGCCAGCACGGTGATCTCCCCCAGCGTGTCGAGCCCGCGGAAGTCCACGATGATGACGTTGACCACGTTGTTGCCGCCGCCGTCGGGGTAGGCGCGCTCCAGGTACTCGTCGGAGATGGGCGCTTCGGTGCGCGCGCCGAGCACCGCCATCGTCAGCACGAACACGAAGACGGTCGTCGCGCAGCCGATGAGGATGCGCGGCAGCTGCGAGCCACGCACGGCCTTGCGCGGGAACTCGTCGGGCAGGTGTCGGAAGACGAGCACGAACGCCGCGACGCTGAGCGTCTCGATCAGCAGCTGGGTGATCGCCAGATCGGGTGCGCCCTGCACGATGAACAACCCCGCCATGCCGTAGCCGACGACGCCGACGAGGATGACCGCGGCGAACCGGCGGCGGACCATGGCGGCCGCCAACGCCGCGGTGACCATGATGATGCCGATCGCACCGTGCGCCGCGAGGCTGCCGTCGGACATGTCGGGCAGGGTGAAGCCACTGAGCAGCGGCAGCAGCGGCGCCACGATGACGGTGGTGAGGATGATGCCCAGGTAGACGGGCAACGACCCGTGCTGCACCACACCGGTCAGGACGTCGGCACCCTCGAGCAGCCCCTTCAGGCTGCGGTCGTAGCCGCCCTGGGCGCTCGGCAACGCGGGCACCCGGGCCTGGAGGCGTTCGACCCTGCGGCGGCGCAGGAAGAGCGCCGCACCAGCGGCGATGGCGATCACCGAGAGCAGCAGCGCCTGGTTGAACCCGTGCCAGAGGGCCAGGTGGCCCTCGGGATGCTCGAACCACAGCGCCTGGAAGGCCCGCCCGACCACCTGGTCGACCGGACCGGGCACCAGGCCGAACACGACCGTGAGCACCGCCAGCAGCGCGGCCGGCGCGACGAACATCCGACTGGGGTGGGGCGCGTCGGCGCCGACGAGCTCGGCGGGCGGCAGCCCCTCACGCTCCGCGGGGCCGAACGCACCCCACAGGAACCGGGCGCTGTAGGCGACCGTGAGCACGGAGCCGACGACGACGCCGGCGAGCACCCAGGGTGCCCAGCCGGCGCTGGCGTACCCGAGCGACGCGAGCGCCTCCTCCTTGGCGATGAAGCCGAGCAGCGGCGGGATGCCCGCCATCGAGGCCGCCACCACGGCCGCCGTTGCCGCCACGACCGGCCAGCGGCGACCGAGCCCGTCGAGTCGACGCAGGTCCCGCGTGTGGGTCTGGTGGGCCACCACGCCGACGAGCATGAACAACGACGCCTTGAAGATGCCGTGGGCCACCAGGAGGGTGCAGCCCGCGAAGATCGTCTCGGGCGTGCCGGCGGCGAACAGGACCATCATCAGTCCCAGCTGGCTGATCGTGCCGTAGGCGAGCACGAGCTTGATGTCGTGCTGGCGCAGCGCTCGGTACCCGCCGATCAGCATGGACACGAGGCCCGCGGTGATCACGATCGGTCGCCACGGCGTCGCGTCGGCGAACGCGGGTGAGAACCTGGCGACCAGGTAGACCCCGGCCTTCACCATGGTCGCCGAGTGCAGGTACGCGCTCACCGGCGTCGGCGCGTTCATGGCCCGTGGCAACCAGGAGTGGAACGGCGCCTGCGCCGACTTGGTCAGCGCACCCACCAGCACCAGGACGAGGGCCGAGTCGACGACCGTGCCCGACGGCGGGTCGGCCAGGATCGCCGACATGGAGTAGGTGCCGGCGGCCTCGCCCAGCAGGATGAAGCCGCCGAGCATCGCCAGCCCGCCCGCGCCGGTGATCAGGAGCGCCTGCAACGCGCCCGAGCGAGCGGCGGCCTTGTCGTCGTTGGTGCCGATCAGCAGGAACGACGTGATGGAGGTCAGCTCCCAGAACAGGAACAGCGCCAACAGGTTGTCGGCGAGCACGAGCCCGAGCATGGCGCCGGAGAACACGAGCAGCGTGGCCGCGAACCGCCCGGTGATCGGGTCGCCGTCGTGGAAGTACGAGCGTGCGTAGACGAAGACGAGCACGCCGATGCCGGCCACCAGGCCGACCATGAGGAACCCGAAGCCGTCGAGGCGCATGCCGAGCGTGAGGCCCAGGGCGGGCACCCACTCGACCTGCTGGTCGACGACACCGCCGTCGGCGAGGCGGTCCCAGTTCGACAGGGCCCAGACGCACGCGGCGAGCGGCGGCAGTGCCGCCAGGTAGAAGGTCCGACTCCCCAGTCGACGCGCGACGACGGGCAGCACCGACGCCACGGCCACGAAGGCCAGCAACAGGGTGAACAGAGGGATCCTCCTCCCGGGGAGCGCGACGGACAGCATCGCCGACCAGACTTCCCGGCACACCAGAGCGAGGTCAGGTTAGTCGGCCGGACGTGACGATGGGGAGGCGCCGGAGCACCTCCCCATCGTCGGACGACGTGTGTGGTGATGGTGTGATCAGACCGCAGCGATCAGACCGCTTCGTCACCCTCCTCGCCGGTTCGGATGCGGGACAGGCTGTCGATCGGGGTGGTCCAGATCTTGCCGTCGCCGATCTTGTCGGTCCGCGCAGCGTCCGCGATCGCCCCGACCAGGCCGGCCGCGTCCGCCGTCGGCACGATGACCTCGAGCTTGACCTTCGGCAGGAAGTCCACCTGGTACTCGGTGCCGCGGTAGGTCTCGGTGTGACCTCCCTGGCGCCCGAAACCACGGACCTCCGTGACGGTCATGCCGGTGACACCGGCGCCCTTGAGCGCGGTCTTGACGTCGTCCAGCGCGTAGGGCCGGATCACGGCCGTGATGAGTGTGGGCATCGCTCGGTCCTCTCGGTTCACCAGGTCGGTGCCACGGGCGAGCGAGACGTGCGCGGCTCGCCCGGTCACCGATGTTCCGTGGAGCGTCGACGAGTGCTCAGCAGTTCGTCAGCTCCACGTCGACGGACGGTAGGTGTCGATGGTTTCTGCTCTGTTTCCAGCCGGTGAAGCGCCGCGCACTCCCCCGACCGGGGCGCCGCAACTCAGTCCGCGGGATCGAGCACGTGCATCAGGGCGCGCCGGATCTCCCCCTGGTACTCGCCGTCGACGATCTTCTGACCGGTCGAGTCGGTGACGTAGAACGTGTCGACCACGTCGCCGCCCATGGTGTGGATCTTCGCCGAGGACACGTCGAGGTCGAGCTCGGACAGCGTGCGCGTCAAGCCGTACAGGAGCCCCAGGCGGTCCGGCCCGACGGCCTCGATGACGGTCGCGTTGGACGCCGTGTCGTTGTCGAAGCGCACCCGCGGGGGGAACTGGCTGACGCCGATGGTCCGACGTCGGCGCACCGAACGCGCGCGCTCGTCCAGACGGGCCTGCACGGCGAGGCGCCCGTCGAGCGCCTTGCGGACGTCACCTTCGACGGACTTCCACGGCACGACGCCCGAGCCACCGACCACGACGCGGAACTCGTCCACCGCCATGCCGCCCTCGGAGTGCACGTTGGCCTCGACCACGTCGATGCCGTGCAGCGAGATCACACCGGCCATGCGGAAGAACAGTCCCCGGCGGTCCGCCGAGATCACCGTCAGGCGTTCGCCGTCGCTCAGGACGTGCGAGCCGCCCTGCTCCATCAGGGCTCGCTGCTCCGGTGTGGGGAAGGACACCACGTCGGTGTCCTCGACCTCGTGCCCGTTGAGCACGTTGGCCACCCGGGCCGACAGCTGGTCGACGAGCTGGGACTTCCACGGGCCCCACGCCGTGGGGCCGGTCGAGAGGCCGTCGGCCTCCGACAGCGCGCGCAGCAGCGCGAGCTGCTCGGGCGTCGTGACCACGTCGGTGATCATCGCGATCGTGGCGGGGTCCTCCAGATCGCGCCGGGTCGCGACGTCGCTGAGCAGCAGGTGGTGACGCACCAGCAGCCCGATGGTGGCGACGTCGTCGGCGTCGAAGCCCATGCGTGCGGCGATCGACTCCGCGAGCGGCTGGCCGACCTCGCTGTGGTCGCCCGGGTGCCCCTTGCCGATGTCGTGCAGCAACGCGCCGACCACCAACAGGTCCGGGCGCGGGGTGCGATGTGCGATCGAGGCGGCTTCCGCGCTGCACTCGAGCAGGTGGCGGTCCACGGTGAAGCGGTGGAACACGTTGCGCTGGGGCAGGCTCCGCGTCGGACGCCACTCCGGCAGGAGCGGGCACCACAGGTCGAACTGGTCGAGCGCCTCGACCACGGGGATCGAGGCGGGGCCGTTCAGCAGCAGGTCGACGAAGCGCCGGCGGGCCTCCTCGGGCCACGGCTCGGGCATCGGCGGCGCGCTCTCGAGCGCGCTGAGGGTCGCCAGGCCGATCCGCTTGGATGCGCGCGCCGCGCCGAGCGCGACGCGCAGCACCGCGACCGGGTCGTGCACCGGGCTCGACTCGTCCTCGAGGCAGACCCGGCCGTTGCGCAGCACGAGCCCGTCGTCGAGCGTGCGCTCCTTGCGCAGGCGGTCCTTGAGCCCGCCGCCCGATCGCATCGCGATCTCGTACCAGCTCTCGTCGCTCGCCCAGGCGATCGCACGCCCCGCGCCGGCCACCCGCGACATCAGCACGTCCGCATCGGCGTCGCCGAGGGCGTCGCCGACGGCGTCCTGCTCGGCGAGCAGGAGCCGGTCGCCCGGTCGCGCAGTGCTGCGGTGCAGCTCCACGCGCACGGCCAACAGGACGTCGTGGTGACGTTGCAGCTCGACCAGCAGGAGCGGGTCGACGTCGGCCCCGGCGGCCCGCGCCCACGCGAGCGCGTGCACGTCGCGCAGCCCGCCGCGGCCGTCCTTCAGGTCCGGCTCCAGGTCGAAGGCGACCTCGCCCGCCTCCTGGTGGCGCTCCCTGACCGAGCCCGTCAGCTCGTCGAGCCACCGCTTGCCGCGTTTGCGCCACCCGGCCTTGGCCTTCTCGGCCAGCTCGTCGGTCAACGCCGTGTCGCCGGCCACGTGGCGGGCCGAGAGCAGCGCCGTCGCGGTCTCCAGGTCCTCGCCGGCCAGGCTGAGCGTGTCGCGCACGGTGCGCACCGCATGGCCGAGCTTCAGGCCGGCATCCCAGATCGGGTACCAGAGCGCATCGGCCAGCTCCTTGCCGTCCACGCCCTTGCCCAGCAGGAGCAGCAGGTCGAGGTCGGACTGCGGTGCCAGTTCCCGGCGACCCTGTCCGCCGACGGCGACGAGGGCGGCGTCGAGCTCGTCCCCGCCGGCGGCGACGAAGAGCTCGACGAGCCACTCGTCGATCAGGTCGGTGTAGGCCTCGCAGAACGCACGCCCGGTGAGCGTGTGATCCGCGAGGAAGTCACTGCGTCGCAGTGAAGACGACATGTCCACCTCGTGGTGATCGGCCCGGTGACCCGTACCGACCCACGGAGCCCCCGGTCAGGTCGGGCCTGCCCTGACCAGGGGTCGCCCCGTGGGTCGGGGACTTCGGAGTGGGATCGCCGCTCAGACGGCGTCGGACCCCGTCTCTCCGGTTCGGATTCGGACCAGCTCGTCGACCGAGGTGACCCACACCTTGCCGTCGCCGATCTTGTCGGTCCGTGCAGCGCCGGAGATGGCCTCGACCACGCCGGCGACGTCACCGTCGTCCACGATGACCTCCAGCTTGACCTTCGGCAGGAAGTCCACCTGGTACTCGGTGCCGCGGTAGGTCTCGGTGTGACCTCCCTGGCGCCCGAAGCCCCGGACCTCCGTGACGGTGATGCCGACGACGCCGGCGGCCTTGAGGGCCGTCTTCACGTCGTCGAGCTTGAACGGCTTGATGATGGCGGTGACGAGCTTCATGTGCTGGTTCCCTTGTTCAGGTTCGTACGGTTGCTGTGCTGCGTTCTGATCGAACGATCGTGGGCACTCCTCATGCCCGGCCCATGGTGACTTCGCCGAGGTTGTACCCGGTCTCTGCGTGTTCGGCGGCGTCGATGCCGGCTTCTTCGACCTCTTCGGAGACCCGGATGCCGATGGTGGCCTTGAGGGCCAACAGGATCAGGGCGGTGACGATGGCCGAGTACACGATGGTGACACCGTTCGCGATGGCCTGCTCCAACAGCAGCTCGATACCGCCGCCGTAGAACAGTCCGTCCATGTGGTCGTTGCCGAAGTACGCCGAGTCGGCGAACAGGCCGATCATGAGCGAGCCGACGAGACCGCCGACGAAGTGCACACCGACCACGTCGAGCGCGTCGTCGTAACCGGCCTTGAACTTGAGGTGCACCGCGAAGGCACAGATGACACCCGCAGCCAGTCCGATGAAGATCGACGACATCGACGACACGTAGCCGCACGCCGGCGTGATCGCGACGAGACCCGCCACGATGCCCGACGCGGCACCGAGGTTCGTGAAGTGCCCGTCCTTGACCTTCTCCACCAACGCCCACGCCAACCCGGCGGCTGCGGCGGCGAGGAAGGTGTTCATGAACGCCTGCACGGCCTGACCGTTCGCGCCCAGCGCGGAACCGGCGTTGAACCCGAACCAACCGAACCAGAGGATGCCGGTGCCGATCATCACCAACGGCATCGAGTGCGGCGGATGACCTTCCTTCGGCCAGCCCTTGCGCTTGCCGAGGATCAACACCGCCACCAACGCAGCAATACCTGCGTTCACGTGGATCGCGGTACCGCCGGCGAAGTCGAGCGAGCCACGCACACCCAACCAGCCGCCGTACACCCACTTGAACACCGGCGCGAACACCAACAACATCCACACCGGCGCGAAGATCGCCCACGCCGTGAACTTCATGCGATCCGCGACCGCACCCGAGATCAACGCCGGAGTGATCACCGCGAACATCCCCAAGAACGCGATCGTCAACAACGTCCCACCGCCATCAGCGATGTCCACATTGCTCAGGAACGCTGCGTCGAACCCGCCGAACCACGCCGCATCGAAGTCCCCACCCGCGATCGAATACCCGACGATCACCCACAAGATCGGGATGATCAACAAGCACCAGAAGTTCATCATCAGCATGTTCAGGACACTCCTCGACCTGTCCATGCCGCCATAGAAGAACGCCAGCCCCGGTGTCATGAACAGCACGAGTGCTGCCGACACCAGAACCCACGCGATATCTGCTGGTTCCATCAGTTGGCCCTTTCACCTCGGAGCGCAGCCCTTACGCCCGTCGAGCGAGCAAGCTAGGAACGACGTGTTTCCGGCGTGTTTCTCCGAGCGAGCCGTTTGGTTACGGTCGCTGAGCGACCCGTCAGCAGTCCCGGGTGTCGTCCGTGGTGAGGAACGTCGACCGGCTGATGAGCCCTGCCGAGATCGGCGAGGTGAGCAGCTGCAATGCCGCCGCCAGCAGCAGCGACGTCCAGTCGTTGGCGCGGTCGAGGAACAGCGCGGCGCCGAGGAACACCAGCACCACGCCCAACGTCGAGGCCTTGGTGAGGGCATGCAGCCGCGACATCGGGTCGCGGAAGCGCACGACGCCGATACCGGCGATCAGCACGAGCGCTGCACCCAGCAGTGCGACGACCTGGCCGATCAACGCGACTTCCCCTGGCCAGCGTCGCGCCGATCGGCGCGACCTTCGATGAACCGCGCCGATGCCGCGGTGCCCACGAAGCCCACGAGCGTGACCACCACCAGCACCGGCAGGAAGGCGCCGTTGCCCGAGGCCATCGCACGGACCGCCACGGCGCCCACGCCCACGATCACCAGCCCGTCGAGGCCGATGACGCGGTCCGACAGGGACGGGCCGCGGACCAGCCGGTACGCGAAGCAGAGCCCTGCGACCCCGAGCATCAGGAGCGCGGCGGTGGTCACAGCGCGCCCCCGTCCGGCGTGCCCCGGTCCAGCGCCGACACGGCCCGCTCGTAGGCACGGAGCTGCTCGGCGGTGCCGAAGGTCCGCACGCAGCGGCCCTCGAGGTCCTGCATGGCGCGGATCTGTCGCTGGGGGTCCAGGGGCGTCAGCACGTGCACGTCGACCACCGGGTGGTCGCCACGGCGGTCGTAGCCGACGACCATCGCGCCCGGGGTGAGCGCGGTCATGTTGGTCACCAGGGTGAGCAGCACCGGGTCGTCGAGCACCAGGTCGACGTGGACCACCTCCCTGCGCACCGCCGACGCAGGGCCGAGCACCGCGTAGGTCACCAGGACGTTCGAGCGCACGACGTCGACCACGAACCTGGAGATCAGCACCAGCAACGCCGCGGGCCGCACCGGTCGGTGCGGCCACCACGGTCGCGAGGTCGGATCGAGGGCGAACAGCACCGCCACGACGAGCGCACCCGACAGCAGGTTCGCCGGCGCGGCGGAACCCCACATGAGCACCCAGACCAGGATGAGCACGGCACCGAGGACGACGCGGCTCATGGGCGCAGCACCTCCGCCACGTAGCGCGCCGGGTCGAGCAGGTCCTGCGCGGCCCGCTCGCTGAAGTCGTAGATCGGACCGGCGGCGAGGGCGATGGCCAGGCTGATCACGGCGAGCGCCGCGGTCGGCACGACCATGAGCACCGGACCGCCCCAGCGTCCGACCTCGTGGGGCGTGCCGTCGGGCGGACCCTCGGCGGGGCTCCAGAAGACGCCGGACCAGATCTTGGTCATGGAGAAGAGCGTCAGCAGGCTCGCGACCACCGCGGCGGCCGTCGGCCAGTACGCCACCGACTCGGTGCCGGCGCTCACCAGGGCGAACTTCCCGACGAACCCCGACAGCGGCGGGATGCCGGCCAGGCTCAGCGCGGGGATCAGGAAGAGGACGGCCACCACCGGCACGGTCCGCGCCATGCCGCCGAGTCGGGAGAGACGGCCCGAGCCGCCGACATGCTCGATCAGACCTCCCGTCAGGAACAGGGCGGTCTTCACGGGGATCTGGTGCACGATGAAGAACACCGCCCCGGCGATGCCCGAGACCGTGAACAGCCCCAGACCGAGGATCATGTAGCCGATCTGGCTGACGATGTGGAAGCTCAGGATGCGCTTGACGTCGGCCTGCGCGATGGCGCCGAGCACGCCGACGACCATGGTGGCGGCAGCGAGGAAGAGGATGACCTGGCGGGGCCGGTCGGCCGCCGGGAACAGCAGCGTCTGCGTGCGGATGATGGCGTACACGCCGACCTTGGTGAGCAGCCCTGCGAAGATCGCGGTGACCGGCGACGGTGCGCTGGGGTAGCTGTCCGGCAGCCAGAAGAACAGCGGGAACATGCCGGCCTTGATGCCGAACACCAGCAGCAGGAGCAGCGCCAGCGCACCCCTCAGCCCCGGCGACAGCTCGGGCACCAGCGTCGACAGCTCCGCCAGGTTCACCGACCCGGTCGCCGAGTACACGAGCGCGATCGCCATCAGCAGCAGCACGGACGCCAGGAGGCTGATCACCACGTAGGTCATGCCGGAGCGCACCTGGTCGCGGGTGGCGCCCAGGGTGATGAGCACGTAGCTGGCGGTGAGCATCATCTCGAAGGCGACGAACAGGGTGAAGAGGTCGCCGGTGAGGAACGACGCCGCGACCCCGGCCGACAGGATCAGGTACACCGACTGGAAGCCGACGTGGTTGCGTTCGGCCCCGGGCTGTCCGATCGCGTAGAGCAGCACGGCGAGCAGCATCGGTGCCGAGATCGCCAGCATGATCGCCGAGAGTCGATCGGCCACCAGCGTGATGCCCAGCGGCGCCGGCCATCCGCCCGCCTGCACGACGATCGTGCCGTGCCGGTCCACCTGCACCACGAGCACGACCGCCAGCACGGTCACGGCTGCGAGCGCGGCGATCGAGACGACCCGCTGGATCTGCTTGGAGCGTCCCGCGACCACCGACACGCCGGCGCCGAGCAGCGGCAGCAGGATCGGCAGGGTCACCAGCGCGCTCATCGGGCGTGCTCCGGCTCGTCGTCGTCCTCGTCGCTGATCGCGTCGCTGAGCTCCTCGTCCTCGAAGCCGCCCCCGCGAGAGATGAGACGGTCGGTGAGGTCGTCCTCGACCTCGTCGTCATCGGTGAGCACCCAGCTCCGGTAGGCGAGCGCCAGCAGGAACGCGGTCACGCCGAACGAGATCACGATCGCGGTGAGCGACATCGCCTGGGGCAGCGGGTCGCTGAAGTCGTCGTCGGGACCCGAGCCGACCAGCGGCGGCAGCCCCCGCCGTCCCGACATCAGGAACAGGACGTTGGCGCCGTGGGTCAGCAGGCCGATGCCGATGATGATCCGGCTGAGCTTGCGCTGGATGACCAGGTACGTGCCGATGGCGAACAGCAACCCGGCGGCGGCGGCGAGGAGCAGGTTCATCGCTCACGCTCGAACCGGTCGCCGAACGCTTCGAACACCATGAGCACCAGGCCGACGACGCACAGGTAGACGCCGATGTCGAAGACCAGGGCGCTCGACAGCGCCACCTTGCCCAGCACCAGCACGTCGGGGTCCGAGTACGACGAGCTCAGCACCGCGTCGCCGCGCAGCACCGGCACGGTCGCGGTGCCCGCTGCCACCAGCACGCCCAGGCCCAGGTAGGTCCAGGGCCGCAGGCGACTCGCCCTCCGCACCTCGTCGATGCCGCCGGCCACGTAGCGCAACGAGATGGCCGCGCCCGCGACCAGGCCGCCGACGAACCCGCCGCCGGGCTGGTTGTGCCCGGCGAAGAGCAGGTAGACGGATCCGACCATGATGATCTGGACGATCACGGGGACGGTGCGGTCGAGCGTGACGAGGCGGCGCATCAGCGGTCCGCTCCGTCCGGCACGGGAGCGATCGGCTCGGGGGTGTCGTCGGGCTGCTGGCGGGGCGGGCGGCCCGGGCGCCGCACGGCGCGGGCGAGCGCGACGGCGCCGATGGACGCCGCGGCCAGGACCGTGAGCTCACCGAGCGTGTCGAACCCCCGGAAGTCGACGAGGATGACGTTGACGACGTTGCGACCGTGACCCTCGGGCAGCGCCCGGTCGATCATCTCGGCCGACGTGTTCGATGGCAGCCGCTCGCTCGAAGCGACCAGCGCGAGGACGAACACGACCGAGCCGACCACCGCGGCGACCACGCCGCGGAACAGCTGCCCGCCGCGGGTGAGGCTCTGCTCGAACTGGTCCGGGAGGCTGCGCAGCACGAGCACGAACAGGATCGTGAAGAGCGACTCGACCGCCACGGTCGTGAGCGCCAGGTCCGGTGCGCCCTGGACCACGAACAACCCGGCCATCGAGTAGCCGACCCCGGCGAGCAGGAGCGCCGCTGCGTAGCGGCGTCGGATCCCCGCGGCGGTCACCGCCGCCGCCAGCAGGATGGCCACGATCACGACCGAGGCGATCAGCGTGGACGACCGGGCGTCGTCCGGCTCGAACACGTCCCATGACAGACCGCCGAGCAACGCCAGACCGGGCACCAGCGTGGTCGTGGCCAGGATGACCCCCGCGTAGACCGGCAGGGAGCCGTTCTGCACGATGCCCGTGACCCGGTCCGCGAGTCGGTTCACCGCACGCAGCAGCCACAGGTAGACCGCGGAGCCCGACGGGACGTGGCGACCGGCGGACAGCACCCGGGCGACCGCACCACGCTGGAGGAAGAGCACCACGCCCAGCGCGATCGTCAGCGCCGACAGACCGAGCGCTGGGTTGACACCGTGCCAGATGGCGAGGTGCGCCGCGGGCGCACCGGGTGAGAGCGCGTCGCCGGCGCCGGTGACGATCCCGTCCAGCAGCCGCGGCACGACGCCGGTGAGGACGGTGAGGCCGGCGAGCAGGATGCCCGGTGCCAGGAACCACGAGGAGGGCCGGGCCGAGTCGTCGGGCTCGGCGACGTCCGCGCGACCGCCGCCGACCACGATGCCGAAGACCAGCCAGGCGCTGTAGCCGAACGTCAGCACCGAGGCCCCGACCACCGTCGCGACGGCCAGGGCCGCCGCGACGCCGTGACCGTGCAGCAGCGCCTCGTACGCGCCCTCCTTGGAGATGAACCCGAGCGTCAGGGGGATGCCGGCCATCGAGGCCGCGGCGATGCCGGCGGTGAGGGTCAGGCCCGGCCAGCGCCAGCCGAGCCGCGGCAGCTCGCGCACGTCACGGGTGCCGAGCTGGTGGTCGACCACGCCGACCGACATGAACAGCGCGGCCTTGAACGCCGCGTGGGCGATCAGGAGCACGCACGCCGCGGTGATCGACGCGTCGGTCCCCCATCCGAAGAGCACCACCAGGAACCCGAGCTGGCTGACGGTGCCGAACGCCAGCACCAGCTTGAGGTCCTGCTGGCGCAGCGCCCGCAGGCCGCCGGCGACCATGGTGAGCAGACCCATGGTGACGACGGCGGGTCGCCACCAGCCGACCTGGTCGAACGCCGGGGTGAACCGGGCGATGAGGTACACGCCCGCCTTCACCATCGTCGCCGAGTGCAGGTAGGCGCTGACGGGCGTGGGCGCCACCATGGCGCCGGGCAGCCAGGAGTGGAACGGGTACTGCGCCGACTTGGTCGCGGCACCGATCAGCACCAGCAGCAGCGCGGCGCCGACGGTGGAGCCCGACGGCGGATCGGCCAGGATCGCCGAGAGCTGGTAGGTCCCGGCGGCCTGCCCCAACAGGATGAAGCCGACGAGCATGGCGAGCGCACCGGCGCCGGTGATGAGCAGCGCCTGCAACGCCGCCGCCCTCGCACGCGCCGAGCCCGAGCGGTTCCCGATCAGGAAGTACGACGCGACCGAGGTCAGCTCCCAGAACCCGTAGACCATCAGCAGGTTGTCGGCGAGGACGAGGCCCAGCATCGCCCCGGCGAACAGGACCAGCAGCCCGATGAGGCGACCGAGCCCGATCTGCACACGCGGGAAGTAGCTCGCCGAGTAGGCGAGCACCAGGAGGCCGATGCCCGAGACCAGCAGCACCATCAGCGCGGAGAAGCCGTCGAGGCGCAGCTGCAGGGTCATGTCCAGCTGCGGCACCCACTGCACCGACTCCTGGACGATCGCGCCGTCGAGCACCGACGGCCAGCGCCAGAGCAGCCAGACGAACGTCGCGCCCAGCGGCACCGCCGCCGGCCACAGCGCACGCCGACCCAGCCGCTCTCCCACCGTGACGATGCCGCCACCGACGACCGCGTGCAGCGCCAGCAGCGCGGCCATCATCGCCGTCTGCTCCGTGCGCCCGCGGCGGCCGGACGGCCGGACCGGTCCCGTGGGTCCACGGGTCGGTCGGCGGGTCGGGGTCGCATCGGTCGGGTGAGTCTAGTGGCGGGCCGGGCCCGGATATCCTCGCCCTCCATGTCGGTGCGAGAGGACTGTCGCCACTACTCGACCCGCACCGTGACGGCCGACGAGGTCGTGCAGCGCTGCCGGGTGGACGCCGCCGAGTCGGCGCCCTTCGCCTGCCCGCAGCACTGCCTGTTCTTCGAGCCGCGGCCGTTCACCGCCGGTGGCGGTCCGCTCGGGTCCGCCGGCGGCTGATCAGTCGGGTCCGTCCAACCCGAGGACCTCGTCGAGATGGCCGAAGAACCGTGAACGGGTCACGACCTCGACACCCGAGGCCGCGGCGGCACGTCGCAGGTCGTCGTCGACGTGGGGGGCGTACCCGAGGACCCGGGTGCCGGCATCGACGATCGCCGCGGCGGACGTGAGGGCACCGGCGCGGGCCAGGTCCACCACGACGAGGGTCGCGCCCGGTGCCGCGGATGCCAGGCGCTCGAGGTCGGCCACCAGCTCGATCGGGCGGTTGCCGAGGCGCGACCGGTCCATGAGGTCGGGCACGAAGGCCACGATGCCGGTCACCGTCGGCCCTCCGCCGAGCGGCGGGCGAGGTGCACGTGTGCCTTCGCGGCACCCCACACCAGGCCGGGTTCGGCGAGCGACTCGTCGACGTCGGCGAACGAGGCCGGCGCCAGTGCGTAGCGGTCGTCGGGGTGGGCGCGGACGTCGAACTCGTCGCGTTCGACCGCCGGCACGCCCGCCGCGGCCAGCACCTCGGTCGGGTAGCGGACCGCGTCGCGCAACAGCGCCAGGGGCGTGCTGCGCTGGTCGTCCAGGTCGGTGAGCAGGAGCGTGCGCACCCTGGCGCCGACGTCGGCGCGGCACCGCTCCCCTGCCGAGACCGCCGCCCGGCGGGTCGGCGGGTCGACGGGTCGTGCGGCGTCCAGGCACACCCGCTGCACGCTGCGCTCGACCCATCCCGGCAGCGCTCGATCGACGCCGTCGGCCAGCGCCGTCGCGTACTCGACGAGCCGTGCCTCGTCGGACTCATCCGCCCGCATCCGTCACCCTCCTGTCGTCGTCGTCGGTGTCGTCGTGGTGGTGATCGTGGTGGGGTCCCGCTCGAGGGTCGCCGGGGGCTCCAGCTGTGCCGGCGGCGGTGGCACGTCGATCGGCTGGCCCAGGGAGCTGTCCAGGATGCCCGGCAGCCGGTCACCGGTGCAGCTCAGCTCCACCACGTCGAACACGACCCGTGGCGTCGGGTCGCACGGCAGCAGTCGCCGATCGGCCACGGCCAGGCGGCCGTCGATCCCCTGCGCACGGAGGTGGTCGCTGTCGATGATCAGCTCGGCACCGTCCATGCGCAGCGTCGCGGGTTCACGGTCGGGTCCGATCAACAGGACGCCGTCCTCCGCGGCGACCTCCACGCCGAGCTGCGCTCCGAAGGTCGCCGGGTCGACGATCACCCTGAACGAGCCCTTCGACAGCTCGGTGATCGCGACGTCGCCGTTCAGCACGTCCACGTCGACCCGGAGCCCCTCGAGGTCGTAGTTCGCCTCCAGCACGTCGACGCCCGACACCTGCGCGTCGTCCAACCGCACGTGCACCCGGTCCAGGTCGCCGAGCAGCACCGCGGACAGCACCGACGGACGCCACCACGTGCCGATCGAGACCTGGGCGTCGTCGATCCCCTGGCGGGCGAGCTCCGCGGTGGCCACGCCCTCGGCGACCCGTCGCCCGACGACCTCGACCACGACGAGCCCGACGCACAGCACCACCACCGTGGCCGCCAGCAGCGCCAGGACCCAGCGCCTCACGCAGGCCGCTTCACGCGCCGACCTGGCCGAGCACCACCTCGGGCGACTCGACCATCCCGACGTAGAACGGCCCGAACTCGCCGTACTGCGCGGAGGCCTCGTCGTAGCGCATCGTGTAGACGATCTCCTTCACGTCGTCGGGGTGCTGGCAGAACAGCGTCACACCCCACTCGTAGTCGTCGAGCCCGGTGGACCCCGTGATCAGCTGCGTCACACGACCCGCGAACTTCCGACCCGACGCGCCGTGCTCGTACATGAGCTCCTTGCGGCGCTCGTAGTCGAGCTCGTACCAGTTCGCGCCCACGTTGCGGCGCTTGGACATCGGATAGAAGCAGTACGCCGGCTTCCCCTCGGGCGGCAGCTCCGGGTACAGCCGCGCCTGCTGCATCTCCTCGGGGATGCCCTTCGCGTACTCGGACAGCTCCGTCATGGACACGTACGAGTCGACCAGGTCCAGTCCGGCCGCCACGAGCGCGGTCTGGAGGCGGCGGAGCCGCCACTGGTCGTTCGACAGCGCCATCACGGCGATGTCGGCCTTGTGACCGAGCAGGGCAGCGGTGACGATCTGGTCGTCGGCCGACTCGCCCTCCTTGAGCGCAGCCAGCACCATGTCGCGGTCGGTGAGCGGCGCGATGCGGAAGAACAGGTGCAGCACCGCCAGGCCCACCGACGGGCTGGCCGCCTCCGTGCCGAAGGGATCCGCGGAGAATGGGCCGGTCGTCATGGGGGCGAGTCTAGGGAGCGGGCGGAGCGCCACCGCCGCAGGCTCACAGCAGGGCTGCGAGCTCGGTGCCGCCGTAGACGACGGCGAGCACGACGACCAGCAGGCCGAACAGCCGGCGCATCGTGCGTTCCGACGCACCGATCGTCATCCGGGCGCCGATCTGGGCGCCGGGAACCACGCCGATCATCAGCGGCAGCGCATAGGTCCAGTTCACGTGGCCGAGCGCGATGTGGGCGATCAGCGCCGGGATCGAGAAGATCGCGACGGCCACCAGCGACGACGCCACCGCGCGCTTCATGGGGATGTGCAGCGGCCCGGCCATCGCCGGCACCATCACGATCCCCCCGCCCACGCCCAGGAGCCCGGCCACGAACCCCGAACCGGCACCCACCACGCCGATCAGCCACCGCGACCCGGAGGGGCCGGCGTCGGCCGACCGGCCACCCACCCCGCGACGGTCCTGGTCGGCGGCCTCCTCGACGGCATGGCGATCGGCGCCCCGGAACACCGAGATGCCGGACCACAGCATGAGCACGGCGGTCAGGACCATGAGCAGACGACCGTCGACGAGCGACGACGTCCATGCGCCGACCAGTGCGAAGACGGCACCCGAGATGCCCAGACCGAGCGCGAGGGGCCAGTCGACCAACCCCGCCCTGGAGTAGCGCACCGCCCCCGAGATCGCTCCCGGCAGGATCGCGGGCACCGTCGAGCCCACCGCCTGGATCGGCGTGGCGCCGAGCAGCCGCACCGCCGGTGTGGTGACCACCGCGCCGCCGATGCCCAGCAGCGCCGAGAGCATGCCGGCGAGCACCCCGACGGCCAGCGTCGCCAGCACGGTGCCGACGTCCGCGGCGGTGATCGCACCCATCGCCCCAGTCTCTCCCAGCGCCGCGGTCCGTCCCGCACCCGGACGCGGCGACGGCGACCCCGGAGGGCCGCCGTCGCAGGAGCTCAGGAACCGCCGATCAGACGTCCATGCTCATCAGACGTCCATGCTCATCAGAAGTCCATGCTCATCAGAAGTCCATGCTCATCAGAAGTCCATGTCACCCATGCCGCCGCCGGGTGCCGCTGCGTCGGGCTGGGGGGCGTCGGTGATCACGGCCTCGGTCGTGAGGAACAGCGCAGCGATCGACGCGGCGTTCTGCAACGCCGAGCGGGTCACCTTGGCGGCGTCGATGATGCCGGCGGCGACCAGGTCCTCGTACTCGCCGGTCGCGGCGTTGAGGCCCTCGGCCGGGTTGGACAGCGAGCGCACCTTCTCGACGATGACGCCACCCTCCAGTCCGGCGTTCTCGGCGATCTGGGTGAGCGGGCCCTGCAGCGAGCGGCCGATCATGCGGGCACCGGTCGCCTCGTCGCCCTCGAGCGTGTCGGCCAGCTCGTAGACCGCCGCCTGGGCCCGCAGCAGCGTCACGCCACCGCCGGCGACGACGCCCTCCTCGATCGCCGCCTTGGTCGTCGACACGGCGTCCTCGATGCGGTGCTTCTTCTCCTTGAGCTCCACCTCGGTCGCGGCGCCGACCTTCAGCACGGCGACGCCGCCCGAGAGCTTCGCCAGGCGCTCCTGGAGCTTCTCGCGGTCGTAGTCGGAGTCGGTGTTGTCGATCTCGGCCTTGATCTGCGCGATGCGACCGTCGAGGTCGTCCGAGGATCCGCCGCCGTTGATGATGGTGGTCTCGTCCTTGGTCACGACCACCTTCTCGGCCTGGCCGAGCAGGTCCAGGCCGACGCCGTCGAGCTTGAGGCCGATCTCCTCGGAGATGACCTGGCCGCCCGTGAGGATGGCCATGTCGGCGAGCATCGCCTTGCGGCGCTCACCGAAGCCGGGCGCCTTGACGCTCACCGAGGCGAACGTGCCGCGGATCTTGTTCACCACGAGCGTCGCCAGGGCCTCGCCCTCGACGTCCTCGGCGACGATGACGAGCGGACGGCTGGTCTGCATGACCTTCTCGAGCACCGGCACCAGGTCGCGCACGTTGGTGATCTTGGAGGCGACGAACAGGATGTAGGGGTTGTCGAGCACCGCCTCCATGCGCTCGGTGTCGGTCGCCATGTAGGGCGAGATGTAGCCCTTGTCGAAGCGCATGCCCTCGACCAGGTCCATCTCCAGGCCGAAGGTGTTCGACTCCTCGACGGTGATGACGCCGTCCTTGCCGACCTTGTCGATGGCCTCGGAGATCAGGCGACCGATCTCGGCGTCCGCCGACGACACCCCCGCGACCTGTGCGATCTGGTCCTTGGAGTCCACCTCGATCGCGACCTCGTGGATGCGGTTGGTGGCGACCTCGACGCCGGCCTCGATGCCCTTCTTCAGGCCCATCGGGTTGGCGCCGGCGGCGATGTTGCGCAGCCCCTCGCGCACCATCGACCAGGCGAGCACCGTCGCCGTGGTCGTGCCGTCGCCCGCGACGTCGTCGGTCTTCTTGGCGACCTCCTTGACCAGGGCCGCGCCGATGTTCTCGTACGGGTCCTCGAGCTCGATCTCCTTGGCGATCGACACGCCGTCGTTGGTGATCGTCGGGGCGCCCCAGGTCTTGTCGAGCACCACGTTGCGGCCCTTGGGGCCGAGGGTGACGCGGACCGCGTCCGCGAGCTGGTTCATGCCCGACTCGAGCTTGCGGCGGGCGTCGTCGTCGAACGAGATCGTCTTGGCCATGGGAATCCTCCGGTGGATCTGTGCCTGCAGCGGGATGGGGGCTGCGGGATGGGGCCGCCGGACGGGTTGCGTCGACGGCCATCGGCTGGCACTCGACCTGGCCGAGTGCCAGATCTGTTCTAGCACTCCCTCGATCCGAGTGCTGATCGCCGTCCCGGGGATCCCGAGCGCCCGCCGGGGCTACGGTGCGACCCGGCAACGAGGACCGGGGGGACCGTGGCTCGCATCGTGGTGATCGGGGCCGGCGTCGGGGGGCTCGGCGTCGGGCTGGCGTGTGGACGACAGGGGCACGAGGTCGTGCTCGTCGAACGCGACGACACCCCTCTGCCCGACGACGCCGACGGTGCCTTCGACTGGGACCGTCGCGGCGCACCGCAGGTGCGTCACTCGCACGCCTTCCTCGCCCGGCTCCGCAACCTGCTGCTCGAGCGCCACCCCGACGTGCTCGACGCCCTGCTCGCCGCCGGTGCCACGCCGCTCGACTTCATCGCCATGCTGCCCGAGGGCATGGACCGGACCCCCATGCCCGGCGACGAGGAGCTGGTCGCCCTGGCCTGTCGACGCACGACCTTCGAGTGGGTGCTGCGACGACTGGTCACCGGGCTCGACGGCGACCACGCGCCCCTGGTGGAGCTGCGCCACGGCCACGGCGTGACGTCGCTGCTGACCGCGGAGCACGACGACGGGGCGCCGACGGTCGTCGGCGTCGAGCTCGACGACGGCACGCGGATCGACGCGGACCTGGTGGTGGACGCGAGCGGCCGACGCTCCCTGCTGCCGGCGCTGCTCGCGCAGGTCGGCGTGGACCTGCCCGAACAGGACGAGGACACCGGCATCGTCTACTTCTCGCGGTTCTTCCGGCTGCTCGACGGCGCCGAGTACCCACCGCAGCTCGGACCGATCGGCGGCGACCTCGAGTACCTCAAGTTCGGTGTGTTCCAGGGGGACAACCGCACGTTCTCCATCACGCTCGCGGCCCGGGTCGACGACGCCGAGCTGCGCCGACGACTGCTCGACCCCAGGACGTTCCTGGAGGTCGCCGGGCAGATCCCCGCCACGCGGCACCACGTCGAGGTCGACCGGGCGGAGCCGATCACCGAGGTGCACGTGATGGCGCGGCTGCTCAACCGCCGACGCCACTTCACCGACGACCGGGGCGAGCCGAGGGTGCTCGGGCTGCACGCCGTCGGCGACGCCCACACCTGCACCAACCCGCTCTACGGACGCGGCTGCAGCCTGGCGATGGTGCAGGCCCACCTGCTCGCCGACGCGCTCGAGGACCACGGGCTCGACCACCCCGCCCGCGCCGCGGCGTACGAGGCCAGCACCGCCGCCGAGATCACCCCGTGGTACCGCGCCGCGGTGAGCCAGGACCGCATGGGACGTCGCGCCCGAGCGGCCGCTGCCGAGGGCCAGGGCGCGGCCGCAGCGGAGTCACCGGACGCGCCGGTCGGGGACGACCCGGACCAGTTCGTCCGCCAGCTGCTCGCCGACGGACTGCTCCCGGCGCTGCGGGTCGACCCGGTGGTGCTGCGAGCGTTCCTGCGCATGCTGAACCTGCTGCGGCCGCCCGACTCGCTGATGGCCGACGGCGACGTCATCACCCGCGTGATGGCGGTCTACGCGGAGCGCGACCAGCGGCCGCCGGCACCGCCGGCCGGTCCGTCCAGGGACGCCCTGCTCGCGACGCTCGACGCCTGACCACGGACGCCCGTCGCGACCGCCCAGCGTCAGTTCGCGTCGGCGGGGTCGTGGATGACGACCATGCTCGCGCCCGGGTCGTCGGGGTCGAGGAACACCTCGACCGAGCGCGAGACCTCGTCCTCGCCGGCTTCCTGCTCGATCACCGTCTCGTCGTGGCGGGCGGGGTCGATGACGTCGCGCAGCCCGATCAGCCCGGCGGCGAGGACCGACGCGCCGGCCGACTGGCGGTAGCGCGACGGGATCCGGTGCGCGGAGCTGGGCGGGCGCACCGGCAGCACCGTGCCAGCCAGTCGAGGATCGACCTCGGCCGCCTCCTCGATCAACGGATCCACGTCGTGCGCACCCGCAGCAGGGTCGTCGGCGTGCTCCGGGAGATGGCCGAACGGGCCCTCGGGATCCACCACGACATCCTCGCGCCGGTCCGCCTCGCCCGCACCCCGCCCCCTGGCGGTCGGGTCAGCCTCCGGCGATCGGGCGGTCAGCCTCCGGCGACCGCTGGGTCAGCCTCCGGCGACCGCTGGGTCAGCCTCCGGCGACCGCTGGGTCAGCCTCCGGCGACGGCCGGGATGATCGAGACGGTCTCGCCGTCGGGCACCGGGGTGCCCACGCCGTCGAGGTAGCGCACGTCGTCGTCCGCCACGAACACGTTCACGAACCGGCGCAGGTTGCCCTGCTCGTCGAACAGCCGCTCCGAGAACCCCGGGTGCGCCGCGTCGAGCGCCGTCAGGACCTCGCCCACGGACGCGCCCTCGACCTGGACCTGGGACTCGCCGCCGGTCAGGGTGCGCAGGGTGGTGGGGATGCGGATGGTCACGCTCATGAGGTCGTTCTCCTGGGACAGCGCCGACCGGTGGGAACCACCGGCGATGGCGGGCGATCGTACCGTGACACCAACCACGCCGGCACCCCGACGCTTCCCGACCGCGGCGCCCGGTCGACCTGCCTGAACGATCCCCCCGACCAGCCGCTACCTTTCAGGAGTCGCCGTGGTGTCCGTTCGGGCACCACGCCGCGCGTCCGGAATCCGTCGCTCGGGAGGGAGGTACCGCAGGTGAGCTCGACCACGCTGCCGCTCGCGGCCTCGTCCTCCGACATCCGCAGCTTCCACCACGGTGAGTTCCCGGTGGCGCGGCTGCTCGCGGCGAAGGGCGCCACGTCGGTGTCCGTGTGCCTGCCGGCGCGCAACGAGGCCGCCACGGTCGGCAGCATCGTCGCGACCCTGCGCGACGAGCTCCTGGCCTGCGGGGTCATCGACGAGATCGTCGTGCTCGACGACCACTCGACCGACTCGACCGCGCGTGTCGCCGCCGCGGCGGGGGCCCGTGTCGCCAGCGCCGAGCACGTGCTCGCGGACTTCGGCGGCGGGCACGGCAAGGGCGAGGCGCTGTGGAAGTCCCTGCACGTCAGCGACGGCGACGTCGTGCTGTGGTGCGACAGCGACATCTCCGAGTTCGGCTCCCGCTTCGTCACCGGACTGCTGGGACCGCTGCTGTGCGAACCGGGCGTGGACTTCGCCAAGGGCTTCTACCGCCGTCCCGAACGCGAACGTGAGGGTGGCGGCCGCGTGACCGAACTGGTCGCGAGGCCGTTGCTGTCCTTGTACTTCCCCGAGCTCGCCGGGCTGCACCAGCCGCTGTCGGGCGAGTACGGCGGGCGTCGCGAGGTGCTCGAGCAGCTGCCCTTCTTCCAGGGCTACGGCGTCGACATGGGGTTGCTGATCGACCTGTCACGCCGCTTCGGTGTCGAGGGTCTGGTCCAGGTCGACCTGGACATCCGCCACCACCGCAACCGGACCCTGCACGACCTCGGCCCGCAGGCCATGTCGATCATGCAGACCATGCTCAGCCGGGTGGACGGGTCGCTCGCGCCGCCGGTGGCCGAGCTGCTGCGCCCCGGCCACGATCCGGTGAGCGTCGACGTCAGCGAGCGTCCCCCGATGCTCGAGGTGGCGCCCTACCGCGACCGCCGCGCCGCTGCGTCCAGCACCAGCTGAGCCGACGCCTCCAGGCACGCCCGGGTCTCCTGCATCGCGCGCTCCCGCCCGAAGGCCTCGACGAGCGACACGACGGCGATGCGCTGCTCGGCGTCGTCGAAGCACTCGCCGACGACGGCCACCACCGGCACCCCCAGCTCGTCGGCCATGACCGCCACCCCGCCCACCACCTTGCCGTCGAAGGACTCGTCGTCGAGGAAACCCTCGCCGGTGACGACCAGGTCGGCAGCCTCGATCAGCTCGTCCAGGCCGACGCGATCGGCGACCAGGTCGAACCCCGGGGTCAACGTCGCTCCCGCACAGGCCAGGCCGCCGGCCAGTCCCCCCGCGGCACCTGCGCCCTCCAGCTCGGCGACGTCCACCCCGTGCTCGTCCGCGTAGACCTGCACCAACCGCTCCAGCCGGCGCCGCAGCAGATCGACCTGCGCCGGGCCGGCACCCTTCTGCGGCGCGAACACCTCGGCCGCCTCGACGAAGCCCAGTCGCACGTCGCAGGCGACCTCGAGGTCGACCCCGCGCAGACGCTGCAACGGGTAGAGCGCCCGCAGCGCCCCGAGACCGCCGTCGGTGGTCGCGGACCCGCCCACGCCCACCACGACCCGTCGTGCACCGGCATCGACCGCCGCGGCGATCAGCTCGCCCGTCCCGTAGGTCGAGGCGGCGATCGCATCGTTGCCTTCCGCGCCGCCCACCAGCGACAGCCCGCTCGCCTGCGCCGCTTCGATCACCGCCGTCCGCCCGGACATGCGCCACCGCGCCTCGACGGGGTCCCCCAGCGGACCCGACACCGTCGTCGTGCGGTTCGCTCCGCCGAGCACCTCGAGCAGTCCCTCGCCGCCGTCGGCGAGCGGCTGGCGCACCACGTCGACGCCGAGCCGCTCGAGCCCCGCGCCGATCGCCTCGGCCACCTCGATCGCGGGGGCCGTGCCCTTGAACTTGTCGGGTGCGACCAGGACCTGCACGGCGCCAGCGTAGGGGCCGCCCTGCCGAAGCGAGCCGGCGGTCCCGTGGAACGTGGGGCGACGCGACGGGCCTAACGTGGCCCGCCATGTCTGCAGCTGCTGATCGCCCGGTCGTGATCGCGTCCAACCGCGGGCCCCTGAGCTACCGGTTCTCGGACGGCGAGCTCGTCGGCCGACGTGGTGGCGGCGGACTCGTGTCGGGGCTGGCACCGCTCGTCGAGGAGGGCCGGGCGACCTGGATCGCCGCGGCGCTGTCCGACGCCGACCGGGCCGCGGCGGCGGCCGGGATCACGAGCGCCGACGGGCTCTCCGCGCACCTGCTCGACCTCGACCCCGAGGACCACCGGGCGGCCTACGACGTCATCTCGAACGAGACGCTGTGGTTCATCCACCACGGCCTGTACGACCTGACCCGCACCCCCGCGTACGACGACGCGTGGTGGGACGCCTGGGCCGCCTACGCCAGGGTCAACGAGCGGTTCGCCGACGCGGTCTGCGAGCTATCGCCACAGGGCGCGGCCGTCCTGGTGCAGGACTACCACCTGACCCTGCTCGCCCCGTCGGTGCGCGACCGGCGCCCCGACCTGTCGCTCGTGCACTTCCACCACACGCCCTTCGCCGGCCCCGACGGGCTGCGCGTGCTGCCCCCGGCGGCTCGCGAGACCATGCTCGGCGCGCTGGCGTCGCACCACGCGTGCGGGTTCCACACCCAGGACTGGGCGGGCAACTTCGACGACTCGTTGCGGCACTGGCCGACCGCGGCCGACACCACTGTCCGCTCCTTCGCCTCGACGTTGTCGAGCGACGCCGGGGCGCTCGCGGCGACCGCCGCGTCGCCCGAGTGCGCGCAGGCCCACGATGCCCTGGACCAGGCCGTCGGCGACCTGCAGCTGATCGTGCGCGTCGACCGCATGGAGCTGTCCAAGAACATCGTGCGCGGCTTCGAGGCCTACGACCTCCTCCTGACCCAGCGCCCCGACCTGCGGGGCCGGGTGACGTTCCTGGCGTGCTGCTACCCCTCTCGGGAGAACGTCGAGGCCTACCGGCGCTACCGCGACGAGGTCGAGGCGGCCGCGGCGGACCTGCAGCGCCGCTGGGGCGACGCCGACTGGTCGCCGGTGCAGCTCGAGACCGACGACGACTACCCGCGATCGGTCGCCGCGCTCCGTCGCTACGACGTGCTGATGGTCAACCCGGTGCGTGACGGGCTCAACCTGGTGGCCAAGGAAGGGCCGCTGGTGAACGAACGTGACGGCCAGCTGGTGCTGTCGACCGAGGCGGGTGCGTTCGCCGAGCTCGGTGACCACGTCGACGCGGTCCACCCCTTCGACCTCGCGGCCACCGCATCGGCGCTGGCCGCAGCCCTCGACCGAGGTGCCGACGAGCGACGCGAACGCGCTGCGGCGTTGCGCACCGCGGCGGCACGACGGACGCCGAGCGACTGGCTGTCGGACCAGTTGGCCGCCGCCGGCTGAGTCGCCGTGGGCTGAGCCGCGGCCGGGAGCCGGGCCGCCGAGGGCGGTGTCCGGGTCAGCCCGTGGTGGTCGTGGTCGTCGTGGCGCCGGCGACCGTGGTGGTGGTCCCGGTGCCGCCGCCCGCACCCTCGACGGTGTTCTGCACGTCGGGACCGAGCCACACGGCGACGTTGGTGTCGGCGGGGAACTCGGCGGCGTCACGGGCGAGCTGCGTGCCCTCCGGCAGCGGCTGCACGGCGGACAGCTCCAGGCCGAACAGCGAGGCGATCGCCGCGGCGTCGGCGTCGAAGCCGGGTGCGTAGTACACGACCGTCGTGGCCGTCTGGGTCGCTGCGGTCGCGGCGCTGGTGTCGGTGTAGCCCGCGACGCTCAGGAACTGCTGTGCCGCACCGGCGTAGCCGTTGATGCCGGCGCCGTTGAGCGCCACGACCTTGAGCGCGGCCGGCGCGACGCTGGTCGGCGACGCCTCGGCCTCGGTCGTGGTGGTGACCTCGTCGATGGTCGTCTGCTCCTCGCCGGACTCGATCGTCAGATCGGTCTCGGGGGTGTCGAAGCCGACGCCGCCGCCCTTGATGAGCAGGATGACCCCGAGCACGACGGCGACCGCCACCAGGATCACGCCTCGGGAGGCGGGGTTCGGGGCGGGGTTGGCGGGGCGCTGGGGACGCGGACGCTGCGTCGTGGTCATGTGCAGACCCTACTCGCCCACACCTCCAGCGTCAGTGGAGCCGGCGCCGGTCCCGGCGGCCAACGACGTGAACAGCGCCACCACCTCGTCGATCGGGCCCGCCCACAGATCGGCGCCCAGACGCTCGGCCAGGTGGGCGTCGCTGACCGCACCCCCGCCGACCACGATGGGGCAGTCCACGCCCGCGTGCCGCACCTCGCCGATCAGCTCGGCGGTGTGCTCGAGCGCCTCCGGGGCCGTGACGCACACCCCGACGGCGCACGGCCGGCCGGCCGCCCGTGCCGCGTCCACGAAGCTCGCGGCGGGGCAGTCGGCGCCGAGGTCGACCACCTCCAGGCCCTCGCCGCGCAGGAGATCGCTCAGGATCGCGGTCGGCAGGGAGTGGCGGTCCCCCTGGACCGAGCCGAGCACCACCGCGGCGCGTCGGCGGCCGCGGCGGGCGAACTGCGGGCCCATCCGGGCGATCAGGCGCTGCGCCACCGCGGAGGCGCGGTGCTCGTCCGCGATCGACAGCTCGCCGGCGGCCCATCGCTCGCCGATGGAGCGCAGCGCAGGCGCGAGCACGCGCGTCAGGACCTCGGCGGGCGTGGCACCGGAGCCGAGCGCCGACTGGACGACACCCCACGCACCCGCCTCGTCGCCGGCGACCAGGCGCCGCTCGAGCCGGTCGCGGTGCACCGCCCGCGGTGGCGCACTCCGATCGGTCCGCGTCGCGGGTGCGTCGCGGAGCCGTCGGAGGTCGGCGGGATCCACCTGCCACTCCGCACCGACCTTGGTCGCCGGCAGACGTCCGCTGCGCACGTAGCGGTAGGCGGTCATGTAGTGCACGCCGAGCTGCTCGGCCGCGGCTCGCAGGCCGATCGTGTCCCGGGGGGTCCCGCTCACTCCGCGACCAGGAACCGGCCGACGGCCGCCCACGACGGGTGCATGAGCTTGGCGAGGGCACGGTGCTCGAGCTGGCGGATCCGCTCGCGTGACAGCCCGATGTGGGCCGCGACGTCCACGACGGACATCGGGTCGCCCTCGAAGCCGTAGCGCAACGCCACGATGCGTCGCTCCCGCTCGTCGAGCACCGACAGCATGTCGGCGACCTCGTGGTCCAGGAGGTTGGACGTGAGCTGGTCCACCGCCTCCGCGGCGTCGGGGTCCTCGAGGAAGTCGCCCAGCTCGGCACCGCCGTCGCTGCCGACGACGCCCGACAACGACAGGGCATCGGCCGAGAGCCGCTGGAGTTCGACGACGCGGGCCTCGGTGATCGAGGCCGACTCGGCCAGCTCGGCGATGGTGGGCTGACGACCGAGGCGCTGCTCCAGCTGCGTGGTGGCCTCGCGCAGTCGCACCGCCTCCTCGTTGACCCTCGCCGGCAGGCGCACCGCGGAGCGGGTCCCTGCGATGCCCCGGGTGATGGACTGGCGGATCCACCAGATCGCGTAGGTGGAGAACCGGAAGCCCTTCTCCGCATCGAACTTCTCCACCGCCCGCATGAGGCCCAGGTTGCCCTCCTGGATGAGGTCGAGCAACGGGACGCCGGTGCCCTGGTAGCGCTTGGCGACGGACACCACGAGGCGCAGGTTCGCGTTCACGAACAGCTCGGCGGACTCCTGGCCCTCCCGAACCGCCGTGCGCAGTTGGCGCCGATGCGCCGCGGTGACGGAACCGGGCCCGAGCGCGTCGAGGCGCTCGAGCTCCTCGGCGGCGGCACGACCTGCGGCGATCGAGCGGGCGAGCACCTGTTCGCCCTCGGGGGTGAGCAGGGGGGTTCGACCGATCTCGTCCAGGTAGATCCCGACCGGATCGGAGGGTGTGGAGCGAGACGCACGTGGGCGCATCGGTTGGGCGACGGTCATGCCCATACTTTAGTGCTAATTACTCTCGGACGCCATCGGCGGATCCGGCGACACCTCCTCCGGCGAGCACGGCACGAGGGCGCGGTGCTACACCTCACCCATGTCTGCAAGCGATGCGACCACCGTCGACGTCTCGATCCCGCTCGGCACGCTGCGGGGAACCCGCCAGGTCGGCGTGGCCCGGTTCGCCGGGATCCCGTTCGCCGAGCCGCCCGTCGGCGAGCTGCGGTTCCGTGCGCCGGCCCCGCTCAAGCCGTGGGACGGCGTGCGCAGCGCCGAGCACTTCGGCGCGGTCGCGACGCAGAACCCGTCGATGATGGAGGCGCTCTTCGGCGGCGAGTCCGAGGCGTGGTCCGAGGACTGCCTCTACCTGAACGTGTGGACGCCCGAGCCGACCGCGCACGCCGGGCTGCCGGTGATGGTGTGGGTGCACGGCGGCGGCTTCGAGATGGGCTCCGGCTCGTCACCGTTGTACGACGGCACGTCGTTCGCCCGCGAGGGCGTCGTCATGGTCACGCTGAACTACCGCCTGGGGGCGTTCGGGTTCCTGGAGCTCGGCGAGCTCGACCCCGAGTACGCGGGCTCCGGCAACGCCGGACTGCTCGACCAAGTGGCGGCGCTCGAGTGGGTCCGCGACAACATCGCCGAGTTCGGCGGCGACCCCGCCAACGTGACCGTGTTCGGCGAGTCCGCCGGCGCGATGAGCGTGTCGCTGCTGATGGCGATGCCCCGCGCACGCGGGCTGTTCCGACGGGTGATCGCCCAGTCGGGTGCTGCATCGGCGGCACGCACCACCGACCTCGCCCGGGCCGACACACGCGAGTTCATGGCGTCGGCCGGGCTCGAGGACCTGGACGCGCTGCGGGCCGCGCCGCCGGAGCAGCTGCTGGCGGCGCACGCCGCCATGGGCGCCGTCCGGGTGGCGGACCCCGAGGGCGTCATCGAACGCACCGGCAACCCGCTGGCCTTCCTGTCCTTCCGACCGGTCGCGGACGGCGACGAGCTGCCGCTCGACCCGCTGACGGCGATCGCGGAGGGGTCCGCGGCCGGCGTGGACCTCCTGATCGGCTCGAACAGCGAGGAGTGGAAGCTCTTCGCCATGATGAGCCCGCCGCCGAGCGACGAGGATGCGTTGCGTCAGCGGGTCGCGCTTGTCGTCCGCGACGCCGACGAGGCGCTCCGCGTCTACCGCGAGGAGCTCGGAGACCCGACCGTCGCCGAGCTCGAGTGCGCCGTGCTCACCGACCTCGTGTTCCGGATCCCGGCGGTCCGACTCGCCGACGCACAGGCCGCGCACGCCCCGGTGTACCAGTACCTGTGGCGCTGGGGCAGCCCGGCGTGGGGCGGCATGATCGGCGCGGCGCACGCCATCGAGATCCCGTTCGTGTTCGATCTGGTCGAGGACCAGCGGCTGCACGTCTTCGTCGGCCCCGACGCGCCCCGGGAGCTGGCCCGGCGCACCCACGAGGCGTGGATCGCGTTCGCCCGTTCGGGCGTGCCCTCGGCGCAGGGCATGGACGATTGGCCGACCGTCGACGGCGATGGTCGACCCGTGATGGTGCTCGACACCGAGACCTCGCTGGAGCTCGACCCGCAGTCGGCGAGCCGACGGTTCTGGGCGACGCCCGCGGCGGAGATGCCCATGCTCAACGGCTGACGCCGCGCAGCGGTCACGCGCCGCGTGTGGCTGGGCCGGTCAGGTCTGGAACTCGACCATCGCCGAGCGCAGGCCGTAGACGAACGCGTTCGGCATCTCGACGATGGAGTCGGGCACCTCGCGGAAGCTGCGGACCCGCTGCAGCAGCTCCTCGAAGCAGATCCGGATCTCCAGGCGGGCCAGCGACGCGCCCAGGCAGAAGTGGGTGCCGAAGCCGAACGAGATGTGGTGGTTGGGCGAGCGGGTGACGTCGAGCCGCTCGGGATCCTCGAAGTGCTCGGGGTCGCGGTTCGCCGCGGCGTACAGCAACACCAGCTGGTCCCCTGCCTTGATGGTGCGACCGCTGATCTCGGTGTCCTCGACCGCGACGCGGCACATGTTGTGGATCGGCGTGACGTAGCGGATGAACTCCTCGACCGCGACGTTCAGGTCCGCCCCGTCGCGCAGCAGCTGCCACTGCTCGGGCCGGCGCGCCATCTCGAGGATCGTGCGGGCGATGACGGTCCGCGTCGTCTCGGCCCCGCCGTCGAGCAGCAGCAGCGAGTCGCTGATGACCTCGTCGACCCCGAAGTCGTGTCCGGGCACCTCGGCGGTGGTCCACACCGTCATCACGTCGTCCGCGGGACAGCGCTGCTTCTCCTCGTAGAGCTCCGCCGAGGCGGCGGCGAACTCCATGGCGGCGACGATGCCGTCCTCGTCCATGTAGCGTGGACCGCCGCCCAGGGCGATCGTGCGCTCGGACCACTCCTGGAGCTTCGGCCACATGTCCTCGCCGAAGCCCAGCAGCAGACCGATCATCTCGGCGGGCAGCGGCGCCGCGACCTCGCCCACGATCTCGACGGGGCCGCCGTGGCCCATCGCGTCGTCGAGCAGCTGCGACACGACGCCGCGGACGTGGTCCTCCCAGTTGGCCACGGCACGCGGGGTGAAGCGCCGGGCGACCAGGTTGCGGCGCTTCTGGTGCAGCGGATCGTCGAGCCCGATGATCGCGGGGTCCGCGGGGATGTTCGGCCGGTATCCGCCCTTGTCCTGGTCGGAGTTGATGAAGCGGTCCTTGCGCTTCTCGATCGCGACGATGTCGTCGTAGCGGGTGATGCCCCACAGCTCGTTGGTCTCGTCCCAGTACGCCGGCGCGTGCTCACGCATCCAGGCGTACCTCGAGTACGGGTCGGTGACGTAGAAGTCGCCGTCGAGCAGGTCGATCTCCACCGTGGTCCCCCTGGGTCGGCACGAGCGCTGCGCCAGAGGATGTCACACCGACGACGTGGGTCGAGCCGCGTCGTCGGTCGAGCCGCGTCGTCAGTCGAATCGGACCACCAGCCCGAGCTCGTCGACACCGCGGACGACCGCCAGCTCGAGCGGCGCCGACACCGGGTGGGTGCCGAGCGCTGCGTGCAGCCCGTCGACCGACTCGAGCGGATCCCCGCCGACACCGACGATCAGGTCCCCCACCCTCAGGTCCGCGGCGGCCGCTGGAGAGCCGTCGACGACGCCGCGCACCAGCACGCCGTCACGCTCGTCGAGGCCGACCGAGCGTCGCAGCTGGCGCGCCACCCCCGGTGGGGCGACGGCGATCCCCAACTCGAGGCGAGTGGGCTCGCTCCCGTCGACCAACTCGGCGACCCGCTGCGTCAACTCGGCACCGGCCGCCTGCGCCAGGTAGAAGCCGTCACCGGCGCGATGGGTGTTGATGCCCACGACACGGCCATCGGGGTCGACCAGCGGACCTCCCGACGCGCCACGCGCCATGGGCGCGGTGTGCTCGAGTCCGCCTTCGATCCGGCGGCCACGCGGACCACGGAAGCTGCGGTCGACCCCGCAGACGAACCCGACGGTCAGCCGTTGCTCACCGCCACCTCGACTGACCGCGAACACCGCGCCGCCCACACCGGGGACCTGCTCGGCCCACTCGAGCGGCTCGACGTCAGCGGTGTCGACCTCGAGGACCGCGAGGTCCGAGTCACCGTCCGCAGCGACCAGCTTCCCCTGCTCGACCCGACCGTCGGCGAAGGTCACCTGCGTCGTCCGATCGCGCAGGTTGTGCGCGTTCGTGAGCACACGGCCCGACGCCACCACCACGCCGCTGCCCCGACCCGAGCGGCCGATGGTCACCGTGGCGGCCCCTGCGGTGGCGGCCACCGCGGTCGCTGCCTGCTCCAGTTCGTTCCACAACGTCGACATGCGTCGGCCTCCTCGTCGTCCAGCGTGCTGTGCACCGCACGATACTCAGTCACTTGTGATTTGCAAGTCACTAGCGAGCAGCCGTCTCCTGACGAGCGGATCGAGGATCCGCGAGACTCGAGGGCCATGTCGCCCCGACCCCGCCCCGGATCGCCGCCCCGGTCCGGCGGTGCCCCCTCTGCGCTGGTCGAAGCGGTCGAGCGGGTCGGGGATCGCTGGACGCTCCTGCTCGTCGATGTGCTGCTCCGCGGGCCGCATCGGTTCGGGGAGCTGTCCGAGCAGGTCGACGGCATCGCCCCCAACGTCCTCACCGCTCGACTGCGTCAGCTCGAGGAGGACGGCGTCGTACGCGCCACGCCCTACTCCCGCCGGCCGTTACGGGTGGAGTACGAGCTGACCGACGCCGGCCGCGAGCTGGCCGGCGCAGTGGCGTTGCTGGCCACGTGGGGTCGCCGACGCGGCGGCACAGCGACCGGACTCGAGCACCTGACCTGCGGCACGGCACTCGAGACCCGTCTGTGGTGCCCGACCTGCGACGTCGCGGTCGACGATCCGGGCGACGACGAGCTCGAACACCTCTGAGCCTCCACGGTCGCGCATCGTCGGTGAGGATTCGGTTGGAGTTCGGCCCGGGTCGTCGTGTGCGGCGCCCTCCCGCCGTACCGTGACGCCCAGGAGGTCCCGCCATGGTCGACCACGTCGGCACCGATGCCCCACACCTGCTCGTCGCGGACGACGACCGCGCCATCCGTGAGTCGCTCGGACGGATGCTCGCGCTCGAGGGGTACCGGGTCGACACGGTGGCGAACGGCGCCGAGGCGCTCGAGTCCGCACGTGCGACGCCCATCGACCTGATGGTGCTCGACCTGATGATGCCGTCGGTGGACGGTCTGACCGTCTGTCGTGTGCTGCGCGCCGAGGGCGACCGGACGCCGATCCTCATGCTGACGGCACGCACCGAGACCTCGGACCGGGTCGCCGGTCTGGACGCGGGGGCCGACGACTACCTGCCCAAGCCGTTCGACCCCGAGGAGCTGCTCGCCCGGGTGCGCGCCCTGCTGCGACGTGCCCGCCCCGTCGACGAGGCACCGTCGCCGACCATGCGGGTGGCGGACCTCCGCCTGGACCCCGCCGCCCGGCGGTGCTGGCGCGGCGAGGTCGAGCTCGAGCTCTCCAAGACCGAGTTCGACCTGCTCGAGCTGCTCATGCTGAACGCCGGGATCGTGCTGGAGCGCTCCCGGATCTACGAGGACATCTGGGACTACGACTTCGGGCCGGACTCGAAGAACCTGGCGGTCTACATCAGCTACCTGCGTCGCAAGGTGGACGACGGTCACGAGCCCAAGCTGATCCACACCGTCCGCGGCGTCGGGTACACGCTGCGCGAGAGCTGATCGGCGTCCCGTGACGCTGCGACTGAAGCTCGTGCTCGCCCTGGTGGCGCTGTCGGCGACCGCCACCGCCGCGATCGGGGTGGTCAGCTACCGGACCACCGCGAGCCAGCTGCGGACCCAGATCGACCGGTCCCTCGACGCCACGACCGAGGAGCTGCGCCAGGGCCCGCCCGGACGGGGAGATCCGGACCGGCCCGGCGTCCCCCGACCTCGAGCGTTCCGCGCCGAGGGCGACGTGGTCGTGCAGCTCGTCACCTCGGACGGCGAGGCGATCCGCATGTCGAGCGTGGAGCTCCCGGTCGACCGGGTGGATCGACGCCTCGCGGCCGCGCAACGTCCCCTCGCCGTGGCCCGTGACGTCGAGGTCGACGGCGAGTCGTTCCGCATGCTGACCACCGCCAACGGCGACGGCGACGGTGCGGTGCAGGCCGCTCGGAGCCTGGCCGAGACCGATCGGGTCCTGACGGGACTGCGTTCGGACATCCTGGCGGCAGCGCTCGTGGTGATCCTGGTCGCGGCCGCCCTCGGGTGGGTGATCGCCCGGCAGATCTCGCGCCGCCTCGAGCGGCTCACCGCCGCGGCGGAGGAGGTCGCGGCGACCCGACGGCTCGAGGTCCAGGTACCCGTCGGCGGGTCGGACGAGACGGGGCGGCTCGGCGTCGCGTTCAACGAGATGCTCGCCGCGCTCGCACGGTCCAAGCACGACCAGCAACGGCTCGTGCAGGACGCCGGCCACGAGCTGCGCACACCACTCACCAGCCTGCGGACCAACGTGTTCACCCTGCGCCGCTCGCGACAGCTCACCGACGACCAGCGCCGGCAGGTGCTCGACGACCTGGAGAGCGAGAGCGAAGAGCTGACGCGGCTGGTGAACGAGGTGGTCGAGCTCGCCACCGACCGACGCGACGACGAGCCGGCGCAGGAGGTCCTCCTCGGCCCGCTGGTCGAGCGGGTCGCGACCCGCGCCGCGCAGCGCACGGGTCGGGAGGTGCAGGTGACGGCGGACGACACGGTCGTCCTCGGTCGCCCGCTGGCGCTCGAACGTGCGATCAACAACCTGGTCGAGAACGCGCTGAAGTTCGATCCCGTCGGCCCGATCTCGGTGACCTGCAGCGGCGGCACGGTGGAGGTCGCCGACCACGGCCCGGGAATCGACGACGCGGACCTGCCCCGCGTCTTCGACCGCTTCTACCGGTCGGCGGATGCGCGGAGTCGTCCGGGCTCGGGGCTCGGGCTGGCGATCGTCGCCACCATCGTCGATCAGCACGGCGGCCGGGTGGCGGCGGCGAACCGCCCCGGCGGCGGCGCCACGGTCGGGTTCACGCTGCCGATCCTGCCGACGGGATCGTCCTCACCTGATCCTCACCCCGGCTGAGCCTGGGTCGAACCCCCGGCCCGGACACTGGTCCTCGTCCAACCGATGCGCGGCAGCGACCGTGCACACGACCGAGGAGCAGAGCTCGATGAACCCGATGAAGAAGACCGCGGTGGCCGCCGCACTGAGCGCCGGACTGATCGGTGGTGGGGCCGCCGGCATGATCCTGGGCACCCCCGGGATCTCCGGCGCCCAGGAGACCACCACGACCGTGCAGGCCCCGACCGACGACACGACCACCGACGACGCGACCAGCGACGACGGCCGTGGGGGCATGTCGGAGCACCTGGCCTCGACCCTGGCACCCCTGGTCGAGGCCGGGACCATCACCCAGGCGCAGGCCGATGCCGTGATCGCGGCGATCGAGGAGGCGGGGCCCCCCGACGGCGGCCACGGCGGCCCGGGCATGCGCGGCGGACGCGGTGGCCCGGGCCTCGAGGCAGCAGCCGGTGCGATCGGGATCACCGAGGACGAGCTGCGCACCGCGCTGCGCGACGGAAGCACCCTCGCCGAGGTGGCCGAGGCCAACGGCGTCGACCCACAGACCGTGATCGACGCGCTCGTCGCCGAGCTGCAGACCCGTCTCGACGAGAAGGTCGCCGACGGCGACCTCACCCAGGAGGAGGCTGACGAGAAGCTGGCCTCCGGCACCGAGCGGATCACGGAGCGCATGACCTCGACCCCGCCCGAGCCCGGCGAGGGCCGACCCGAGGAGGCGCCCGAGGGCGACTGACGACCGATCCGACCGATCACACGTCCCACTGAGGGGCCCGGTTCCTCCCGACCGGGCCCCTCGGTCGCGTCCGGGGTGGCGACACGCCGCCGCGGTGTCCGCCGTACACTTCCTCCCGGGAGAGGGAGGTCATGGACCGATGACGGAGAGCGAGCGGCAGTGACCACCCGCAAGGGTGTCGCGACGCGCCGCAGGATCCTCGAGTCCGCGTGGCAGATGGTCGACGCGCGGGGCGCCGAGTCGCTCCTGGCGGGCGTGACGCTGCGCGAGGTGGCCGCAGCCGCCGACATGACGCCGTCGTCGATCACCTACCACTTCCCCACCATGAGGGATCTGGCGATCGGCATGGTCGAGCTGCTGGAGGCCGACTCGACGGCGGAGCCCCAGCCGGTCGCGGTGGTCGACATGATCCTCGACACCGCGCACGCCGAGGGGTTGGCGACCGCGATCCGCCTCGCTGCGGAAGCGAACTGGGCGAGCCTCACCACGCCGGAGGAGCTCGCACTCCAGCACCGACTCAACCGCACCGTCGCCGCTGCGCTCGACCCGGCGATGCGCGAGGGGCTCACACGGCTCACCGACAGCTGGGTGCTCGACCTGGCACGCATCTACGAGCGCACGTCCGAACGGCTCGGTCTGCGACCCGTCGAGCCGTTCACCCACCTCGACCTCGCCCGGGCGGTCGCCGCGATGGCCGACGGGATGCTGCGGCACTGGATGTGCGACCCCGCAGCGATCCGCCCGGGGCTGCTCGAGGACATGGCCGTACTGGTGACGAGCGCGTCGATGGTCCCGGCAGGCCGGCACACGACGTTGTCGGAGATCTCGGCGCAGCTGCCAGGGCCCGGCGGCGAGGACGACCCGCTGCTCGCCGACCTGCAGGCGGCGCACGGACTGGCCGAGACGTTCACCACCGGGGTCGACGGTGTGACGCTGTCGCAACTGGGCGAGGCGCTGGGGTGCGGCGCCGACGAGGTGGCGAACCGGTTCGGCACGGTGCGCCGCGCCGCGGCCCTGTCGTTCCACCGACACCTGCAGGGAGTGCGCGACGCGGTCGCGCGGCGACCCGACGCCGGGGACGGGGTGAGCCTGACCGACGGCGTGTACGAGCTCGCCCGGGCGACCCTGCAGGACCCGCACTGTGCCCTGGCACTCGCGCACGAACGCCACGTCAGCCGTCTCGGGGCCGAGTCGGCACGGACCGACGTGCGCGCCCTGGTCCCCGTGGGCGAGGCGCTGGTGCCGCCGCTGCGCGAGGTGGTCGAGGGTCCTCCGTCGGACCAGGCCGACCTGGCCGACCTCGTCGCCGACACGGTGCTGGTCTACGGGGCGACCCACCCCCGCCAGACGATCGCGACGGTGACCGAGGTCGCGCTGCGCCTGGTGCCCGGCTTTCCGACACCTGCGCGGTAAACCGACCGTCGGTCAGAAGAAATGTGCGAATGTGGTCCAACGCCACTGTCACCGGTGTCAGCGCAAGTGCTTCACTCCTGATCGGAACCCGTCGGTGGTGCCCCATCCACCGAGCGTTCACCGGGGCCCACCCCTGTGCTCCCCTGCCGGTCGCCCCACTGGCAGGGACCACGGGGCGTGGGTCCCGACACTTCTCCACCCGGTCGTCAGCGTCGCTCGAGCTCCCAGATCCGTGCCGTGCAGGGGTCGGTGAGCGGCCAGGGCAGACCCTCGGCAGCCAGCTGCTCGCCCGTGCGCTCGCCCAGGTCGACGGGTTCGTCGGTCGAGAGGTCGGTGCTGCTGAGCCGGTAGACGGCGGCGGCGTCCAGCCCGGGGATGCGCAGGGTCGGCGCCGAGCCATCCGGCGCCTCGAGCTGGTAGGCGAAGAGCACTGCGGCGGCGCGGTCCGCACCGACGTGAGCGAGCGCTGCGCGCGAGCGGTCGACACCCTCGACGGGCGACACCAGCCGCACCAGGTCGCCGTGCTGCACCAGGCCCTGGGTGCGACGCGCCACCGCCACCGCGCGACGACACAGCTCGAACTCGTCGTCGGTCAACGCACGAAGGTCCAGGTCGATGCCGAATCGACCCGAGAGGGCCACGGCGCACGCGAAGTCGAGCGGTCGCTCACCCCATCGGGTGACGTGCGCCGCCATCGCGGCGGCGGGGAAGACCTGGCTGCAGCCCCACTGCATGCGGACCCTGGTCACCGGGTCGGTGTTGTCGGAGGTCCAGAACTCGTGGAACCACCGCAGCGTGCCGTGGTCGGTGCGACCGCCGCCGGATGCGCACAGCATCAGCTCCACCTCGGGGTGGCGGCGCACGACCTCGGCCATCACATCCCAGGTGGCCCGGACGTGGTCGACCCAGAGGTTCGACCGACGGTCCGAGGCGAGCGCCGACGAGCTCGGATCGGTGATGGGGCGGTTGGCGTCCCACTTCACGTAGCTGATCGCCGGGTGCATCGCGAGCGTCCGGTCGACCACGTCGGCCTCGAAGGCGCGCACGTCGTCGAGCAGCGGGTCGAGCGCGAGCTGGTGGCGGTGCAGCCTCGGCTCACGACGGTCGCGCAGCACCCACTCGGGATGGCGCTCGTGCAGGTCGCTGACGGGGTTCACCATCTCGGGCTCCAACCAGATGCCGAACCTCAGGTCCCGCTCGAGCGCCGCCTCGGCCAGCGGCGCGAGTCCGTCGGGCAGCTTTGCGGGGTCCGGGTCCCAGTCACCCAGGCTGGTCGTGTCGTCGTCACGGGGGTGCGTGGTGCCGAACCACCCGTCGTCCAGGAGGAACAGGTCCGCTCCGAGCATCGCGGCCCGATCGATCAGCTCGACGATGCGCGGCTGGTCGAACTCGAAGAACGTGGCCTCCCAGTTGTTGACGACCAGCGGGCGCAGGCGCTCGGGATCGCGCAGCACGCGCGCACGGGTCCAGCGATGGAAGCGGTCGGTCAGCTCCCGGCGACCCGACGACGACCAGGTCCACGCGACGGTCGGCGTCACGAAGCGTTCGCCGGGATCGAGCACGTAGTCCGCGCCGTAGGGGTTGGCTCCCGCTCGCAGCCGAAGCTGCGCCGGCGCGTCGGGCGTCGGCACCGGACGGACGTCGAGGGAGAAGCGGGTGTTGCCGCCCCACGCGATCGAGAGACCGAGCACGTCGCCCTCGGTCTCGGTGCTCGGACCGAACGGCGACACGAGCAGCACGGGGCTGCGCTGCAGGTGCGGCTGGAGACCGCCGAGGCTGTCGAGCGTGGTGGTGCCGGGGGTGAGCGGCTGGGTGGTCCACCGCCACTCGTCGGCCCAGCCGCCGCCGCCGAACTGATGCAGCTCCGCGTCGGGGTGGACCAGCAGGAACGGGGCGACCGAGTCGTAGTCGTGCAGGTGGACGGGGCCGTCCTGGTCGTGGTGGATCTCCACCCACTGCTCGAGCACACCGGAGCCATGGGTGCGCAGATGGAGCTCGACGAACAGCGCCTGGAGCTCGTCGCGCAGCGCGACGACCACGTGCTCGCCACCCGGCACCTCGCGGCGCTCGACGCCCTCGGCGACGAGTCGGGTCGTGGTCATGCCGTCGGCGTGGGTGACCCGCAGCGCGGCGGGCAGGTAGGGGTCGGGGCCGCCCCAAGTGGGCACGGCGATCGGGTACCACCGGGCATCGACGTCGAGCGTCGCCAGGTGCCCCTGGGGTCCCAGCCCGACCTGGCGCAGGACACCCTCGTGGTCGACCGCCCAGGTCAGGCCCCACCCTCCGGCGTCGATGTGGATCGGCTGCGCGTCGCTCGTCACCGGCCGATTCTGACCCATGGCGCCACGCGGTCGGTACCGTGGCGCCGACCGAGGAGGAACCCGATGCGCACCATCCGCACCGTGGCGATCGCAGCGCTGCTCGCCACGGCGTGCGTCGCCGCCGCCTGCACGAATGACGAGGCGCTCGCCGAGCTGCCGAACGCGGTCCGCACCGACGGCTCGACGACCACCGTGGCCCCCCGCTCGGCCGCACCGCCGTGCGACGGCGCCGACGGCGTCGGCTCGGCCGCGCCCGACGGTGCGGCACCCGGCGACCTGATCGCTGCGCACGACCTGGCCGACGAGTACGACGACACCGAGGGCTACCCGACCGACGCGCGCACGTGGCGCATCCTCTACGTCTCGACCGGCGCCGACGAGACCGACCTGCAGCTGGTGTGCGGCATGGTCGCCGCGCCGGCCGGCGGGCCGACGCAGGTCGACGGTTCGGGGCGAGCGCTGGCGTGGGCCCACGGCACGATCGGCCTGCAGCAGGCCTGCCTGCCGTCGAACGACCCCGCTGCTGGGTTGTGGGGCCAGATGCCCGGCGGCATCGGCGCACCGGCGTGGGGCAGCGCCTGGGCCGCGCGCAGCGCGGCGCCGGCCGACGGGTTGCTGCAGACGGCGCTCGACCGTGGCTGGGTGGTCGCCGCCACGGACTACCAGCCGAACGACACCTACGTCATCGGTCGGGTCGCCGCCGCGAACGTGATCGACGCGACCCGCGCCGCGACCCAGCTCATGGCGTCGGAGTTCGAGGGCGACCGCACCCCGGACCGCTACGACACCCTCGTCGCCGGCCACTCCCAGGGCGGACATGCGGCCCTGTGGGCGGGTCAGCTCTTCGACGAGTACCAGGTGGCCGCGCCGAGCCCCGACAGCGCGGACCTGACGCTCGCAGGTGTGGCGGCGGAGGCGCCGGCGTCGAACTTCATCGCACAGCCCGAGCTGCAGCAGGGCGTCGAGCTCGGCGACGGGCTCGCCGACCGGGAGATGCACAAGTCGATCGAGCTCGTCGGGCTGCCCATCCCCGCGCTCGAGCTGCAGATCGGACCCGCCCTGTTCTCCTACATCTTCGGATCGTGGACGCAGTTCTCCGCACGCAGCCCACTCACTGCGGACCCCGCACTGCCGGCCTACCCGGCCGACGCCGCGCCGCTCCAGATCGACGTCGTCGCCTCTCCGCAGGGGCAGACGACGATCGCCCGCGTCGCTGCGCTGTGCCTCGACAAGCAGGACTCCTCGCTGGTCAAGCGGCTGGTGGCGCCCTATCGCAACGCGGCGACCGACCGCCTGCTCGTCGACGAGCTGTGGAACGTGCCCGCCGACTACCGGGCGGGACAGGACATCCGTGGTGGCGTCGACCGGACCTGCGCGAGCACCGAGGAGCCCGGCATGGCTGCATGGTGCGCCTGGATCCGCTGGAACCTGCCCGGCCCGCTCGGCGAGCACCCGTACTCGACGTTCCCGGCCCGCGACGGCCAGCCCGCGCCGGTGCTCATCGTGCAGGGCAGCGACGACGAGGTCATCCACTGCCAGCCCGTCGACGGCGCCGGCGGCTCGGAGGTGCCTCCGCCATCGGACTGCATGAGCACCGCGCTGTTCGAGTCGATGCGCGATGCCGACTACTGCCCGACGGGCGAGGATCGCGGCCACCTCCAGCTGGCGCTGTTCCGAGCGGACGGAGCCGGCAGCCCGGCGTCGCACCTCTCCATCCCCGGCCAGATCGCCGCGGTGGGCAACACCAAGGATCCCGCCGACCTGTCGTTCGTCGGTTCACGACTGGACCGGTTCATCACCGGGGCGTTCGACGGGTCGCTCCCCCCGGGCTGTCGCGCCGAGGTCCTCAACCCCGACTGACCGTCAGTCCGTCGACAGGTCCTCGAAGATCTCCGCCCGGCGGTCGTCGGCGACAAGGCGCGTGCCGCCCTCAAGGCCGACCCCCTGCCCGGCCGATACCTCCGGAACGACCGCGAGAGGAACACCAATGGACGCGCGCCCCCGACCGAGAACACTCGCTGCTGGCCTGCTGGCGACGCTCAGCGCTGCGTCGCTCCTGCTCGCAGCATGTGGTGACCCCGAGGCCACGAGCTCGTCGACGTCCCCGGATCGCTCCGTCGACGCGACCGTGGCGCTCGAGGAATCGGTCGAACCCGCGGCGAAGCTCCAACAGGCAGCCGAGCGTTCCGCCGAGTTCGACACCGTTACGTCCGAGATGATCGTGACCGCCGACGGCGAGCAGATCTCCCGCATGGTCAGTCAGGGCACCGCGGACGGCTCACGCGCCCGGATGACCATGGACATGCCCGGCGTCGGTGAGATGCAGGTGCTGGTGGTCGACGGCACCTACTACTACGGGTTCCCCGGCCTCCCCGACGGGATCGAGTGGGCGAGCATGTCGATCGACGACGTGGCCGCCATGTCGGGCATCGACCCGCGAGCAGCCGGCGCCCAGGACCCGACCCAGGCCTTCGACGCGCTGTCCTCGATCAGCGACGAGGTGGAGACCCTCGGCGAGGAGCAGATCGGCGGCGTCGACACGACCCACTACCGCTTCACCACCGACGCCGCGGCGCTGTTCGACCAGGCGGTCGAGTCCGGGACGCTCGGCGGCGCAGCCGCGGAGGCCGTCGAGGCGTTCCAGGGCGAGACGGTCATGGATGCGTGGATCGACGGCGACGGCCTGGTCCGCCGACTCACCTATGAGCTGTCGATGGATCCGTCGGCGTCAGGCGCCGGCGTCCCGAGCACCTTCGCCTACGAGCTCACCTTCTCCGACTACGGCGCGCCGGTCGAGGTCACCGCGCCGCCACCGGAGACGACCATGTCGATGCAGGACATGATGGGCTCCGCAGGCTCGATGTTCGGCTCCTGACCGCTCGCCGGACGGCTCAGGTCCCGCGGTAGGTGCCGAAGCTCCAGATGTTGCCCTCGGGATCCCGGACCGCGAAGTCGAGCGAGCCGTAGTCGGTCTCGACCAGCTCCCGCACCACCGTCGCCCCGGCGGCAACGGCGCGTGCGTGGATCGGCACGGGGTCGTCGGTGACGACGTAGACGGAGCTCGCGCCCGTGGGCATCTGCGAGAACACGCTGTCGGGGCGGTTCGCCGTGCCGAGCATCACGCCGCCGCCCTCGGGCCAACGGAGCTCGGCGTGCACGATGACGGACTCGTCGGCCTCGTCGGTGTAGGCCGCACGCTCGACGAAGCCGAGCACGTCGACGAGGAAGCGGATCGCCCCGGGGGCGTCCACGTAGTTCACCGTCGGCCACACGGTCCTGGGCGGCGGGCCGCCGAACGGGTCGGTGCTGTCGGAGGGGTCGGTGCTGTGGGTGGACACGGCACCAGGCTACGGACGCGAGCGCGGCACTGCCGCTCGCAACAGGATTCGCCCACGCAACGGTGAACGTTCGTCCAAGGCGCTCGCCCGGCGATCGGCGCGGGTGCATGATCGCCGCCATGTCCTCCACACCGCCGTACGACACGTCCACGGGTCCTGCCATCGCACGTCGCGGCCTGCGCACCGTGGCCCAGCACCCGGTGCTCGCTGCGTCGCTCCTGGTCGCCGCGGTCGCAGCGGTCGTCGTCTCGGCGCTGATCGGCCTGAACGTGCTCGTGACCATCGTGCTGCTCGGTGTCGTCGCACTCGGCGCCGTCGCCCTGGTCGCGCTCTGGTACCGCCGGCGACCGCTGGAGCAGCCCGTGTCGCGCCCGACCGCAGGTCGCGTCGGCTTGGCGGCGGCGGCGATCTCCGGCGTGGCCACGTTCGCCCTGATCCAGCTCGTTCCCTACGGGCGGGACCACACGAACCCGCCGGTCACGGGTGAGCCGCAATGGGCCGATGCGCGCACCCGACAGCTCATGGTCGACGCCTGCTTCAGCTGTCACTCGAGCGAGACCGAGTACCCCGCGTACGCGTCGGTGGCGCCGTTCTCGTGGGCGGTGCGGCACCACATCGACGAGGGGCGCGAGGCGGTCAACTACTCGGAGTTCGCCACCGACCCCGGCGACGCCGACGAGACGATCGAGGTGATCGAGGAGGGCGAGATGCCGCCGGCGTACTACACCCGCTTCGGCGTGCACCCCGAGGCGAACCTGACCGATGCGCAGATGGCGGAGCTCATCGACGGCCTGCGCCGCACCCCGGGTCTCTCCGAACGCGACTGACGCGACGGGACCATCGGCCCTGCCACGCGGCGACGGATCGGCGGACGATGACGGCATGCGACAGGACCACCGCCGACACGACGCAGCCGCCCAACGGTCGTGGGCGCGGACGTTGGAGGGCGCGGCGCTGATGGCCGCTCACCTGGTCGCGCCGTGGCGACGCACCTGGCGCACCCGGTGGGGCGCACATCCGGCCGAGCTGCACCGTGACCTGCCCGGCAACGAGCTGATCCCGGAGCCGACCTGGACCTACACCCACGCCGTCTCGATCGACGCGCCTGCGTCGCGGGTCTGGCCGTGGATCGCCCAGCTGGGCCAGGCCCACGGCGGCTTCTACTCCTACGAGCGCCTCGAGAACCTCGTGGGCTGTCGCATCCGCAACACCGACACGGTCGTCGACGCGTGGCAGCACCCGCGGGTCGGCGACACGGTCCGACTGCACCCGAAGGCACCTCCGCTGCACGTGGCGGTGGTGGACCCGGGTCGCACGCTCGTCCTGCACGGCGCTGCCGCGGCCGTCGCCCCTGCCGCGACAGCGCCGTGCGACCCGGCCGATCCGCCCACCCCGACAGCGCCCGACAACCTCTGGTCGTTCCACCTGTTCGACGACGGCGCTCACCGCTGTCGTCTGGTGGAGCATGGACGCACCGTCCACGGCGACGCGATGTCGCAACGGCTGTTCTTCGGCACGACGCTGATCGAACCGATCGGCTTCGTCATGAGCCGCGAGATGCTGCGGGCGATCAGGTCACGGGCCGAGCACGACTGGGTGGCCGGCCGGACCGTGGTCGCCGGCACGCTGCGTCACGACCCCTGACCCGCCTGCCGGATCGCCCCGAACACGGCGCGTAGCGTCGGGGCGTGCGCCCCGAGACACTCAATGCGGTGATCGCGATCGCTGGTGGGCTGGCGCTCGCCGTGCTCGCCTTCGTGCCGGCGGCCGCGGTGCACTACCGGCGGTCGGGCAGATTCTCCGGACGCGACCTGCTCGCCCTCGTGGTGCTGCCCATCTACGGGCTCGCGCTCTGGACCTACACGTTGCTCCCGCTGCCCGACCCGGCCGACGTGGTCTGTCAGACCGCGCTGACCGAGCCGCTGCACTTCGTCGACGACCTGCGGCGCATCTGGAACGGCTCGGTGCTCGGCCTCCTGCGCGACCCGGTGTTCCTGCAGATCGTGCTGAACGTCGCGCTGTTCGTCCCCCTGGGGGTGCTGTTGCGGCTGCGCTACGGGCGGGGCCTGATCTGGGCGTTCCTCGCGGGACTGTCGGGCTCCCTGCTCATCGAGACGACGCAGCTGACCGGGATCTGGGGGCTGTACGACTGCGCCTACCGGTTCTTCGACGTCGACGACCTGATCTTCAACACGACCGGGGCCGTGCTCGGCTCGCTGCTGGCGTTGCCGTTCGCACGACGCTTCGGCGAGCAGGACGACGGCGAGGCCCCGATCGTCGCGACCACCGGGCGGCGGGTCGTCTCGATCGTCAGCGACCTGCTCGTCATGATCTTCGTCGGCGCGGCAGCGGTGGTCGTGTGGCGCGTGTTCGTGGTGGAGCTCGGCGACACCGCACCGAGCCAGGTCGACACCACGCGCCAGGCCCTCGTGCAGTGGGGCACGCCGTTCATCGTGCAGGCCGCCGCGGTCCTCGGTGGTGGCGTGACCATCGGCGAGGCGGTGACACGCCAGCGGACGGTGCCGCGCTCACGGGCGTGGACCCTGCCGTCGCGACTCGTGAAGCTGATGACCGGCGTCGGCGCGGTCGCCGCGTTCGGCGCGTGGAGCTCCCCGTGGTCGTCGGTCGGGCTGCTCGGGTTGGGCATCGCCATGGTCGTCGCCGCGGCGATCACCCGCGACCATCGCGGGCTCAGCAACCTGCTCGCCGGGCTCGACGTCCGCGTGCTCGCGCCGCACGGCGAGGCGGGCACGACACCGACCGGGTCCGCGGGCGCGCCACCCGCGACGGGATGACCCCACCGGGGCCGGATCGGTGCGAATCTCGTGCCCATGTCCACCGGTGAAGAGGCACGCCTCGACCGCCGCTTCGAGCTGATCGAGGCCATCCTCCTCTCGCTGGCCGCGGTGCTGACCGCCTGGGCCGGGTTCCAGGCGACCAAGTGGAGTGGCGAGCAGGCCAACTCCTACAGCGAAGCGGCCGCGAGCCGCGTGAACGCCACCCAGGCATCCGACCTCGCCAACGAGGAACGGCTCGCCGACCTGGTCACCTTCACCGAGTGGCTCGCGGCGGCCGAACGCGAAGGCCTGCTGCTCGAGGGCAGCGACGGGACCTACACCCCGGATCCCGACCAGCTGTCGGGCTTCATCTACGAACGCTTCCGCCCCGAGTTCGCGGTCGCCGTGGACGCATGGCTCGCCACGTCGCCGTGGGAGCCGACGTCGGACCCGACCACCCCGTTCCAGGTCCCGGAGTACTCGTCGGCGGCGGCGGACGACGCCGAACGGCTGGAGGAGGAGGCCGATCGGAAGGCCGAGGACGCGCGTGAGGCGAACGACATCTCGGACCGCTACGTGCTGGTCACGATCATGCTCGCGAGCGTCCTGTTCTTCGCGGGGATCGGCTCGAAGATGGACACGTTGAAGGCGCGGATGGTGATGCTGGGCGTCGGCGGCACGCTCCTGCTCGTGAGCACGGTGATCGTCCTGACCTTCCCCACCCAGTTCTGAGCCGGACAGGTCGGTCAGCGGGGCGGGGCCTGCAGCTGGCGCACCCGGTCGACGAGCAGCTCCTCCTGGCGACGACCGACCACCGGCGGTCCACCGGGCCGGGCATCCAGGCGGGCGACGAGCGTCTCCCGCCAGTCGTCACGCACGCGGTCGTGGTGGCGAACGATCGAGGTCGGACGCGACAGCAGGTAGAGCAACGTGGCCGGGAACACGAGGATCACGATCGCCGCGTACGCCAGCTTGCGGATCGGCGCCAGATCGCTGCGCCGCACGATGTCGTAGAGCGCGAAGGCCCACACGACCAGGATCGGCACGGTCATGAGCACCGACAGCGCAGTGGCCACGTCGGGGTCCAGGCCGTTCACGCCGTGCGCCCCTCGGGCTCGAGCGCCGTGACGACCTCGGCAGCGACCGCATCGACGACCTCGCTGCGGAGGTCGGCCAGTCGGCGTCCTCGCCCACCGAGCGTCGACACCCGGTTGCGCACCCAGCGAACCCACAGCAGTGCCCGTTCGACCACCAGGCCCATGGCCGCGAACGTCAGCGGGGCGAGCACCATGACGGTGACCACGCCGGTCGAGCGGTTCCACGACCAACCCCACCACAACCATGCGCCCGTCGTCGCGCCGAACACGACGAGCGCGGCGATCGGCATGACCGTCGCCATGACCGCCGGCGCCAGGCGGATCTTCGACACCGCCCAGGTCAGCACCGACGGCACCGACCACGCGACCAGGCCCATCAGCGCGTAGGGCACCATCAGCAGCCAGGTGATCGCCGTGAACAGCCGGCGTCGGTTGAGCACTCGGGCTCCATGCGCAGCCCACGCGTCGGTGGCACCGACCTGCGACAGCGCCGAGCGGTAGCCGTCGGCGAGATCGACGACGTGGGTCCGGTCAGGTCGTTCGGCCAGCCACGCAGCCATTCGGTCTCGCAGGCTGACCGGCACCGGCTCGTCGGGCTCGAGCGAGCGCAGGAACACCTCGGCGCCCATCTGCAGCGCCCGCGCCTCACGCCAGTCGTCGTAGTCGGGGGCGGTGGCGCGGAGCCGCTCCGAGATCAGCTCGGTCAGCCGCTCGACCTCGAGCCGCTCGACGTCCTCGCCCACGTCGCTGCTCGTCACGTCGGACGCGGCGATCTCGGCGTCGAGATCGATCGGCTGGCCCTCACGCACGTACACGGTGCTGCGGAACGCCGCCTTGTCGTCGTAGTGGATGCCGACCGGCACGATGCGGATGCCGGCGACGCCCGCCGCTCGGGCGCCGATCGCGATGCGGGCCGCGCCGGAGCGCACCCGGCCGATGCTCGGCTCCTCCCGGGTGATCCCCTCGGGGAAGATCAGCACCAGCTCGCGATCTGCCAGCGCGTCGTGCGCCGCGCTGAACATGTCGGTGTTGTCGGTCGTGCCGCTGTGGCCACGGTGCACGGGGATGGCGCCCACCCACTCCATGACCTGCTTGACGACCGGCACCTTCCAGATGGCGTCGTCGGCCAGGATCCGGGGCCGGCGCGGCAGCACCGACATCAGCACGACGGCGTCGGACACGCCGCCGAAGTGGTTCGCGACGAGCAGGACCGGTCCGTCGTCTGTCGCGTCCAGGTCGTCGATCGCCACCTCTCGCCAGGTGACCCAGGCCACCGCATCGACGAGCCGGCGCAGGGCGCGGTGCTGGGCCCACACGCCGGGGCTGCGACCCGGCTCACCGATCAGGTGCACCGCTCGCTCCGGTCTCGGTCGGGGCCGCCCCGTCCGCCTCGATGGCGTCGGCGCCGTCGTCGTTCTGGTCGGGCACGGTCCGGTCGATGTCGGCACGCGGCGCCCACAGTGCTGCGCCCCACATGCCGATCAGGGCCGCAGTGCCCAGGTGCCACAGACCGTGCGGCTGCAGCAGCGACTCGGGCCGACACAACGGGCTGTCGGTGCCGCCCGCCGCGTACGCCGCCAACGACCCGACCGTCGTCGCAGCCATGACCGCACCGAGTCGCGTCGACCAGCCGGGGACCGGCACCCCGCCCCGAGCGAGTCGCCAGAGCGGGACGACCGCGCCCAGGGCGAACGCGCCCACGATGGGGGCGTCGTGCAGGAACTGCGCGCCGGCGAACTGAGGCCCGTGGTAGGCGATGCTGCCGACGCCGGTGACGGCCGTGAGCGCGGCATAGGCAGCAGCCGCAGGACGTTGACCCGACGGCAAGCGAGCCAGGCGGGTCGCGAGCCATGCGCCGGCGCCGACGTAGGCGAAGGACGTGATGGTGTTGACGGGCTGGCCGATCAGGCCCGGCCGGAGGGCCTCGCAGTCGCCGTCGCCGAGGGTGGCCGGCTGATCCAGCGTGACCTGCCGGGCACGCGTCGCGAGCTGCTGCAGGCCGGACACCCGCTCATGCTACGAGCGGCCACGCCCTCGCGGTTCGATCCGACGTGGCGGATGCCGTCGACGTCGGGGCCCTGTCAGACTGGGGTGGTGCGTGAGGTCGAAGCGACGAACCGCCGCCTGCTCCGAGCACGCGACGCCATGGACCGCGACTTCGCGGAACCGCTCGACGTGGGCACCCTCGCGGCGATCGCGTGCGTATCGGAGTCGAACTTCATCCGGTCCTTCAAGGCGACGTTCGGCGAGACGCCGCACCGCTACCTGCAGCGCCGCCGCATCGAGCGCGCCATGTACCTGCTGCGCGCCAGCGAGCTGAGCGTCACCGACATCTGCATGCAGTGCGGGTTCGCGAGCCTGGGCACGTTCTCGCGCACCTTCCGAGACATCGTCGGCGAGTCGCCGAGCGAGTTCCGCGCCCGCGGCACGATGCCCGCCAGGGTGCCGGCGTGCTTCGTGCGCAGCTGGACCCGGCCGAGCAGTTTCGGAGAAGCAGCCTCGCGCCCCGACTCCGTACGGTGAGCCCATGTACAACTCCATCTCCCGCTCTCAGCTGTTCGTCCTCGACCAGGACCAGGCCCTCGACTTCTACGTGAACACCCTCGGCATGGAGGTCGCCGACGACATCGACCTGGGCTTCATGCGCTGGCTCACCGTGCGCCTGCCCGGCGACCCCGACCGCGAGATCCTGCTCGAGCGTCCCGGCCCGCCGTCCATGGACGAGTCCACTGCCGAGCAGGTGCGCGAGCTGTTGAGCAAGGGTGCCATCGGCGGATCGATCTTCATGACCACCGACGACGCGCAGGCGACCTACGAGACACTGCGCGACCGCGGCGTGGAGATCACCGACACGCCCGAGACCCGGCCCTACGGCATCGACTTCGGCGTGCGGGACCCGTTCGGCAACGCGATCCGCATCGGCCAGATGTTCGACACCGGGCTCACCTGGTGAGCGGCGCCTCGGCGTCGTTCGAGACCACCCTGTCGGCCTTCGGGAACAACACCGGTGTCGAGGTGCCCGAGTCCGTGCTCGAGCAGCTCGACGCCGGACGACGGCCCCCGGTGCGCGTCGTGCTCAACGGCCACGAGTTCCGCACCACGGTGGGGGTCATGAAGGGGCTGCACCTGGTCCCGGTGAGCAAGGCCGTGCGGGAGGCCGCAGGGTTGAGCGCCGGTGACACCCTGTCGGTCACGCTCACCGTCGACGACACGCCACGCGAGGTCGACATGCCGGACGACTTCGCGTCGGCCCTGGCCGCGCAGCCCGCCGCGGCGACGTTCTTCGAGGGGCTGTCCAACAGCCTGCAGCGCTACCACGTGGGCCAGGTGACCAGCGCCAAGACCGAGGCGACCCGCCAGCGGCGCATCGACAAGGCGGTCCAGCTGTTCCTGGACGGCAAGCAGCGCTGAGCTCGCGGCTCACGCCGGTGTGCGCCACGCCGTGAGCGCCATCCGAGCGGCGATCAGCAGCAGGAACGCGGCGAACGCCGCGGTGGCCACGCCGGGCTCGAGATCGACGGCGAGGGTCGCCACCACCACGGCCGACAGGATGCCCGACGCACCGAGCACGGCGGCGGGGCCGAGCGCCGCCAATCCGACCGAACGGTTCGACGCAGTGGCGACGACCGCCGGCGGGATGATCGCCAACAGCGAGGTGCCCTTGGCGACCGCGACGGAGACGTTGCCGACCAGCGTGAGCGCCGGCACGATCACGATGCCGCCGCCGACGCCGAACAGCCCCGACAGCACACCGGTCACCAGGCCCAACAGCACGAGCGCGACCGCCGACCCGGTCGAGATCGGCCCGGCACCGAGGCCCTCGCCCGAGTCCCACAGCATGCGGAGGCTGGTCGCGACGAGCAGGAGCGCGAACCCCAGCTGCAGCCAACGGTCCGACGTCCGCCGCAGGAGCCGGGTGCCGATGAGCGTGCCGACGACCGCGCCGAGGCAGATCCAGAGACCCCGCTGCACGTCGACGGAGTCCCCGCGGGCATAGCCGACCAGGGCGGCGGCAGAGATCGGCACCACTGCGGCGAGCGAGGTCCCGGTGGCCAGCTTCTGGGAGAACCCGGCCACGATGACGAGACCCGGGACGATGATCGTGCCGCCACCGACGCCGAACAGCCCGGACGCCGCTCCGGCGACCAGGCCGACCAACGCGACGCGGATCCACGTCGAGGTCGACAGCTCGATGGTGGGTGCGACACGCGCGCGTGGCTCAGGGGTCGGAGGGCTCACGGCGGCGCACGCTATCGGCGGCTCGTGCCGGTGGCGGGTGGAGTTCTTTCGGCGGTCAGGACTCCAGGGTGGTCAGGTTGCGGTAGGTCACCACGACGTCGCCGACGGTGCCCTCTCGCTGGCGAGGATCGACGAACGGCTCGTCGCGCTGGTTCACCCGGAACCGGAAGACCCGCTCGCCGTCGTCGCGGGGCGCACCGCCGACCGAGGCGGACCGCAGGAACACGGCCAGACCCACCGACTCACCCGGGGCGAGCTCGCCGATCGGGTCGTAGTCCCGTGCGCAGCTCGGCAGGACTGGCTTGCCCTCTGGTCCGTACGAGACGCCACACCCCGCGGTGTAGGCGAACAGGTCGACCTCCGAGGACGGGTCTGCGCTGAGCGCGGCGCTGGTGCGCAGGTCGTCGAGGTACACGGTCGTCTCGCCCGTGTTGGTGAACGTGAGTTCGTGGCTGGCGACCATGTCCACGTCGTGGTCCTCGCCCATGTCGATCAGCTCCGACGTGGTCACCTCGATCGCCCCCAAGGACTCGCCATTCACCTCGACCGAGGCTGTCGGCACGGGCGCGCCACCCGAACCCGTTGACGCGGTGCTCTCCGGCCCTGCGAGCACCTCGGCCTGACCCGATCCGTCGGCCATCCGTGCGACACCGAGACCGACGGCGGCGATGATCGCGCCCGCCGCCGCCGCGCCGAGCGCCGCTCGAGTGCGGGAGCGGTGCCCGCGCCGCGACGCTGCGGACGCGTCGAGCGAGCCCGCGGCGAGCTGGTCGACGCGGGCGAGCACCGCGTCGGCGTCGACGGGCTCGACCAGGGTGTCGAGTCGTTCACGGATCAGTTCATCGACCGACATGGTCGACCTCCTCGTCGTCGAGTTCGGGGGCGAGTCGGGCGCGCAGCGTCGCCCGGGCCCGGTGCAGTTGGGTCTTGACGGTGCCCTCGCTCACGTCGAGCGACGTCGCGATGTCGGCCACCGACAGGTCGAGCAGGTAGTGCAGCGCCGTGATCTCGCGCTGGCGGGGTGGCAGCGCCGCCAGCTCGGCGAGCACGTCGTCGTGCACCTCGACCGGCTTGGCGTGCTGGTCCCGTCGTGGCCGGAGCCAGCGTTCGAACGCCCGACGCTCCGCTCCATCGCGGCGTGCGCCGGAGCGCACGCGGTTGAGCGCCGAGGTGACCACCCATGCCCGGAGGTGCTCGACGGGGCCCTCGTGTCCGAGCGCGGTGGCGAGCACCTCCTGCACGGCGTCCTCGGCACGGCCTCGGTCACCGCAGGCGAACCCGACCGCCGCGACCACACGTGGGTACTCGTCGCGCACGAACGCCTCCAGTCGCTGTCGGTCCATCACCGCCTCCTCGACCACTCAGACGCACCCCAGGCCCCCGGGGGTTGACACCGCCCCGGTGACCGGGCCGATCAGCGCCCCGACAGCCCCGGCCGCTCGTGCAGCACCTCCCCGTCGCCGGCCACCAGCGTCGGCGACCACTCGTCGTCCAGCAGCACCAGATCGGCGCGGCAGCCAGCCCGCAGCCACCCCAGGTCGTCACGGCCCAGCGCCGCTGCCGGCACCGCCGTGAGCGCGTGCACCGCGTCGACCGCGTCGATGCCGAGCACCTCGATGGCCCGCCGCAGCGCCTGGTCCTGGGTGAGCACCGAGCCGGCCAGCGTGTCGGAACCGACGAGCGTCGCCCGCCCGTCGCGCACCTCCAACATGAGCGTCCCGAGCGGGTAGGTGCCGTGCGCGCAGCCGGCGGCCGAGATCGCGTCGGTGATCAGCGCGACACGACCCGGTGCCATGCGGAAGAGCGCCGCGGCGACCGACGGATGCACGTGGACCCCGTCCAGGATCAGCTCGAGCACTGCGCCTGAATCGACCGCCGCCATGACCGGCCCAGGCGCCCGATGGTGGACCGGGGCCATCGCGTTGAAGGCGTGGGTGAGCACCGTCGCGCCCGCGTCGAAGGCCCGCCGGGCGGTGTCGTGGTCGGCATCGGTGTGGCCGATCGCGACGACCACGCCGGCGTCGACGAACCGGGCGATGGCGTCGTCGGCGCCGGGCAGCTCGGGGGCGATGGTGACCATGGCGAGGGTGCTGGCCGCGGCGGCGAGCTGACGCTCGACCGACTCGGCGTCGGGCGACATCAGGACGGCAGGGTCATGGGCGCCGCAGCGATGCGTGGCCAGGAAGGGACCCTCGAGGTGGCTGCCGAGCACCAGCGGATCACTCGCCGCGACCTCGGCGATGCGCTCGAGCCATGTGGCCTGGCGTTCGATCGGCGCCGACACCAGGCTCAGCAAGGTGCGGGTCGTGCCGTGTGAACGATGGAACGCCAGCGCCTCGGCCGGGTCCTCGGCGCTGAAGGCGACACCGGCGCCGCCGTGGCTGTGCAGGTCGATGAACCCAGGCGTGAGGACCGCTCCTGCCGCGTCGACCACCCGGTCACCCGAGGCGATCTCAGCCTGCCATCCGTCGCCGATCCCGACCTCGGCGATCGTGTCGCCCGAGGTCCGCACCCAGCCACGCTCCCGACGTCCGTCGCCGTCGATGAGCACCGCGTCGTGGACCAGCACACGGCGATCCTACGGGCGTCGCTCAGCGGTCGGCGCTGGTGTCCGGACCGTCCTCGGCGAGGATCCCGTAGATCGCCTTGCGCGCATCGTTGAGGATGACCCGCGCCCGCTCGATCTGCTCGACGCTGCCGGTCCTGGCGACCTGTTCGAAGGCGGACATGAGTCCGTCCACGACCTGGCGCAGCCCCAGCTGCTGGGCGTCGTCGGCCACGGCGTCCCACGGCGCCGCGTCTCCTGCGGCCGCGGCCTCTTCACCGGCCGCCGTCAGGTGGAAGACCTTGCGGCCACCGTCGGCGGACGGCTCCACCAGGCCCTCGTCCTCGAGCAACTGCAGCGTCGGGTACACCGAGCCGGGACTGGGCGACCACGCACCGCCGGTGCGTGCACCCAGCTCCGAGATCATCTGGTAGCCGTGCATCGGCTGCTCCGCGAGCAGCGCCAGGATGGCCGCTCGCACGTCGCCGCGGTTCGCCCGTCGGCCGAAGGGGCCGCCGCGACCACCCCACGGGTGGCCACGTCCCGGTCCCCTACCCCCGGGGCCGCGCCCGACGGGACCACGCCCTCGGCGCAGACGTCGCCCGACCCGGTCGGTGGGACGGCCCCAGCCCTCGGGGTCGTCGGCGTCGGTCATGTGGTGGTGGTGTTCGAATCGTCCGTGCATGTGCACCTCGTTCCTCGTTCTTCATCCGATCGGTTGTCGACCGGTTCCGATATATCGTGATGCAACGCAAAGCGATCGTCAAGGATGGATCTCGGGCAGCCGTGACGAGGACGCTGGAGTGTCAGGACGGCGTCGCCGCGTCGCCGTGGAGGTCAGCGACGACCTCGGCGAAGTGCTCGGGGTCCGGTGCACGGTTGTTGACCAAGCTGACGACGTCGGAGATGCCGTCGAGGCGCGCCCGGATGCGCTCGGCGATCTGGTGCGGTTCGCCGACCACGGCGATCGTCTCGATGAGCTCGTCGTCGACGAGCGAGCCCATGTCGTCCCAACGACCTGCGCGCGCGAGCGTCGTCGCCTCGGCGTGCAGGTCCTCGTAGCCGTGCAGGCGGAACACGGGCTGGTACGCCGGCGTGGTCGCGTAGAACGCCAGCTGGTTGCGCACCGCTTCGCGGCTGCGGTGCATCTGCTGTTCGTCGCGACCGGTGACCACGATCGTGACGCACACGATCTCGAGCTCGTCGACCCTGCGGCCAGCGCGCGCCGCGCCCTCGTCCAGAGCGGGCAGGGTCAGCTCGAGCAGCGACCGCCGGGAGTTGACCGGATGCACCAGGAACCCGTCGGCCACCTCGCCGGCGACGGCGGTCATGGCCGGGCCGAAGCCGCCGAGCAGGATCGGCGGTCGGCGGTACGGCAGCGGTCCGGGGTCGAACGCCGGCACCATGCGGGTGTGGGTGTAGAAGTCGCCGCGGAAGTCGAGCGGCGTGCCGTCCTGCCAGGTGTCCCAGATCGCGTGGATCGCGAGCACCATCTCACGCAGCCGCGCCGCGGGGCGCGACCACGGCATGGAGAACCGCTGCTCGATGTGGGGCTTGATCTGCGAGCCCAGGCCGAGGGCGAACCGACCGCCGGTGACGGCCTGCAGGTCCCACGCGGCGTTCGCCAGGGTCATCGGGGTACGGGCGAACGCGATGGCGAGCGCCGTGCCCAGCTGCAGCCGTCGGGTGTGCTCCGCCGCGACGGCCAGGGGGATGAACGGGTCGTGCTTCGACTCGAACGAGAAGACCCGGTCGTAGCCGACCTGTTCCAACTCGGCGTAGATCGTGCGGACCCGGGCCAGGTCCTCGGTCGGGACCGTCATCGACACGTGCATCGGAGGACCACAGCGCACGGTTTGGGTCGGCGTCAAGCAACACCGTCGCAGCCGGCCGACTCGGGTAGTACGCTTCGCAACCGAGAGGGGCGCCCGGGTGCGAGCACGGCTCGCGTGACACGGAGGTGCCCCACATGAGGGTCACGGTGAAGGTGCTCTGCGTGGCGGTCTGCCTCGCACTCGCAAGCACGTCGTGCAGCAACGGCGACGGGGACGAGGGTGCGAGCGACGCGGGCTCGACCAGCGCCCCCGCCAGCACCACGTCCGAGGCACCGCCGCCCGAGATCGCGGCCGGCACGCAGGAGCCCTGGCCGTGCCCCGCCGAGGTGACGGTCGCCGCGCCCGCCGAGGTGGAGTGCCTCCGGGTGACGCTGCCCGAGCGGGCGGAGGCGCCCGACGACGGCGCGACGGTGACGCTGCCGGTCGCCCGCATCACCCGTCCGGGCCAACCAGCGACCACGCCGGTGGTGTTCCTCGACGGCGGCCCCGGCGGTGACGGCATCACCGCCGCCGAGGACCTCTCCACGCTGCCGTTCGCCGCGGAACGGCCGATCGTGATCGTCGGCCAACGGGGCACCCCGTTCGCCGAGCCCAGCCTCGACTGCGCCGAGGTCGAGGCGGTCGAACGCGACCAGTTCGACAGCGCGCTCGACGACGCGACCGACGACCAGTTCCAGGTCGCGCTGGGCGAGTGCTTCGCTCGGGCGGACTCGACCGGGGCCACCCTGTCGAGCTTCGACACCGCCCACGCGGCCGACGACGTCGAGGGGGTGCGCCGCACGCTCGGATCGACCAGTGGGACCTGCTGAGCCTGTCCTACGGCACGACGCTCGCGCTCGAGGTGATGCGTCGCCACCCCGACGGCGTGCGCAGCGCGGTGCTCGACTCGGTGTACCCGCCGGACGTCGAGGCGTACGCGTCGCTCGTGCCCGGCCTGGAACGAGCCATCGGAGAGCTCGTCGCCGCATGCGCCGAGGACGCGGGATGCGCGCCGCTGGCGCCGACACTGATGGACCGGATCCAGGCGCTGTACGACCAGCTCGAGGCCGAGCCGGTCGACTCGGTCGGCACCGGCGCGGACGGCGAGCAGGTCACCATCCGCTGGGACGGGACCCGGATGGCCGAGGCGGTGTTCTCTGCGCTGTACAGCGCGGCGCTCGTCCCGCTGCTGCCCTCGCTGCTCGAGTCGCTCGAACAGGGCGACTTCGCCCTGGCGACGACCTACTACCTGGAGCTGGTGCCCATGTCGCTCGAGTCGCTGTCCGAGGGCCTCTACCAAGCCGTCGAGTGCCGGGAGCGTGCCCCGTTCAGCGATCCGGCGGAGATCCGGGAGGCCGCCGACGGCGTGGACCCGTGGATGGTCGAGGGCGCCGGCGGCGAGGCCTCGCTCGAGGACTGCGAGCACTGGGAGGCCGAGCCCCTCGCCTCGCGACCCGAGCCCGTCGTGAGCGACATCCCGACGCTCGTGCTCGCCGGTCGCTTCGACCCGATCACCCCGCCGGCGTGGGGTGAGGGCGTCGCGGACGACCTGACCGACGCGACCTTCATCCAGGTCGAGACCGGTGGCCACGTCACCTTCTTCAACGAGTGCGGCGCCTCGATCGTCACCGCCTTCTTCGCTGATCCGTCCGCCGAGCTGGACGAAGCGTGCGCGCAGGAGACAGCGATCGCGTGGGTGCTCGAGTGACCCGCAGTGCCGGGACGCGACACCGGCCAGGCACTCGAGGTGCCCGGCCGGTGTCATGTCGATGTGCCGGCGTCAGCCGATGACGGTCGTGCTCAGCACCGTGTTGACCGGGGCGTAGCAGCGCGAGTTCGACGTCACCGAGCCGAGGAACGGGATGCCGTTGACCCGGGTCTGGAACGTGTGCGACGGGTCGGCGTAGGAGACGCCGCCGAACTGCGTCGTGATGCTGCTGCCGACGGCGCCGGTCGCGGTGAGCGTGGCGGTCACCTTCGGCATGACGGCGGTCGCGCCCGGCGCCAGGGTGCCCGGCACGGTGAGCACGATGTCGTCGTCGTTCTGGCCGACGGTGATCGTGCCGGTGCCCAGCCCGCTGCCGCCGCTCCACGTGGCGCCGACGTACGACGTGCCCGCGGGGATCTTGAACCGCCACGTCACGTTGGCGATCCACCCGATCGGGTAGCCCTCGCCCTCCGTCGGCACCGTCATGGGGTCGGGGGTCAGCTCGACCTGGAACGTCGAGCCCTGCGCCACCGTGGTCGGCGCCGTGACCGTCGCGCCCGTGGGGTTGGCGTTGATGCGGGTCTGACCCGACGCCACCGTCTGACACGTCTTGGCGACCGGCGTGTAGGCCGTCGTGGTCGCCGGCAACGTCGTGGTCGTGCTCGTCGTGGTGGTCGTCGGGGTCGTGGTCGACGGCGAGGTCGTCACGCCGTTGTCCCAGCTGCCGAGCACCAGGCCGACCGCACCGGCGGCGCCCGTCGCACCGGCGTTGCCGGTCCCGGCAGAGCCACCGCTGCCGGCGTCCTGCGTGCCGGCGCCACCCGCGCCGCCAGCACCTGCTGCGCCGCCGGCGCCACCTGCGCCGCCGATCGAGGCGGGAGCTGCGCTCAGCGCATTGCCGGCGAGGGTCATCACGCCGTTGCCACGGTGCAGCACCGCGATGGACGGGCCACCAGCGCCGCCACCGGCACCGCCGCCACCGCCACCTGCACCGCCACCGCCGCCACCGCCGCCGCCACCGGCGGAGCAGCACGACTTGGTCCCACCACCGCCGCCGGCGCCGCCGGAGCCGCCATGGCCACCCGCCTGGCCGACACCCCCATTGCCGCCGGAGCCGGCGGTCACCTCGACACCGGTCAGCTCGACCGAGGCGTCGAAGCTGTAGACGCCGAACGAGCCGCCGCCGGCGCCACCACCGACGGTCGCCGCGGCACCACCGGTGCCACCGGCACCGCCGCCGCCACCGCCACCACCGGAGGCCGAGGCGGACTTGCCGCCGCCACCGCCACCGGCGCCACTGCCCGACGCGCCGCCCGTGCCCGCTGCGCCGTTGGCGCCCAGGTAGGTCTCGGTGCCACCGGGGGTGTTCGTGCCACCGGCACCGGCCGTGCCCGCTGCGCCGGGCGAACCCGCGCCGCCGCCACCGGCGTTGTCGCCGCAGCCGAAGAGGCTGCCGCAGCCGCCAGCGCCGCCGGGGGCACCCGAGGGTGCGCTCTGGCCGCTGCTGCCGCCGCCGCTGTACTCACCGCCGCGTCCGCCGGCGCCCGACGCCGTCGGCGCTGCGCCGCCGCATCCCGCGCCGCCGTTGCCGGGCGAGGACGGCCCGCTGGCGTTGCCGCCACCGGCGCCGTTGCACGCAGGACCCGGGGCCGCAGGTGCGGGACCCGCAGCAGCACCGGCGAGGCCGTCGGCCGCAGAGATCGATCCGCCCGTCACGACGACGACCGCGCCGCCCAGGGCGCGCAGTCCGTATGCGCTGGCTCCGGCACCGGAGGGCAGCCCGCTCGAGATGGTCGCGCCCTCGATCGCGACGGTCGTCGGACCGTCCACCAGGACGCCGGTCGCGTCGGTGCCGCTCGCGCCACCGGCGACGTCGACGCCGTCGAGCGCGAGCCCGGTGCCCGATCCGCTGACGTGCACGCCGAACGCGGGCCGGGCGTTGGCCGACTCGAAGGCGCCGATGGCGCGCAGCGCGGTCAGCGTCGTCGGCTCGTTCACGTTCGTCGCCCGGATCGCCGCGGAGACCCCGGTGTCACCGTCGTACGCACCGGTGACCTCGGTGGTGCCGTCGGCCCCCAGGAAGTCGTCGTCGTAGCCACCGAGCACGTCGATGCCGGCGACCACGGCGAACGCGCCGTAGGTGCCGTCCGCGACGCGGACCTGGTCGCCGCCGATCGCCACGGCGCGGTCCAGACCCTGCGCGATCGAGGCGCACGGTGCGCCGAGCTCGCCGCAGGTCTCGTCGTCGGTGCCGGCGTCGTCGACGAACACCACGCCGCTGACGTCCTCGCTGACCTCGACCACCTGGGTGGCGGTGCCGGTGGCGCCACCGTTGTCGGTCACGGTGAGGGTCACCGTGTAGGTGCCCTCGGACGGGTAGTCGTGCGAGGTCTCGGCGCCGGTGCCGGTGGTGCCGTCACCGAAGTTCCAGGCGTAGCCGGCGATCGTGCCATCGGGGTCGGTGCTGCCGGCCGCGGAGAAGTCGACCGTCAGCGGCGCAGGGCCGGCGGTCGGCAGCGCCGAGACCACGGCGATGGGCGCGAGGTTGGTCGGGGTGCCGCCCCCGGGTGTGGTCGGTGCGGTGCAGGCTGCGGCGATGAGCGCCACTCCTGCCGCCGCGCACAGCAACGCAGCTGCCCGGTGTCGCATCATCTCGTTCGCCCCCGTTCCCCAACGCCATCGCCCTGAGACGTCCGGACCGTTGTAGTAGTTGACTCGGAGTCAGGGCAAACATCGGGGTATGGGCAGATCCCTGGGCGGTCGAACCGGTACCCGGGGCGATTCGGCCCAGGATCCAGCTCAGATGCTGCGGCCGGCGCCCTCCCAGTAGGGCGCGCGCAGCGCTCGTTTGGGCAGCTTGCCGGTCGCGGTGCGCGGCAGCGGCCCGAAGTCGTACGAGCGCGGGGTCATGTAGCCGGCCAGCGACTCGGCGCACAGGCGACGCAGCGCCGCTTCGGCCTCGGCCTCGTCGGCGCCGGGCACGAGCTCGACCGCCGCCTTGACCTGCTCGCCGAACTCCTCGTCGGGGATCCCGAACACGCCGACGTCGGCGACGAGCGGATGCGTGGAGAGCACCGCCTCGATCTCCGCCGGATAGATGTTCACGCCGCCGGAGATGATCATGTCGATCTTGCGGTCCGACAGGAAGAGGAAGCCGTCCTCGTCCAGGTGCCCCACGTCGCCGAACGAGAACACGCCGGGCTCCAGGTGCGCAGCGGCCGTCTTGTCCTCGTCGCCGAGGTACTCGAAGTCGGTGCCGAGCAGGCTCCGCAGGTAGATCTGTCCGGTCTCGCCGGGGCCGAGCGGCGTCCCGTCCTCACCGACCACGAGCACCTCGCAGATGGGCAGCGCCGTGCCGACGGTGCCCGGACGCTCGAGCCACTGCTCCGACGTCACGAGGGTCGCCGCGCCGCCGCCCTCGCTCGCGCCGTAGAGCTCGTAGATGACCGGACCCCACCACTCGATCATCTGGCGCTTGGTCTCGGGCGGACACGGCGCCGCGGTGTGCAGCACCCAGCGAAGGCTCTCGCCCGAGAAGCGGTCGCGCACCTCCTCGGGCAGCCGCAGCAACCGGGTGAAGTGGGTGGGCACGGCGTAGTAGTTGGTGACCCGGTGCTCGTCGATCAACGCGAGCGTCTCCTCGCCGTCCCACTTGCGACGCAGGATCAGCGACGCACCGCAGGCGAACGGTACGAAGCACATCGCCAGCGGACCGGCGTGGTACAGCGGCGCGTTGCACAGCACCACCCCGTCGATCGGCGCCTGGTACAGCGACATCAGGAGCTCCAGGCGACCCTGGCTCTCGACGACGTCGCCGCCCGGCGGGAACGCCGATGACCGCACCCCCTTGGGTCGTCCCGTCGTGCCCGACGTGTAGAACATCGTCGAGCCGGCGACCAGCCCCTCGGGCTCCTCGGGGCTCGACGCAGCGAGCAGCTCGTCGTAGTCGGTGAAGCCCTCGATGGCGCCGCCGAAGGCGACACGGACCCCGACAGCGGCACGCTCCGCGGCGGCGGCCGCAGTGTCGGCGAACTCGGCGTCGGCGACGATGGCCGTGGCCGACGAGTTCTCGAGCACGTACGTGACCTCGTCGACCGAGAAGTGCCAGTTGACCGGGACGGTGACCACGCCGATCGACGCGCAGACCGATGCCACCTCGGCCCACTCGTGTCGGTTGTTGCCCAGCAGCGCGACCGTGTCGCCCAACCCCAGGCCGAGCCCGCGCAGGCCGTGCGTCAGCCGGTTCAGTCGTGCGTCGAACTCCGACCACGTCCACGAACCGAACTCGTCCGCGATCGCGAGCTCGTCACCGCGTTGTGCCACCCGATCCGCGAGCGTCTGCATGGCACCAACCCCCCTGGTCGTCCCGGCGCCGACGCTAACGGGATCCCGACGACGGTGCGCCGCAACCTGGCGGTCCGCGCGGCTCGGTAGGGTCGGCCGCCGTGAAGCGACAGGCGAAGGCCGACCTGATCGGCGAGATGCTCGACGACCTCTACCCAGCGCCCCCCATCCCGCTCGAGCACCGCGACCCGTACACCCTGCTGGTCGCCGTGGCGCTCTCCGCGCAGACGACCGACAAGAAGGTCAACGAGGTCACCCCTGCGCTGTTCGCCGAGGCGTCGACGCCCGAGGAGATGGTGGCGCTCGGCCCCGAGCGCATCCTGGAGCTGATCCGCGAGATCGGCCTGGCGCCGACCAAGGCGCGCAACCTCTGGACCGCTGCGGACCAGATCGTCGAGGCCGGCGGCGAGGTGATCCCCGACATGGCGTTCCTCGAGTCGCTCGCGGGCGTCGGCCACAAGACCGCCAGCGTCGTCATGTCCCAGGCGTTCGGCGTGCCGGCCTTCGCGGTCGACACCCACATCCACCGCCTGGCGGCGCGCTGGGGACTGTCGAACGGCACGACGGTCGAGCGGACCGAGCGGGACCTGATGGCGGTGTTCCCCGTCGACACGTGGAACCGCCGACACCTCCAGATCATCTACTTCGGGCGCGAGTACTGCCCCGCGCTGCGTCACGACCTGACGACGTGTCCGATCTGCTCGTGGGCCGCGACGAAGAAGCGGATCCAGGCGGAAGCACAGCTGCCTGGGCGTTCGACGCGCCGGCGCAGCGCCGGCTGACCCGGCGCGGTGCCTCCCCCGCTACGGTCGGGCCATGGCGAGCACTCCGGCCGTCGAGGTCGAGGTCGGTGAGCGCACGGTGCGCATCTCGAACCCGGACCGCGTGTACTTCCCCGCCACCGGCGCGACCAAGCTCGACCTGGTCGAGTACTACCTGGCCGTCGGGCCCGGCATCGTCAACGCGCTGCGTCGCCGGCCGTGCATGCTGCACCGCTTCCCCAAGGGCCTCGACGGCAAGAAGGTGCACCAGAAGCGCCTGCCCAACGGTGCGCCCGACTGGGTCGAGACGGTGCGCGTGCACTTCCCGCGCTACGGCCTGCACGCGGACGAGCTGTGCGTCACCGAGCTGGCGCAGGTCATTTGGGCCGTGCAGATGTCGACCGTCGAGTTCCACCCCTGGAACTCACGCGCGGATGACGTCGAGGCACCCGACGAGTGGCGCATCGATCTGGACCCCATGCCGGACTGCGACTTCGACACCGTGCGTCGGGTGGCCGGCGTGGCGCACGAGGTGCTCGACGAGCTGGGCGCGGTCGGCTTCCCCAAGACCTCGGGCGGGCACGGTCTGCACGTGTACGTGCGCATCGACCCGACGCACTCGTTCGGCGACCTGCGGCGCGCGGCGTTGGCGTTCGCGCGCGAGGTGGAGCGGCGGGCGCCCGACGACGTGACCACCACCTGGTGGCGCAAGGACCGCGACCCGACGACGGTGTTCGTCGACTTCAACCAGAACGCCCGCGACCACACCATGGCGGCGGCGTACTCGGTGCGCGGCGTGCCGACCGCGACGGTGTCGACCCCGATCCGCTGGGACGAGATCGCGGACGTCGACCCGCTCGAGCTGACCATCGCGACGGTGCCCGCGCGGTTCGCCGAGCTGGGCGATCTGCACGAGGGCATCGACGACGAGGTGTTCCGCATCGACCCGCTGCTCGAGTGGGCCGCACGGGACGAGGCCGCCGGCGAGCGGGCCCCCGAGGACGACGCCGAGTAGCTCGGCCTCGCCGTCACTCGATCGAATGCATTTCGATCTGGATCTATTGACATTCGATAGATTCGCGCTGATGCTCGAGACATGTCGAGATTGCGCCTTGCCGTCATCCCCCTCCGCGTCGCACTGGCCGCCCTGTTCGGGCTGCTCGTGCTGCTGCAGGTCATGAGCCTGCCCGGGCAGTTCGCCCACATGGCGAGGGAGTCACCCGAGGACGCCCATCTCCGGTGGCCGTCGCTCGCCGTGTCGGTCCTGGTGCTGGTCTGCGTGCAGGTCGTGATCGTGTGCACCTGGAAGCTGCTGTCGATGGTGATGGACGACCGGATCTTCACCGAGCGGTCGCTGGTGTGGGTCGACGGGATCGTCGGCGCCGTGGGCGCAGGCTGGCTGCTCATGTTCGGCGTGCTGCTGTTCGTGGGCTTCACCGCCGACGACCCCGGGGCCCCGATCCTGCTGACCGTGCTGGTGCTCTGCGGCGCAGTGCTCGGCCTCCTGCTGGTCGTGATGCGCGCCCTGCTGCAACAGGCCACCCGCCTGCGCACCGACATGGAAGCGGTGATCTGATGGCGATCGTCGTGCGCATCGACGTGGAGCTGGCAAAGCGGAAAATGAGCGTCGGCGACTTCGCCGAGGCCGTCGGTCTCACCCCGGCCAACGTGGCCGTGCTCAAGAACGGTCGCGCCAAGGCGGTGCGCTTCAGCACGCTGGAAGCGATGTGTCGGGTGCTCGAGTGCCAGCCCGGCGACCTGCTCGAGTGGGTGGACGACTGACCTCTCCACCCGGCCGGTGGATCAGGCGCTCTTGCGCGTCTGCTTGGCCGGTGCCTTCTTCTTCGCCGGTGCCTTCTTGCTCGCCGGCGTCTTCGTGGCCGGCGCCTTCTTCTTCGCGGGGGCCTTCTTCTTGCTCGTCGCCTTCTTCTTCGCCGAGGTGGTCGTCGAGCGAGCTGACGACGAGGACGATGACCGAGGCTTCCGGGCCGCCTCGACGCTGGCCCGCAACGCCGCCATCAGATCGACGACCTCGCCGCCCTGGTCCTCCTCATCCAGCGGCTCCGCGACCACCTCGTCCCCAGCGGCCTTGGCCTCGATCAACCCGATGAGCTCGTCGGTGAAGGTGTCCTCGTAGCGGGACGGGTCCCACTCGGTGGCGAGCGAGTCGATGATCTGCATCGCCAGCGCCATCTCCTTCTTGGTGGGCGCGTCGCCGTCGGAGGGGATCTCGTCGACGTCGTCGATGTCCACGACCTCGTCGGCGAAGCGCAGCGTCGACATGGCGAGTGCACCGTGCATCGGGCGCACTGCCGTCAGGTACTGCTTGTTGCGCATGACGACCGTCCCGATGCCGACCTGCTGGGACTGCTCCATCGCCGCAGCCAGCAGCCGGTACGCGTGCGCCGCGCCCTCGTCGGTCGGCGCCAACCAGTAGGTCCGCTCGAAGTAGACGGGGTCGATCGAGGCCAGGTCGACGAAGTCAGTGACGGCGAGCACCCGTGTGGAGCGGGGCCGCAGCTCGTCGATCTCCTTCGGGTCGAACACGACGTGGTGACCGGACGAGACCTCGTAGCCGAGCTCGATGTCATCCGACTCGACCGGCTCCCCCGACTCCTTCGAGATCTTCTGGTTGCCGATCCGCGACCCGGTGCCCTTCTCGATCTGGTGGAAGTGGATGTCGTGGTCGCGCACCGCCGTGAGCGCCTTCACGCCCACGCTGACGAGCCCGAAGGTGATCGATCCGGTCCAGACGCCTCGTGCCATGTCGCTCCCCTACCCGTTCAGTCCTCGCGACGTTCGAGCTCCTCGAGTCGCGCCTGAGCCGTGCGCAGCTCCTCGGCGGCCTCGGTTGCCGCCGCCCGTGCTTCGAGCGCCGCAGCCTCGGCGGCCGCCGCGACCTCGTCGAGACGTGCGACCCGCTGGGCACGGCGGTCGATCTCACGGGCCAGCCGTGTGCGTTCACGGGCCCGTCGCCGTTCGGCAGCAGCCGCGGCGGCCTTCGCCGCCCGGGCGGCTGCGGCCGCCTCCTGTGCGGCCGCCTGCTCGGCAGCCTCCTTCTCCTTCTGAGCGTCGTCCTCGGCCGATGGAGTTGCCGCGTCCTCCGAGACCTCGTCCGCAGCAGACTCGGTGGCGCGGGCTGTGCCGGCGCCTCCTGCGGCAGCGCGGCCTGCGGCACTGCGACGCGTGGCCGCGCGAGGTGTTCGCCGCGGCGCGGTCGGGGTGAGGTCGGCGGCCAGGTCCATGCCGGCGAACGAGAAGCCGGGTGCCGGCGCGTCGGTCGCCAACGTGCCGGCCCGCAGGTTCGACGCGACCTCGCCATCCGGGTCGGCACCGGCCGCCAACACGGTCGAGCGCATCTGCTCGAGCAGCGCGTCACCCGACAGGCCGGTCCGTCGCGCGGCGGCGTCGACGGTCGCGGTGACCGCTCGGGTGTAGTCGCGCTGGGCGGTGCGCAGCTCGTCGCCCCCTTCCGCGACCGCCGCGGCGACCCGGCCGGCGGCGTCGAGCGCGTGGGCGACGACGTCGGGTTCGGCACGGGCCAGGACGTTCAGCGCCCAGGCCGAACGCGGCGGCTTGCGCATCGCCTTGACCGCCGCGGCCGCCTCGCGTTCACCGTCGGCGGTGAGCCGGGCGGCCAGGGCCTTGCGTTCGGCCACGAAGTCGCCGAGGTCGACGGCATAGAGGTCCTCGGGGCGTTCGACGGTCTCGGCCACGACGACCGTTGTACCCGATCCGGACGGATCGGACGTCAGGCCGGTGGGTCGGCCAGCACCTCGGACAGAGCGGCGTCGATCACCGCCGCGCCCGCCGCGTAGCCCGCGGCGTTCGGGTGCACGTCGGGCACCGTCGCCGTCGCCCAGGTCCAGAACTGCGGCGCGAGCGTGTCGCCGCCCATCGGTGGGCCGACATCGGCGATCACCCCCCATCCGGGTCCGCCGCCACGCAGCCAGTCGTTGTAGGCCCGGCGCTGGGGATCGAACAGCGGGTACGCCGGCGACGTCTCGGGGAACGGGTAGATCGTCACCCACACCGTCGGGATCTCACGCGCTGCGAGCCATGCACCCAGCTCGGCGGCCGCGTACTCGACCGAGCTGACGAACTCGCCGTGGCCGAAGTCGTTCCCGCCGCCGCTGATCACGACCGCGCTCGGCGCCCCGCACAGCTCGATCCACTGACGGACCCGGTCGCCGATGGTCGGCAGCGCGTCGAACACGTGGCCCGCCGCACCCTGCGCGGCGTTGAACACCTCGTGGTCCGCGACCGAGATGGCACCCGCCCACGCCGATGCCACGCTGTCGCCATTGACCTGGATGACCCGGTCGTAGGGGCACGACGGTGGTGACGCCGTGTACGGCGGCGGGGCCAGGTTGGGCGCACCCGCGCACGCGCCTGCCAGCAGCGCAGCCCCGACGACCAGGGCCCACAGGCCACGTCGGGTGCTCACGCATCGACCTCCATCGACCGGGGCACCCTCAGATCGATCGGCCCGCTGAGGGCATCCGCGAACCGGGTGATCGTGGACCCCCCCATCGCGGCACGTGCGACCGGGTCCTCGATGCCCGACCCGGCTGCACCCAGGCAGTCGATGCCGACCTTGCCGTCGTGGCCGCCGTCTCGGACCAGCCGGGTCGCCACGGCGATCTCGTCCAGCGGGTACGAGCTGGTCAGCGTGGGCTGCACCACCCCGTCGGCCAGCAGCCGGTTGGCCCGGTCGTTCTCCCAGTAGTTGGCGAAGTGCGAGCCGACGATCTGCACCGAGCGGGGGGTCGCGATCGACGAATCGATCGGGATCTGGGCGCCGGTGGTCGCCGCACAGGTCACGACCTTGCCGCCGGATCGACACGAGGCGATCGACGCCGGCATCGTCTCGCGGCCGGGGTGCTCCACCACGACGTCGACGCCGTCGCCGGTGAGCTCGCGCACCCGGTCGGCGAACCGCTCGACCTCGCCGGCGTCCACCGTGGTGCCGTCGGGCGACAGGAAGCGGTAGCCCTCCTCGACGCGGTCGATGACGTGACGCACGCCGAGTCGGCGCAGCAGCTCGACCCGTTCGGGACGGCTGACGACGCAGATCGGCTCGGCACCGGCCGCGAGCGCCTGTTGGACCGCGAAGCTGCCGACACCCCCGGTCGCGCCCCAGATGAGCACCCGGTCACCCAGGCGCAGGCCGGCTCCGTTCGGCGAGATCAGCATCCGGTAGGCGGTCGCGTTGCACAGCGTGCTCGACGCCGCCTCGACCCACGTGAGGTGCGGCGCCTTGGCCATCAGCTGGCTGGCCTTCACCACGGTCAGGTCCGCGAGCCCGCCGAAGTTGGTCTCGAAGCCCCACGCTCGCTGCGACGGCGCGTGCATCGCGTCCTGGTACGCGCTCGGGTCCTCGCCGGACACCCAGTTGCCGTGCACGACGACCTGGTCGCCGGGCGCCCAGCGCCGCACGAGCGAGCCCCGGGCGATCACGACGCCGGCCGCGTCGGAGCCGAGCACGTGGCGGTCACCACCGTGGCGGGCGTTCCAGCCACCTTCCTTCGCCAACCGGTCGAGGAAGGCGAACGTCGGCAACGGGGCGAAGATCGAGCTCCACACCGTGTTGAAGTTGATCGACGACGCCATGACGGCGACGATCACCTCGTCCGGCGCCGGCGCTGGCGTGGGGACACGCTCCAGGTGCAGCGTCGCGCCGGGGTCACGCTCCGCCTCGGGGATGCGCAGGGTCGCCTCGACGTCCTCGCGTCGCGTCACGGCGGCCCGGTAGGTCTCGGGCAACGGCAGGCGCGCCAGCTCGGCGGCCGACGCGCGTTGCGCGATCGCGTCGAGCAGGTCGTCCAGACGTCGATCGTCGGTCACGGTCGGATCACCACCCCGAGGTAGGACAGACCGCCGCCGACCGAGACCAGCAGCCACGGCTCGTCACGATCCCGCCGGGGATCCCGGTACGCCGCGTCGAGCGCGACCAGGAACGAGGCGCCGCCGGCGTTGGCGGTGCAGCCCATGACGTCGACGACCACCTCGTCACGTACGCCGGCCGAGCCAGCGGCGTCGCGCACACGCTCGCGTCCCGCCTGGTTCGACACGAACGCGCCGATCCGCTGCGGATCCACATGGGCGGCGTCGAGCGCGGCCCGCCCGATCGAGCCCCAGGCCGAGCGGGCGACGTCGTCGTAGCCGTCACCGAAGCGCAGACGGAAGTCCTCGTCCACGCTCGCGGGCGACGGCGGCAACGACCCCGGGGTACCGACCTGGTCCGACACCGTGCCGTCGTTGCCGACCCAGCCCCCGACGATGCCGCGACAGGGATCGTCGGTCGCCGTGAGCACCACTGCTGCGGCGGCGTCGCCGGCGAGGTACGCCAGCGGGCCGACCCCGGGCGCCACGGCGCTCAGCGCCTCGGCGGCGGTCACCACCGCGACGGACGCACCGGCGCGGAGCTGGTTCGCCGCGACCACGAAGGCGTGCAACGCCGACGGGCATCCGGCGCGCACGTCGAGCGCCATGCCGGTGATCCCGAGGCGGCCCGACACCGTGGTCGCCATCGCCGAGGTGTAGCGCGATGGTGTCGTCGTCGCGGTGACGAGCACGTCGACCTCCGACGCCGCGATGCCCGCCGCGTCGAGCGCCTGCTCCGTGGCGGTGGTGAGCAGCTGGTCGGTCCCGGGCGCCCCGTCGAGGCGACCTCCGCCCGGCGTCGCGGTCCAGCGCCGGTGCTCGAGCCCCGTGCGCTCGAGCCACTCACGGCCGGCGACCCGACCGCCGTGGCCCAGGACGACCCGGTCGACCTCGTCGTTGGTGACCGCACGACCGCATGCGTCGGGCACCGAGGCGGTCCCGGCGATCCCGATGCCGGGCAGCGCGGCGAGCGCGTGCCCGTTCACGACCCGCCCCGCACGTCGACCCGATGGCGATCGGGTGGGTAGGGCAGGCGGTCCGCCCACCTGGTCAGTCGGAGCGCCACGACCAGGAGCAGGATCGCGACGGGGATGATGACGACGCGTTGGGCGAGGTAGGCGAGACCGAGGTCGGACGCGAGCTCCACCCCAGCCAGCCCGAGCGCGCTGATGACGACCGCGAAGGTGAAGTAGTGCCAGAGGAACACGCCCATCATCCGGTCCCCGACGTGTCGGACGCACAGGTCGACGAGGCGCCGCTCGCGGATCCGGCTCAGCGGTCCGCGCAGCGCGAGCAGCAGGCTCACGCCGACCACGCACTCCATGGCGGTCATGGACGTCCGCGGCGAGGCGCCCAGCCAGGCGGGGTACGGACCGGCGACCATCGCGACCATCACGAGCGATCCGACCCCGACGACCCACCACCAGACCGCGATCGGCACCCGCTGCAGGCTGCCGTCCGCGTAGGCGAAGCCGGCGAACCAGACGAGCAGCCACACGGAGATGTCGTTGATCGGGATCGCGGTGCCCGTCGAGATCCATCGCACGTCGGACAGCAGCGTCACGCCGAACACGGCGAGCGGCAACAGCGCCTTCCACGGACCACGCCACGCGCGGGCCAGCGCCGGGGTCGCGATCGTGAACGGCACCAGGACCACCAGGAACCACAGCGGCGAGATCGGCATGGCCGTCGCGCAGGTGAGGTCGTCGGTCCACGTGGCGCACGGACCCATGTCGGCCGCTCGGGTCGTGAGCTCCAACACGACCAGCCCGACGGCCAGGGGCACGACCGGGACGAGCAGTCGCCACACCCGACGTCCGACGAAGACCCGCCAGTTCGTGCGCAGCGCCGCCGAGTACGACAGCGCGGCGGCCGGCAGGAAGAAGGCCTGCAGCTCCCACACGAACGGCCACGTGACCCACGCGTGGCCGCTCTCCTGCAGCATCGCGAGCTCGAACTGCCCCTGGTCGTCGCGGAACAGCAACGTGTACAGGTAGTGGTTCGCGACCACGGCGATCATCGCGAACGCCCGGATGACGTCGAGGAACGGGTCACGCGCCGTCGACGTGCGGGCAGTCGGGCGTTCGGTGCTGGTCACGTCAGTTGACCTGTCGCGTCCGGTCGGCCCAGTAGCGGTCGCGGATGACACGGCGCAGCACCTTGCCCGACGGCGTGCGGGGCAGGACCTCGACGACCTCGAGGTGCCGCGGCACCTTGAACCCCGCGATCCGACCTCGGCAGTGCTCTTGCAGGTCTGCGAGGTCGAGGGTCGACCCGTCACGGACCTCGACGACGGCGCAGAGCGCCTCGCCGTAGGCCGCGTCGGGCACACCGATCACCGCGGCTTCGACGACGGCGGGGTGCTCGACGACGACCCGCTCGACCTCGCCGGGGAAGACGTTCTCGCCCTTCGTGATGACCAGGTCCTTCTTGCGGTCCACGACGTGCAGGTAGCCGTCCGCGTCGAGCCGGCCGATGTCGCCGGTGTGCAGCCACCCGTCGACGAGCGTGGCGGCGGTCTCGTCGGGACGCTGCCAGTAGCCCGCCATCACCATGGGGCTGCGCACCAGGATCTCGCCGGCGCCGGTCTCGTCGGGTGCGTCGATCCGCACCGACGTCCCGAGGACCGGCCGGCCGGCGGAGGCCAGCCGATCGACCGCGACGTCGGCGTCGGTCCCGTCGGCATCGGTCCCGGCCGCGAGCCCGCGTGCGTGGTCGTCGTAGCGCAGCAGCGTCGCGATGCCCGTCGTCTCGGTCATGCCGTACGCTTGGGTCATGAGACAGCCGAGCACCTCGGTGACCGACCGCATGAGCGACACCGACATGGGAGACCCGCCGTAGAGCAGCCCGCGCAGCGACGAGGTGTCGGTCCGCCCGGCGTTGGGTGCGGCGACGACCATCTGGAGCATGGCGGGCACCAGCAGCGTGTGGGTGATCGCGTGGCGTTCGATCACCTCGAGCGTCGTGACGGGGTCGAACTGGTCGAGCAGGTGCATGGGCGTGCTGACCGCGAGCGAGCCGACGCCGAAGCCGTAGCCCGCGATGTGGAACATCGGCGCAGCGACCAGCTGGCGGGCGTCCGACGCGAAGCCGGGCAGCTCGCCGGTGAGCACGTCGAGCAACGCCATCAGGTTGCGATGCGTCGTGCAGACCCCCTTGGGCAGTCCCGTGGTGCCCGACGTGTACATCTGCACCGCCACGTCGTCCGGTGCGGGCAGGGGCAGCGCAGTGGGCGCCGCTGCCGCGTCGGCGACCTCGACAGTGGACAGATGCTGGGCGCCGGCGCGCTCGGCGACGCGGGCGCCCAGGTCGTGCCAACGCTCGGTCGAGAGCACGAGCCGTGCGCGGGCGTCGTCGACGAGCCACACGAGGTCGTCGTCGGTGAGGCGCCAGTTGAGCAGCACCGGCACCACCCCGGCGCGGCTCATCCCGGCCAGGACCTGCCACGCGTCGATCGTGTGGTCCGCGAGCAGCACGACCCGGTCGCCGGGGCGGGCGCCGTGGGCCTCGAGCGTGCCGGCGATGCGCTCGGCGTCCGCCGCGAGCTCGCAATAGCTGCGGCCGCGGCCGGACGCAGCGTCGACGAGTGCGGCGCGGTCGGGGTGGATCTCGCCGCGGTCGCGTAGGAGCCCGGGCAGGGTGTCAGCCAACATGCTCGTCGACCTCCCGCCGCGACCGTGCCGCCTGGCGCACCGCTGCATCCACCGACCAGCCGAGCTGCACGCCGCCCGACACGGGGATCGTCGCCCCGGTCACGAAGCCGCCGGACGGGTGCGCCAGCATCGCAACGACGTGCGCCACCTCGTCGGGCGTGCCGGCGCGGCCCAACGAGTTCGACCGGCAGAGCGCGTCGAAGGTGGCCGGGTCGTAGGTCGTCTCGGTGCCCTCGGTGCGGACGAAGCCGGGGGCGACGACGTTGGCGGTGATGCCGTGGCGGCCCTCCTCGACCGCAACGGTGCGCATGATCGCCTCGAGCGCGCCCTTCTGCGCGACGTAGGCGGCCTGGCCGGCGCCGCCGAGCTCGGCCATCGCCGAGCTGATCGCGATCCAGCGGCCGACGCCCGCGTCGCGCTGCGCCGGGAGGCACGCGGCCAGGACGGTCGGCAGGTACTCGGTGTTCTCGGCGAACGACCGCACCAGGTCCTCGCCCGTGGTCGCGTCGAGCTTCGCCCAGGGGCGTCGCACGCGGAGGGTGAGCACGACGACGTGGCACGGCGTGTCGGCGAGCTGGGCGACGAGCTCGGCCCGGCCCTCGGGGGTGGCGAGGTCGGCCGCGACGGCGTGGTGGTTCGTGCCGGCGAGGCCGCTCAGCACGTCGTCGAGCGCTGCGCCGTCGCGTGCCACACCGGTGATCGCCATGCCGTCGTCTGCCAGCCGTCGCGCCACGGCGGCGCCGATGCCGCGGCTGGCACCGACCACGAGCGCCCGACGCCGAGCGTTGGTCGGCGCGCTCGTCACCGCACTGCTCATGAGGGCAACACGTAGGCCGCGGCGCCGCCCGAGTAGCCGGCCCCTGCGGTCGTGAGCACGATCCTGTCGCCGGGGCGGACGCGCCCGTCGCGGACGATCTCGTCGAGCGTGAAGGGCAGCGTCGCCGAGATCGTGTTGCCGGTGTGGTCGATCGTGATGGGCCACCGCGCCATGTCGACCCCCAGCTCCTCGGTCAGGCCCTTCACGATCGCGAGGTTGGCCTGGTGGGCGATGAAGTGGTCGACGTCGTCGAGGCCCCAGCCGAGCTCGTCGAGCACGCCGCGGATCGACGACGACATGATCCCGATGGCGTGCTGCTTGATCTCCTTGCCGGAGACCTCCATGTGCACGTGGTGCAACCCGTCGAGCACGGTCTGCTCGCTGGCCGGCAGGTGGCTGCCGCCGGCCGGCGTGTACAAGTTGAGGGCGCGGGCGCCGTCCGACACGAGGTGCACCGTCCGGAGCCCCATCCCGTCGTCGTCGCCGGCGCCGAGGATCACCGCACCGGCGCCGTCCGCGAACACGGGCCGGAGCCGGTGGTCGTCGAGGCCCACGAAGCGCGACTTGGTGTCGGCCCCGACGACGAGCACCGTCTCGGTCCCGGTGGCGCACAGACGCGCCGCGTGGTCGAGGCCGAAGAGCCAGCTCGCGCACGCCACCTGCTTGTCCTCGGCCGGACAGGTCGCGCCGAGCAGGTCCTGGACCCGGTTCGCCGCGGCGGGCGAGGTCCAGTCGGGGGTCGAGGAGCACAACAGGATGTGGCCGAGCTCCGACGCGTCCATGCCCGCCGCGTCGAGCGCGCGTGTCGCCGCCTGCGCGGCCAGGTCGCTCGTCGCCGTCCCGGCGGGCGCCCAGTGCCGGCTCCGGATGCCGGTGTGGGTCTCGATCCACTCGCTCGTGGTCCGCTCGCCGCCCATGGCGGCGATGACGTCGTCGTTCGTGACGGGCGGACCGGGCAGGAACGACCCGGTCCCGAGGATCCGCGCACCACGCGCCCCGTATCGGCGGTCGACCCGTCCGCGGACGGCCGACGGCCCAGCGATGCCGCCCCCCATGTGCCCCTCCAAGCCCCTGCAACGCCAAGCGTTGCGATGCGCCAGAAGCTACTCCTCGAGCCGACCGAGCGTCGTGTGAAAAGTCGCGCTCACATGCGACGGTGCGATCAGCCCGGCGGCTCGGCGTCGACGCGGTCGACCAGCGACAGGATGTCGGCGGTCAGCGTGCGCCACAGGGTGCGCGGCAGGTCGTGGCCCATTCCGGAGTGCCCGATGAACGTCGCGCCCGGGATCGCCTTCGCGATGGCCAGCCCGCCGCTCGCCGCGACGAGCGGGTCGTCCAGGCCGTGCACGACCAGGGTGGGCACGGAGATGCGACGCAGGTCGCGGGTCCGGTTGGGCTGGGCCAGGATCGCCGCGAGCTGTCGCTGGGTGCCGCCCGGGTCGTAGGCACGGTCGTACGCCCGGCCGGCGAGCTCGCGCACCAGGTCCTCGTCGAGATGCGCCGGCGAACCGATCAGCCGGTAGTTGCGCACCGACTCCTCGGCCGCGGCCTCACGTGTCCCGGCAGGTGCGCGTGTCGCCATGTGGCGCAGCACCCTCGGCGAGGCCTGCCCGACGCGGCGTGAGCCGGTGGAGGTCATGACCAGGGTGAGGCTGAGCACGCGGTCCGGCGCGGCGAGCGCCAGCGTCTGGCTGATGAACCCGCCCATCGACGCGCCCACGACGTGGGCCCGGTCGATGCCCAGGTGGTCGAGCAGGCCGAGCGCGTCGGCGGCCATGTCGGACACGGTGTAGGCGGGTTCGCGTCGCAGCAGCAGGTCGGGCAGCGCCGGCGCCGGCGCGTCGAGGTGCGTGGAGAGCCCCACGTCGCGGTTGTCGAATCGGATGACGTGGTGACCGGCGTCCGCGAGCTGCGCGCACATCTCGTCGGGCCAGGCGATCATCTGGGTGCCGAGGCCCATGACCAAGAGGATCGCCGGGTCGGCCGGGTCCCCGAAGGTCTCGTAGGCCAGCTCGAGCTCACCGACCGGCGCGTAGCGGATGCGGGAGCGATCGTCGCCGGGGTCGGCCTGCGTGGCGGTCTGTGTGGCGGTCGGCCGGGTGGTGCTCTGCCGGGTCGTGGTCATGGTGGTCTCCCTGCCGGGCGGTCGGCGCCAGCCCCATCTGTGATCTGACACCGTTGCCATGGCGACGGTTTCAGATCACATATGGGTCCTGCGGCGCCCTCACCCCGGATCGTACGACGCCGGAACGCGCACGAGCCTCCTCGGGCGCTGTGCCCGAGGAGGCTCGTGCCGTCGACGCTCGGGCTCAGCGCACCTCGGTGGTGGCGAGGATCGGGTTGCCCGGTGCGTAGCAGTTCGACGTCGCCGTGATCGTGCCGATCGGCGTGCCCGTCACCGAGACGGTGAAGACCAGCGACGGGTTGCTGTACGAGGTGCCGGCGAACTTGCTCTCGATGAGCGTGCCCGGCCCGCCCGTCGCCTGGAAGGTGATGGCGAGCTTGGGTAGGACCGCCGTGCTGCCCGGTGCCAGCGGGCCCGGGACGGTCAGCGTCACCTTGCCGCCGGACTGGGCGACCGACGGCGTGCCGCTGCCGAGGTTGCTGCCGCCGGACAGCGACGCGCTCACGAACGTGGCGCCGGCCGGCACGGCGAGCGACACCTTGAGGTTGGTGAGGCTGCCGATGTTGTAGCCGCCGCCGGACGTCGGGACGTTCACCGGGTCGGGCGTGATCTCGACGGTGAAGTCGGCTCCCGCTGCGACCGACCGCGGGGCGAGCACCGTCGCGCCCGTGTTGTTGGTGTCGTAGCTGGACTGACCAGCCGCCGAGGTGAAGCAGCTCATCGAGACCGGCGTGTACACCGGCTCCGGGGGCAGCGGCGTGGTCGTCGTGGTGGTTTCGGGCGTCCCGACGAACTGGATCTCGGTGGTCACACCGTTGTCCCAGCTGCCGAACACCTCGCCGGCCGAGCCGACCTCACCGGTCGAACCGGCCGCGCCGGCGTCGCCGCCCTTGCCGACCGTGGGGGCGTCGGTGCCACCGAAGATCGGGGCCAGGAGCCCCGCGTCGCCGGGAAGTCCGCCCACGCCCGGGGCGCCCTCGACACCACCGGCACCACCGGTGCCGCCGCTCGCCGGCGTCTCGGGAGCGCCGAGCGAGGACGTGTTGACCGTCAGGGTGCCGGTGCCGCTGTGGAGGACCGCGATGGACGGGCCACCGGCGCCGCCACCTGCACCGCCGCCGGCGCCGCCGCCGCCACCACCAGCGCCACCACCGCCGCCGCCGCCTTCGCAGCAGGACTTGTTGCCGCCGTTGCCGCCGTTGCCACCGGTGCCACCGGTGCCACCGCGCTGGCCGATGCCGCCACGTCCGCCGACGCCTGCGGCGACGTTCGTGCCGTTGAGCTCGATCGTGGCGTTGTGGGCGTAGATGCCGAACGAGCCGCCACCGGCGCCACCACCGATGGTCGCGCCGACGCCGCCGGTGCCACCAGCACCGCCGCCGCCACCGCCGCCACCCCAGGTGGAGGCCGTCTTGCCGCCGCCGCCACCGCCGCCGCCTGCGCCGACCGTGCCAGCGGCGCCGGGGCCACCGGTCGCGCCGACGAACGTCGCGCCCGCGTTGAACGTCGTGGGCGCACCGGCGCCACCTGCGCCGCCGTTGCCGCCGCCGCCGCCGTTGCCGCCACGGGCGTGGGGGCTGCAGTTGCCGAAGAGGCTGCCGCACCCGCCGGAGCCTCCGGCAGCACCGCCGCCGCCGGCGTTCCCGGCATCGCCGGAGCCGCTGTAGCTGCCGCCGCGGCCGCCGTTGCCGCCGTTGCGGGGGCTCGGCCCGGCTGCGCCGGCGCCGCCGCCACCGGTGGAGCCGAAGCTGCCGTTGCCACCGTTGTTGCCGTTGCCGGCGGTGGCGGGAGCTGCAGGAGCGTCGCCACCGGCAGCGCCGTTGGCGCCGTAGCCGGCGACGATCGTGCCGCCGTCGACGTTGACCGTCGCACCGTTGATGGCGTGGATGCCGTACGAGCTGTTGCCCGCACCGACGGCGTTGCCGGCGGTGACCGTCGGCCCGGAGAGCGACACCGTCGCGGCGCCGTCGACCAGGAGTGCGGTCGCTGCAGCGCCGTGCTCGCCACCGGTCAGGGTCATGTTGTCGAGCGCCAGGCCGCTGCCGGCGCCGCCGACGAACGCGGCGAGCGCGGTCCGGCCGTTCGCCGACTCGTCCGCGCCGACGGCGGTGAAGCCCTCGATCGTGGTGTCGTCGACGTCCACCGCGACGATCGCAGCGGACTTGCCCGTGCCGGCGTCGAGTGCGCCGTTGACGACCGAGGCGTCGCCGGTGTCGGTGAAGTTCGGGTCGAAGCCGCCGCGCACGTCGATGCCCTCGACGACGGTGAAGGCCGAGTACTCGCCCTCGGCGACCCACACCTGGGTCTTCGAGTCGGCCTGGGCACGGGTGAGGCCGTGGGTGATCGAGGCGCAGGGTGCGGCGAGCGTGCCGCACGCCTCGTCGTCGGTGCCGTCGTCGTCCACGAGCACGATCGGGGCGAAGTCGAAGGTGACCTCGATCGTCACGGTGACCGGCGTCGAGCTGGCATCGTCGTCATCGTTCACGATGAGTCGGGCGTTGTAGGTGCCCGGGTTCACGTAGGTGTGCGTCGGCGTGGGGTCGGACGAGATGCCGCCGTCACCGAAGCTCCACACGTACTCCTCGATCGTGCCGTCCGGGTCGGTGCTGTCGAGGCCCGAGAAGGCGACCTCGAGCGGGGCGACGCCCGCCTGGGGCTCCGCCACGATCACGCCGACCGGCGCGACGTTCGGCGTGGGTGGTGTCGGCGGTGTCACACACGCCACTGCCACCAGAACGAGTGTTGCTACGACGCTGATCGACGCCGCCAGCCTGTGACGCATCATCCGAGGTCCCCCTGATCGCCCTGGGGACCGATGCGGCACAGCTCGCCGCCCCTCACCCGCCCCGAGATGCCGTGTCGCTCGCCGACACGAACCCCTGACTTTTAGTCGGCGATCCGGTCGACCGCAAGGGTTTCGGGACGATCAGCTCACCCGGAGGGGTCCATCCACGTCGATGCGAGCGAGTGTCCGGCGGACCGACCCGGTGCCGGCGCGCTGCCGTCGGGCAGGGGTGTGTCGAGCAGGCCGTGGACGTCGGTGCCGCTCGCGACGGCCCAACGCGTGAAGGACTGCCACAGGTTGTAGACCCGCTCGCCGAAGATCCGGTTGACGTCCTGGTAGATCTCGCTGCGACGATCCGGGTCGGTCTCGGACCGGCCCTCCTCGAGCAACGCATCCATCTCGGGATCGTCGATGCGGCCCAGGTTGACCGGCGAGTCGGAGCTCCACCAGATCTCCTGGAGGTCCGGATCGCCGGCTGGGTGGTTGGCCACGAGCATCAGGTCGTAGGCGCCGGCGAGCGCCTGGTCGATGAACGCCGAGGCGTCGAACTGCTGGCGGTTCACCTCGATGCCGGCGTCGCTCAGCATCTCCTGCACCTGGTCCGCCGCGGTGCTGGCGCCCGTCGCGGTCATGAGCGTCACCTGGAAGGGACGGCCCTGCTCCCGCTCCACCTGCTCGACGAGGTCGGCGGCACGCTCCGGGTCGAAGTCGGGATAGCCGGCGTCCTCCAGAAAGCCCATCTCGCCGGCCGCGAACGGACCGCTCGCCAGCTCCAACGCGCCCAGGTCGGTGACCTCGTTGATCTGCTCGCGGTCGATGGCGTGGGCTGCAGCGAGCCGCGCTGTCTCGTCGTCGAAGACCTTGCCGTCGGCCGAGTTCAGCTGGAAGTAGGACACGCCGTTGCCCTCGGTCGAGATCGACAGGTCGATGGTGTCGCCGAGCGACTCGAGCGTGTCGATGTCGAGCGACGTCGCCGAGTGGATGACGTCCGCCTCGCCGGCCTCGAGCTGGTTGACGCGGGTTGCACCGTCGGCGACCGGGCGGAACACGACGCCGTCGAGGTACGGCAGCTGGTTGCCGTCGTCGTCGGTGCGCCAGTAGTCGTCGTTGCGGGTCATGGTGAAGCTGTCGTTGACCCGCCACTCGCCGGCGACGAACGGTCCCGTGCCCACCAGGTCGCGGTCGCAGTTCTCGGCGTCGTCGAGCTGGGACTGCGCCATGATTCCCATGCGTCCGTCGTTCCACAGGTACCAGGGGAACGCGACCCACGGCGTGACGGTGCCGACCTCGACGGTGCGCTCGTCGACGACCTCGACCGACTCGATGTTGTCCAGCACGAAGCGGAACAGCAGGGGCGTCCGGTTGGGATACGCGCCGCGGTAGGCGTCGAGGTTGTTCTTGACGACCTCCGCGTCGAGCGGCGTGCCGTCGTGGAAGGTGATGCCGTCCCGCAGTCGGATCGTCCACACGTCGAACGTGTCGTTGGGCGTCACCTCCTCGGCGAGGAACGGCGTGATGTTGCCGTCCGCGTCCGGCGCGGTGAGCTGGTCGTAGACGGCGCGTGCGACCTGCACGCCCGGCGCCACGAGCTGCGCCTCGGGCAGGCACCACCCGCCAGTGGTCTCGGCGGTGATCGCGTAGGTGAGCGTGCCGCCGTAGGTGGGGTCGCCGGTGGCCGCATCGGTACCGCCGTTCCCGTCGTCGCCGCCCGACCCCGAGTCCGAGCCGCTGCACGCCCCCGCCAGGAGCGCGACCGACACCACGACCGCCGCCAGCAGCCACCGTCGTCGAGCACCCTTTCCCGCTCGATGGCCGGCACCGGTGAACCCATCGTGTCGTGGCATCTGCGAACCCCTCGGCGGAGGCTAGGAGGTTCGTCCCGACGGGGCGCCGAGAAGTGTTCGCTCGGGCCTCTGTGCCCGCTGGGCCGTTTGCCGCCGTCAATCGTTCGACGGGGTGAGGGTGTTCTGGCGTGCCGCGATCCACCAGCGGCCCTCCGCCTTCACCATGACGTACAGCGCCGTCATGGCGTGACCGACGTCAAGGTCGTTGCCCCCTGCGTCGGTCGCCCAGGCGAGCTTGCGGACCAGCGCGACATCGGGGCGGACGAAACGGATCTCGTCGATGACGTAGCGGGCGTACTGGTCCGCCAGCGGTCCGGCGAGCAGCTGGCGACCGGACTCGAGGATCTGGTCGCGGGCGGTCAGCCGAGCACCGGTGACGGCGACGCCTTCGCCGTCGGCAGCGAAGTGCTCGGCCAGCAGCTCGGCGTCGTTGGTGTTGAACGCCGTTTCGGTGTCGCCGATCACGCCGGTGATCGCGGCGATGTCGTCGGGATGGCCGTCGGTGGCGGCGACGATGGGAGCAGTGAGGGTTCGAGGCGTTGCGGTGTCGGTCATGCTCACGATCCTCGTACCTCAAGTCGACTTGAGGTCAAGCGCCGCTCGGCCGGTGGCATCGGTTGGGCCCGCGGGCATACTCGGACGATGAAGACGATCGGCAACATCTTGTGGTTCGTGCTGTCAGGGCTCTGGTTGGCGATCGGCTACTTCCTCGCAGGGCTGGTCTGCTGCATCACCATCATCGGCATCCCCTTCGGGCTGCAGGCCTTCAAGCTCGCCGGGTTCTCGCTGTGGCCGTTCGGTCGCACCGTCGTGCGTCAGCAGACCGAGTCCCCGGTGCTCGAGACAGTGTTCAACGTGATCTGGCTGCTGCTGTTCGGCTGGGGCCTGTTCATCACGGCGCTGGCCTCGGCACTGCTGCTATGCATCACGATCATCGGCATCCCGTTCGCGATCCAGGCATGGAAGATCGGCGTGCTCGGCTTGTGGCCCTTCGGCCGAGAGGTCATCTCGGACTGATCCGTTGCCGAGCCGCAGCGCAGCGCCTCGTCGGGCCGGCGCAAGTCGCCTTCGTCCCCGTGGGGCGGGGCCCCGCTCGGCTCTAGACTCGCATCGCCTTCCGCGGACGATTCCGCGGAATCGTCGCCCGAGTAGCTCAGTTGGCAGAGCAGCTGTCTTGTAAACAGCAGGTCAGGAGTTCGATTCTCCTCTCGGGCTCTGAATTCCGAGGGTTTACGGCCCTCGGGATGCTCGGGATCCGGCGCTTGCTAATCCCTTGCTAATCCGCCGACCTTCCCCGCCGTCGTGGCTGACGGATCCACCTCGCGCTTAGGAGGGGTGGCAGAGCAGGGAGGCCGCGGTGCGCGGATCGGTGATGAAGCGGGGCTCGACGTGGACCTACGTCCTCTACCTGGGGCGCGATGCGTCGGGGAAGAAGCAGCAGAAGTGGGTCGGCGGCCACCGCACGAAGAAGGAAGCCGAGGATGCGCTCACCGAAGCACTCGAGCGGATGCGCACGGGCATGTGGGTCGACCCCGGCACGACGACGTTCGGTGAGTTCCTCACCGAGTGGCTCGCGGCGATGGAGTCGAACGTGCTCGACACGACGTACCGGGGCTACGAGCAGATGATCCGCAACTGGGTCGTGCCGCGCATCGGTGACGTGCGCCTGGTTGAGCTGTCGCCCATGCACCTTCGGTCGCTGCAGACCGAGCTGCTCCGCTCGGGCCGCGTCGACGGAGCCGGCGGGCTCTCGGCCAGATCGGTCGCCAGCTGTCGACGCACGTTGAAGAAGGCGTTGAAGGATGCGATGCGCTGGGGGTTGATCGCTCGCAACCCGATGGAGGCGGTCGACCCGCCTCGGGTGGTCGACGCCGAGATGACCATCTGGTCCGACGTGCAGACGCGCACCTTCCTCGACGCCGTCGCCGATCACGAGCTCTACGCGATGTGGCTGCTGTTCCTCACAACCGGACTGCGCCGGGGCGAGATGGCCGCGCTGCGCTGGGAGGACGTCGATCTGGAGCGCCCCACCATGGCGGTGGTCCGCAACCGCGTGTCTGCTGGACGGGGGAAGGCGGTCAGCGTGCACCAGCCGAAGACGCGGCGAGGGCGACGGAACGTCGCGCTCGACGCGACCTCGGTCGAGGTGCTGCGCTCGCATCGGACGGCGCAGTCGGCCGAGCGCCTCCGCCTCGGCCCGACCTGGGTCGACTCGGGCTACGTGTTCTGCGGCGTCGACGGCGCGCCTCTGCACCCCGACACGATCACGGCGACGTTCCAGGCGATCATCCGTGACCTCGACGTGCCGAGGATCCGACTGCACGATCTCCGTCACACCTCGGCCACGCTCGCACTGAAGGCGGGCATCCATCCGAAGGTGGTGTCCGAACGCCTCGGTCACGCGACTGTCGGCATCACCCTCGACCTCTACAGCCACGTGCTCGACGGCATGCAGGCAGAAGCCGCCGAGCAGATCGGCGCGGTGGTGTTCGGAAGCTGACCCGCACACGCCACTCGGCGCGAGCTCCGCACTGAACCCTTCTCGATGCTCGTAGGCACCGTCGTCTCGGAAGGGTGGCGTTGGAAGTGGAACCGGAGCTGGCATCGTCGATGCCTTCTGCGCTTGAGCCGCACACCGCCCGAGTGCTCATCACCGTGAAAGCGTCGCCGGAGATCGGGCGGACTCACGGAGAGACGGTGTGCGTCGCTGGCATCAGGCTCGACGGTGACCGACCGAGGTGGATTCGCTTGTTCCCCGTGTCGTGGAAGTGGTTCTGGGGCAAGGAGCATCCCAAGTACCAAGTCATCGACATCGAGGTCTCGAAGCACGACCGAGACCAACGACCCGAGTCGTACCGCCCTCTGCTGGAAACGGCCGTGGTCGTGCGAGAGAAGTCGACGCCAGCGCAGCGCAGGGACGCGTTGAACGCACTTCCGCAACTCCAGATGTGCGATCTCGTGGCCGCGAAGGGGTGGGGGCGACCATCGCTCGGCCTTGTCGTCCCCCGTCAGATCAACGCGATCACCTCCGACCGCCAGAACGAGGCCGCCCAGCGAAAACGCATGAGCCTCTCGGCGCAGGGCAGCTTGCTGGACCAGGGCGCACCCCGGCTGCACCTTCCCCAGTACCTGTTCCGTGTCGACTACCTGTGCATGGACCCAGGGTGCGGAGGGCATCGGCAGACCATCGTCGACTGGGAGATCTCCGAGGCGGAGCGCAAGTGGCCCGAGATGTACCCCGACGACTTCATCGAACGGATCAAGGCGAAGTGGCTCGGCCTGCTCGACCCCAGCCGCAAGCCGGCATTGTTCGTCGGAAATCAGCACCAGGCGCCGCAAGGCTTCCTGGTGCTCGGAATCGGCCGGGATGTCACGCCTGTAGCACCGACGCGAGTGGGTCACGACGGAGCAGCGCCTCCGCCACAAGCGAACGATGGCACTGGCACTGGTCCGCCTCGAAACACAGAAGCGCGACTGTTCGAGATCTGAGTTGCTCCACGACACGGTCGAGAGCCGCACGGCCACCAAGACTCAGATGTTCGGTGAAGACCTCTCTGCTTTCCGATGTGCCAGCGCGAAAGTCGTCGCGGTTCGACCTCGGATTCCCCAGCGAGGGCTCGTGGACGTACTCGATCCCCTCTGCCTCGCACCGTGCGGAGAGGGCCTTCTTCGAGAAGCCGGGCTTCCGGCTGATCGCGTTCTCGCGGACATCGACCAACACCCCGACACCAGCTTCGATGAGGGACTTCATGAAGACGTCGATGGTTCGCCCCTCGTACCCGATCGAGACGATCCGAGAGGGTTTGGTCAGCGAGTGGACCTTGCCGACCGATAGATCGGCTGCTTCTGACAGCTTCGGGATCGACGTGTTCTGGGCCCGCATCGCCCGCAGCATCCGGTTGCGTTCGGCTTCGGCCTTCCGGAGGCGTTCAGCAGCGCGCCGCAGGGGCGCAAGGTTCTCGGTGCCAGACACCGGAGCAGCCTTTCAAATCTTGAAAGACGGCGCCACCGCGTCGACAACGACAGCCGTAGTTTGTACTTCGACGGGTTGAGCGTCGACCGATACAGGGGTCGCACCGCCGGTGCGTCGGCACGTCTACCGAGGGCCCGAGAGGGGTCAGGAATCCCCAGCTAGTGTCTTCGACGATGGGCGACCAGCTGGCACCTGACTCCGATGTCTACGTCGCCGCCGACGAACGATCTGGAACCTTGGAGGTCCGAGACTTCTTCCGCGTGGCGAAGCTCGTGCCGCCTGACCAAGATGTCGTGTCTGTGGCACCCGGGACGTCCGTCGGTGCTGCCATCCACCTGATGCGCTCGCGGGGCTTCTCGCAGCTCCCAGTGCTTGCGGGCGGGACGGTCATCGGGGTGTTCAGCTTTCGATCCCTGGCTGCAGGTCTTCATACCGTTCGACGGAACGACGATCCACTCGAGGCACACGTCGAGGACTTCGTGGAAGATCTAGCGTTCGTCCGGGCCGGCGACGAGGTCGGAGAGATTCTTGCCCACCTGGATAGGGATGGAGCGGTACTGATCGGCGATGAGCAGAACCTTGTAGCGGTGGCCACGACGTCCGATGTAACCAGCCTGTTGTGGGAAGCGACTAGGCCGTTCGTCCTTCTTCAGGATATTGAACTCGCCATCCGGGATCTCATGCGCTCGGCGTGCCCTTCTAGCACTGAGATGTCTAAGCGGATCGGGGCTGCCGACAAGACTCCCGCGGCGGACGGCTCGGCGCGACTCGAGGACCTGACGATGTCTGGGTTGCTCAGCGTCCTCCTCAATGGCCCCAACTTCGGGCAGTGCTTTTCCCTGACGTTCGGCACGAACCGCGACTTGGTCAAGAGCCAACTCGAGCCGACCCGCGAGATCCGAAACAAGGTCTTCCACTTCAGAGACGACGTAACTGCCGAGGAGTTGAACACCCTCATCGCCGCCCGCAAGTGGCTGCTTCGCAAGGTCCAGATTGTGCAGGCCAAGTGACCAACGAACTCCTTCCGTTCCAGCAGGACTTGGCTGACAAGCTCGGGTCAGGCGCGGGCGGATCGCGGATCTTGGTACGAGCTCCCGGTGGAGTCGGCATTGCTGAGGCTGCTGCGACTGCAGCGTCAAGGGCGGCGGCGACAGATCAGTTGGTAGTCATCGTGGTGCCAGGTCAAGCGCACGTCGAGAAGTGGGGCCGGCGACTTCGCGCCGCCGGCGTCGAGTCAGTCCTCGAGCTCTCGAAGGCCAGAGAAGCCGTGATCGCGCTTGACAAGGCCGACGGACGCTCCCTTGCGAGCCACGGGGCGATCGTGGCCACGAGTCAGCTGTTTCGATCGGGTGCGGGGCGGCGCACGGCGGCATCGTTGAAGCCGGCGTTGCTGATCATCGAGCAGCCGCCGTTGAACGTCGCCGGCGAGTCGAAGACGGAGGAGCTGCACTCCGAGCTTGTGTCCTATTCGCTTCGTTCTGTCGTGCTCACTTACACAGGGGCAACCTTCGGCTGGTACGGGCCGACTGAGACGCTGGACGTCACGTTGACAGAGGCGCTCCTTCTCCGCCCTCAAGACAACGAGTTCTCCTTGGCGCACTACGGCGTCGAGCCCGAGGAGACCGCGCTCCTTCAGCAGGCGCGGGACGTCGTCCTAGGGGCGGGAGGTTCGCAACTGAGGTCAGCCGACCTTTCGCGACCGGCGCTGCACGGCATGCTGCTTCGCCTTGCGACTGAGCTCTCCGGTGAGTCATTGGCCACCGAAACCAGCGAACTCGCCGAGTCTCGAAACGAGCCGAGTGAAGCGCTCATCGACGAGGTGTGGCAGCTGCTCGACCGAGTCGAGTCTCTAGGTACTGATCCGCGTCTTGAGCTGCTCACCCTCCTTGTTCGCGGAGCAGTCAGCGAAGGCCGTCCGGTCGTCATTCGAACGAGTCGGGTAGACGAGACCGAGTACGTCGCTGGTCACCTCCGCGATCTCAATCTCGACGTTCGAACTCTCTCAGGCTCTACAGACCCGAAGGAGCGCCGGCGTCTTTCCAATCAGTTCGGAGCCGGGACTGTTCTTGTGGTGACGCGGGCAGTGTTCGAGTCGATCGATCTGCCCGACCGATGTGAGGACGTTTGGTGGACCACGCCCAATAGCGAAGCGGACCTAGTCCGGCACCTCACTCGCGCAGCAAGAGGGGGCCGGACGGTTGCGATGCTCGCCGACCCGCCCCGCCCCGCTGATATCCGATTCCGGGACGCACTCGAATCGCTCTGGGATGCTGGGCTCCCCGTGCGAAAGAACAAGCCGTAGCGACCCCCTCGACTTGCCTAGTGGCGCAGTTCGTAGCGCCACTAGGCGGGTTCAGGGGGTGCGTCCAGGCGTATCGGCACCCAGCTGCGGAGGTGGCTTCTAGCCAGCCATACGAGGAAACCCTCGGTGGGGTAAAGCGCTCCGCCCTCTACCGTGGATCCCTCATGCTCCTGACGCTCTCCACCGACCATCAGCCGGCGACGGACCTCGGCTATCTGCTGCACAAGAACCCGGCGCGCCTGCAGACTGCCGCGCTGAGCTTCGGGGAAGCACACGTCTTCTACCCCGAGGCCACCGACGAACGCTGCACGGTCGCGCTCCTCGTCGATGTCGACGCGGTCGGCCTGGTGCGCAAGCCGCAGAAGGGCCGACGGACGGCATCGCTGTTCGACTACGTGAGCGACCGGCCATACGCAGCAAGCTCGCTGCTGTCGGCCGCGATCGCCAAGGTGTTCGGCACAGCGATGACCGGTCGTTCAAAGGAACGACCTGAGCTTGCCGAGGCGTCGATCCCCCTGCGGGTCGAGGTACCGGTCGTGGCATGCCGCGGTGGCGAGGGCGGCGCTCAGATCGTCGAGCGCCTCTTCGGACCGCTCGGCTGGAACGTCGAGAGCACCCCGATCCACTTGGACGAGACCCAGCCCGAATGGGGTGACGGTCCGTACCGAGCGCTCACGCTCACCGGCACGCTGCGGCTGAAGGACGCGCTCGAGCACCTGTACGTGTTGCTGCCGGTGCTGGACGGTGACAAGCACTACTGGGTCAACGCCGACGAGATCGAGCGCCTGCTGCGCCGCGGTGGCGCATGGGTCGCCGCGCATCCGGACAAGGAGCTGATCACTCGCCGCTACCTGCGTCACGACCGACGCCTGGCCGACGACGCCCTCGCCCGATTGGCCGAGCTGGACGAGTCCAGTCCCGCTGACCCCGAGGAGCTCGACGTCGCAGCCGACGCGGCCGAGGAGGTCGTCGAGCAGCGCATCAGCCTCAACGACCAGCGACTGGACGCCGTCACCGCCGCAATCGTCGACGCCGGCGCCCGGTCCGTGGTCGACCTCGGCTGCGGAGAAGCCAAGCTGCTGCGCCGGCTGCTGTCCGACACCTCGATCGACCGACTGCTCGGAGTTGACGTCTCACACCGCTCGCTCGAGGTGGCGGCCCGACGGCTGCGCATCAACGACATGTCACCCCGCCAGGCCGAGCGGATCGAACTGCGCCAGAGCGGGCTGACCTACACCGACCCGTCCATCGCCGGCTTCGACGTCGCGGTGCTGATGGAGGTCATCGAGCACGTCGACCCGTGGCGCCTCGACGCGCTCGAACGCGTCGTGTTCGCCGCAGCGTCCCCCTCGACGGTGATCGTCACCACCCCCAACGTCGAGTACAACGCGCTCTTCGACGGCATGCCGCCCGGCTCCATGCGTCATGCCGATCATCGCTTCGAGTGGACCCGCGCCGAGTTCGATGCGTGGTGCACCGGCGTCGCCGACCGCCACGGCTACAACGTGAAATACGCCCCCATCGGCCCCGTCGACGAGGCGCTCGGCCCGCCCACCCAGATGGCGGTGTTCTCGCGATGACCGACCGACGCAGTCGCACCATCAACGTTCCTGACCTGAGCCTGGTCGTCCTGGTCGGCGTCTCGGGATCGGGAAAGTCGAGCTTCGCGCGCGAGCACTTCCTGCCGACCGAGGTGGTCTCTTCGGATGCCTGCCGCGCGTTGGTCAGCGATGACGAGAACGACCAGAGCGCCACCGAGTCGGCGTTCGCCGTGCTCCACTCGATCGTCTCCGAACGCCTTCGTCTCGGCAAGCTCACGGTCATCGACGCCACCAACGTGCAGCGGGACGCTCGCGCCCCGCTCATCAAGCTGGCTCGTGACTTCCACGTGTTGCCGGTCGCAATCGTGCTCGATGTGCCGACCGAGCTGTGCCACGAGCGCAACGCTCTTCGGCCGGACCGCGACTTCGGGCCGCACGTCGTGCGCAACCAGAGCAAGGCCCTGCGCCGGTCGATGAAGCAGCTGGAGCGGGAGGGATTCCGCCGGGTGTTCCGCCTGAGCGGTGTGGACCAGATCGCCGCCGCGACGGTCGAACGTGAGCGACGTTGGACCGACCGACGCGACGTCCATGGTCCCTTCGACATCATCGGCGACGTGCACGGCTGTGCCGTCGAGCTCGTCGAGCTCCTGACCGAGCTCGGCTGGGACGTCGCCCCCGACCTGAGTGGAGCGACCCACCCGGAGGGGCGCGCCGTCGTCTTCGTCGGCGACCTGGTCGACCGTGGGCCGGCCTCCCCCGATGTGCTGCGACTCGCGATGGCGATGGTCGAGTCCGGCGATGCCCTCTGCATCCCCGGCAACCACGAGAACAAGCTGAGTCGAGCGCTCGCCGGCCGCAACGTGCAGGTCAGCCACGGCCTCGCCGAGACGCTCGAGCAGCTGGCCGCAGAACCTCCCGAGTTCACCGAACAGGTCCGCTCCTTCATCGACCGACTCGTCAGTCACGCCGTCTTGGACGACGGCGCTCTCGTCGTCGCGCACGCCGGGCTGAGGGAGGAGATGCACAACCGCCAGTCGGGTGCCGTCCGCAGCTACGCGCTGTACGGCGACACGACCGGCGAGACCGACGAGTACGGCCTGCCGGTCCGCTACCCCTGGGCCGAGGAGTATCGGGGCAAGGCCGCCGTGGTCTACGGCCACACCCCGGTTCCCGACGCGGTGTGGTTGAACAACACGATCTGTCTCGACACCGGCTGCGTCTTCGGCGGCAAGCTCACTGCGCTCCGCTGGCCCGAGCGGGAGCTCGTCTCGGTTGACGCGCACGAGGTGTACTGGGAACCGACGCGCCCGCTGGCGACCGCGTCACCGAACCGGGAGCCGCTCGATCTCGCCTTGAGCGATGTCGCTGGCACCCGCCGCATCGAGACGCGTCTCGGTCGGACGATCACGATCCGAGAGGGCAACTCTGCCGCTGCGCTCGAGGTGATGAGCCGCTTCGCCGTCGATCCCCGCTGGTTGATCCACCTGCCGCCCACGATGGCGCCGTGTGCGACGTCGTCGCGAGACGGCATCCTCGAACATCCCGACGAGGCCTTCGACGCGTTCCGGCGCGACGGCGTGACGCGCCTGGTGTGCGAAGAGAAGCACATGGGCTCACGGGCCGTGGTGGTGGTCTGCCGCGATGGCAAGGTTGCGACCCGTCGCTTCGACGTCCCGAGCGACTCCAACGGCGGCGTGGTCCTCACCCGCACCGGACGACGCTTCTTCAACGACGAGGCCGTCGAGCTGGCGCTGCTCGACAAGCTGCGCGCCGCCGTCGGCACCGCGGGCTTGTGGGATGAGCTCGACACCGACTGGCTGGCGCTCGACGCCGAGCTGCTGCCGTGGTCGGCCAAGGCCGGCGAGTTGCTCACCCGCCAGTACGCCCCGACCGGCGCCGCCGCGACCGCGATGTTGCCTGCGGCGGCGGCGCTGCTGGACCAGGCCGCCGAGCGCGGCGTCGAGCTCGGCGGTCTCGACCATCGCACTGCGAACCGATCTGACCTCGCGCAGCGCTACGTCGACGCGTACCGGAACTACTGCTGGACGGTGAACAGCGTCGACGACCTGCAGCTGGCGCCGTTCGTCGTGCTCGCTGGCGAGGGGGAGGTGCACGCCACGAAGCCGCATGCCTGGCACCTGGCCACGATCGACAAGCTCTGCCTCGCCGATCCGGCCACGCTGCGCTCCACCGAACGCCGCGCCGTCGACCTCGACGATGCCGCTAGCGTCGCGGAGTGCATCGAGTGGTGGACGGCGTCCACGTCGACCGGCGGCGAAGGCATGGTCGTCAAGCCCGCCAACACGATCGTCGAGACCGCCCGTGGACTGGTCCACCCGGGCATCAAGTGCCGTGGGCCGGAGTACCTGCGCATCATCTACGGGCCCGAGTACACCGAGGCCCGCAACCTCGAACGTCTGCGCCAGCGGAACCTGGGCCACAAGCGTGCGCTGGCGTTGCGCGAGTACGCGCTCGGCATGGAGGCCCTCGAGCGCTTCGTCGGCACCGAGCCGCTGTACCGGGTGCACGAGTGCGTCTTCGGCGTGCTCGCGCTCGAGAGCGAGCCCGTGGATCCGACACTGTGACTGAGCGGCTGGCTCTCCCGGAGCTTCCCCGGACGACGATCCTGCTCGTTGAAGTCGGCTCCACAGCGCACGGCACGGGCATCCCGGGCGGCGAGGACTACGACCAGATCGGCGTAATCGTCGAGACCCCGGAGCAGGTCCTCGGCCTCGATGACCGCGGGTTCGCGACCGTGATGCAGCGAACGCAACCCGAGGGGGTGCGTTCCGGACCCGGTGATGTGGATCGCACGCTGTCTCCGTTGCGGCGGTTCCTCCGGCTGGCTGCCTCGGGCAACCCTTCGATCCTGATGTCGTTGTGGGCGCCGGTCGACCACGCGACCGACGCTGGCCGATCCCTTCAGGGCATGGCTGATGCCTTCGTCGGTCGCCACGTGATCGCTCGCTACCGCGGCTACATGCAGTCCCAGGCCCGGCGCCTGCTCGGCACCGCCGGAGGCGCGCACGGTCGTCCACGACCGAAACTGGTCGCCGCGCACGGCTACGACACCAAGTTCGCCATGCACTCTGCACGACTCGGCTTCCAGGGCATCGAGCTGCTCACCACCGGCGGGCTGAACCTGCCGATGCAGGGCGACGGCGCCGACTGGCTGCGCGCCGTTCGTCGCGGCGACGTCCCCTTCGACGAGTGGTGGGCGCGGACGCTCGAGCTCGATGCCCACCTCGCGAAGCTGGCCGACGACGAGCGGTATCCACCCGGTCCGGACAGATCGCGCATCGAGGAATGGGCGATCGACACCCATCGCAGCGTGTGGGCGTCGATCACAGAGGACTGACATCGTCCAGGCCGCCCAGCCACAGCAGACCTTGCCAGGGACTCGCTCTCCGAGCCGCTACCAGCCGACGTCGGCACCGTCGTCGATCTCGTCCGGCTCCGAGTGGTCGATGGCGAGTTCCTTAGCGGCGCTGCGGCGCAGCGAGTCGGTGACGAGGTCGAGCGGGTCGGGCCTCTCGCCGGGTCGGCTGTGGTGTTCGAGCTCGTCGGCCGCTTCGTCGTCGACGAGGTACATGCGGTTGGAGTCCCGGCCTCGACTGAGTCCGACGTAGCCCATCTCGCGGTGCATGTCGTCGCTCGCGAGCAGCAGCCCGTGATCACACGTCCTGCCTTGGGCCTTGTGGACGGTGACGGCGTAGCCGTGGCGCACGTGTCCGGCGGCGAGGTAGTCGCTGTCGAGCCGGCGGTCGCCGCCGTCGGTCGAGATCGTCACGCTTCGGTGCCGGTGGTCGATGTCGGTGATCGTGCCGACGGTGCCGTTGCGGATGCCGTTGGGGTAGTCGTTGCGAGTGCAGATCACCTGGTCGCCGACCTGGAACGGCCGACCAGCGACCACGAGCGGCGGTCCCTGGAGTTCGCCGGCAGCGGCGACGTGGCGTCGGGCTCGGCGGTTGAGGTCGTCGACGTCCGCGTTGCGTCTCGCCATCATCAGCGCCGAGTGGCCGGTGCTGCGATGCGCCCACCAGTCGGCGACCATGGCGTCCCGCACGGTCTCGGCGTTCGGCGCAGTGACGACCCGGCCGTGTTTACGGAGTGCGCCGACGGCCACCTCGACGTGACCGTCGCGGAGCTGATGCAACGCCCAGCGTTCGGTCTCGTCGCGCTGGCGTCGGTTCTCGGTCAGCGTCAGCACCGGATGCCGCTTCGCGAGGGCGGCGAGGACGCCGCCGGCTTGGATCTCGGGCAACTGTTTCGGGTCGCCGACGAGCACAACCTTGGTTCGGTGCATGGCAGCGTCGCGCAAGAGCGGTGCGAGGGTTCGGGTGCCGACCATGCCGGCCTCATCGACCACGATCACCGTTCGCTCGTCGAGGCGCTGGCCGCCGTGTTGGAGGTCGAGTTTGAGCTTGGCGATCGTCGTAGAACGGATCCCTGAGCCGGCCTGCAGCTCGTGCGCTGCTGCAGCGGAGAGCGCGCAGCCGATCACCCGGTAGCCGGAGTGCTGCCAGGCGTCGCGGGCGGCATCCAGGCTGAACGTCTTGCCGGTGCCCGCTGCGGCGACAAGCAGATCGACCGATCGACCCGACCTGCACACCTCCCGAACCACAGCCGCCTGCTCGTCACTGATCGACGGTCGCCTCTGGACCGCACCGTCGGCTGCCGAGCTGATCGCCACGCCCCAGTGAGCCGACTGACCACTGGCGGCGAGGTCGACGACCGACTGCTCGAGTCGGATCATCTCCGTGGTCGAGAACACCGACCCGGTCCGCTGCTTCCAGCCGACCCTGACCACATCGGAACGGCTGACGTACTGCCACGCCAAGTCCTCGACCACCTCCATCGACACACCCGGAGGCAACAGGTCGACCAGACCGCGGAGAACGTCGCGACGGTCGAACGTCGAGCTCGACTCGGTCAACCCGGCCGGTGATGACAGCCGGGCGAACACCCGAGTTGTCTCGTCAGCGTCAATGACCGGCACCACTTGTCGGCCGGTCACCGCCGACAGACCGGCGGGGTCGATGCCCATGGTCAGACTCTCTGTCCGCCATCTTGCGGTGTGGTCAGACAACCGTTCAGGGCTGACCACCTTCGCCCGACGCGTCTCCAGCGTCGACACCTGCGCCGCTTTCGCCGAGGTGAGCCCCCACTCGGCCATCGTTCGTTCGATCTGCTCACGCCGCTTCGAGAACAACCCGATCAACTCCGGATCGACGCCCTCGATGTCAGCGAGCCCATCGTGCACCGGCGTCCACGCAACACCGAGCCGTGCGGTGAGCTCGTGACGCAGCTGGGCCTGGTACACGTACCCGCCAGTCTTCGCGTGCTCGTAGAGCGCGGTGGCGTCGATCGTGCGCCACCGATCGTCTGCGGCTCGCACCGAGTTCGCCACCAACACATGGGTGTGCAGCAACGGGTCCAGATCGCGCGACGTGCGATGCCGAAACCCCGAAGCGATGAACCCGCCCGTCGGCGTGCGCTCTACACCGTTGCGGCCCGTCCTCGTGAACGCAGCCACCTCCTCCATGTACGCCACCGCCCGAGCAACCGCCGCCTCATGCGCAGCCGCCACCTGGGCAGACACTGCGGGTTCGCCGAGCCCCCACAGGATCGACACCGACTTCGGCGCGCGGAACGTCAGATCCCACCCCGGCACCTTTCGGTTCTTCGCACGGTGCAGCTGCTCACCCGTCCGAGGGTCGACACCGGTGAGCACCGCCCGAAGATCCTCCGACCGGACAAGCCCCTCGAGGTCGAGCTGGTGGGACGAGGCGAGCCAGTAGCCCGGCGCTTCGCCCTCCTCGGAGTAGTAGTCCTCGATCCCGGAGACGACCTGGTCCAGGTAGTACGACTCGGCGCCCGGCGCGAGCCGGTGAAGGTTCAACACGGCACCCCTCCCGCACCGCTGGTCAGGGTCACCGCATCTGCGATGCAAGTCTGTGACCCTCGTTGACACGCGCTCTGCAGCGCGACGGCGGCGCTCATCCGGGCGCCGCAGACTCGTCGGACGAGCCCCGAGCGAGCAGCTCTTCGATCGCCTGGCGGGGCACGACCACGCGCCGGCCGAGCGTGATCGACGGCAGCTCCCCGCTCCGCACGCAGTCGTAGGCGTGGGCCCGGGAGATCCCCAGGATCAGCGCCGCCTCGGACACCGAAAGTGTCCGTCGTTCCATCTGTTCCACTGGGTCGCCTCCGAGGTGCCCAGAAGGGGCTGGTCGATCCAGCGCAACTGGGTCCTCGGGGTCCTAAGCGCGCAGGCGCTCCGCCGATCAGCGGCAAAATCAGACAGACTGCGGCATCGCCCCAACGTCGGCGGACCGGAGGACGCTGCTCAGTTCGGCCGCCGTCGTAGTAGTAGCCCCGGTAGCGTCTCGGGCAGGGCTGGCAAGCGATCTGCTGCTTCGCCTTCGACTCGGCAACGAGGACCGAGCGCTGTGGCGACCATCGAAGGGATCGGGGGGCTGTTCCCGCCGAAGCAGTCCTGACCTGACGCCGGCGTCCTGAGGACTACTTGCCGTAGTCCCTAATGCAGTCGGTGCACCAGCCGTCTGCATCGAGGTTGTGCTGGCGGTAGCTCCGCGAGCAGATCGCGCACGGAGTCCATGGGTCCTGTCGATCCCGACGCTCGCATCCGCACTCCTGGCACGCAGGGCATTGCGACTCGCCGCACTCAGCACAGGGCCACCACCGTGTTGAACCCTTGTACCCGCACGGGCACTTGATGTGACCGTCATACCCGCGGTCCTCTGGAGCGAGGTCGATGAGGTGGAGGTCCACGACGTTCCAGAGGTCGTCGTGCGCGAGCAGGGCGTATCGCCACCCGTCCTCGTCAAACACCGACTGGAAGAACGAGCGTCGCGATCCGTCGTGACGCGGCCACCATGACTCCATCACAGCGCGAACGTCGACGTTCCGGAGGGGGTGCGCATCGGGGATCGCGTCGCCCTTCCAGGCGTATGGCCGCGTGCCGTGGGCGCGCGCGCCGAAGAAGACAGACTCGCTGCCGCGCTCGATGATCAGGGCAAGGCCGTCGCAGGGCAGCCGCCGCCACAGCGCGATGAGGCATGCCGTCCGAGACGCCACTGTTTGGTCCCGGAGGACCGCGACGTGCTCAGCCCTCGGAGCTCCCCCTTCGAGAATCTTGTCGACGAGGTCATCAGGGATGAGGAGCCGAGCAGCGACCGCGTCGCACAGCTCCTCGATCACCCGTTGCGACTCGGACATATCCGCGAGCCAATCGATGCAATCCTCAGAGTCCCAGATCATGAGGTGAGCGAACTCGTGCGCCAGGGTGAATTGGTCACGAGCGCTGCCGGTCTCCCGGTACAGCACGAACCCCGACTCAGCGAACGATGCGCCATCACACCAGCCCCCGTCTCCGCGCGCCTGAAAGGCGTCAGACGGTCTGACTTCCATGCCGTAACTCTCGACCAACGCAGTAGTGGGGTCCCGGTGCACGAGCCTTCGGACCTCGGCGTCGAGACGCTCGACGAGGACACGAGCCCATCCGTCGACTGTGTTCACTTCATCGAATCCAGGATGCGGCGCACCATCTCGCGCAGATGCTCGACGGAGGTGTCCTCCGCTCGGAAGCTCGCCGTAGCGAGCTGGCGACTGACTTCAGCCCGGACCTGTCGAGCAGGCCGCTCCATCTCGGAGGCCCACCGCTCGATCGAGCGCTCTATCTCCGCGTCGTCGAGCGGCGATGGCGCCTGTGCAGCCAGGAACTCGGTGACGTCAGCACTGAGCACGGCGCCCAGAGCGACCGCCGTCATTGAGGACACCGGGAAGGACGTCGAAGACTCGAGGAGGAGCAGCACTCTGGATGAGAGGGTTCCGCCTGCCCGAGCGACGGCAGCAACGACCTCGCTGACCTTCAGGTCTGCGTCTACGCGAAGCCGACGCACCCGAGTTCCGTCGATCTGCCGGTCCTCGGTGCTGTTCAGACCGAGTCTGAGCGCCAATGGGTCCGTGCGAACGTCGGCTCGAGCCGCAACTCCCCGAGCTGAATCTGTCGCCGCCACGAAGCCGACCGCCTCAGTCCGCAGCTCTTCGGGGAGGTCGCCAAGCGACGGCCGGGCTCCGTTTCCGTCGAGGTACGCGATGTACTGCTCCACGAACTCATGGAGCTCACGAGGGTCGTTCACAATGCACCTCCTTCAGTCGGATCCTCGCCCAAGTTCTGATCATGTGCCCCGGCCAGGTCGATGAGTCCAGGATCGCAACGGAGTCGGCTGTAACCCTGACTGATCAACTGGCCGACGCGGCGTTCGCTCAAGTCGAGCTCAGCCGCCACCTCTCGCTGTGTACGCCCCTGCCGGATCACCTGCTCGATCACGAACTCCTCACGCTCCGGTAGCCGCCCGAGTGCGCCGGCGACAAGCGCTGCTTCGACGCCGTCAACGACGGTCTCCTCCGGATCGTGTTGCAGGAGGTCGGAGCCGTCGAGCACGTCGTCGCGACTGTCCATGGGGGTGGAGTGCCTAGCGTTCGCGCTCCGGATGAGATCGACGGCCCGGGACCGCGTGCGCCGGCGTAGGAACTTCCTCTCGTCGTCAACCGCGAGCGGCGCGCCGCCGCAGATGAGCTCCTGGAACACGTTCATCACGACGTCGTCGTCGGAGAGTCCGGCCGCCGCCGGTTCACCGCGCTGTTGGCTCCCCCGGAGCACGCCGCGTGCCGCGGCCCGCATGTCCGCGACGTGCTCCTCGAAGAGCCGCGCCCAGTACGCCTGGATCTCGTGTTCCTCCATCCGGCTCCCACTGTCGCGCGAAGGGGAGCCGACCCCGGGCACCGGCCGCTCACATCCAGTTCGGCTTGAGGCCCAGGTGCTTTCGGACCGTCGCTAGATACTCGTCGTCGACGGCGGCCAGCCCCGAGAGGTCAACGTCGCCGATTGACATGCCCGCGTCGGTCGTGACCGGGCCGATTGTCCAAGACCTCCTGATCTCGCCGCCGGCGATCTCCCGCGTCTTGTCGACCAGGGCCTGGAACGCCGCGCCCACCGCCTCGTCCTCGACCTTGAGCCGGGCGGTGTAGAGCGTCAACCGATGCTGCACCTCGCTCAGGGCTGTGTTGATCCGGGCACGTTCGCCTTCCGGATCGTCGTGGCGGCGGCGCCGGACGATGTATGGGTACTCGCGGTATTCGGCCACCACGGCGAACGCGTCGGCGAACACCACCCGCTGGCGATCCACACGGGCACGTCGGCCGTTCACCCACAAGGTGAAGACCCCGGCCGCCGCGGCGATCACCGCAGCGATCACGGCCGGGGCGAACCACCACGCGTCGGTCGTCGCTGCTGCGGTCACCCCGATCACGACGCTGCTCCCGTCGTGTGCGGGATCTCCGGCCCGATCCACTCCCCGACGCGACGCCACAGCTCCTCCCGGAGCAGGTGGTTCTGGATCACGTCGAGCAGGTCGAGGAGCCCGTCCGCGAACACCCACCGGGCCGAGACCGGATCGCCCGGGTACCACATGCACAGGCTGCTGTCGTCGTACCGGTGCGGCGAAGACGTGGGCCCGTCGGCAAACACCGCCGGGACGGCGGAGTGCCGGCCGAACACGATGGTGACGTGCCGGACGGTGCCGGTGAGCGGCAGCTCGATATCGACGTCGTAGTGGAAGCCGTCGGATCGGGTCCGGTGGCCTCGGAGGGCCGGGAAGTCCGTCCGGGCGCCGCGCTCGAAGGTGAGCCGGCGGAAAAGGTCCCCGGGCCACGCTCGGGTTCGCGGCCTACCCACGGTGCACCCCTCCGTACGAGCGGGCGGTCTTCACCGCGCCCGCCGCGACGGTGACGCCGGCGGCGGACTGGCGCAGGCGCGGGTTCGAGGTGCGGAGCGCATCCGCGATCGCCGCTGCCGCCGGACTGCGGAGGTCGATCGGCTCGGGGAGGTACTTCGGGAAGACGGCGTGCAGCTCGGCGGCGACGACCTCGAGGTTGTCCGGATCCGCGAGGGCCGCACGTAGATGGTCTCGAGCCGACCGGAGGCGCTGGAGGACGATCTCCTTGTTCGCCTCGAGCTTGATGGCGCCCGACACACCAGCTGGATCCTCGGTGCGGCAGATCGCCAGCGATGCAGAGGCGTGCTCGAAGAAGGTGGTAACCGCAGTCGCCAGGTCGGAGGTCTCGTCGATCGCCTCCAGGCCGAGGGCGAGGATGTTGAAGGAGCTCAGACCGGGCTGGGAGTACCCCTTGTTCCAGCACTTGGCGAGGCGCACGACTCGGGCCCTCAGAACGCGGAGGGTCTTCGACCCGGACATCATCAGCTCGACGTGCTTCTCCGGGTGCGACGCGTCCCAGGTGCCCGCCTCGAGGTTCGGGATCCACAGGCCCGGGGCATCCTTGCGGTCGAGGGTGAGGATCATGTCGACGTAGGGATCGGCGCCGCTGGGCAGGGGGTCGTGGAACCGGACGGTGACCCCGCGCTTCATGTCGTGCACGGTCGCGCCGTCCCAGGTCTCGCGGAGGATCGGTCCGACGTGGGCGTGGAACGCCTCGACGACCTCGGTTGGGGGATCGTCGTCATCGCTGTCGGGGCCAAGTGAGGGGTAGCATCGGCGGTCGAGCACGAGGCCACCATCCGCGTCTTCGAGCGGGTCGGTCACCACGCCGGTCGCCACGGAGCCGGCCCGGTAGGTCCGCAGCACGCCCGGGAACCCCTTCCCAGCCTCGCGAACCGCATCGCGGCGCTCGCGGGCGGCCTTGAGGTCGTCGTCGGGCACGGCGATCTGGCCGAGTACGTCGTGCAACTGGTCGTTCATCTTGGTCATTTCGGCCTCCTGCCGATCAGGTCCGGCGGGCGCCGGACGCCTAGTAGCCGACGCAGGCCGGCCGAACTGAAGGGCTGAGGCGAAGAACTCTCAGCCGGGATTCGAAGGGCACCTCGGGAGCGCGACCACGCCGTCGTCCAGGCCGACGCTGACGAGGCTCTGGTCGGGGACAGCGTCCGACCGACGGCCGAGCCCGCGAGAGGTGCTCGCCGCATGGAACTGACCGGCCTGACCGGCCGTCTCACGGCAGCCTCCGCCGCAGCTCCCGCTCAAGGGCCACGAGCGGGTTGGCCGCCAGCCTGCGGCGCGTCCGGACGACGTTCGTGCAGCGGACGCACCGGTGCTCGGTCGAAGGCTCCCACTCCCCTATCTCGACCACTTCGGCCGACTCGCACGCGTCGCACACCACGGTGGCCACCAGCGCGGCGACCGCGGGGATGGAGCGCAACACCTGGAGTCGCCGCAGTTGGACGGCATCGATGGACTGGCCGTCAACGGCGACCGAGCCGAACGTGTCGTCAACGAGCGGCCGGCCGTCGCCATCCCACACGTGAACGTGAAGTCCCTCGCTCTCGGCCCGCGGTCCCGACCACACGATCGCCGGGTTGGTCGCCCAGATCGCGATGCCGCCGATGCGGGCGGTGTCGACGTCGAGGTGTTCCGGGGTCGGCACCGGGGTCGGCCGGTCCGCGGAGTTGAGCAGAACCGCGTCGGGAACGAGGAGGTTCCCGACGGAGGGGTCCCTCACCCAGAAGTCCCGGGAGCACCAGGCGCACTGGTGCTTGAGGTGCGGCCTCACGGCGAACTCGTCGCGGTCGGTGTGGCCGCGACCGCAGTGACGGCAGCGCACATCAGCCACCGGGACCCCGGCGACGGCGGAGAGCGACCACGCGCGGGCGTCCTCACCGTCGATGGTGACGTTGAGTTCCCCGCGGCGTAGGTGCACGATCGCGCAGGAGCGGTCGATGGCCTTTGGCCCGCCCGCCGTGGATCGGGCGTGCACGTGGACCGCTCCCGGGTACACGACCACCTGGCCTGCGACAATGGCGGGGGCCAGCGCGCCCCAGACGCCGACGGAGTCGAACTGGTCGAGGTCCAGCTCGAGCACATCATCGGCGTCAGGCGGCTCGTCCTCGCTGCCCGGGCACCGGTCGAGGCGCGCACCACCCTCGCCCCACGCGGGCTGGGCGTGGGTGGTGCACCACCACTTGGGGTCTCCGGTCCGACGCTTCACCTTCGCGTCGATCCGGCACGGCTCGGGGCGGCGCAGGCTCTCGGTGGTCGGACGCTTGCACGAGGAGCTCATGGGCGAGCCCTCCTTCTGGTTGGGGTCATGCCCCGTCGAAGGAAGCTCGCTCTGCTCCGACCCGGGTAGGGTGCGGCTTGTAGGCGCCGTTGAGCTTCTCGACGGAGTCAGGAGCGGTCGCCCTTGCCGGGGCGGCCGTTCCTTTTCGGCCGGGCTATGCGCCTACCGATGCGGCGAAGAGCGCTTCGGCCTTGGGGCCGGCGCTCCGCCCGCTGCGGCGCTTCGGGCTGAACTGGCGGATGTTCTCGTAGAGGACCGGCATGTCGGGCGGTGAGCCCAGGATGATGACGTCGGCACCGCCGAAGTCGGGCACGTCGAAGCCGGGCAGCCTCAGCTGGGCGAACGAGGTTGGACGGGCAACACCCGACTCCTCGTCGGGTTCGGTCAGGAGGAACGTGATGCAGAACGACACCGCGTCCTCGCCCGTGCGCACCACCCCGTTCTTGAGCCTCCAGGTAAGGCAGCCGCGGTCCTCCGGCACCAGCCACGACACGACGCTGCTCACGAGCATCGGGATGGCGTTGTTGGCCTCGACGTCGGTGATGCGGGACCGCGCAACGTTCTCGATCTCCGCCAGGTCGACCTCGCCCGCGACGAGCGACCGATGGAGCACCGACCACAGCGGGACAAGCTCGCTGATGGCGGAGTTGGATATGCCGGCCTCCTGACGGTCCAGAACCCAGTTCGCCAGGTCGATGACGGCGACCGGCCACACCCCCCGGCCGGAGCCGACTCGGACGGACTGCGGAATCAGCTGCTCGTTAATCAGGGTCGCGATCCGGCGGGCGCTGACCTCGCGGCGTGGACCGCTTAGCGCGGCGGCCAGCTCATGCCGGTCGACGACCGCTGTCGGGTCCCCGCTGATCCGCTGCAGTTCGCGGTAGATGGACTCCTCAGGTCGGTTCGAAATGACAGCCATGTAGTTCAACATACACCAAGCCCGGTCGATCGAACGGGTTATCCGTTCGATCGACCGGGGAGTGTGTCGGGCCGGAACCGATGGACCGTCAGCAGTGGGTCAGCCAGGGCCGGCAGCGCGCCGGTGACAGCGGCACCCAATGTGCCTGAGTCAGCGACCGGTAGCGCGATATCATGACACCATGACGAAGAACATGACCGTTCGGCTCCCTGACGAGTTGGCTGCTGACACCGAGGCGCTCGCCCGAGTGGAGGGAAAGAGCGTGAACGAGACCATCAAGGACGCCCTGTCTGCCGCAATCGATCAGCGCCGCCGGGATCCGAAGTTCAAGCAGCGCGTGCGACAGATCATCGACGAGGACCGCGAGCTGCTCGAACGACTAGCGAAGTGAGCGTCGAGTACCTCGACCTCGCCGACTACGTCGGCATCGCTGCTGCGGTCACCGGCCTCGACGAAGGCCTCATCACAAAGGTCGCCAAGCTCGACCTCGCCGACTCGGCGCTCCACGCGCCGGCCGCGGGGTTCGGCGACGACGACTTCTACCCCGACCTTGTCGACAAGGCCGCGGTCCTCATCGTCCGGCTCGCCAAGAACCACCCTCTACCCGACGGCAACAAGCGCGTCGCGTGGGTGGCGCTCCGATACTTCCTCGTCCTGAACGACTGGGCGTGGGTCGAGCCGCCATCGGTCGACGAGGCCGAACACGCCGTGCTCGCGATCGCCTCGGGCGATTGGGACGAAGCACAGACCGCCGCCTGGCTACGACCCCGGATCGCGCCCGACGACAGCGAGTAGACGCTGGCCCCTTGCTAATCCCTTGCTAATCCGCGGTGGCGAATCGGGTGGATCAAGCGGCACGACGTGGACGCGAGACCCTTGAGTCTCCGGGCTACAGTCGACGCAGCCTCACGGTGTGGACGGTCCAAGGACGCCTTGTAAACAGCAGGTCAGGAGTTCGATTCTCCTCTCGGGCTCTGATCAGACCCGCCGAAACCCCTGAAATTGCCGGGTTCTCGGCACGTGGTCAGGTTGGTGTTCAGACCTGACCGTCACCGTGTCTCACGGAATCTCACCGACGTCTCACGAATCGGTGCGAGAACGGAGGCAACGGGATGCAGGGCAGCAAGCGCAAGGGACGACGTCCGGGGACCTGGGAGCTGCGCGTCGACGCGGGCGAGGACCCGTTGACGCGGAAGCGTCAGCAGAAGTCGGTGACCTTCCACGGCACCTCCCGCCAGGCCGACGTCGCGTTGGCCGAGCTGATCACCAAGTCGGCTCGTGGCCAGGTGTCGGTCGGCCAGCGCACCGTCGCGCATGCGGTCGAGGCGGGGCTGCGCCAGGCCGAGCTCGAAGGGCTCGAGCCGACGACGTTGCGCAACTACCGGACCTCGGCCGAGTGCCACGTGCTGCCGGCCCTCGGCTCACGTCGGCTGTCGCACCTGAGCGCCGAGCACCTCGACCGCTTCTACGGCGCGCTGGTGGAGGCCGGCTACTCGCGCTCGACGGTGCGGGGCTGTCACGTGCTGTTGTGCCGGGTGCTCGACCAGGCGAAGCGCTGGGGGTGGGTCGCGGTCAACGTCGGTCGAGACGCGCGTCCGCCTCGGCAGCACACCTCGAATCCGAAGCCGGTGCCGATCGACGTGGCTCGGGCGATGATCGACGAGGCGGCGAAGGTGAACCCGACCCTCGCCACGCTGATCGTGCTGGCGGCCGACACGGGGGCCCGCCGAGGTGAGCTGTGCGCGCTGCGCTGGCGACACGTGGACGAGTCGGCGAGCACCCTGCGGATCGAGGCGGCGATCGGCGAGACGAACGTCGTCTACGAGAAGGACACCAAGACCCACCAGCACCGCACGGTCACGCTGTCGTCGTTCGCGCTCGACTGGCTGCTCGACCACCGGGACCGCCACGCCAAGGCGTGCGCGCTGTGCGGCATCGAGTTGAGCGACGACGCCTACGTGCTCGCGCCGGAGCCGGGCGGGCTGAAGCCGCTGCACCCGTCGAGCGCGACACGAGCGTTCAGCCGACTGCGCGACCGGATGGAGCTACCGACCTGGGTCCACCTGCATGGCCTGCGCCACCTCCAGGTGACGCAGCTGCTCAACGCTAGCGTTCCCCTCCGAAGCGTCTCCGGCCGAGTCGGCCACCGAAACCCATCGACCACCACCAACATCTACGCCCACTGGATCCAGGAGTCGGACGCCAAGTCGGCCGCGGTGGTCGAATCCAGAGTCTGGAGCTGACTCGGGTCACACTCCCATTCCTCCAAGGTGATCAGCTCCGGCACCGTGTCGGCGCACGACCGCAATAGCTCGAGGGCCCCCTAGGTCCGCCTGAAGCCGAAGTCCGTGCTTCTTCTGCAACAACCGAGAGGCTCGCAGAGTCCTTGGTAAGGACGCGTGAGCCGCATTCCAACGCGAGACGATCTGACCTTCCGTGCCGCCCCGGGCGAAACACAGTGGGGTCCTTACGAGTGGTCGAAATTCAGAGTGGCTCCGGACTGTCCGGCAAGTCGACGGAGCCGCGCCTCATTCGTTCGACACGTCGCGAGCGCTTCCGCTCCCGGTATCGAGTACGAAAGTGTGATGGGGGGATCGATCGGACTCATCCCAACTCTATCGAGGGAATGATCGATTGAGACGAGTCGATTCGAGTGCTGGCTATTCAACCGAATCCAGCGACGGTGTTCGACTTGACCAAATGACTGACCATGGACGAAGTGAAAGTTGCCCTTATGAAAGATACCACGGCTCCGCGACCAAAGGTCGTTCGAGACCTCGGCCAGCAGATTATGGTCGCCGCCGTCGGGTAAGGCCGTATATACCGTCAGGGAGCGGGCAGATCCAGCAGGCAGTTCTGTGGCCATTTGATCAACCAACCAGGGGAGCCCACAGGTCGATGAGCGACCAATCCACTCCAAGTCTGCCAAGCAGTAGCGGTCGACAACGGTGCAATGCAATTCGAACATCACCAGCGATGAGAGGAACTCCGACCATAGATCGGTCCCGCGCTTGGTCGCATCGTAGACGACCGTGCCCATGTCGTCGCGAGACTCGACAAGCGCAGACGTGCTCACGTGGTTGGGAGTTACACACTCCAGTCTGGTCGCAGGAAGGAGAATCGGAAATCCAGGGGAAGTAGCCAGCTCCGTCGCCCAGTCGCGGAAGCGATCACCAGATATGACAGCCAATGCATCTCTTGCGAACTCCCGTGCAGCCCAGTCCGAATCGGGCAGTGATGGTAGCTCTTGCAGCAATCGCCGCTTAGGAACTCTCCGTAGAACTGTTTCCCACCGGCTCCACTCTGTCGGGCTCGACTGAAGAGCACACTTCAGGGATCGAACCTCATCCGGCGAATAGTTTAGTACGCCGAAACGATCTAAGAAGTCTCGGATCCTGTCTCGCGCGACTCGAGAACTGGAGCTCGATTCAAGTGCGACCCCTTCGATAAGTATGTCGAGCAGCATAGCTTAGTCCTCGAACAGCTCGGCAGAGCGCTCTTCGAAGAAGCCTTCTGGCCATTCATCGACGAAATCACCGTTGGCGTCAAGCCCCAGGTGCGTTATATGGCTCTCTCCATCGTACCGAGTGCCGACATGGAGGATTGACAGCATCTTGCTATCGAGATCTCCTCGCCGAACCAGTCGCTGCAGTCGGAGAATCAGGTGCTCGCTATGCGTCTCGAGGATGAACTGCTGCCCCGAGCGCCCAGCTGTTGCAGCAAACATCTCAGCAAGCTCAGCTTGTAGAGCCGGATGAAGATGGATTTCCGGCTGTTCAATACAAAGCGTCTGGTTTCGAGTTAGGACTGACTGCACGATCACTGGCAATACTTGACCGATTCCGAAGCCAACGTCCGTCGGAGCGACCTCAACACCCGACCGGCTATCCTTCAACAGTAGGCAATGTACCTCGCCGATGGCGCCTGCGACCGCTCGGTCCGTAACCGAGCGGACGTCAATCTCGTAAGGGATCTCAAGTCGCTTGAACCAGGTATTCACGTCTGTTCGCAAATGCGGTCGCCGCGCAAGGAGGTCTACCACGTGTTGGCCTCGGACTCCGGCCCCACGGACGATCTCACCCGTGAGAATATGGAGGCGCTCTGGAGCCTGTCGCATCGGTCCGAGATAGTTAAGGGATCCGATCGACCGGCGAGCGCTTCTGCCGCTGGAAAGAACGATCCCATCCAGCAGCTGCAGGGCTACCTGAAGTGGACCATGAGACTCGAAGAGTTCCTGCTGGCTTGCTCTCACCATTTGCCGCGGTAGCAGACCGCCATTGACGGTTCGAGCCCCAATGACATGCCAAGGAAGCCCACCGGCGGACTCAACTAGGATTCTCATATCGATTCGTCGAACCTCGGCGATGAGATCCTCGGGGGCCTGATCTGTGGCCGCACGCAGTTCTGTCGCTATCTCTTCGTCCGAGGAGACTGCGTACTCGAGAAGGTCGGCCACCGCGCCCGATTCGCTAACGAGCAACTCATCCTCGGGAGACGTCATCGGTCTGCCCGCCTGCTCATCGAATGACCTGCGCTCTTCTCGAGTCAGGGTGACGCGACTGAAATCGACACGCACTGGACCTACCGTCAGACCTGCTCCGTCGTATCGGATCTCCGCAGCTGATACGTGCCGCCCGAATCTAAGGCTCACGTCTGCCGGTGAGCTCAAGCCCCGGCTGAGCGGCCCGCGACCGACTGCACCCGGAAGCGTCGGTGAGGCCCAACCGATCTCGACCACTCTCTGTCGCTCATGGCGGTGCACCAAGGCATCGAATGATCCGAGATCAGTGAACTCGCCCCGGACGACTAGCTCCGCACGGCGAAGGCCAGGCCTCACCTCCTGCTCCTGACGAACGACACTCTGTCGCATAAGCAGGAGAGACTGGATCACGGACGACTTCCCAGCGCTGTTGCCGCCGAAGATGAGGGTGATCGGCGCCAGTGGTACCGATTGACGCTCGCCGAAGGCCTTGAAGTTCGAGATGCTCAGCTGCGTTATCACTCTGACCTTTCCACGGTGCTCTGGCGCGTCCTGGGGCGTCGGAAGATGCCGGCTTGCACCCTGCCGTGCACCAGTGCAGACGGGAGCTGATCACGGCCTTCCTCTCCCGGCTGACCCCGTCTCCCAGGTCGCAACGCTAGACGAGCCGTCGATGCTGCGAGCTCTTTCGCCTCGTAGAATCCGGCTGGCGATGCCGACTGAGCAGCGCGACCGCCCGAACGATCTGGCGACTCCGCATCGGCTGGACTGGCAATTGAGGCGAGAGGCGAGAGGCAAGCTGCGCTTTGCGCAACTTGCCAGTCTGTGTCACCCCCTGACCACGTTTGAGATCGGCCAGTTGATGCTGAAGCGTCAATCGTCGGTCCGATGGCGAGGTCGAGCTAGGGCGCTGAGCCGGCTCGTATTGCGAGCGCTGTCACGACTGCCGCCTGCGCTAGGGCCTCGTGCTCCCAGAATCGCAGCACCGTCCAGCCGTCGTCCTCGAGCGCTGCGTCCACCTCGCGATCCCGCTCGATGTTCCGGCGAAGTTTCGGGATCCAGTAGTCCGGGTTCGACTTCGGCACGACCTGGTGCTCGGGGCAGCCGTGCCAGAAGCAGCCGTCGACGAACACGGCGACGCGAGATCGGGTGAAGACGACGTCGGGCCGGATGGATCGACGGCCCTCCACTCGGATCGGGTGGTCCTTGCGGAAGCGCAGGCCGCGTCGGTGCAACTCGGAGCGTAGCGCGACCTCGGGCTTGGTGTCGGTGCGCCGGTTGCCCTTGCCGACCTTCGCCGCAGCTGCATCTCGAGGCTCGGGGTAGGGCACGCGGAGTCCGCCGCCGAGCGCGACCGTGCGCTGCGTTCCCTCGCCACGCCCCGCCGCACCGGCCAGCTCCACTGTCACAGCCTCCCGGTCTACTCGCGTCATGCGACACAGCCGCAGCGACCTCCACCGGACCGACACGCAGCTCCGGCTGCCCATTCGCACACCGGTCCCCGAAGCCGACAAGAATGAGCCGGTGAGCGGATCCGTCATCTCCCTGTTCTCTGGCGCCGGAGGTCTCGACCTCGGTGTCGAGCAGGCAGGGTTCCGCACCGTCGCAGCGGTCGAGTGGGATGACGACGCTGCAGACTCGATGGAGAAGAATCGCAACGAGTACTTCCCCGAGCTGCGCGAAGTCGTCCGCGGCAATCTCTACCCGCTCGCCACCGGCGCCGGCGAAGGCATCACCACCCGCGACATCCTCAAGGCCGGCGGTCTCAGCACCCGCAACCGGCCCGAGCTGCTGATCGGCGGGCCCCCTTGTGTCGCTTTCTCGAAGTCGGGATTCTGGCTGGACTGGAAGCGCGACGGCATCGACCCGGCGGCGAGCCTCCTTCAGGCGTACACCCGAGTGCTGGCCGAGGCGAAGCCTCGCTACTTCATCCTCGAGAACGTCTACGCGCTTACGTTCAACAACAAGGCGAGCAGGCCCGCTTTCGAGCGGCTCCTCAAGGAGATCGACGAGGCCGGCTACAAGTTCACCTGGCAGGTCCTCAACGCAGCGGACTACGGCGTGCCCCAAGCACGGCCCCGTCTCTTCATCGTCGGATGCCGCAAGCGCGACACGATGCCAGAGCTGCCGGAGCCGACGCACCACGGCCAGTGGGAGCGCCGCGAGACCAAGGGCGGACCGCTCCCCCATGTCACCACCGGCGAGGTCCTCGCCGACCTGGTGACCGAATCCGAACCCGAAGAGGTCGTCCGAGGGCAGTGGGGTCACCTGCTGCCGGAGATCCCGCCCGGCGAGAACTACCTGCACTACACCGCCGAGCGAGGCCACCCCGATCCGATCTTCGAGTGGCGGTCGCGCTACTGGTCGTTCCTGCTCAAGCTCGACCCCGACCGACCCTCGCCGACGATCCAGGCCCAACCGGGTCCGAACGTCGGGCCGTTCCACTGGGAGAACCGCCGCCTCCGTGTGCCGGAGCTCAAGCGGCTGTTCACCTTCCCGGACAACTACGAGTTCGTCGGCAAGCGGATCTCCGTGCAAGCGCAGCTCGGCAACTGCGTGCCGCCGCTTCTGGCGCGGCAGGTGGCGGAACAGATCGCTGCGCTGAGCTGACGGAGCTACCGCGATGCCGAGCCTCGCCGGGCGCGACTACATCCCAAAGCTGTACCGCATCCAGTCATCCCGGCGCGAGGTGGTCGACGTCCTGAGCGCAGGAATCGAGGCGAGCGGCGCTCGAGTCGTCTCGTGCTCGTTCCCAGATGCGCTGCTCGCTCCGATCGTGATCGGCGCCGAGGACGGCGCGGGTCATCGGTACGGGCTGCTCGCCTACCCGTTCACGACTACCAAACGCGCGATCAAGAACCGCCCGGCGAGCGAGCACCGCTTCCAGATCCGCTACGGCGACCCCACCCGGGTTCGCACCGAGCCGAACCCGCTCGGCCACGATCCCGCCGGCATCGACGTGACCCTTGTGCTCGCCGTCGACCCCGAGAACGAGATCGTCGTCGGACTCGACCCGCTCGTCTACGCCGAGCTCCCCATGGGCGTCTCCGGCTACTACAACGACGACAACGCAGCCGCCGTGCACCAGCACGGCTGGGCGACCTGGGCCAAGGAGAAGGCCAAGCCCAAGGCCGACCAGGGCGAGGCCTGGGAGGGCATCGAGTCGATGGTCGGGTTCACACCCGACCGTCTTCTCGACTACGCACGGTTCGAGGCCCTCGCCACCAACCTCGGCCTCGAGACCGGCCTGCGACTCAAGCTCGCTGACGAGTTCGCTCAGGGGTCGATCCAGCGCCACGACCTCGAGGACCTGTTCGGCCTCGACGCCGCGACCATCCTGGACATCGTCGACAGCAACTTCCGGCTGGGCGTTGCCGTGCGCGGCAGCGTCGCTGAGCACCATCTCGCCAGGGTGCTCGCCGAGGACCCAGTCGTCGCCGAGGTCGAGCCGATCGACAAGGACGGCCAGCCCGACTTCCGCGTCGCACTCACCGACGGACGGGTCCTCACGATCGAGTGCAAGAACGCCCTGCGTGAGACCTACAAGACCGGTGAGGCCAAGGTCGAGGCTCAAAAGACACGCGACTCAGGCGCCGGCAGGAAGTACCCGTTCGACGCGTTCGACGTGCTTGCGGCGTGCCTGTTCCCGGTCACCGGGCGCTGGACGTTCAAGTTCAAGCGGGCGGCAGACCTCGCATCCTGGACGACGGACCCGACACGCATCGGAGCGATCCAGCGCGTCGACGAGAGCTGGTCGGACTCGCTCGCAGAACTCGGATAGCTGGAGGCGGTTCGTTCCGGCCGACAGCCCCGGCAGGAACCTACGCACAGAGGCAACGGCGGGTCCCTTTCGCTTACGACCCTCGGCAGGCTGATCGTTCGGCGAGGGCCATTAAACTTTCGGCGCAGACCACGCCGGAGGGCGGATGCATCGGGAAGGGTGTCATGAGAGTCAGCGCAGTCCGAATCGAGAACTTCCGTTCCATTCGCGAGCTTTCTTGCTCATTCAGCGACGTGACCTCGCTTATCGGGCCCAACGGAGCGGGCAAGTCCAACATCATTCGAGCGATGGACTGGTTCTTCAACGGACGGAAGGATGCCCTCGGAGACGCAGACCTACATAAGGGTGCGCCGGAAGGCTCCCACATTCGCGTCCAGGTCGATTTCACGGACCTAACGACTGATGATCGAGCCGCCTTGGGCCCGAGGTACTGCCCCGACGAGACCACCTTAAACTTCACTGCATGGCGCACCTGGCAGGACGGCGTTGACAAGATTTCAGGTAGGGCGAAGGCCTACCCGGCCTTCGAGTCGGTGCGTGCCGAAGTCAAGGCGTCCGACCGCAAGGCGATCTACGGCAAGCTGCGAGCGGACCATGGCCTTCCCGCGTGGACCAACAGTGATGCTGCCGACGCCGCGATGCGCAAGTGGGAGCTCGATCACCCTGAGGCGCTTGAAGAGGCCGAGGTATCAGACTCACAGTTCTTTGGCATCAACGGCCGAGGCGTCCTCTCGGAACTATTTGACTTCGTGTTAGTATCTGCGGATCTACGCGCTGCCGAAGAGACCACCGAACACAAAGACTCTCTCCTAGGCCGAATTCTCCGTCGGGCTGTGCAGCGTGACGAGTTCAATGATGCCGTTCAGAAGATCGCCGAGACCTTCGAAGCCGACTATCGGAAGCTGGGTGAAGTCCACATCGCCAAGCAGCTTGACGATGTCGCAGCCCAACTCACAGCGGAGGTCAGTTCCTACAGCCCGGGGCGCACAATCCGCGTCAACCAGGTCCCGGCGAACATGAAGGCGCCGCCCTCAACGTTCGACGTGGTCGTCGAAGATCGCGGTGCGGCTACCCCGGTGTCTCACCAGGGACACGGATTCCAGCGAACCTTGCTCCTTGCCGGACTGACGGTGCTGTCGCGCCAATCCAGACAAGGAGGTCAGACATCGTCAATGCTCCTCGCTATTGAAGAGCCCGAACTCTTCCAACACCCGACGCAAGCCCGAGCATTTGCTTCCGTCTTGCGCGAACTCGCCCTAGACAGCAATCAGCGCACGCAAGTGGCCTATGCGACCCATAGTCCACATTTCGTGAGTCCCGAGTACTTCGACGAGGTGCGCCGGGTCTCTTCGGCTCCAGGTGCCGCCGGGTTCGCGGAGTCTCGGATCTTCCAGGCCACCATCTCGGAGGTGCAAAGTCGACTCGACGGTTTCGTGAATTCCGACGCCGTGGCAAGGCGATTCGAGCAGGTATGCCTCAAGCACCTCCCCGATGCACTCTTTGCCGACCGAGTACTACTCGTCGAGGGCGACGACGACGCAGCGATTCTCGAGGGTGTCGGCCACCGAGTGAACGATCTGGCGGTGAGCGGCATCTGCGTCGCATCAGTCGCAGGCAAGTCCGGCATGATGATCCCGTTCGCGATTCTCGAGGCGCTGAACATCGCGACGCTCATGGTGGTCGACAACGACTCAGGCTGCGGACAGCGCATGCGAGACAACGGTCAAGATGAGGAGAAGATCGCCCAGGCCGAGACTGCGCACGAAGTCGCCAACCGGGCTTTGTGCCGGTTCGTTGGTGCGGCGGAAGAGGACTACCCAGTTGGCGCCGTCGATCCACGCCTCGTCTTCGTACCCGACACCCTAGAGACCTTGCTCGCGTCCGATCTTCCGGGGTGGGACTTGTCGAGACAACAGCTGGTTCAGGACGGTCGAGGAGTTGACGGGAAGCACGCTGCTACCTACGCGTTGGCTGTGCGCGAGTGCGAGGACGACCTCGGACCCGGGCTCGAGGAGTTGGCCCGTGTGTGCGTCGGGCCGCAGGCGGCGTGAACCTGCCTGGAGAACCTCCCGACAACGGAGCGACGATGCAGCGCTGCGCTGCTGAAAGACTTCAGCGGGCTTCTGTGAGAGAAGCCGAGACGTAGGCCACTTGTAGCGTTTCCGCAACAAGCCAGTCTGTGCCGCCCCTTGCCTCATCCTGATCCGGGGTTCCCTCGGTAGTCTCGCCTACTGCGCAACTAGCGCACGGCCATTCGGCAGAGGGATCGGCGCCGGACTCGCGGCCTCCTCCAGTTCACCGCTAGCTAAGCGCTAGCTGGTGCAGCTCCCGCCGCAGGTCCTCGCTGGACACCGGCAAAGCCAGCTCACGAGCGGCGGCGGTGAAGTGGCCGTCACTGACAAGATCCGACCAGAACTGCCGGTCGGATGTGCAAGTGAATGCAGCGCTCAAGAACCTGAGTACCTCTCTGGCAACACGCTCCTTCTCGCGCCCCTGCCGCATCAGGTCCGCAGTCATTCCTCCCACGCAGCTCGCTAGATCCGAAGGGCTGGGTGACCGAGTAAAGGCTCTCCAGAGGTTCGTGGACAAGCCGTCGCTGAGAAACACCGGCAGGTCATCATCGATGTTGACTCGATCTGCTAGCGCTCGGAGGAGGGAGATCGTATAGCGACCACGGGTCGTCACCACAATTGTCGCAGTTCTGTTCAGCCACATGTCGCGTGGCAGGACTTGCGGGTCGGTCTCGCCGGAGAAGTAGACGAAGTGAGCAGATAGTTGTGTTGCTAAGCGGCGGCTGCTTCGATGTTGGACGCTCTTGACGATCAGTTCTGCCCCATCCCTATGCACCTGCTGTCGAACAACGAGCTCAGCCGCAATCTCCTTTCGTCGCGGGCGAGCGAAGGCGTTCCAAGCCGATTCGGCGTAGCCGTCAAGCGAGAGGATATACGCGGTGTCTCCATCGCCGAGAAGGGGCGGCAGGGGGAGTCTCGGACCATGCCAGTTCGACTTGCCGCGCGACGACCAGCGAAACAGTCGATGTAGGACTCGAGCCGCCTGAGACTTGGAGGACCAGTAGATCACGACTCGGAGGTGCTTCACCTCGGATCGCAGCGCATCCATAACCGCCGCAACATCCTCGCGAACGTTAGGATTTTCCTCGTGCGCTAGAGAGACTGCGCTCGCGGCGTTCTTCATCTCAAGGTCTTGCGCGGCCAACGAAGCGACAGTGTCAGGCCTGGCGACTTCGGCGATGCGGTCTTGGACAATTTCGCCACCGTCCACGACGGTGCTTCGAGACCGCAAGTACTCGCCGATGGATTGGTAGAACGCTGCCCTCCTGGCCTCGGCGATCGTGGCCGAGACGGCCTCGTCGGGCACGGTGTACCAGTCGCCGCGAGCGTGTCTAATTCCGGTGGGAGGGAAGGCTCGCTTCGCTACGAGGTCGACCACCAGAACCTCGTCGCCGCGCTTCATCAAGACTCTCGGCCCCAGAACGGCCCCATCCGGGACGCTGTGGCCGACGAGTTCCCATCCATCGAGCGGATCGGGAGCTAGTTCGTCGCCATGGTCGTTCCGATTCATGACGGTGGCAGCGCGTCGGGGGCATCATGCCGTTCTTCGGCACGCGTCGAATCGGCTAGCGAGATGACGTCTGGGTGCCCGCCATCGCCCGGACCAGAGGTCGTCCTTCGGGGCCTTCCAGTAACGTGAACGACCTCAATGCCAAACTCGTCGAGCAGACGCCGGAGGTGCTTTGCTTCGCTTTCAGGCAGCTCCTCTTCAAGCCCATCCTGGTCGCTATCGAGGAACATCACTGCCGTGACGTCCTCGGGGGTGAGTGGGATGTGAATTTGGGCCTCGAGATACTCTCTTGGGAGTCCCTCCTTATCGGAGTACTCCATGAATGAGCCGAGCGTCATGGGGTCGGTACTGGCGCAGTAGTTGAAGGCACTCGAGTGAGGCCGCTGGACCCTGGCGGGGCAGACGCATGCGAGCCTTCCGCAGTCTGTGACCGTGAGGGAATCACCGAACACGAATGTGCACTCGCGCAATATGTTCTTCTGGAGGAACACGACAGCTGTTCCGTACCAGTCGGCGTGCGTGTACGGATCTCCAATTGGGTGAAGGTCCACCGTTTCTTCGTTGGGTGGGTGCAAGTAGCCGTAGGCGGGCCGTACGTCCGAGGTGAAGTTGTCGGGTCCGCATGCTGCAAACATGGCGTTCTCGGCGTTCCATCGACACTCCGATTCAGGCCGTACCTCGCCGTCCAGTGTGAACCGATTCTTGAACTCGTTGTCACGGAGGAATGCGAGCAAGCCCTCAGGCCACATCCGGACGCGCAGGTGAGTCGCGGCGAGCAGGTGGGCGATATGCGCGCTGACGCTATCTTCGTAGTCGGGTGCCTCGACACCGTGCGCGTCGGCGTACGCCGCGACCGCCGGCAGCGTCTTACTCCGCACCGCCTCGCGCCACTCGACCCGTACGGTCATCTGCTCCTGTCCCCTCCCAGATACACACCCGAGTTCCTCTCGACGCAACCTAGTGCGGCGCGCGCAGCGAGTTTCAAGTCGATCCGGGATGCGAGAGGAACTCCGGCCGCTGCTTTCGGCGGCGGCAGCCGGAGCGAGACCGGGCATCTGAGGAGCGTACTCGTCGCTGATGTGCGTGGCTGGGCGGGTTTGCAGAGCCGGACGCGGGCACCGGCATGGAGAACTCTGACGAGCATCGGGGACTGCCACGCGGTGCCGTGACGACTGCGACTAGCTACTGGCACGGGACGACGAGAGGACCAGGTCGGGAGCAGACCGATGTACCGGTGGGCCTTGCGATGCGGGAGCGTCGGTACGGCCCGCCCCGCAGCTCTCTCGACGCTTCCAGACGGCGGGTGCTACTCGCACTCCATAGTGGACACCGTCCCTCTAGTCGATCTCACGGCCCTTCGAGTCAGATCCTGGACAGACCGACACGCAGTAGCCGCGCTTCTCACGGTGTGTCTCACGAATCTCTGGACGAGCACGGGTTGCGGGGGTTGAATCACGTGAGACGTCAGCGCAGATTCCCGGACAGGGCGGGCCGCGACGGATCTGGGTGGACACTCGACCAGCGACTCGTAAACAGCAGGTCAGGGAGCTCGCTGCCCGCAATAGCCAGGGCGCGGGCGGGAATGCTCACGACGGGGCTGTGCTGACCGACCCGGGCCGCTGACGCCGTTCGCGGCGAAGGAGCACCTCGCCCGTCGCTACGCCGCAGTGCGTGACGTAGAACCCGAGCATCACTCCGGCGACGAACCGTTGAGTCGCCACTTGCTCCCGCTCGTACTCGGACTCGGTGAGGCAGCGATAGGTGCCGTGGTTGTTGGAGCTGTAGTCACACGTGCTCGGGTCATCGGTCAGGACGCTTTGCGGCGTGTCAGAAGACCAACCCCAGAACGTGGAACCGGGACCCACGACGAACGCTCCGTAGAACAGCACCAGGAAGAGCGCTGCGACAGGTCGAGGCAACCCTGCTCGGAGGTCGCTGCCGAACCTGCTGCGCCACCACCGAGTCGGATCGACGCTGTCCCTGCGCCGGTCGTTGGCACGTCCGTTCAGGATCAGGATGCACCACAGCTGACCTGCGAAGAGCATCGGCACCGCTGGGAGCACCAGCACCGACGCGATCGGGAACGGGCCGACAAGGTACGTGTAGAGGATGATCCCGTCGGCGACGATGGCGGCGCATCCGGCCACCGCTGCGACCAACGTGCTCACACGGCGCGCCCAACCGGAACCGAAGTCGATCCCGAAGTCGAGCGCGTGCTGGCGAGACCCGGGCGTCGCCGCAGCGGCCTGGACTGGCACGTCCGGCGAATGACGGGGACCCCATGCGGCGCCGTCCCACCACCTCCAGCCGTCGCCTTCCGGGTCTTGGTACCAGCCGGGTGACGACACCGGATCAGGCTACCGAGGGTCCTCGCGCAAGCGGCTCTCCAGCAGGCCGCTCACCACCGGAGGGCTGAACCTGCCGATGCAGGGCGGCGGCGCCGACCGGCCGCGCGCCGTTCGTCGCGGCGATGTCCCTTTTCGAGGAGTGGTGGGCCCGGACACTCGGGCTCTATGCCGACTCGCGGAGCTGACCGAGGACGAGCAGGACTCCGCCAGTGCCGACCGGCGGCGCATCGAGCAATGGGCGATCGACACCTACCGCACGGTCTGGGCGGAGATCGCAGAGGGCTGAAGGCGTCACCGAGCGTCGCGACCTGGGCCGACGACCCAAGCGCGGGTCCTACGATCGGACCCGACCGCGCCGCCGGGAGGAACATGTCCGAACTCGAGATCGTCGACCCTGCGGACAACGCGTACCTCCGCGGTCGTTTCGCGCCGGTGCACCACGAGACGACCCATGACGACCTGCACGTCGAGGGCGACCTGCCGTCGGATCTGATCGGCGCCTACGTGCGCAACGGCCCGAACCCGAAGTTCCCCCCGCTGGGCAGCTACACGTACCCGATGGAGGGTGACGGGATGCTGCACGGCGTCTGGTTCGAGCCGGGCGGCGTGCGGTACCGCAACCGTTGGGTTAGGACCGAGGGTCTGCGCGCCGAGGAGCGCGCTGGCAAGGCGCTCTTCGGCGGCGTGATGACGCCGGCGTTCGTCGACCAGTCGCTGCTCGGGCCCGACCCCGATCCGGGCTGGCCGTCGAAGCTGGACGCGTTCATCCACATCGTCAAACACGCCGGCCGCTACCTGGCGCTCGAGGAGGGAACTCCTGCCTACGAGGTGACCGCCGACCTCGAGACGGTCGGACGCTTCGACTTCGACGGCGGACTGCCGAAGGGCCTCACGGCGCACCCCAAGGCGGACCCGGTGACCGGCGAGCTGGTGACGTTCCGCTACGACATCGAGGAGCCGTACCTGTCGTGGGCGATCATCGGCGCGGACGGCACGGTGGTCCAGCCCGAGACCGTGGTCGACGACGTCGACCACGGCGTCATGATCCACGACTTCGCCATCACCGAGCACCACCTGGTGTTGACGCTCGGGCCCGCGATCTTCGACCTCGACGCCATGCTGGCCGGCGGACCGCTGCTGTCGTGGCGACCCGAGCTGGGCACCCGCATCGCGGTCATCCCCCGCGACGGGACGTCGCCGACGCGCTGGATCGAGTCGGACCCGTTCTGGGTGTGGCACTTCTCCAACGCCCACGAGGTCGACGGGACGATCCACATGGACTTCCCGCGCTGGGGCTCCCCCGGCTTCCTCACACCCGGCCAGCGCAACGACTGCGCGTACGTGCACGCCGAGCTCTCACCGAGCGCCGGCACGATCCACATGGACGAGCTGCACACCGCGTTCGGCGACTTCCCCCGCATCGACGACCGCCTGACCGGGCGTCCGCAGCGCTACGCCATCCTGACCGCGTCGAGCGGCTCGGCCGAGCTGACCCCGGGCGAGCACGACCTGCTCGCCCAGGTGGATCACCGGACCGGCGAGTGGGTCGAGCACGACCCCGCCGGCGCAGTGGGCGAGCCCGTGTTCGCGCCGCGACCCGGTTCGACCGACGAGCTCGACGGCTACTACCTGGCCTTCGTCACCGGGTTCGCCGACGACCGCACGACGCTCGGGATCTGGGACGCGGCGGACTTCCCCGGTCCGCCACGGGCGAAGGTGCACCTGCCCCAGCGGGTCCCCAACGGCCTCCACGGCAACTGGTTCCCCGCCGACTGACCGGGTCAGGAGCGCAGCGTGTGGCTCGCACCTGCGCGGGTCAGGCGTCCTGTCGCAGCGCGGCGAGGTGCTGGTGGACCATCTGCACGGCGATGGATCCCTCACCGACGGCCGAGGCCACTCGCTTCACCGAGCTGTGGCGGATGTCCCCGGCGGCGAACACTCCCGGCATGCTCGTCTCGAGCGGGAACGGCGCTCGGTCGAGCGGGAACACGCCGTCGGGCAGGTCGACACCGGTCAGGATGAAGCCGCCGCCGTCGCGCTGCACGTCGTCGGGCAACCAGTCGGTGAAGGGCTGGGCGCCGATGAGCAGGAACAGCGCGTCGGCACGCTCGGTCGTCTCGGCGCCGGTCGCCACGTCGGCCATCACCAGGTGCTCGAGCCGTCCGTTGCCGCCGCCGTCGACGACCTTCGTCCCGAGGCGCACCTCGATGTTGGCCGTGGCGGCGATCTCGCTCACCAGGTACTCCGACATGCCGGCGCTGATGGACGACCCGCGCACGACGAGCGTCACCTTGCGGGCGTAGTTGGCCAGGTGCAGCGCGGCCTGCCCGGCCGAGTTGGCGCCGCCGACCACGACGGCGTCGCGGTCGAGGAAGAACGACGCCTCCGAGTTCGTGCTGCCGTAGTAGACGCCCGCACCGACCAGGTCCTCGAGCGGGGCGACGCCGAGGCGGCGATAGCTCGCACCCATCGCCAGCAGCACGGCGGCGCTGCGCACAGCGCTGCCGTCCGCGCACCCCACCCGCAGCTCGGCGCCGTCGCGTTCCAGGCTCGTCACGCTGTGCATGAACTTGAACTTCGCGCCGAACACCCAGGCCTGCTCCCATGCGGATCGGGCGAGCAGCCGGCCGCTGACCCCACGGGGGAACCCCAGGTAGTTGCGGATGAGCGAGCTCGAGCTGGCCTGCCCACCGATGCCGCCCCGGTCGATGACCAGCGTGTTGAGCCCCTCGGAGCCTCCGTAGACGGCGGCCGACAGTCCGGCCGGTCCGGCGCCGATGATCACCAGGTCGAAGTGCTCGGACTCCAGGTCGGGCGGTGCGCCCGCCGCATACGCGATGTCGGCGTTGGTCGGGTTGGCCAGCACCTCGCCGTTGGGGAACAGCATCATCGGCAGCTCCACGTCCGCGCCGGCCGTGGCGACGATCTCCCTGCCCTCGGGTGAGTCGGCCAGCGCGAACGTGTGCGGCAGCGCGCACGCCTGCAACGCCTCGCGGACTCGTACGCCCGTCCGGACCACGACTCGCCGACGACATGGACCGTGTACGGCGCCGCCCGGGTCGCCTCGGCCCAGTCGAGCAACATGGTCGAGATCGCCTGGTGGAACATCTCGTCGGGCGACGCCGCCGGGCGCACCACGTAGTGGTCGAAGCACCCCCGGGAGATGCCCTCGTGGATCGCCCGGCCGGTCGGGGTCTGGCCCCACTGGCCCCAGTCGATCAGCAGCGCCCGACGGGCGCGGGGGTGCAGCGACCACACCTCGTCGAGCAGGTCGGTGCCGGTCGATCCCCCGCTGAGCCATTGGCCGCAGAGCACCAGCGCCAGGTTGTCGGCGGCCGACTCCGGTTGGGCCAGCAGCGCCCGGGCCTCCTCGACCGACGGAACGCACACGACCCGGTAGCTGGTCGCGTACCGCTCGAGCAGGGCGGCCTCGACCTCGGCCAGGGTGTCGCGGTCGTCGTGCACGGCGAGGATGATGGGACGCGCCATCACCGAATGTTGCCACGAAGGTTCTTCGGCCGTCGTCCGGATCTGGTCGGGCTCGCGGTGCGCGCGGGTCGCCCACCGCCGCAGCGAAGGTCAGAGGTGGAACGTCTCGCCGACCATCCGCTCCGACAAGGACCACAACGCGGCGGCCGTGTCGGGATCGAGCGCATAGGGACGTACCCCTCGGGTGACGTCGTCGTCCTCGACGACCGGCGCGACGCTGCAGTCCTCGCAGAAGCGCCCGCCGACTTCGTCCGGGTCGGCGACGACGCCGGCCCACACCGTGGTCGCCGCTCCCTGGGGCACCGACTTGAACTTGACCTCGCTCGTGCCGCGGCTCTCGAGCAGCGCGTTGATCGATGCGTCGGTCAGGTGCCGGCCGAGCTCGGTGATGATCCCCCCGGGGTGCAACGCCGTGGCACGCACGCCACGTTCACGAAGGTGGCGGTCCAACTCGACCGCGAACAGCACGTTCGCCGTCTTCGCGCGCCCGTAGGCGACCCACTCGTCGTACGGCGTGTGCTCGAAGTTCGGGTCGTCCAGGCTCACGTCGCTGAAGCGGTGCCCGGCCGAGCTCAGCACCACGATTCGTGCCGGCGGCCCGGTCAGCAGCAGCGGCGCCAGCCGGTTCACCAGCACGAAGTGGCCCAGGTGGTTGGTGCCGAACTGCAGCTCGAAACCGTCGGTGGTGCTGCCCTGCGGGCAGGCCATGATCCCCGCGTTGGCGATGAGCAGGTCGATTCGGTCGGGACCGTCGGCCAGGTAGCGGTCGGTGAACGCCCGCACCGAGGCGAGCGACGCGAGGTCGGCCTGGTACAGCTCGACACCGGTGGCGCCCGCCTCGTCGAGGTTGCGGCGCGCCTTGTCGAGGTCGCGCACGACGCCGGTCACCTGCGCGCCGTGCGCGGCGAGTACCCGGGCGGTCTCGACACCGAGCCCCGCCGACGTGCCGGTGATCAGGACCCGCAGCCCGCCGAGGTCACGTCCGTCGAGCACCTCGTCGGTGGTCGAGTCGGCTCCGAAGGTCGTCATCGTGGTGCCTCCCGGCGATCAGTCGAAGTTCACCGACGTCGTGACGGCTTCCCACTCGTCGACGCTCGCGCTCCACGCCGCGGTCTTCTCCCGGTAGGCGTTGAGCACGTCGGTGCCGAGCAGCAGTCGCAACGGCGGGTCGTCCATCGCAACGAGCTGCAGCACCGCAGCGGCGAGCTTGGCGGGGTCACCGGGCAGGTGCTCGGCGAAGGCCCGCATCAGCTCCTTGCGCTCGGCGACGTGCGCGTAGGCGTCCAGGTCGTCCGCCTGGTGCATGGAGCGGGTCAGGTACTCGGTCTGGAACGCTCCGGGCTCGATCGCGCAGACCGCGATCCCGAGCGGGCCGACCTCCTTGGACAGTCCCTCGGTGAGCGCCTCGAGCGCGTGCTTGGTCGCCGAGTAGTAGGTGTTCGGCGGGTTGGTGACGATGCCGGTCATGGAGCTGACGTTGACGATGTGGCCGCTGCCCTGTGCTCGCATGGCGGGCAGCACCGCCTTGATCGTGTCGACGACGCCGAAGAAGTTGGTGTCGAACAGCGCACGCACCTCGGCGTCGTCGCCCTCCTCGACCGCCGACAGGTAGCCATAGCCGGCGTTGTTGACCAGCACGTCCAGGCCGCCGAACGCCTCGTGCGCGGCGGCGACCGCCGCGGCGATCTGGTCACGATCGGTCACGTCGAGCGCGGCTGCGACGGCACGGTCGGGATGGGCCTCGACCAGGTCGGCCGCGGTCTCGGGCCGACGCGCGGTGACGACCACCGAGTGCCCGGCGTCGAGCGCTGCGGTGGCGATGGCACGGCCGATGCCGCTCGAGCAGCCGGTGATCAGCCAGCGGCTCACGCGGTCACCTCGGGCAGGCGGCGGGCGTACGCCGCGGTGCGCTCGGCAAGCTGCGTGGCGCGTTCGTCCGCTGTGACCTCGCGGGTCCCGGCGGGCAGCTCCGACTCCAGATCAGCGAGCTTGACGACACGGCCCGACGCGGCGAGCCCGTCGTTCGGTCGCTGGTCGGGGAACTCGGCCATGCGCAGCGTCAGGATGCCGTGGTCGAGCCCGCACGGATCGACCCAGTTGTAGACGCCCGGGTCCGCGTTCGACAGCACGTAGGTCCAGGTGCCGTCCGCGTTCGGTTCGGACTGCGCCTTGTTGAGGCTGCCGGTGCGGTCCATGACGCCCATGGTCGTGCCCCACACGTTCGACACCGGCACGGTGAAGTACGCAGCACCGCCGTCGTTCACCTCGATGACGAACGCCTCGTCATCCGCGAGCTGGAAGTGGCCGCCGACGTACACCTGGTTGCGCAGCGCCCCGCCCTTGTCGGCCGAGTACGCCAGGTGGAACCTGTTGGGGCGACCCATCGTCATGCCCTTGGACAAGCCGTGGCTGAAGTCGGCGAACTTGTGCATGTACTTGGCGGTGCGCCGGGCCTGTTCGTCGTCGGTCAACGGTGCGCTGGTCGGCTCGCCGAGCCGCACGATCTCGAGCCAGTTCGGGTCGTCGTTCGCCCAGTCCAACATGACGTCGCGGATGTAGAACTCGTGCGCTGCGGGCGTCGAGCGCACGTGGTTCGGCCGGTCGCCCTGCGGGTCGGGATCGACCGAGATCACGAACGAGCCGTCGGCCTCGGTCACCAGGTCGTGGCCGTTCAGCAGGCCCTCGGTGCCCATGCTGTCGTCCCACAGGGTGAAGTAGTTCTCGGTCATGCGGTGCTCGCCCACCGCCCCGCGGATCTCGTAGCGGGCGTCGCCGGAGATCGGGATGACGCGGTAGATCGAGTCGGGGTTGTCGATGCCCCAGCGTGTGCCGGGGATGCGGCGACCGTCGACGGGGTGCTCCAGGCGGGTGATGCAGGTGACCTTGGGGTGCTGCGGATCCTGGTTCGACGACCAGATCGTCGCGGAGAACATGACCTCCTCGAACGCCCAGTCGAAGCAGTCGCTCATGACCTGCGAGGGTTGCTCCTTCTCGAGCCACTCGGCGCGCACCGCCTCTCGTGCTTCGGCGACGATCGGGTGTTCCCAGAGGGCCAGCGCCGCCAGCTCGTGTCGGTGCTGCTCGTCCGTCGCGACCGGGTGTCCGTGCATCGGGGGAGCCTTCCACATCAGAGAAATCGCTCGTCGTAGATCGCGAACCGGTCGCGGATCTGCGCTTCGCTGAGCCCGAAGTCCTCGGCCGAGTAGCGGTGCACGGGCAGCGTCTCGCGTTTGCGGTCCTGTTCCAGCCAGTTCCGCATCGCGGCGATCGACTCGTCGGTCACGTCCAGGTCGACCGCGGCGAGCACCGTCGCGGCGGTACCGATCGGATCCGCGACGGCGTCGCGGAAGTGCACGTCGGTCACCTGGTCCGGGCGGAGGTGACGGCGCGACTCGAGCGCCCGGTCGCACGACCAGCCCATGCGCTCGAGCCACTGCGCACCGACCTGGTGCGGGTCGACGTCGTCGCAGTTGGTGCGCCACAACGTCGTGTTGAGCGACGCGCCCGATGGGATGACCTCGACGGGGTCGCGGTGGGTGTGCACGACGTGGGCGTCGGGGAACTCGGCGAGGAGCGTGTCCAGGTAGCCCAGGTGCGACGGCGTCTTGAGCACGAACGGGCGCACCGGCTCGCCCCGCTGGCGCTTCTGCCACTGCACCAGCTGCAACATGCGCCGCAGCCACCGGTAGGCGGGCGCGAAGTCCTGCGTGTCGACCCACGACCGGTAGGCCGGCACGTCGCACGACGCCTCGGGGATGTGCGACAGGAACGCGTCGCCCAGGAAGACGATCTCCTCCTCTGCCTCGTGCACGTAAGTGGGGTGGATCGCGAACAGCTCGGTCGCGAAGGTGCGCATCTGCTCCTCACGCGCCTCGGCGTCGACGATCCGCGGGTCGTCGGCCGCCGGGTCCCAGCCGGGACGTGGCGCCGGTTCGCCCATCTCCCAGCCGTGGACGCACGCCAGTCGCGGGTCGCTCGCCAGCACCCGCTGCAACAGGGTGGTACCCGAACGCATCATCCCGACGACGACGATCGGCCGTTCGATCGGCTCGTCGAGGATCTCGGGGTGCTCACGCCACCAGTGCTCGGCGCGGGCTCGTTGGGACAGGCTCTTGAGCAGCGAGCCCCGCCAGATCATCTCGCCCAGCCCGTTCAGCGGCGCTGCCCGCAGCGAGTCGAGCAGGACGCGCAGCGGTTCCATGAACGGCTCGTCGCCGAAGTCGTCGGAGCCGGCGATGCGGCGCGCGGAGCCCAGCAGCCGCTCCTCGTCGAACGCGTCTTTCGGAGCGGTGGCCACGGCGCATCGATACCATCCGCGGCCATGGCCGTGTCGGACGACTGTCGCAGCATCGAGAACCTCATCTACGCCTACGCCGAGCGCATCGACGCCGGCGACCTGGCGGCCGTGGCAGCGCTGTTCCGCCACGGCCGCATCGAGGCGGTCCCGGGCGTGTTCCTGGAGGGCGAGGACCAGGTGCGTGGGCTGTACGAGAACTCGACCCGTCTGTACGACGACGGCACCCCTCGCACGCGGCACACCACGACGAACGTGGCGATCACCGTCGACGAGGCCGCCGGCACCGCGAACGCCCGGTCGTACTACACGGTGTTCCAGCAGACCGAGGCGCTGCCGTTGCAGCCGATCATCTCGGGGCACTACCACGACAGCTTCCACCGGGTGGACGGCGAGTGGCACTTCGACACCCGCCAGATGTTCGTCGACCTGACCGGCGACCTCAGCCACCACCTGCTGTTCGAGCTCCGGTGAGCCGCCTGCACGGCAGGGTCGCGTTGGTCTCGGGCGCGGCGAGCGGCATCGGCGCCGCCGTCGTGACGCGGCTCTCCGACGAGGGAGCGACGGTCGTCGGCTGCGACATCGCCGAGAGGGACGACACCGAGTGGGACGGCGGGGTGCGCTGCGACGTCCGCGACCCCGACGACTGTCGGGCCGCGGTCGACGCGACGCTGGAGCGCCACGGTCGGCTCGACGTCCTGGTCAACGTGGCGGGCGTCGCGTTCGGCAACCGCATCCAGGACGTCACGCTCGAGCAGTGGCGCCAGGTGCTCGACGTGAACCTGACCGGCACCTTCCTGCTGTCACAGGCCGCGCTGCCGGCGCTGCTCGAGCACACCGGCACGATCGTCAACATGGCGTCGGCCGCGGGGATCCAGGCCACGCCGTACAACGCCGCGTACTGCGCCTCGAAGGCCGGTGTGATCCAGCTGACGAGGTCGATGGCACTCGAGCTCGCGAGCGCCGGCGTGCGCGTCAACGCGGTCTGCCCGAACGCGGTCGACACCCCGTTCCTGCAGGGCTTCCAGCTGCCCGAGGACGCCGACCTGCCGCTGCTCATGCGCGCCGCGTCGCCGATGGGTCGAGTCATCGCGCCGGCCGAGGTCGCGGCCGCCGTCGCCTACCTGGTCTCCGACGACGCGGCGAACGTCAACGGATCGGCGATGGTCATCGACGGCGGCGCCAGCGCCTGAGCCGCAACAGCGTCAGGTGTTGCCCTGCATCTGCTGGGTGAACGTCAGCTCGGCCGGGGCGCCGCCCAGGTTCAACACCACGTCCACGATCAGCTCGCCGTCGAGCACGTCCTGGCTGGTCATCGTGGTCCCCATGCCCACGGTCACCGTGAACGCCTCGGCGGCGGTCTCGCCGCGCAGTGCACCCTGCTCCCACAGCTCGGCCAGGAACCCGCTGATCGTCGCGTCGACGGTCCCCCAGGTCTGCGGGTCGTTCGCCGCGAAGACGTAGGGCTCCAGACCCGTGCGGATGCTGCGCTCGACCATGTCGATCGTTCGCTGGCGGCTCAGCTCGTCCTGCGGGTCGTCGAGGTCGATCGTGCGGTCACCCATGACGACCGTGCCGTAGTGGCTCAGCTCGACGATGGGGTTGATGCCCTGGTCGACCAGGTCGTCGGAGGTGGCGTTGTCGACCGTGGCGGCGGGCTCCAGGCCTGACAGAGGATGGGCGGGGCCTGCGCCGGCGGTCCACACGCCCGACTCGGCGTCGGTCGCTGCGGCGATGCCGGCGAACACGGAGGCGCTCGACACGGCGGCGCCGTCGTCGTCGGTCAGGCCCGACGAGAGCATCGCCATCGAGGCGGCATCGGGGCCGCGCAGCGGCGCGACCCAGTCCCCCAGGGTGCTCACCCAGTCCGTCCCACCCGACGCGACGACCGAGGTCGGCGGGTCCAGCAGCGCGGTGCCGTCCTGTGCGTCGGCGAGCCGGCCCATGGTCGTCGCGACCTGGGTCCAGCCGTCCTGGTCGAGTGCGGCCATCGCCGGCACGACGAGCAGATCCCATTCGGCCAGCTGCGCCACGGTGCCGTCCAGCGCGTCGACCAGGCCTGCCGTCGTCTCGTCGGTGGCCACTGCGACGTAGGCGGTGAGCCCGCCCTGGACGAAGAACTGCTCGACCGCCGTGCTGAGCGCGGGGCTCGCGCCCTGGACCTGCTCGGCGAAGTCGCCGTAGTCGTCGATCTGCAGGTGCGGCGCGACGCCGGCGGACACGTCGTCGGCGGACACGTCGATGGAGCCGGCACCGACGAACGCGGTGACGCTCGTCGACGACGCCACGATCGACTCGTCGCCGGGCAGCTCATCGACGTACACACCGGGTCGCTCGTACTGAGGAGGCGGCGGTCGGGTCGAGGTCGTGGCGTCGGGGGCCGGCGCAGCGGTTGTCGACGACGCAGGTGCGGAGGTGGTGGGCGCCGCGGTCGTCGGCGCGCTGGTCGTTGAGGCGCTCGGGGTCGTCGTGGAGCTGGTGTCCTGCGCGCCGACCGGGGCGACGGCGACGAGGGCGGCGAGCACGATCACGGTCCCGGCGACCCCGGCAGCGGAGATGATCGGGCGGCGCATCACATGCGCTCCACGACGGCTTCGGCCAGCTGGAGGTGGCCCTGGTCGTCCAGTCCGGCGCCGACGGCGGAGACCTCGACGAAACGGTCGTCGACCACCATTCCGACGACACCGAGGTCACGGGCCTCGAAGGCATCGCTCGCACCGGGCACGGTCACGTCGACGACGTCGTCGTGGCGTTCGGCCAGCTCACGACGTGCGGACGTCGCCGGGCCGGAACCCGTCCGGTCCGCCACGACCACCTGGACCACACCGATCTGGTCGAGCTCCAGGAAGTGGCAGCCCGACAGCCCGGGTGCCGCATCCTCGTCGGCCGGTCCGCCCTCCGCGACCGTCCAGCCGGTCGCGTCGGCGATCGCTGCCGGGTCGAGCAGCGCGCACGGATCCGGCGTCGAATCCGAGACGGGTTGGCCGAGGTCGTCGGTGTCGCCTCCGGTGCAGGCCCCGAGCGTGAGGGCCGAGAGGGCCACCAGTGCCAGGAGCGACGTTCGTGCGCTCATCCTCTTCCATCGGCCGCCTGCGACCCGGCCTGAGGCCTTCCGCATCTGGACCGCCGGGCGGATGGGCGGCGCTCAGTCGGCCGCCCAGGCGATCGCGTCGTCGAGCTCCGATGTCGGGAACCGCTTCATCTCGCCGGGGCTCATCCACCCGAAGACCGCCACCAGGTGGTTCATCCAGTCGATGTCGGACACGAACGCGCACTTCTCCCACTTGGAGAGGTGATGCGTGCCCATCTTCGTGTCCTGCCACAACGCCCCGCCGCTCAGACCTTCGAAGTCCTCGAACAGCAGCACGATGCGGATCGCGCCCGCTTCGGCCGCAGCATCGACCGCAGGGTCGAGCACGCGGTGGTAGTCCTCGGCGTGCAGCTCGCCGGAGACCCGGAACCCGATCACCCCGTCGGGCAGGTCGTGCAGCGCATCGATCATGGCGTCGAGTCTTGCAGTCGACGACCACCCCACGTCGAGCATCGCCTGCCCGGCGCAGCCCGTTCGCCGCGGACGAGTGGGTGCTCGACGCCGTCGGTCCGGGCGCAACGCCCTGAGCGACGCCGAAGATCGCGGTGCTCAGAGCTCCAGGTCGGCGACGACGCCGGCGTGGTCAGAGGCCCACGTGCCGTCGATCGCACGGTCGGCGAAACGGGCGACGCGGTCGACTGCCGGGATCGTTCCTGCGGGGGTCGGGCCGGCCAGCAGGTGATCGATGCGCGAGCTCGGCTCCCGGGTCGCGAGCACGTGCGGGTTCGCACGGTCCCACGTCCAACCGGGATCAGCCGGATCTGCGTACCGCCAGAGGTCGAGCACGACGAACCCGTCGACCATCGATGCGGTCTTGTGTCCGCAGAAGCGGCGCACCTCGTCCGAGTCCGGCTCGGCGTTGAAGTCGCCCGCGACCAGCACCGTCTCGTCGGCCCGGCGCGTCGCGCTGATCGCCTGCGCCAGGGACTCGAGCTGACCCATCCGCACCGACGAATCGAGCGGCGAGGACGACAGCTGCAGCGACACCACGCGCACCGCACCGTCGGGCGTCGCCACTCGGGCCAACGCTGCGGAACGCTGCTCGCTCGACCCGTCGCGGCACGCCAGCTCGACGACGGACAGCTCCTCGATCGGCCAGCGCGACAGGATCACGTTGTCGACCAGGAGCTCCTCACCGACGCGACTGCTCCACCACCCGGCGCCGATCGCCTCGCCGCGCCCGACGTGCAGACCGGTGGCCGCGGCGAGCTGTTCCGCGACGTCGGCCTTCGTGTCGGCGCGGACCTCCTGCAGACAGCAGAGGTCTGGTCGGACCCGCTCGAGCCACTGCCGGGCTGCGTCAGTGCGAGCCGACACGTCGGGTCCGACCGCCCACAGGTTCCACGTGCACCACCGCAACCTCGACCCCGTCCCCTCGACCCGTCGGACGCCGCGTCCTGATGCGGCCGCCGCGACGCTAGGCCGTCGTCCACGGTCGAGCGGTGCCGGCGATGCTCACACGGCGCGCATGCGGTTGTTGCGGGCCTGGTGCTCCACCTCGGCAAGCCCGAGCGCTTCGAGCACCGGCGGCACGTAGTTGCCGAAGCGACCCCGCAGCCCCTTCTTCAACCCGTACCAGCCGCCGACCGGGTTGTCCTCGGACCGACCCCACGCCTCGACCGTGTCGGGCGCTGCGGGCTTCTGCTCATCCGCGTTGCCCAGGAGCATCCAGTCACCGCGGTCCTGCAGCATCCGATGGAGGTCCTCGATGCAGCGCAGGTGATAGCGCAGCTGGGTCGACCCCACCTGGACCACCAGCGCCGGTGGCTCGGCGTCGGGGTCGCGGTACGCCTCGAACTCGCTCCGACCCGGCGGTGTCGTGAGGACCCATGGGTCCTCTGGCGTTCCGGACCCCTCGACCTCGACTGCTGCCATGTCGCCTCCTCGATGCTCGCGGCAACCTACGACGCCACACCTGACATCTCTTGTCGTGAATTGCGCCGAGTTGCACACTGCGAGGGTGCGAGCCGGCCGACTGGTGTCCCTCATCCTCCTCCTGCAGGCGCGCGGACGCATGACCGCCACCGAGCTCGCGAACGAGCTCGAGGTGAGCGAGCGGACCGTCCTGCGCGACATCGACGAGCTGTCGGGTGCCGGGGTGCCGGTGTACGGCGTCCGAGGGCCGGGCGGTGGGTTCCAGCTGATCGACGGCTACACGAGCGGGTTGGCGCCACCGCCCAGTGGGCTGGTGGCCACGCACCGAACTGCGCGGGTGCGTGTCCGCGTCACCCCAGAGGGTCGGCGACTCGCAGCACTGCTGGGCCGCCCCACCGGGCTGCGGATCCGACCATCGTCGGGCACCGACGACATCGGCCGGGTCGAGGCGACGTTTCGCATGGCATCGTTCGAGGACGCCGTGATGGATGTCCTCGCGCTGTCGCCACATGTGGAGGTGGTGGCGCCCGAGGACGTACGGCGCGCAGTGTCGGAGCGTGCGCAGGCCGCGGCGGCGCTGCACGGTGCAGCTGCGGCGTGCTGAAGTGACCACACGGACGTCGCTGCGCTGCTGGTCGAGCTGTACGGACGAATCCCCCCACTGGTCGCCTCGGCGGTCGACGGGCTGAGCGCCGACGAGCTCGCGACCTCACCCGAACCGGGCGCGAACACGATCGGTTGGCTGGCGTGGCACCTGGCCCGGGTGCAGGACCACCACGTCGCAGAGCTGCTCGACACCGATCAGATCTGGGTCGACGGCGACTGGGCGGCGCGCGTCGGCGTGGCGCCGGACCCGGACGACATCGGCTACGGCCACGATCGGGCAGAGATGGAGGCGATCCGACCCGACGGCCCCGAGGTCCTCGTGGACTACCTGGACGCCGTCTGGGCCCGGACCCGCACGATGCTGTCGTCGCTCGGCCAGTCGGACCTGTCCCGCGTCGTCGACCGCCGATGGGATCCTCCGGTCACCATGGGCGTACGGCTGGTGAGCATCGCGGACGACTCGCTGCAGCACGCCGGGCAGGCCGCGTACGTCCGGGGCCTGCTCGGTCGCTGAGGCCATTGCCGGCCGATCCGTCGCCGGTCACTGCATCTGGTTGCGCAGCCGTCGCAGCTGGGTGTCCAGGTAGCGCCGCGCACGACGTTGGCCACCACGCAGGTGGATCGCCAGCTCCAGGCGTTCGAGCGCGTCGGCCAGCGCACCGACGTCCGGCTCGCGGCCGGCCCGGCGGCACTCCTCCGCGAACTCCCCCAGGCTGCGGTGGCCCCGCTCGTGGTTGCAGCGGGCGCACGCGGCGAGCTCGTTCTCGATCCACGACGGCCCACCCTTGGACCTGGGCACCACGTGCTCTGTGGTGGCAGGAACGAGCGTCGTGTCGATGCGACGCCCGCACCACACGCACACCGGACCGTCGCGGCGCATGACCTCTTCGAGACGCGTGCGCCGGGCCGACATGGCGTCATGGTTCCACGCGCCGCGCCGATTCGACCGGTCGGGTGCGGACCCTCGGTCATCGCCGCCGGTTGCCCGGCTCGCCGGTCAGTCCTCCGGGAGCTCGGCGAAGTCGCGTTTGGCCTGGTTGTACCACTTGAGCCCCGACACCGGCCGGCGCCAACGGCTCTTCATCTCCTTGGCGGCCTTCTCGTGCGAGGCGTCCCCGGCGGCGACCGCGTCCTTCAGGTGCTGGTCCTGCAGCTGGATGACGTCGTCCGCGGTCTCGCCCTGGTGGGTGTGGTCGCAGGGTCCGCCCAGCTGCTGACAGGTCATCGTCTTCATGGCCCTCCTCGGGTGCTCGGTGACGAGGAGGACGGTAGCGACGGCGAGCCAGGGCGGACTTCTTCGATCCTGATCGATCGAGGTCGGAGCCGGGGCGGTCAGTCCGACGGCGTGCTACGGCGATCCGACACGACCCAGGCGGCTGCGGCGCTGACGCCCGCAGCGCTGAACACCGCCGGCCAGGCACCGATCTTCTTGGCGAGCGGGTGCGAAGCACCGAACGAACCCAGGTACACCGCGCTCAGCGCAGCGGTCCCGACGGGGCCGACCCGCCGAGCCCACTCACGCCCTGCGACTGCGCCGCCGAGGGCGAGCACTGCCCCGCCGAGCGGGCGGATCTTGGTCTCGCGGGCGACCAGATAGCCGCCGACGAGGGAGACGGCGACGACGGGGGCGGTGGGGATGGCCATGGGGCGACCCTACCGGCCGCGCCGAGGATGCTGGTCGGGCGCCTCAGCCCCGGCGGACCGGCAGCGGGAGCAGCGCTCGGCTGCGTGCGCGGTACTCGGCGAACGCCGGACGCCGCTCGGCGCTGCGCCCGTCGAGCATCGGGATCGACGCCCCGAGGAACATCGAGATCATGGCGATCGGCCCGATCACGGTCCACCACCACGACGGTGCCGCCGACACGCCGAAGATCCACAGCGAGCACCAGAAGAGGATCTCGCCGAGGTAGTTCGGGTGGCGCGAGTGGCGCCACAGACCGCGGTCCATGATCTGTCCGGGTGCCTTGGTCCGGGCGAACGAGCGCATCTGCTCGTCCGCGACGAACGCCAGGCCGACGGCGCCCAGCCCCACCGCGAGGGCCAGCCAGTCGAGCACGCCGATCGCTCGGGTCCCCTCGGCCAACGACGGCACGAGCGACAGCGACCCGAGCAGCACGATGCAGCACGGCCCCAGGTGCACCCCCACCAACGACATGAGCGCCTTGGGCCCCTTGCCGTACAGGTCCAGGTAGCGCCAGTCCTCGTGGTCCAACCCCGGCCAGTCACGCGCCCAGTTCGAGGTCAGTCGGATCGCCCACGCCCACACGACGACCATGACGAGCACGATCCGCAGGCTCGGGACCTCGGCCGTCGCGTTGACGGACAACCACACCGCGGCGGCCGGGGGTAGCACGCTCCACCACGCGTCGAACATGGAGCCGTTGTCGACCGCCATCGACCAGACGTAGATGACCAGTGCGGAGGCCACGTAGCCCGCCGCCAACGCCCACACCGGTCGATCCGCGCCGACTGCCTCGGCCGCCACCCAGGCGATGCCGAGCGCCGTGAGGTAGGCGACTGCGACCAGCGCGAGCGAACCGGCCCGACCGAGCGACCGGCCGAGGCCGCGACCGCTCACCGGGTCGGACAGCCGCGTCGACGGTGCAGGGACAGCACGGCAGGATCCATGCGCCGCAGTCTGGCAGCGGTCGGTCGCCGCGTCGCTCATCGACACGACGGCGGGTCGCGCACCGACCCACCTCGGTCGGGCGGTTCAGTCGTCGGCAGCTTCGGGCTCAACCAGCTGCAGGTCCAGCTCGATCTTGATGACGTCACCCAGCATCGCTCCCGGGATCGACGGCATGAGCCCGAAGTCCTGGCGGCGGATCTGCGTGGTCGCCTCGAAGCCGGCGTGGCGACGCCCGTCCGCGGGGAACACCGCCACGCCGCCGAGCTCGACGTCGAAGGTCACCGGTGCGGTGACCTCACCGATCGTCAGCTCACCGGCCAGCTGCCACTCGTCGCCCTCGCCGGCGATGGAGGTCGACCGGAAGCTCAGGGTGGGCCGCAGCGTCACGTCGACCATGTCGGGCTGGAGCACGTGGGCGTCGCGATCGGCGTTGCCGGTGTCGATCGAGGCGACGTCGACCGTGGCGGTCACCGACGTGGTGTCGGGCGTCGTGCCGACCCGGACGTCGGCCTCGAACCGCGTGAACTGGCCGCGAACCTTCGAGACGCCCAGGTGGCGGATCGTGAAGTTCACCGCCGAGTGGAACGGGTCGACGGTCCAGGTGCCGGGATCGAGCGGGAGGGTGGAGGTGGTGGTGTCACTGATGGAGGTCATGGCCTCGACTGTGGGACCTGGCCGGCAGGTGCGGGAGACCGGGTCAATCCTGGTCCCGCGGGGGCCAGGATCGGATCGGCGGCGGCTGGCACACTGGAGTGGTGTCCGAGCTGCCCGCCCTCGCGGAGTTCCTGCGCTCACGCCGTGAGCGTCTCAGCCCCGAACGCGCCGGGCTGACGCCCAACGGTCGGCGGCGCACGCCGGGGCTGCGCCGAGAGGAGGTCGCGACCATCGCCGGGATGAGCGTCGACTACCTGGTCCGCCTGGAGCAAGGACGCGACACCAACCCATCTCCCGACGTCCTGCTGGCGCTGGCCGAGGCGTTGCAGCTCGACGACCTGGAGACCGGCCACCTCATGGCGCTGGTGACCGTCGGCAACTCGCCGCGCATGGAGCGCTTCTGCCCGTCGGTCCCCACGCTCGAGGCCGACGTTGCGCCGACGGTGCGCTCGATGCTCGACGGGCTCGACCCGACGCCGGCCCATGTCGTCGGCGCTGCCGGGACGGTCGCCGCGTCGAACTCCTCGTGGCGCGACCTGGTGGCCCCGCTCGGGCTGGGCGACGGATCCAATCTGGTCCGCCACGTGTTCGAACGTCCCGACGTGTACGTCGACCACGACCGGGTCGCGGACGGCGAGGTCGCACGGCTCCGACTGCTCGAGATCCACCACGACCAGGACGACGGCTACCGGGACCTGCTGCACGAGCTCATGGACGACCCGGCCTTCGCCCGACGGTGGGAGGAGCGGCCCGAGCCGGCGCCGAGCCGCGGCAACCTCGGCCTGCACCACCCCGACCTGGGTGCGCTGTCGCTCGACTACGAGGTCATGGCGCTCGCGACCGACGGGCAGCACCTGGTGTGCTGGCTCGCCGCCGATGCGGCGACCGCTGCTGCGCTCGATCGGTTGACCGTCGGCGTGCCCGTGTCGCCCGCGCAGCTGCGGGTCGTCGGCGACGCCTGAGCCGGGCCCCCGACCTCATCTGTGATCTGAAAGTGACGCCATGGCGTCACTTTCAGATCACAGATGGGAGATTTCTCGGGCGGGGTGTCCGATCCGCCCTGGCCCGATCGTCGTCAGGGTGACGAGGCGAACGACCTCGACCGGAGGATGACCACCATGCGCTACCTGACGCTGCTCTACGACGACGAGGCGAACGCCAACGAGTTCGGCACCCCCGAGTTCGACCAGGAGATGGCCGGCTACATCCGCTTCGGCGAGATCGCCGGCGAGGCGATCGTGGCCGGCGAGGCCCTCGAACCCGCCTCCACGGCGCGGACCGTGCGCCACTCCTCGGACGGACCGTCGATCACGGCGGGTCCCTACGCAGAGGTCACCGAGGTACTCGGCGGCTTCTACGTGCTCGAGGCGGCGTCGCTCGACGACGCGATCGAGCTGGCCCGTCAGATCCCCCCGGTCCACACCGGCGCCATCGAGATCCGACCGATGGTGCAGTGGATCGACGCCACCCCCGACGCCCTCGCCGATGGCGCCCAACGCTGGATGTGCACGATCCACGGGCCCGAGACCGCTGCGGACGACCCCGACGACCCGGCATGGGCCGAGGGCGCCGCAGCGCACCACCGCTTCGGCGAGTCGGCGTCGAGCGCGCTGCTCGCCGGCGGGGCCCTGCACCCCACGACCAGCGCGACGACCATCCGCGAACGCGACGGCGAGCTGCTCGTCAGCGACGGGCCCTTCGCCGAGGCGACCGAGGTCGTCGGCGGGCTCTACCTGCTCGCCGGCGACGAGTCCTCGGTGATGGCCCTCGCAGCCCAGATCCCCACGAACGACGGCGGGGCGGTCGAGGTGCGCCCCATCATGGAGCTCGATGGATGACGTCACCTCGGCGACCCGGCGGATCATCGACCGGGTCCATCGCGACGAGTACCCGCGGATCGTCGCGTCGACCGCACGGTTGACGGGCGACCTCGGCATCGCCGAGGACGCCGTCCAGGACGCGTTCGGCGCGGCGATCGCCAACTGGAGCCGGACGGGACCGCCGGACAACCCCGGGGCGTGGCTCACCACCGTCGCCCGGAACCGGGCGATCGACGCGCTGCGTCGCGACGGTCGACGCGGCGAGTTGGAGGCGGCGAGCAGCCCGCCGCCGCCAGCGCCGCCCGCCGTCGCGGGACCCGTCGTCGACGACCAGCTCCGACTGATGTTCGTGACCTGTCACCCGTCGCTCAGCTCCGACACGCGGGTGGCGCTGACGCTCAAGTTCGTGTGCGGGCTGCGCACCCACGAGATCGCGCGGGTGCTGCTCGTCGGCGAGGACGCGATCACCAAACGGATCCAACGCGCCCGTCGCAAGATCCGTGACGCGCGGATCTCGATGCGCATGCCGCCGCCCGAGCGACTCGGCGAACGGGTCCGCTCGGTGCTCGAGTGCCTCTACCTCGTGTTCACCGAGGGCTACGCAGCGACCGACGGCGACGATGTGGTGCGTGCCGAGCTGTGTGCCGAGGCGATCCGGCTGACCCGACTCGTCGCTGCGCTCGACCCGACCGATCCTGCGTCGTTGTCGCTGCTCGCGCTGGAGCTCCTGCAGGACAGCCGACGGCGGAGTCGGCTCGATGACGCCGGGCGGCCGGTCCTGCTCGCCGACCAGGACCGCACGGCGTGGGACCGCGATCAGATCGACGAGGCCCTCGCCCTCATCGATCGGGCGCAGCACGCGACGGAGCCGACTGCGTCGACCCTCTCCTACCTGTTGCAGGCGCGCATCGCCGCGGAGCACGCAGTCGCGCCGACCTGGGAGCGGACCGACTGGGGCCGCATCTGCGCCGCGTACGAGGAGCTGCACCAGCTGACCGGGTCGCCGGTGGTGGGGCTCAACCGGGTCGTGGCGACGTCGATGCTGGCGGGACCCGGTCCCGCGCTGGAGCTGCTCGACGCGCTCGATGCCGATGACCGAGTGGTGGGCACGCACCACTGGCAGATCGTGCGAGCGGACCTGCTCGAACGACTCGGCGACACCGACGGCGCCACGGCGGCGTACCGCACCGCCCTGCTCGCCCGGATGAGCGACCCCGAACGCGAGCTCATCACCCGCCGCCTCGAGCAGCTCGCCGAATCCAGCTGACCGGTGGGCGGCTGCGCCGCATGCTCGATGCGGGTGTCGGCCTGGACCACTTCGCAGCCCCGGTAGCGTCTCGCTCGGAGAGGGGTGGGTCGTGGGCGAGCAGCAGGTCGCGTGGTCGAGGGCCTCGCCATGGCACGGCGTGGTGGCGGCCGTCGTGGTGGTGCTGGTCCTGATCGGCGCAGCGGCCGGATGCTCGACCGACGAACGCGTCGCCACCGGGGCCGCGGGCAGGCCGACGACCACCTCCTCGACCACCTCGACCACGGTCCCGCCGACCTCACCTCGGCCGACCGAACCGGGTCCGACGGCAGCGCCTTCGACACAGCCGACGACCAGCTCGACGCCGGCCACCGACAGGGAGCCTGCCCGTGCTGCCGCTGCCGAGCTGCTGCGCAGCGTGCGCGTCGCCGACGAGCTCGACGACGCCGGCTACGACCGCGACCTGTTCCCGCCGTGGGTCGACGACGACGGCGACGGCTGTGACACCCGCTGCGAGGTGCTCGAGGTCGAGCGGATCGACGAGCTGCCCGGCCTGCCCGCCGGCGGATGGCGGTCGGTCTACGACGACGTCACCACCGACGACCCGTCCGAGCTCGACATCGACCACCTGGTCGCCCTAGGTGAGGCGTGGCGCAGTGGTGCCGCGACCTGGGACCCGGCCCGCCGGGCCGCGTTCGCGACCGATCTGGACGACGCGCGCACGCTGATCGCCGTCACCGCATCGTCCAACCGCTCGAAGGGCGACAACGACCCCTCGCAGTGGCGTCCTCCGGTCGAGGCGCACTGGTGCACGTACGTCACCGACTGGCTCGCGGTGAAGCTCCGATGGGACCTCGCCGTCGATCCGATCGAGTTCACTGCGTTGCAGTTCCTCGTCGATGACTGCGGCTGACGGGCGCCCTGGGACGTCGGTTGCCGCGGCGGGACGAGGCCGTCGTCGACGCGCCGGGTAGGTGACGACCACGCCACCACCGACAGGCCAACCTGGTGGTGGTCCATCCCCTCACGACCGGGCCGAGGACGACACATGACCGACCAGCACCGCAGCGATCGACCGTCCGATGCCTACGGTGTGCACTCCGAGATGGGTCCCCTGCGCAAGGCGCTCGTGTGCTCCCCCGGGCTCGCGCACGAACGGCTGACCCCGACGAACCGCGAGGCGCTGCTCTTCGACGACGTCATGTGGGTCGAGCACGCCCGACGCGACCACGAGGACTTCGTCGACAAGATGCGCGAACGGGGCGTCGAGGTGGTCGAGCTCCACGACGTCCTGGCCGAGACCGTCGCCGACGACGACGCACGGGCGTGGGTGCTCGACCGCAAGATCGTGGCGAACGAGGTCGGCCTCGGACTGGTCGCGGAGACCCGCGCCTTCCTCGACGCGCTGGCTCCGACGGAGCTGGCCCGCTACCTGATCGGCGGGCTGTCCACCCGCGACCTCCCCGAGGAGCTGCGCCCCGGCTACGTCGCACTCGCCCGCGAGTCGCTCGGTGTCCCCGAGTACCTCATGGCGCCGCTGCCCAACACGCTCTACACACACGCGACACGACGTGCTGGATCTACGGCGGCGTGACGCTGAACCCGCTGTTCTGGCCGGCCCGCCACGACGAGCCGCTGCTCATGAAAGCCGTCTACGAGTTCCACCCGGACTTCGTCGGGTCCACGGTGTGGTGGGGCGACCCGGAGCGCCAGTGGGGGACGGCGACGCTGGAAGGCGGCGACGTGCTGGTGCCCGGCAACGGCGTGGTGCTGATCGGCATGAGCGAGCGCAGCTCGCGACAGGCGATCACCCAGGTCGCGGCACGACTCTTCGAGGAGGGTGCCGCGCACCGGGTGATCGTCGCGGGCATGCCCAAGCTGCGCTCGGCGATGCACCTCGACACCGTGTTCACCTTCGCCGACCGCGACGTCGTCACGACCTATCCGGACATCGTCGACGGCATCCGCCCGTTCACCCTGCTGCCCACCGACTCCGGGGCGGGCATCGACGTCATCGAGGAGGCGCGGCCGTTCGTCGACGTCGTGGCGGCCGCGCTCGATCTGGATGCGCTGCGGATCGTCGAGACCGGCGGCTCGACGTATGCGTCGGAGCGCCAGCAGTGGGACAGCGGCAACAACCTCATCGCGCTCGAGCCAGGGGTCGTCGTCACCTACGACCGCAACACGCAGACCAACGCGGGGCTTCGTCGGGCGGGGATCGAGGTCATCACGATCGTCGGCGCGGAGCTGGGCCGTGGACGCGGCGGCGGGCACTGCATGACCTGCCCACTGATCCGGGACCCGCTTCCCGGCTGACCCTGCGCTCTCCCTTCAGCGCTCGAACTGGTCGTCGAGCCAGTCCCAGCTCGCTTCGTTGCTGATCTGGGGCGCCATCGGGCCGCAGTGGTACTGCGCACCGTCGACGGCGGTGAACTCGATCAGCTCCCGGCGCGTCGCCCTGGTGAGCATCTCGTAGAGCTTGCGGGGCTCGTCGGTGAAGGCCGTGTCGCCCTCGTACATCGTGACCAGCGTCGGTGCGGTGATCGTGTCGGCGACGCCGGCCAGGTCGTACTTCTGGATCTCGCGTGACAGGCCGTACCAGTCGGTCGGCGCGCCCCCGGCCTTCACCTCGTCGTGCGCGTCCCGCGAGAAGATCTCGAGGCTCTTCTTCAGCGAGAAGAGCTGCTCGGGCGTGGAGCCCGGGATGATGGCGTCCTTCCAGATCGTGTTCACCTGCTCGCGGGCGCCCTTCGCGGTGTTGCGCACCTCTTCGGGGTAGTCGAGCCAGGTGCTCGTCGAGCCCGGATCCGCGATCAGCGCGGCGATGCGCGGTTCGAACGCGGTGGCGCGGGGCGCCAGCAGGCCACCGAAGCTGATGCCGCGCAGCGCGATCTTCGACGCGTCGACGTCGCGCCGACGCTCCAGCTCGTCGACGATCGGGGTGATGACCGCCTCCCAGTCGTGTCGGAACGGGATGTCGTGCAGGAACAGCTGGGAGCCCTGCCCGGGCCCCTCGAAGATCACGACGTTGTAGCCACGTTCGAGCGCGTCGAAGCCACCCTCGGCGAGCAGGTCGACGTTCTGGCCGTCGCTGCCGTTGTTGATGATGATCGTGGGGCGCCGACCGCGATCCGACGACGCCGGGAAGAACCAGACCGGCAGCGGCTGCGGACCGTCGTAGGTGACCTCGATCAGCTGCGGCCGCGGGTCCATGAGGCCGATGCCCGCGCGGAACGAGGCGTCCATCGAGGCATACACCTTCGCCTCGGCATCGGGGGTCCTGGTGCCGAGCACCCAGTACAGCGCCTGGGCGTAGTACTTCGCGGAGCGCAGGTACTGCGAGCGTGCCGTGTACAGGTGACCGGCCTTCGACGACGCGAGCGCCTTCTCCTGGAGCCGGTTGCCCATGGCCACGAAGCCGTCGAACACGCTCTGGTACGTGGCGCCGCCCGGCGCGGCGTTGGCCTGCGCGACGACGGACGCGACCTCGCCCGCGACCGTGATCTGTCCCGCGGAGCCGAGGGCGAAGAGCGTCTGGAAGTTCAGGTCCGTCTGGCTGAACAGCTCGAAGTCGCCGGTGCCGAGCTTCGCCGCGCCCGCGGCGAGCGGCACCGTCGTGGCCGTGGTCGGGAGGTCCTTCGCGACCGGCGTGGCGGTGCCGAGCTCCGCGTCGCTGGTGCAGGCCGCCAACGTCGCCGCCGCCCCGGCGGCGCCCGCCAGGAGCACGCCGCGACGGGTGGCCCGGAGTCGAGATGCGGGTGACACGGCCGGGGGCATGGCGTCCCAGCCGTTGCTGTTGTGATGGGTCCGAGCGGTCATCGCGGTGGCTCCTGCTCCCTGCGGATGGTCCTGACCCCCGTCGGCAGCCGACAGGCCACGATGAGCCACGACCGGCGGAGCGGTCAGAGCCGAGTGCGCGCAGGATCTCGTGCTGGACGCCTCACGACAGCTGTTGAGCGTCGAACGACCCCCGAATAGGGTCCAGAGAGGTCGTGGGGAGAGGAGAGTTCGATGCGAGCTCCGCGTTGGACCGTCGTGACGGTCCTGTTCTTGTTGGTCGGCGCAGGATCGCTGCAGGTCGCCGGCGCGGACGAGGTCACCGAGCCGCCGGCTCCCGAGCCAGCACCCGAGGCGCCCTCTGCGACGGAGCCGCCGACGACGGTGGTGGTGGTGGAGACCCCTGCGGTCGAACCGCCGTCGCCGCGGCCCGAGACCTCGGCCCAGCAGGGTTCGTTCGCGAACTGCACCGAGGCGCGGAACGCAGGACGAGTCAACATCCGACGCGGCGACCCCGACTACTCGCCTGACCTCGACGACGACAGCGACGGCATCGCATGTGAGGGCGACGGAGCGCCGGTGACGACGCCGCCGACCACCGCCCTCGTGCCGGCCACGACGGCGCCCCCCACGACCGTCGCGCCGCAGGTCGCAGGTGCGACCCAGACCCAGGGGTTCGACAACTGCACCGAGGCACGCGCCGCGGGGCAGACCAACATCACCCCCGCCTCGCCCGCCTACCGGTCGGACCTGGACCGCGACAACGACGGCATCGCATGCGAGGACGGCGACCCGGCGACGGGGGCTGCCACCGGAGCTTCGGGGAACCTGGCGACGACGGGTCGGTCGAACGCCCCGCTCGCCGCGCTGGCTGGCCTGCTGGTCGGCCTCGGCGTGGTGGCGATCCTCGCCAGGAAGCGGCTGACGACGCAGCGCTTCATCGTGATCCACAGCAAGACCGGGGCGATCCGATTCGTCCCGAAGGCACGCCGGATCCAGTGACAGGGCCCGGGGGGTCCGTCGCCTAGCTCCAGGGAGCGACGAGCTCGGCGATCGTCGGCGCGAGCGCGCCCTGCAGGAGCGGGCCGAACGACACCCGGTGCACGCCGAGCGCGCGCAGGTCGTCGAGCGAGCCCGCGGTCGAGCCGCCGACGGGGTGGGCGATGACGTTGATCGGACCGGACAGCTCGGCGAGCAGGGTCCGGACCGCGTCGGCGTCCGGCGCGAGCACCGGGTAGACGCAGCGCGCGCCGGCGGCCTCGCAGGCCTGGAGGCGGCTGATCGCCTCGGCCAGCGGATCGTCGAAGGTCCCGGCCGGCTTCAGGAAGACGTCGGTGCGCGCGTTGATGACCAGGTCCACGCCGGCGGCGTCGGCCGCCGCCCGGATCGCCCCGATGTACTCGGCGTGCTCCGCGGACGAGCGCTGGCGACCGCCCTCCGAGTGCACCGTGTCCTCGACGTTGATGCCGACCGCGCCGGCGTCGAGCACCCGCTCGACCAGCTCCGCCGCCGGGGTGGCGTAGCCGGACTCGACGTCCGCGCTCACTGGCACGTCCACGGCAGCGGTGATGTGGCGGATCCCGTCGAGCGCGTCGTCGACGGTCATGCCCTCGTTGTCGGCCTGCCCGCGCGAGTCCGCGAGCGGATGGCTGCCGATCGTGAGCGCCGGGAAGCCGGCGTCCACCACGGCCCTGGCGGACCAGGCGTCCCAGACCGTCGGCAGCACCACCGTGGTGCCCCGGTGGTGCAGGTCCAACAACTGCGTGGCGCGTTCAGCGAGCTCGGTCATGCCCCCATGGTGGCACCCGGGGTCGGGTCAGGTCGGTCGGTCGGGGTCGACCACGCCGAGCCCCTCGTTGGTCGGGACCTCGCTCACGCCGTCCTCGGGGCAATGGAACCCGTCGCCGTCGTCGTCCTCGCTGCCCAGCTCCGGAGCCAGCCGCACGAATTCGCCGTCCTCGACCACGACCAACAGGCCGCACGGACTGGCCGTCGCGTCGCCCGCCGATGCGGGGTCCTGGGGTGCGTGCAGCCCGCCGCCCGTCCAGTCGTCGACGTCGGCCGCCGCGGCCAGGACGCACTCGCGTTCGAGCACGCCGTCGTTGTCCGCGCCGCACGCGTTCGCCGCGGTGGCGAAGAGCAGCCACGCCGACAGCGAGTGCATCCCCATCGGCCCGACGATGCCGTCCGGCACGTGCTCGTCGACCATGTCCAGGTACTGCTGGACCGCCGGCCACCGGTCGGCCTCCTCCAGCGGGTGGACCGAGACGCGGGCGACCGCGCCCTCGACGTCGTCGCCCTCCAACAGGAGCTTCTCGTCGTAGATGTTGGTCTCCGACACGACCGAGCCCTCCCATCCCTGCTCGCGGGCGGTACCGAGGAACGACGACAGGAACGCGACGTCGCCGACCCACACCACGGAGTCCGCGCCCGAGTCGATGACGGCGTTCACGTACGGCAACCAGTCCGTCGCCCCGACGGCCGGGTACGTCTGGTCGCCGAGGTCCTCGACGCCGTCGACATCGGCGATCGCCGCCTCGTAGCGGTTCTTCACGACCTCGAGCGAGGGCAGCTCGCCCCACACCGTCACCGACCGGGTCGCGTCCGGATGCAGCTCGTGGTAGTCGCGCAGCCAGGTGTTCGCGACCGACGTGCCCGGGTTCGGGATCGCCTGCACCTGACCGTTCGAGTCGCCCTTCTGGGCGGAGACGACGAAGCCGGGCAGGTCGATCATGTCGCAGCGGTGGAAGTCGCTGCCGTCCTTGTCCGAGAACTGCAGGTTGTCCTGCGCCATGCCGCCGCCGACCATCGCGAAGACCTCGTTGCACGCGGTCGTCATGGCCGACTCGACGTCGAACACCCGGGCGTCCAGGTCGACCACCTCGATCGGGAGCCCGCCGATGCCGCCCAGGTCGTTGCACCACTGCGCGAACGCGACCGACGCGTCGTAGTTCACCTGGAACAGTCCAGGTGCCACATCCGCGGTGCGGTCGTTGGCCACGCCGATGCGCAGCACCTCGTCGTCGCCGCCCGCCTGCGCGGGATCGACGCTGAGGTCCCCCGGTCCGCAAGGGGGATCCAGATCCCCGAAGGTCCCGTCCACGACCGCCTCGGTCGTGGTGACCTCCCCGCTCTCGTCGCCCTCATCGCCCTCGGCGCTGTCGTCGCTCGCGCCGCAGCCGGCCAACAGCAGCGCTGCACAGAGCAGCGCGCCGGTCGCACCCCGCCGCAGCAGGTGTCGTGTCGTGCCCATCGGTTCCCCCTGGTGTTCGTGTCCGTCGATTCACTCGAGCGACGCCGAGGCCCCCACCTCGAACGCCGCCAGGTACTGCTGCAACATCTCGGGCAGGTCGCCACGCCCGCCGGTCGCGACCCACTCGTCGCAGGCGAGGCGTGCGGCCGCCATCGCGAGCGCGCCGACCATCCGCGGGCGCGGGTCGTGCTCGACCGGGTTCGACAACCTGGGACGCACCGCCTCGGCGATCGCGATCTCCCAGTCGACGTAGAGGTACAGCGTCCACGCCACCATCGCCGGCGAGGAGCGCGAGAGCTGCGCCTGCTCGAGGTACATGGCCCGCATCCCGTCGAAGCCGGCGGCGAGCTCGCGATGCGTCGCCCGCACGGCGTCGAGCGGGCCGAGCTCGTCGGGCTGGGACTGCAGTGCCGAGGTGAACACGTACACGGCGACGTCGTTCAGCCCGACGGCGACGGCGAGCTCCTTCGATTCGAAGTAGCGGAAGAAGGTCGCACGTCCGACCTCGGCCCGGGCGACGATCTGCTCGATCGTCGTCGCCGGGATGCCCTGCTCGCTGACGAGCTCCACGGCCGCCGTCGCGATGCGGCGCCGGGTCTCGTCGCGTCGCCGCGCCCGCAGTCCGGACGCACCGCCCGCCGCACCGCCCGACGCGGCGCCGGTCGGCGCGGTGGACGAGCGTCGTTGAGTCATCGTCTCAGATGATACGAAGTATCACTTCGGCCGACAAGCGACAGCTGGGCATGCCCGGAGGTGCCACCGAGCGGCCGGACGAGAGATCCGTCGTTGCGTTCGCGGCCGGCCCGTGCCAGAGTGCCCTCGCGTTGTTAGGCACTCCTAATACGCGCGAATGAGAATCCCAACTGGAGGAGACAGGACAGATGTCCAGTTCGATCAAGAGCTCGAAGCGGATCGGCGCACTGCGCATGGCCGCACTCGGCATGGCGGTCATGGCCGTTGCGGCCGCGTGCATCCCGCCCGCCACACCGCCGTCGTCGACCACGACCACGACCGCCGCACCCACGGAGGACATCGAGGTCACCAACGCCACCCTGTCCTGGTCCTACAGCCAGTACGCCCAGTACGGCGTGTTCGCGCCGTGGTCCATGGAGGCATCCGGTGCACGCGTGTCGATCACGCAGGCGAACGGCCAGACCATCACCGGTCTGCCGGCCGAGGCGGCCACGACCTACAACGTCGGCAACTTCTCCGGAGGCACCGGCGAGCTCGACGCCGACACCGGTGCGGGCACCATCTCCTGGGGCGATACCGGCGACTGGGTGCTCAACGCCTACCCGACGCTGCCGGCGGTCGGTGCCCCTGACGAGACGCTGCGCGACCCGGTGCTGACGATCGACGCCGACGGCGGCGGCCGGCTGAGCTTCGAGGTGTTCATCCCCGCTGCGCTCGACATGAACGGGAACCCCGTGCCGGCGGTCGGCCCGACGCGCATCACGCTCGCCGAGTTCGACGCGCTGTCGCAGTTCACCGCGACGGCCCTGAAGGCCCAGCCGACGTTCGCCGGCCGCGTCTACACGCCGGCCTCGGGCGAGGCCGCCTTCAGCGCCTGCGGTGGGGCCGGCGGCTCGTGGCCCGCGGCGTGGATCAACTTCCTGCCGACCTCGGTCCGTGCGCACTACTACTCCACCGGCTGCGGCGGCCTGAACGACCGCAAGCCGCCGACGCCGTTCTCGGTGTCCTGGAGCTGACCCCGACCTGCGTGGCGCGGTCGTCACGCCATCGGTGACCGCACCACGTACCGAGCCGGTGGCCCCGAGCATCCGCTCGGGGCCACCGGCGCGTCCGAGCGTCGAAGTCGTGCGGGCATCAGGCCGTCGGGAAGGGCTCCGGTTCGGGCTGGGGCACCAGGGGATCCGGCTGCGGTTCCGGCATGGGCGGCGTCGGAGGGTGACCGGGCACCGGTTCGATCGGCTCGCCCGGCGTGGGCGGCGGGGTGAACGGGTCCGGCACCGACGAGCGGGAGCCCATGCGTGCAACGGTCGACGAGACGTGGCGTGTGTCCATGCACAGCTCCTACCCACCTGGGTAGGAGCCATCGCATGACGACCTATGGACTGAAGCTGATGTCCGAGCTGCGTGACGCCCGAGGCCTCGTCCGCCAGGCGGAGATGGCCCACGACGCAGGTCTCGGGTTCGTGTCGATCTCGGACCACATCCACCCGTGGCTGAGCGATCACGACCACAGCCCGTTCGCGTGGAGCGTGCTCGGAGCCATCGCCTCACGGGTGCCCGATCTGGAGCTCGCCACCGGCGTGACCTGCCCGATCGGCCGCTACCACCCGGTGATCGTGGCGCACGCTGCGGCGACGGTCGCGACGATGTCCGACCGCCGCCTCACGTTGGCGCTCGGCAGCGGGGAGCGCCTGAACGAACACGTCACCGGCCAGCCGTTCCCCGCCATCGACCTTCGACTCGAGATGCTCGCCGAGTCCATCGAGATCATCCGGTCCCTGCAGTCCGGCGAGTACGTCACCCACCGCGGGGCGCACTTCACCGCCGAGGACGTCCGACTGTTCGACCTGCCGGACGAGCCGATCAACCTGGTCATGGCGATCAGCGGCCCGGCCTCGCTCGAGGTCGCGCGGAACGGTGTCGACGGCATCATGAGCAACGAGCCGGTCGGTGAGCTGCTCGACGAGTGGACGGCATCCGGTGGCGACCCGACGAACACCTGGACCGAGGTGCCCTTCGCCTGGGCGCCGAGCGACGACGAGGGCCTCAGGCTGGCGCACGAGCGGTTCCGCTTCGGCGCCAGCGGGTGGAAGGTCATGTCGGAGCTGCCGAACCCGGTCAACTTCGACGCCGCCACGCAGCACGTCCGCCCGGCGGACCTCGCCGACTCGATCCCGCACGGTCCCGACGCGGCGACCTACGTCGAGTCGATCCGGGAGCTGCGGGCCGCCGGCTTCGAGCACATCGCCGTGGTGCCGGTCGGCGACGACACCCAGGGACTTCTGCGCTTCCTGGCCGACGAGGTCCTGCCGCACGTCGACGACTGACCCCTGCGGAGGTCGTCGGGCACTCGTCACGTGGGGTCGAGCGCCCGTTCCACGAACTGGCGCTGGCCCTGGTCGAGGACCCAGTCGTGGCTCCACTCCACCAGCGGTCGGGCGACCGATCCCACGCCGCGCAGGAGCGGACTGGACGGGGCGAGCTGCGAGCGCAGTCGGGCGGTGCAGCCGTCGGCCACCTCGTCCAGGGTCAGGGTCGCCTCGCCACGGATGTCGCCGACGACCCGGGCGTGCACCTCGCGCATCGGCTCGACCCGATCGATCAACAGGGAGAAGCTGACGTCGTAGGGCACGGGCGGCACGACCGTGCAGGACCAGCGGGCGCCCGGCTCGAACCCGCCGATCGGACGGAACCGCTCCAGCCAGGACCACCACGACGGGTACTCCTCGACCGCGGTCATCCGGTCCCAGAGGGCGTCCGGCGCGAGCGCGAACGTCCACGAGCGGTCCGACCGGAACGTCGTCGCGCCACGCCGCAGCGAGATCATCGGCCGGCCCGGCGGAGGTCGGCCGCGGAGATCTGACGGGCTGCAGGCGTGCGGGGCATCGTGACCTCCGTCCCCATCGTCGTCGAGGTCGACCCACCGCACAAGGGTCCCGGTCGGCCCGAACGGCGATCGCGGGCACGGCGATGGGACCCGGGACGAGGTCGGGCGTCGGGCGTCCGACGGAGGAAGACGGCGATCCGGTCGTTACCCTCGATCGCATGGCCTTGTCTCCAGATCACCCGACGGTGACCGTGCCGGTGTGCCCGATCTGCGCGACCTCGTTGCGACTCGGCAGCGAGGGCGAGCTCGACCACTGGTCGTGTCCGAACGGCCACGGCCTGGCGATCACGCTCACCGAGTCCTACGGACGCCTCCAGGACGACGAGATCGCGCAGCTCTGGCAGCTCGCCCGCAGCGCGCCAGCGGGTCCCCTGCCGAGCCCGTTCGACGGGCGGCCGATGGCGCGGTTCGCCCTGGGCTTCGACGACGACGAGATCCCCGAGGGCGAGCCCGGCGATGGACCCGACCTGGGAGCCGTCGAGCTCGACGTGGACGTCGAGCACCAGTTCATCTGGTTCGACGTCGGCGAGCTCGAGGAGCTGCCCGACGACCTGGCGAACACACCGCCGTCGCCCGAGGTGCTGGCCCGCGAGGCCGAGATCCGTGCGCGCTTCGCCGAGGACATCGACGCGGCGCTCGAGGCGCGTGACGACGGCGAGCTGACCGAGCGCATGTACCAGCGCCTGGCACGCCGGCCCGACGTGCTGCTCACCGTCGACAAGGTCGGCCGGGCGCTCACCAGCTACTGAGGCGACCCGACGGCGCGGCAGTCGACGCGGCCGTCGACCTGCCGGATCCGGCGGGCGGTCAGGTCCCGGCCGGCCCGGCGAGCTGCGGACCGTCCAGCGTGTCGATCGTCGCGAACGACGCCACGGGCCCGCGCCGGAGCCTGGTCGCACGCTTCACCGGGTACCCCATCGCCAGCACCGCCGCCACGGCGTACTCGTCCGGCGCATGCAGCAGTGCCCGCAGCTCCGGCTCCCGGCGGATCGCCACCGTCGTCATGACCCCGCCCAGTCCCCGGTCGTGACCGGCCAGCAGGATGCTCCACACGAACGGGTAGATCGACGCGCCGCCGACCATCGAGTAGCGGGGCAGGTCACGGTCGGTCGCGGCGAGCAGCCGCAGGTCGGCCAGCACCACGGCGAGTACCGGCACGCGGTCCAGGTGGAGGGCGAAGTCGCCGAGCGACGGGTCCTGCCCGCCACCGTCGGCCAGCCGCTCGGCGGCCGCGGCGAGCGCACGCTCCTCCGCATCGCGATCGCCGATCGGCGCCCAGGGCTGCACGCCGGCGTTGCGCTGCTCCAGGTACTCGACCCACCCCGCGACGTACAGGTCCCGGATGCCGCGCCGCAGGTCCTGGTCCTCGACCACGACGACCTTCCAGGCCTGCTGGTTGCCGCCGTTCGGCGCGAACCGTGCGGTGTCGAGCACGTCGGACAGGACCTCGAGCGGCACCGGCCGGTCCTCGAACTCGCGCACGGCACCGGTGGACCGGAGCCCGGCGAGCAGCCCGAGCGGCGCGGCAGGGTCGTTCACAGGAGCAGCGTCGTTCACAGCTGGTACCGCCCGTACATCTCGCCGAGCGGATCGGCGATCAGCTCGATGCGCTCGCCGTCGGGTCCGCAGAAGTAGATCGACGTGCCGTCGACGTGCGCGTACCCCACCCCGGCGTCGTCGAGTCGGCCCTTGAGCCGCTCCCAGCGCTCGGGCTCGACCGAGATCGCCAGGTGGTGCAGGCCGCCGAGCACCTCGGCGTAGTCGCCGAGGTCCAGGCCGGGCAGGTCGAAGAACGCCAGCTGGTTGCCGATGCCGATGTCGAAGAAGAAGTGGGTCGAGCCCCGGTAGTCGCGGTTCTCGAACAGCTCGCTGAGCGGGAACTCCAGGAGCCCCTGGTAGAAGTCGATCGTCCGCTCGACGTCGCTGCTCAGGAGCGCGATGTGGTGCACCCCACGCGCCGAGGAGTCCGGTCGGTCGGCCTTGTCGCGCAGGTGGCGACGCCGCAGGTCCTCCCACTCGGCGGTCCGGTCGATGTCGGCGCCGTGGCGCAGCGGTGTTGCGTCGGTCCCGGGCATCGGGCCACCTCCTCGGTCGGACACCTCCGTGTGAGGCTACGCCCGCGCGGTCGACCCGGCCCGGTCGACGCTCAGCTGACCTCGCGGGCGCCCTTGTCGAAGTCGATGACGAGCGACGAGCCGCCGTCGGTCAACGACAGGAAGGTGCCCAGGTGGCACACGTCGCCCCACGTCGAGGCGAGCCGCGGGTGCGACCCGACCGGCACGGCCGCGCCACCGACGCGCAGCCCGGCGCGGGCCGAGTAGACGAGCTCTCCCTGCGACGGCGACACGTACCGGGCACGTGCGCCGTTGCCCTCGCTGCCGCCGGGCCGGGTCACCTCGACCTCGGCGGCGGCGACACGGTCGACGAACTCGGCGAAGTCCCCGGCGTCGGCACGCCGTGCGACCTCGACGATCCACACGTTGTCGGCGCCACCCTCGGCGACCAGGTCGAAGGGCTGCACCATCCCGTCGGTCGCCACCACGGCGGGGTCGTAGGCGCGCCACGTCGTCGGTCGCTGGGACCACAGCGCCACGTAGCCGTCGCCCTTGCGACCGAAGGTCCAGCCGTCGCGCTGGACGACCTCGTCGAAGCGGTCCTGGGGGAAGAACGCATGGGTCTCGGGCAGGTAGCCGAACACCGGTCCCAGCAGCGGGTCGGTCGGCGAGACATAGGCCGGCGCGTACAGGTGGATCGCGACGTTGTGGTGCTGTGCGCTGCGAGGCATCGACGCGGTCCCTGTCCAGTAGCCGTCGTCCTCGCGCCAGTCGAGCGACTGCGGGGTCGGTCGGAACGGGTGCGTGGTGAACACGATGGCGTCCGGGTCGAGGGTCGCCTGCCAGGCGTGGACCTGGTCGCGTGCGTCGCCGGCACGGTGGTCGACGACGGAGCTGAGCATCGCCTCCGGGCTGCGCCAGGTGTAGGTGTCGGCCTCGCTCAACACACCGAAGGCCGCCATCGACGCCAGCTCGCGGGCGGCGACCTGCGCGACGGCGGGGCCGGCCTGCACCAGGGGGCGCAGCGCGGCGAACTCGGCGAACAGGTCGGTGTCCCAGAGCCGGAACTTCTGTGCCGCCCGGAGCGTCGAGGGCACGAGCTGCCACGACGTCAACGCGCCCTGGGACCACCAGAAGGCCAGGTTGTCCGGGTCGTCGTAGTCGTAGCCGAAGGGTGCACGCGGCGCGACCGTGATCGGCTCGTGCGGGTCGATCGGCACACCGTGGCGTTCCTTGACGGTGCCGACCTGCTCGCTCACCGCGATGCGGCGCAGCACCTCGGGCGACCGGTACCGCTCGGCGCCGGCCAGGTAGGTCGCGCCCGTGTCGGACATCGAGGTCCAGCCGTGCTCGGTGTCGTCGAAGAGCAGCTTGGCGGTGTTGAACGTCGACTCGTCGAGCGCCGTCATCTTGTCCTTCTTGTACGTGCGGCCCCGGGTCGCCCCGTAGGCACCACGCTGGAGGTGCAACGCCAGGTCGGCCAGGCACAGGTCGATCCCGGCGGTGCCCATCCGGATCAGCTCCTCGTCGTCGCTCAGCTCGAGCAGGGTGAGCAACGGCGTGATGTTCTTCAGCATGTAGACGTTCGAGTGCCACTCGCTGAAGCCGAAGCGGGCCCGCTCGTGGATCCACGTCAGGATGGCGGTGCGCGCACGCGCGGCGTGCTGGGCGCCGGTGAGGCCCGTCACGGTGAACACCCGCTCCGGCAGGCGCATCCCGGCGAGGTACTCGTCCACCGCGAGGATCACGATGTGGTTCTCGGACCAGAACCACTTGTGATCGATCCGTCCCGCCGGCAGCGGGTCGTTCCACCGGTAGCGGAAGTCGACCAGGCGCTGCTCGATCGCCGAGATCACCGACGGGTCGATGATCCCGTCGCCGAGGGCGAGCACCCAGTGCAGGTACATGACCCGGAAGTCGCCGGTGTCCTTCCAGTCGTCGAGCATCTGCCAGGTGCCGGCGAGCGAGTCGACGGTGACCGCGGACGGATCCCACACGAAGCCCGGGTCGCGGCGCGCCCGCAGGAGGTGGGCCGCGATGCTGGTCTCGTTGTCGGCCTGCAGCTGCTGGGTCGCGTGGGCGAGGTAGTCGGTGGCCCGCGCCTGGAACGCCGCCTCGTCGATCAGGCCGGGCGAGCCCGGCGGGACCGGCGCAGCGACCGGGCCCGTCGGCGGCGCCGTGCAGCCCGGCGTCGGGTCGACCGGCACGTCAGGGCTGCACGCGGCGGCCACGGCCGCAGCAGCCGCGGCCGTCGCCGACATCACCAGGAACTCTCGTCGTGTGGACCCCATGCCCGTCGCCCTCCCCCACCGAGCCGCAGCTGCGACGCCGGAATGGTAGCGACGGAGCCCTGCGACGTGCCCGTCGGGACCCCACGTCAGTCGGTGCCGGTGCGCTGCGGCGACAGGTCGACGGGTTCCAGGTCCACCGTCGTGCCGGAGTGCGCGGAGCGCATCGCGGCATACGCGATGCGGTGGCTCTCGACGCTCTCGCGGGCGCTGACCGACGGCTCCCCACCGTGCTCGACGGCGTGCAGGAAGTCCCGGAACAGCGGCCGCTCGCCGCCGCCGTGGCCGTCGTAGGCGGTCGGGACCTTCTCGGAGCGGACGGTGCCGCTGCGGTGGTCCGCCACCTTCAGCCACCCGTCGAGTGCCCGGAGCTCGCCCCACGCGGAACCCGCCGTGCCGTTGACGCGGACGGTGCGCATGGTGCGGTGCGAGTTCGACTGCAACGTGAAGTTGGCGAGCACGCCGTTGGCGAAGCGGATCGACACGGTCTGCGCGGACGGCTGGTCGTTGTCGCCGACCTTGTACGCGCAGCGTCCCCAGCGGGTGGTGCGCAGCGCGTGGTCGAGGCCCTCGGGGGTGTGGTCGTCGGTGACGGCGGCGACGGGCCAGCGCCACCACTCGAGTCGCGCCTTGGCGGCGTCGGGCAGCGACGAGGCCATGAGCTTGGGGCGCGCCGCGCGCAGCCCCTTGGCGGCGAGCCCGAGGCCGACCGGCCGTTCGGCCATCGCCAGGTCGGACAGCAGTGGCGTCAGGTCCCGGTAGGTGGTGACGGCGTCGTAGGGACACGTGTCCGAGTGCGGGCAGCCCTCGATGCAGTACTCCGGCGCGCCCTCGGGGGCGTTCGCGTCGGTCAGCTCCGTGGGGCGCAGGTACGACGACACCGACACGGCCTCGGACCCCGCCAGCCACGACAGCAGGTCCAGGTCGTGGCAGGACTTCTGCAGCAGCCACGGCACGACGCTGCGTCGGGTGTGGCCACGCGCGTAGGAGTGGGCGTAGTGCCAGAACGCCACGTTCTCGGCCAGCTGGATCGACACGACGTCACCGAGCTCGCCGGACGCGATCACCCGGTGCAGCGCGGCGAACAGGTGCGAGTAGCGGTACACGTGGCACACGGCGACGGTGCGATCGGCTGCCTGCGCGGCTCGCACGATGCGCACGCAGTCCGCTTCGTCGAGCGCCATCGGCTTCTCGAGCAGCACGTGGTACCCGGCGCCGAGCGCTGCCAGCGTCGGCTCGACGTGGTGGGTGTCGCCCGTCGCGATGATGGCGTAGTCGGCCTGTCGCGGCAGCGCGAACAGCTCCTCCCAGCCGGGATGACATGCAGCGTCGGACAGGGAGTAGCGCCTCGCGAATCGTCGGCGTCGGCCCTCGTCGGGGTCGGCCACCGCGACGATCCGCCCCAACTCCGGTTCCTCGAGCAGCAGCGTGGCGTACGCGTCGTAGCCCCGATCGCCCGCACCCACGACCACACCCGTCGTCCCCATCGCCACATCATGCCTGCTCGGACGTCGTCGACCCGCCGCGATGCACGCCGTGGCGACGACCGCGACCATGGCGTGCCACCATGTCGCCGATGGGTGGATCGTTTCCCCAGGTTCGACGCCTGGAGAACATCGGGGCGCTGCGGGCTCGCCTCGCCGAGCTGGACGCGGCGCTGCCCGTCGCCGAGCGCGTGTCGACGAGCGGCGCCCTGGCGTCGCCGCTGCGTCATCACGACGTGGAGCTCGCCAACCGGTTCTGCGTGCTGCCGATGGAGGGGTGGGACGCCACCGACGACGGACGGCCGACCGACCTGGTGCGCCGTCGGTGGTCGCGCTTCGGCGCCTCGGGTGCTGCGCTGATCTGGGGTGGAGAGGCGGTCGCCGTCGACCCGGCCGGTCGGGCCAACCCGCACCAGCTGGCGATCGGTCCGCACAGCACGCCCGACCTGTCCGAGCTGCGCGAGGTGCTGTGCGCCGCGCACCTCGAGGTCACCCGCGGCGGACCCGCGCCGACGATCGGGCTGCAGCTGACGCACTCGGGCCGGTGGTCACGCCCGGACGGCGCGCCGCGGCCCCGCACCGCCTACGCCCACCCGTTGCTCGACGGGCGGGTGGGGGCGGACGCCGCGTCGGTGCTCACCGACGCGGAGCTCGATGACCTGGGCGAGCGGTTCGTCGCGGCCGCGGTCGTCGCGCAGGAGGCCGGCTTCGACTTCGTCGACGTCAAGCACTGCCACGGCTACCTGCTCCACGAGATGCTGAGCGCCCACGACCGACCCGGGCCGTACGGCGGCTCGTTCGAGGGCCGCACGACGTTCCTGTGTCGGGTGGTCGAGGGCATCCGACGTGATGCGCCGGAGCTCGCAGTGGGTGTGCGACTGTCGGTGTTCGACGTCGTGCCCCACGTCGCCGGAGCCGACGGCGTCGGTCGCCCCCAGGACGACGGGCCGTACCCGTATGCGTTCGGCGGTGACGGCACCGGGCTCGGCGTCGACCTGACCGAGACCCACGCGTTCGCGACGCTGCTCGGCGAGCTCGGCATCGGACTGCTCTGCGTCACCGCCGGCAGCCCCTACTACTGCCCGCACGTGCAGCGACCCGCCTTCTTCCCGCCGTCGGACGGCTACCAACCGCCACGCGACCCGCTGGTGGATGTCGTGCGACTGCAGCAGGTGACCCGCGAGCTCGCCCGCGCCCATCCCGACCTGGTGGTGGTGGGCTCTGCGCTCACCTACCTCCAGGACCACCTGCCGAACGTGGCCGAGGCGCTCGTCGCCGAGGGGTGGATGCACGTGGTCGGCCTGGGGCGCATGGCGCTCAGCCAGCCGGACCTGCCCGCGCGTGTGCTGGCCGGCGAGGGGCTCGACCGTCGGCTCGTGTGCCGCACCTTCAGCGACTGCACCACCGCACCGCGCCACGGGATCGTGTCGGGCTGCTGGCCGCTCGACGACTTCTACAAGCAGCGGCCGGAACGCGTGGAGCTCGCCGCGGCCAAGCGCGCCGCCAAGGACGCCCTGGGATCGCGACGGGGCACGTCCACGTGAGCGGTCACCAACCCGTCGACGCCCACGCGACGGGTGCGCCGCCGGTCGCGGCTCGCCGAGCCATCCGCGGGGCCTCGGCGGTGCTGCTCCCGTTCGCCGACGACGGTCGGATCGACCGCGAGGGCTGGCGGGCCCACATGGCCCGCACGGTCGATGCAGGCCTGGTGCCGGCGGTGAACATGGACACGGGCTTCGGCCCGTACCTGTCGCCGTCGGAGCGCACCGACCTGCTGTCCGAGGCCATGGCGGTCGCGGCCGCCGGCGACGTCATCGCCGGGGTGCACCTGGACGATGCGCCCGGGGACCCGCTCGACCTCGACGCGTTGGTCGCCGCCACGGTGCAGGTGGCCGATGCCGGCGCCCTGCCGATCCTGTTCCCGTGCTTCGGCATCGCGTCGGCGAGCGACGGGCAGCTGGTCGAGGTGCACCGCCGCATCGGCGCCCAGGTCGACCGGTTCCTGGCCTTCGAGCTGGGGCCGATGTTCCACCCTGCCGGCCGGCTGTTCAGCGACGAGGTCTTCGCCGAGGTGCTGGCCATCCCGGCGGTCGTCGGTGCCAAGCACAGCTCGCTGCGTCGTGACGTCGAGTGGTCACGCATCCGAGCCCGCGACCGGCTGCGTCCGGACTTCGCGCTGATGACCGGCAACGACCTGGCGATCGACCTGGTCGTGCACGGCGTCGACTACCTGCTCGGGCTGTCGACGTTCGACCCCGAGGCCTTCGCCGCTCGCGATGCCGCGTGGTCCGCTGGCGACGAGGCTCGGTTCTGGGAGCTCAACGACGTGCTGCAGTACCTGGGGCAGTTCGCGTTCCGAGCGCCCGTGCCCGCCTACCGCCACGACGCGGCCATGTTCCTGCACCAGCGCGGGCTGCTCGACTCGGATCGGACTCACGACCGCTCGCCGCAGCGACCCGCGTCCGACCGCGACGTCCTGACCGACATCGCTGCACGTCTCGACGAGCTGCTCGACCGCTGACGCGCCACATCACGGCCATCTGTCGACGTGCGCGTGGTACACCGTGCGCATGGCACGGGGAGCGCACCACTGGGGACGGATGATCGTGGCGGGGGCGGCGCTCGCCGCGGTCGGGCTGTCGGTGCGTCAGGCACGCCGCCGCCGGCCGTTGCTCGACCGGGTGCGGCCCGAGCTGCGCCACCCGGTGCTCTACCTGCCGATGGACCTGCGCAACGATCGCACGCTGCGGGTGGTGCGCAAGCTCGCCGAGGCGTCCGCCAAGGTGGAGGAGGGCGTCACCTGCACGACGCGGACGCTCCCCGGCTCGCCCGGCGTCGAGGTGACGATCTACGCCCCGCCGCGTCGGGGCGTGCCCTCGCCGGCACTGCTGTGGATGCACGGCGGCGGCCTGGTGCTCGGCACCCCCGCCCTCAGCCACCAGTACTGCAGCTCGGTGGCCAAGGAGCTGGGCATGCTCGTGGTCAGCGTCGACTACCGCCTGGCACCCGAGGACCCTTTCCCCGCCGGCCTGGACGACTGCATGACGGCGCTGCAGTGGCTGCACGACGACGCCGCCGAGCTGGGCGTCGACCCGGATCGCCTGGCCGTCGGCGGCGAGAGCGCGGGTGGCGGTCTTGCGGCGGCGGTGACCCAGCGCGCACTCGACGAGGGCGGGCCCGACCTCGTGTTCCAGCTGCTCGTCTACCCGATGCTCGACGACCGCACGGTGCTGCGTGCCGCGGACGACGGGCGCGACGGCCTGATCTGGACCTCTGCATCGAACGCCTACGCCTGGACCGCGTACCTGGGTCACGCACCGAGCTGGGACGACGAGCGCCCGTACGCCGCGCCCGGACGTCGCGAGGACCTGTCCGGGCTGCCCCCTGCGTGGATCGGTGTCGGCGACGTCGATCTGTTCCACCACGAGGACCTGGACTACGCCGCCCGACTGGTGGGATCCGGCGTGCCGTGCGAGCTCCACGTGGAACCCGGGATGTACCACGGCGCCGACGGCGTCCGGATGTCGGACCCCTCCATGCGGGCGTTCCGCGCCGGCGCCACCGCGGCGCTCGGCGCCGCCGTCGCGCGGGCCACGGTCTGAACGGCCGGCACGGCATGGACGACGGCGTGGACCATCCCGCAGGCGACGTGCGCATCGAGGACCTGCGCGAGCCACGACGTGACGCGGCCGAGCAGCAGATCTTCGACATGGCACTCGGGATGCAGGTCGACCTGGACCCGCGGCGCATCGTCGCCGCCGCCCGGCGCCGCACCGGGCTGAGCGACTTCGGCGACCCGGGCCTGCTCGACCGCCTGGTCGCCCAGGTCGCTGCGGTCGAGGCCGACACCGGGCTGTCCGGTCTGGGCCGGTACCTCGTGCGACAGCGGCTGGTCGGCCTGCTCGCCGCACGGCTGCGCTTCGAGGACCACGTCCGACGCCACCCCGAGGCGCTCGAGATCGAGCTCGAGCCGCCGGTGATCGTCGTGGGGCTCCCCCGCTCCGGCACGACACACCTGGTCAACCTCCTGGCGACCGACGCCCGGTTCCGTTCGATGCCGTGGTGGGAGGTCCAGTCGCCGATCCCCGAGCTCGGCGACGGCCCCGGCCGCGACGGCATGGACCCCCGCTACCTCCGCGCGCAGCGGGAGTACGAGGCCACGCTGCAGGTGGCGCCGCTGACCGCGCTGATGCACGACCGACCGCCCTCCTCCATCGAGGAGGAGTGCGAGCTGATGGACCTGGACCTGTGCTCGTACACGCTCGAGTGGATGGCGCGAGTGCCCTCGTGGCGGGACCACTACCTGGGGCTGGAGCAGCGCTCGCACTACGAGTTCCTGCGCCAGGAGCTGCAGGTGCTGAGCCATCTGCGCGGGCCGGACCGGTGGGTGCTCAAGTGCCCCCAGCACCTGGAGCAGCTGGGCCCGCTGATGGCGACCTTCCCCGACGCGACGATCGCGTTCACGCTGCGCGACCCGGTCGCCGTGCTGCAGTCCGCGATCACGATGCTGGCCTACGGCGACCGGAACCGACGCCTCGAGATCGACGCCGACACCCTGGCCGCGTACTGGGCGGACCGCATCGAGCGGCTCCTGCGTGCCGCCGTGCGCGACGCGCAGCTGATCCCAGCGGACCAGCGCGTCGACGTCGAGTTCGGCGCGTTCATGGGCAACGACGTGGCGATGGCCGAACGGATCATCGCCACCGCCGGCATGGAGGTCACCGACGAGTGCCGCGCCGGGCTGGTCGACCACGTCACGGCGAACCCCCGCGGCCGCGACGGCAGGGTCGTGTACGACCTGCGTGGCGACTTCGGCCTGGACCCCGCCGAGCTGTACGACCGCTACGCGTTCTACTTCCAGGCGTTCCCCCAGATCCGCGCGGAGGTGCGCTGATGCCCGGCATCCATCGGACCCGCCCCAGCTTCGAGTCGGTCGCCGCGGCCACCGGCGCCCCGGCCGTGCCGCTGGGCGACGACATCTGGATGTCGTCGGGCTGGTCCAACAGCTACCTGCTCGGCACCGACGACGGCCGGGTGGTCCTCAACACCGGCATGGGCTTCGAGGGTCCGCTGCACCGCCGTGCCTACGACGCCGTCGACCCGTCGCCGGTCCGAGCGGTCGTGCTCACCCAGGGCCACTACGACCACGTGGGCGGCGTCGACGTGGTGCGCGACCCCGACAGCGACGTGGTCGCGCAGGCGAACTTCGTGACGTGGCGTGACGACAACGAACGCCTCGAGGCGTTCCGCTCGCGCAACTCCGCGTTCGCCTTCATGGACGCGATCGTCGCGGCGATGGACCACGCACGATCGGTGGGCGTCGGGCACGTCGCACAGGCGCGGCCCGAGCCGACCGTCGTGGTCGACGAGCGCACGACGTTGACCGTCGGCGGCCGGACGATGGAGCTGATCGCCACGCCCGGCGGCGAGACGTTCGACTCGATGGTCGTCTGGTTGCCGGAGTCTCGCACCCTGTTCTCCGGCAACCTCTTCGGTCCGCTGTTCGGCCACGTGCCGAACCTGGTGACCATCCGCGGCGACCGCTACCGCGACGCGCTGGTCTACATCGACTCGCTGGACGTGGTGCACGAGCTGGCGCCCGAGCGGTTGATCACCGGCCACTTCGATCCGATCGAGGGGTCGGACCGCATCGCCGAGGCCGTCACCGAGCTGCAGGACGCCATGCGGTGGGTGCACGACCGCACCGTCGACGGCATGAACGCCGGTGCCGACGTGCACACCCTCATGGCCGAGATCCGCACACCCGAGCAGCTCGACGTCGGCGAGGGCTACGGACAGACCCGCTGGAACGTGCGGGCCATCTGGGAGAACTACGCCGGCTGGTTCCACCACCGGTCCACCACCGAGCTGTACCCCGTCGCACCGCTCGCCACCGCGCCCGACATCGTCGCCCTGGCCGGCGCCGCACCCCTGGTGGCAGCGGCCCGCGCGCACCTGGGCGACGGTCGGCCGGTCGAGGCGCTGCAGCTCACCGACCTGGTGCTGGCCGCGGTCCCCGGTGATGCCGACGCACGGTTCGTCGCACTCGACGCCACCGCCGCGCTGGCGGAACGCACCGACAACTTCTGGGAGTCGGCCTGGCTGCGCCGGTCGATGGCGAAGCTGGAGGACCGTTGAGCAACCACGTCGAGTTCGACTTCACCGGTGCACGGGTGCTGGTCACCGGTGGCACGAGCGGAATCGGCCACGCCATCGCCCACGCGTTCGCGGACGCCGGGGCCGCGGTGACGGTGACCGGCACCCGCGAGTCGGCCGACGAGTACGACACGGCGCTCGGCGCGTTCGACTACCGCCGACTGGATATCGCCGACCCGGCCTCGGTCGACCAGCTCGCCGCGTCGGTCGACGTGCTCGACGTGCTGGTGAACAACGCGGGGGCGACCCTGCCCGGCGGTCGCGACGAGTGGGACCCCGAGGGGTTCGCCGCCTCGGTCGACATCAACCTGGTCGGGCCCATGCGGCTCACCCTCGGCCTGCGCCGAGCCCTCTTCGCGAGCGAGCAGCGCGGCGGGGCGAGCGTCGTGAACCTGGCGTCGATGGCGGCGTTGCGCACCGTGCCCATGGTGCCCGGCTACGGCGCGGCCAAGGCGGGCGTCATGAACCTGACCGCGAACCTCGCCAACCGCTGGGCGGGCAGGAGCGTGCGGGTGAACGCCGTCGCCCCCGGGCTCATCGACACCCCGATGACCGCGCCGATGGCGGCGTTCCCGGAGCTGCTCGACGCCGAGCTCGCCCACATCCCGATGGCGCGCTCGGGCACTCCCGACGAGGTCGCGGGCGCGGTCCTCTTCCTCAGCAGCTCCGCGGCCACCTACCTCACCGGTCACACCCTCGCCGTCGACGGCGGCTACCTCGCCGGCTGAGCGGCAGCGACAGGAGCGACATGCGACAAGTGCGAGTCCACGGACCCGGCGACGTGCGGGTCGACGAGGTCGATCCGCCCGCACCGGGCCCACGCGACGCCGTCGTGCGAGTGGCGGCGTGCGGCATCTGCGGCAGCGACCTCTCCTACATCCGGATGGGCGGCATGGCCGGCCCCGGCCCCGAGCCGCTCTGCCTGGGCCACGAGATGGCCGGCGTCGTCGACTGGGTCGGCGCGGAGGTCGACCGGGTGCGCGTCGGTGACCGCGTGGTCGTCGAACCGGGCAACGAGCAGCTCGGCCGCATCGGCGGAGGTGGACCCGAGGGCGGACTCACGCCCGAGCTCCTGGTGCGTGAGGCCGACAGCGGTCTGCTGCACCCGGTGCCCGACGCGCTGTCGCTCGAGGTCGCTGCCTTCGCCGAACCGCTGGCGGTCGGCATGCACGCGGTCGAGCAGGCCGACGTGCAGCCCGGCGACGGTGTCGCCGTGTTCGGCTGCGGTCCGATCGGCCTGGCGGCCATCGCGACGTTGCTCGATCGTGGCCACGAGCGGGTCGTCGGCATCGACCTGAGCCCAGCCCGGCTCGCGCTGGCCGAGGGGCTGGGCGCCCAAGCGGTCCTCGATCCCGGCCGGGTCGACGTCTGGGAGGAGCTCGCACGGCTGCACGGCACGACGCCGTTCATGTTCGGGCCGACCCCTGCGACCGCGGCGTTCATCGAGGCCTCCGGGTCGGCCCAGGTGCTCCAGCAGATCCTCGAGCGGGGTCCCGTCGGCGGCCGTCTGTCGGTCGTGGCGCTGCACTACGCACCCGTGCCCACCAGCTTCCTGATGGTCCTGATGAAGGAGTTCACCGTGCGGGGATCCATGGAGTACCCGGCACGGTTCGCCGACTCGATCGACCTGCTGACACGCCGGGACCTGTCCGGGCTGATCACCCACCAGTTCCCCCTGGACCACTTCGACGACGCCCTGGCGGTCCTGCAGGGCTCGAAGGACTCCGGCAAGGTGATGATCACGCTCCCGTGACCGGCGGCGGTGGCCGCAGGTCCCACCGGCGGTCCCACCGTCCGATCGGACAACGCCGCAGGGATCGGCGACGTTTCGCTCCACCTCCGGACCCGACGTGCCGATGTTGAGGGCATGGGGCACACACCGTTCGAGGCGGACACCTCGGACGTCCAGGAGCTGCGCGAGCGGTCGAGCGACCGTGAGCTCATGCTCGACGCCGTCCTGAACGGCTCGTCCGACCTGGTCGCCGTGGTCGACGAGTCGCTGCGCTTCAGCTTCGTCAGCGACGGTGCACGACGGGTGCTGGGCCGTGAGCCCGGCGAGTGGATCGGCCGTGACGCGTTCGAGCTGCTGCACCCCGAGGACGTCGGTCGGGCCGCCGAGAACGTGCTCGCCGCGATCGAGGCCGGTCCCGGCCAGCGCGCAGCGATCGGCGCACGGCTACTGCACGCCGACGGCACCTGGCGTCAGGTCGACCTGGTGGCGAACAACCTGCTGCACGTCGAGCACGTGCGCGGGCTGGTGGTCACCGCCCGCGACGTCTCGGCCCAGGTCCGCGCCGAAGCCTCCGTGGCCGCAGCGACCTCACGCTTCGAGCAGGCGTTCGACCGCGCCCCCATCGGGATGGCGTTGATCGCGAACGACGGTCGGCTGCTGCGCTCGAACGACGCGTTGGCCCGCATGGTCGGCCGCTCCGTCCAGGAGCTGGCCGGTCGCAGCCTGATCGGACTGGCCCACCCCGACGACCGCGCGGAAGCCCTGGCCCGCGCGGACGCCGTGCTGCTCCACGACGACCCCGAGGCGGTCGAGCTGCGCTTCGTCCGCCCCGATGGGAGCACGGCCTGGGTCCGGGTGACCGCCACGGTGATCCGCGACGGCTCAGGAGAGCCGCAGCATACGATCGCCCACCTCGAGGACGTCACCGAGCAGCGGACCGTCCGGGCCCAGCTCGAACGCGCCGCCGCGCACGATCCGCTCACCGGGCTCCTGAACCGGGCGGGGTTCGCGCAGCGGTTCGACGAGGTCTCGGCCGAGACGACCCAGCCGGGCGCACTGCTGCTGATCGACCTGGACGGGTTCAAGGCGATCAACGACGACCACGGCCACGCCGCCGGCGACGAGCTGCTCGAGCACCTGGCGCAGCGACTGCTCGCCGTGGTGCGCACCACCGACCTGGTCGTGCGACTCGGCGGCGACGAGTTCGCCGTCCACCAGTCCGATGTCACCGACGCCGCGTCGGTCCTCGCCCTCGGGGAGCGCGTCCGCTCGACCCTGGCACGGCCGTTCCGCATCGCCGCGGGCACGGTGGCGTTGTCGGGCTCCATCGGCGTCGCGATGCTCGACGGCCGGGTGCCCCTGTCACGGGCGCTCGCCGCCGCCGATGCGGCGTCGTACGCGGCCAAGCGCGCTGGCGGCGACCGGGTCGAGCTGACCTGGTGCACCGAGCTGGGTCTCACCGCATCCGCCGGCTGACCGGCGGATCACCCCTGGGCGCTCAGCGCGTCGGACAGCTCGTCGCGCAGGTCGAGGAACCGGGGGTCGCGCTGGATCACCGGTCCGCGCTGGGCGCCGAACGGCACGTCCACCACATCGGCGATGCGTCCGGGGCGAGCAGCCATGACGTAGATCCGGTCCGACAGGTACACGGCCTCCTCGACGTCGTGCGTGACCATCAGCACGGTGGTGGCGGTCCGCGCCCGCACGGTCAGCAGGAAGTCCTGCATGGTGCGTCGCGTCTGGGCGTCGAGCGCGCCGAACGGCTCGTCGAGCAGGAGCATGTCCGGCTCCGGCGCGAGGGCTCGGGCGATCGCGACACGTTGGCGCATGCCACCCGAGAGCTGGCGCGGGATCGCGTCGCGGAACTCCGCCAGACCCATGATCCCGATGAGCTCGTCGACCCGGGCCGCCCGCCGCTGGCGCGCCATGCGCTCGACACGGAGCCCGAACTCGATGTTCTCCGCCACCGTCATCCACGGATAGAGCGAGTAGCCCTGGAACACCATCCCGCGGTCGGCGCCGGGACCGACGACGAGGTCGCCCTCGACGCGCACCTCGCCTGCCGTCGCGTCCTCCAGCCCGCCGATGATCGCCAGCAGCGTCGACTTGCCGCAGCCCGACGCGCCGAGCAGGCAGACGAGCTCACCGTCGTCCACGTGCAGGTCCACCCCGTCGAGCGCCACCGTCTCGTCGCGACGCGATCGGTAGACCTTGGTCACCGCCGACACCACGAGCTTGGGGTGCACGGTCGGTGCCGGCGAGTCCCCGGTCAGGTCGATGTCGGTCACGGTCATGGCCGCCTCCTCGTCACGGACGCGCCCAGGGCGCGACGCGGTTGCGCAGCCATCGCAGGAACACGTCGCTCAGCAGGCCGATGGCCCCGAACACGATCAGCAGGGCGAACATGGTGTCGACCGCTCGGAACCGCTGGGCGCGCACGATCTGGTACGCCAGCCCCTCCTGCGCCGCGAGCAGCTCCGCGACGACCAGCATGAGCCAGGCGGCGGCCAGGTTGATCCTGGCGACGTCGATGATCCCCGGCACCGAGTGCGGCACGATCACCCGGCGGAGGATGGTCCGTCGACCGGCGCCGAGCGTGTACGACGCGTTCAGCAGCTCCTTGGGCACCGCCCGTGCGACGTCGGCGACCATCACGATGTTGAAGAACATGGTGCCGACGACGATGAGCCAGATCTTCGGGCTCTCACCGATGCCCAACCAGAGCAGGAAGAGCGGGGTGAGCGCCGTGGCGGGGATGTAGCGCAGGAAGCCCATCGGCGGCTCGAGCAGCGCCTCGAAGGTGGCGAAGGTGCCGATCGCGATCCCGACGGTGATGCCGATGACCACGGAGATCGCGTAGCCGATCAGGATGCGCTGCGCACTCGCCCGGAAGTCGGTCAGCAGGGTCCCGTCGCTCCACATGTCGCCGAGCGCACCGAACGTCGACTGCGGCGACGGCAGCAGGGTGGCGCTGTTCTCCATCGAGCTCGACGCCACCAGCCAGGCGGCGAACAGGAGCACGACACCGCCGACGCCCAGACCGATGCGCCACGCCGAGGGGATGTCGGCCCGGATCCGCCACAGCGGGCGCTGGTGTCGTCCCCTCGTCCCGCTCACCGAGGTCGCGGCGGGAGCCGGCGGGGTGGCCGCCGGCTCCTCGTCGGCCGGGCCCGCCCCCGCCGTGTGCTCGTCCACCTGTGCTCCCCGGTGGGTGATCGCCACTACTTGCCTTCTGCGTAGGTGGTCGTGAACTCAGGTGCGAAGAGCCCGCTGAGGTCGGCCTCCTCCTCGGCCAGGCCCGACTCCACGAGGAAGGGATTGATCCGACGGGCCATCTCGGGCAACGAGGTGGGGTCGTCGGGTCGGTCCTCGAAGGCGTCCACCGCGGTCTCGGCGTCGAACAGCGTCGTGCCCTCGGCGAGCTCCGCGTACTCCTCGGGGGAGAGCTGCGCGCCCTCGGCCATGATCGCGTTGGCCGCGTCCGGGTCGGACTCGATGAAGTCGAGCGTCATGTACCAGGCCTCGACGAACTTCTGCACCAGATCGGGGTGGTCCTCCACGAACGAGCCGGTCGCCACGAAGTGGTCCGGGATGACGCCGGGGAAGTCGGCCGAGGAGAACAGCACCTCCGAGCCCGGCCGGTCGAGCGCCTGCACCGTGAAGGGGGCGAACACGCCGACGCAGTCGAACTCGCCGCCGGCGAACGCCGCTGCCGCAGCATCGGTCTTGACGCCCTGGAAGTCGATGTCCTCCTCGGTCATGTCCTCGGTCGCGAGCCCCTGGAGCAGGAGGAAGTGGTCGACCACCCCCGCCTCCGCAGCCACGGTCCGACCCTCGAGATCCGCGATGCTCGTCACGGACTCGTCGCAGATGATCGCGTCGTTGCCCGTGGAGTTGTCGCCGACGACGACGACCTTCTGGTCGGCTCCGGAGCTCACGGCGAAGATCGTGTCGCTCAGCGTCTGCGCGTTGATGTCGACCTGCTCGGCCACCAGCGCGTCGAGCGACGCCGTGTAGTCAGCGAAGAACTCGAGCTCGACGTCGAGCCCGACGTCCTCGAAGAAGCCTTGCTCCTCCGCGACGGCCAGCGGGAACCAGCCGGGCCAGGCGCTGTAGCCGATGGTGACGGTCTCGTTGGACTCCGCCGGGGCCTCGTCACCGCCGGACGCGGTGTCGTCGCCGTCGTCGGAGCTGCATCCCATCAGCGCGAGCGCGCCGACGGCGAGCGCTGCACCGAACCGGAGCGATCGTGTTCGACCTGGGGTGAACGGTCGTGGGGCCATGGACGTTGCCTCCCGTGGATGCCCGGAGCTGCTCACCGGGACGCCACGAACGTACGGAGGTCCTGTTTCACCCGTGTTTCCACGCCGCGAATGGGACGTGTCCATTTCGATGCAGTATCGAAAGCCAGCGGGCCAGGGGTCGGCCTGGCCAGGGGGATCAGCCCGCGCTGCGCTCCAGTCGGTCGGCCTCGTCCCGCACGGCGGCGAGGTCCCCACCCTGCGCCAGGAGCCCGCCCACCACCATGTCGGCGAGCGCAGCGCCGATGGCCCGGGGCGCCGGGCGGGGCGAGAGCCGGAACCAGTTCTGCACACCCTCGTCGTTGGACAGCAGCATGAGCGCCGTCAGCCGGGGCTCGACGGGTCGCAGCGTTCCGTCGGACACACCGTCGCGCACGATCCTGGTCACCCGACGCTCCAGGGTGCGTCGCTCCTTCCAGTAGCCGGCGAACCCCTCGCGGTCGCGCGCGGCGATCCGGTGGATCTCGTTGATGTCGAACGGCAGGTCGCACAGCGCGACCGTGTCGGCACGCACGTAGCGATGCAGCCTGGCCGGCGCGGACCCGCCGTCGCGATCGATGCGCTCGAGCAGCTCGAGCGGGACGACGTTGGCCCTGGCGACCAGCGCCGCCACCACCTCCTCCTTGCGCGCGAAGTGGTAGTAGAGCGACGACTGGCGCAGCCCGACCGCATGGGCGAGCTGGGTCATGGTCGTCGCAGCGACGCCCTGCTCACCGAAGAGACGGCCCGCAGCGCGCACGATCTGCTCGACCGGGTCGGCCTCTGCGCCTTCGATCGGCGAGATCCTGGGGCGGCCTCGGCGACGGGGCGGCACGTCGGGCGATCCGGTGGTGGCCACGGCGTCGGACTGTATCCAGCGGCGACCGAACGCACGAACGGTCGCCTCGGTGTTTCGGGTCCGTGAACTCTCCCCCACCGAGCTTGCGGTGCCGTCCCGACAGGACGACACTCTGTTTCGATGCAATATCGAAACAGAGTGTCCACCTCATGAGCGAGCTCCCCGACACCCCGTCGACCTCGACCCTCGAGTCGGCCCGCGCACACGCCCGGAGCCTTGCGGACACGGCCACCGGCACCGGGGTCGTGGTCCCCTCGACCGACGCCGTCGACCTGCCCGAGGGCGTCGAGGGCGACGAGGTGATCTGGGACGAGGTCGTGCCCGCGGGCGGCTACGCGTCGCGGCGTGTGCCGCGGGGTTCGAAGATCCGCTTCGTCGACCTGGAGGGCGACGCCTGCCTGGCCTTGGTGCTGCACCGAGCCGAGCATCCCGCTGAACGCCTGAACGTCGCGGACACCGTCAAGGTCCAGTGGCAGGCGTACCTCGGCGTGTCGTCGTTGCTCCTGTCCGACATGGGCCGCGTGCTGGCGACCGTCGTCGAGGACGACGGCGCCGACCACGACGCACTCTGCGGCTGCTCGACCCGCGCCGCGACGGGCGGCGCCTGGACCGAGCGGCCGAGCGGCCGGGACCTGCTGTGCCTGGGGCTGGCCAAGCACGGTCTCGGTCGGCGGGACCTCCCGCCGAACATCAACCTCTTCGCCGCGGTCCGGGTCGCGGAGGACGGATCGCTCGAGCGACGGCGCAGCTCGACGCCCGGGGCGCACGTGACCTTGCGGGCCGAGCTCGACCTGATCGTCACCGTGGCCGACGTGGCACACCCCCTGGACGACCCGGCCACCACGGTGACCCCCGTGCGACTGACGGCGTGGCGGGCACCGATGGTGACCCCGGACCCCCACCGCACCTCGACGCCGGAACGGGCCCGGGCGTTCGAGAACACCGACGAGCTGTTGGCGGGAGGTGCACGATGAGCCTCGACGCACCCGACGGGCGGGTCCTGCACGACGAGGTGCTCGAGGCGAGGGCCCCGTGGAGCCACCGGCTGCTCGCCGGGCAGTCCCTCCGCATCGTCGACCTGGGCGGCAACCAGGCGGTCGACTGCCTCTTCTACAACGCGAACGACACCAGCGAGCGGTACTCCGCGGCGGACACCATCGTCGCCCAGGGCAACATCTTCCTCACCGAGGGCAGCGTGCTGCGCTCCAACGAAGGCCGGCCCATGTTGACGTTGACGTCGACGAACTGCGCCCGCCACGACACGATCGGCGGGGCGTGCAGCCGGGAGTCGAACACGCTGCGCTACGGGCATCACACCTTCCACCAGCACGCATGCGTCGACAACTTCCTCGACGAGGCCGGACGCCACGGGCTCGGCAAGCGCGACATGGTGTCGAACATCAACTGGTTCATGAACGTGCCGGTCGGCGACGACGGCACCCTCGGCATCGTGGACGGCATCTCTGCGCCCGGCCTGCACGTCGAGGTCCGCGCCGAGATGGACGTCCTCGTCCTGATCTCCAACTGCCCCCAGATCAACAACCCGTGCAACGGGTTCGACCCCACACCGGTGCAGCTGGTGGTCAGCGAGCCGGCACCGTGAAGGTCGAGGTGCTCGACGGCGGCCGCCACACGACCGTGCAGGACCTGCCCGGACGTGTGGGGTACTGGCACGTCGGCGTCCCGCCGAACGGGCCGATGGACGATCTGTCGCACGCACTGGTCAACCGGGTGGTGGGCAACCACCAGCACGCGGCCGCGCTGGAGCTGACCGGCGACGGACCGACGCTGCGCTTCGGTGGGGACGGCGTGATCGCATGGGGCGGGGCACCGCTCGACGCGCGGCTGGACGGACGACCCGTCCCCCCGTGGCGGCCGGTCGAGGTCGCCGCCGGCGCCACGCTGCGCCTCGACGCGATGGAGGGCCCGGGCTTCCGCTCGTACCTGGCGTTGCGCGGCGGCGTGGACGTGCCGCCCTTCCTGGGAAGCCGGTCGACGTTCACGCTCGGCGGCTTCGGCGGCCTCGCCGGCAGGCCGCTCGGTCCCGGCGACGTCGTGCCCATCGGTGACGACGTCGCCCACCTGCCGGCGCCGCTGACGCCGGGCCTGGCACCCGAGCTGCGCGACGACTGGCGCATCGGTGTGCTCGTGGGGCCCCACACCGCCCCCGAGTTCCTCACCGAGGCGGGCCTGTCCGCGTTGTTCGACGCCGACTGGGAGGTGCACCACAACTCGGCACGCACCGGCGTCCGCCTGACGGGCCCTCGCCCCGGATGGGCCCGCGACGACGGCGGCGAGGCCGGGCTGCACCCGTCCAACATCCACGACACCGGCTACGCGATCGGGGCGGTCGACCTGACCGGCGACATGCCCGTGATCCTGGGGCCCGATGGCCCCAGCCTGGGCGGGTTCGTGTGCCCGGCCGTCGTCGCCGCGGTCGAACGCTGGAAGCTCGGTCAGCTCCGGCCGGGCGACCACGTGCGACTCGTCCCCTGGACCCAGGACTCCGCCGACGCCGCGTCGCAGCGCCGCACCGACTTCCTCGAGCGTGCCGTGACGCGCATCGAGCCCGTCGCCCGACCCACGTGGAACGCACCCGTCCGGCGCGACGACGCGCTCGGCGACGCGGTGCTGGCGTTCGAACCCGGCGACGACGCCACGCCCTCGGTCACGTACCGCCAGGCGGGCGACCGGTTCCTCCTGGTCGAGTTCGGCGACATGCGCCTGGACCTGGAGCTACGTGTCCGGGTGCACGCACTCGACGCCTGGGTGCGCGAGCACCTCGGCACGGGCGTCGTCGACGCCACCGCGGGTGTCCGGTCGTTGCTCCTCCAGGTCGACGGCGATCACCTCGACGTGCGCGCCGCGTGCGCTGCGGTGCGCGAGGGACTGGCCGACCTGGTGGACCTGGACGACCACGAGTTCCCGTCGCGGGTGGTGCACCTCCCTCTGTCGTGGGACGACCCGGCGACGCGTGAGGCGATCGAGCGCTACGTGCACGGCGTGCGGGCCGACGCGCCGTGGTGCCCGTGGAACATCGAGTTCATCCGCCGCATCAACGGTCTGGCGAGCACCGACGATGTGCACCGCATCGTGCACGACGCGTCGTACCTGGTGCTCGGGCTCGGCGACGTCTACCTGGGCGCACCCGTGGCCACCCCGCTCGACCCACGGCACCGACTGGTCACCACCAAGTACAACCCGGCCCGCACGTGGACGCCGGAGAACGCCGTGGGGATCGGCGGCGCCTACCTGTGCATCTACGGGATGGAGGGCCCGGGCGGCTACCAGTTCATCGGTCGCACGGTGCAGGTGTGGAACCGCGACTCGGCCGGCCCGCACTTCGAGCACCCGTGGCTCCTGCGCAACTTCGACCGCATCCACTGGTACCCCGTCGGCGCCGACGAGCTGCTCGAGCTGCGTGCCGAGCAGCTCCAGGGTCGACTCGAGCTCCAGATCGACGAAGGAGCGTTCCGCATGTCCGAGCACCGCCGGTTCCTGGCGTCGCACCGCGAGGAGATCGAGCAGTCCCGGGTGCGCCAGCAGGAGGCCTTCGACGAGGAGCGCCGTCGTTGGGCGGCGTCGGGGGAGTTCGACCGTTGAGCACCACCGACCACGTCACGCGGGCCACGGCAGGGGCGCGCAGCGCCCGAGCTGCGGTCGAGGCCTCACACCGCGCCATCGATCGGGACCCACGCGCCGGGATCTGGATCGAGCTGGTCGACCGCGCCGTGGCGCTGCAGCGTGCCGACGACGTCGACCGTCGTCGCGCGTCCGGGGCCTCGCTGCCGCTCGCGGGCACGACGCTCGCGGTGAAGGGCAACATCGACGTCGAGGGTCTGGACACGACCGCCGGCTGCCCGGCGTACGCCCGTCGCGCGACCACCAGCGCGCCGGTCGTGCAGGCACTGGTCGACGCCGGCACGGTCGTGATCGGTGTGACCAACATGGATCAGTTCGCCACCGGGCTCGTCGGCACCCGCTCGCCGTTCGGGGTCTGCCCCAACGCACACTGGGACGGACTGGTGTCGGGAGGGTCGAGCTCGGGTTCCGGGGTCGCCGTGGCGACCGGCATGGTCGACCTGGCGCTCGGGACCGACACCGCCGGGTCCGGACGGGTGCCCGCGGCGGCGAACGCCATCGTCGGCATCAAGCCCACACGTGGCCGCGTGAGCCTGCGCGGGGTCGTCCCGGCATGCGCGTCGCTGGACTGCGTCTCGGTGTTCTCCTCCGACGTGCGCCTCGCTGCGCTCGCGGTCTCGGTCGCCGCCGCAGCCGGGCCGGACGGCGATCCGTGGCGCCGCCGGCCGGTGCCGACGCGACCACCGACCGCGCCGCTGCGCGTCGGCATCGCGGGGCGCGCCGACCTCGACTTCGACGGCGACGAGCGGTCGGCCGTCGGACACGAACGGGCGGTCGATGCGCTCATGCGGGCGCTGCCGCCCACGGCACGGGCGACCGAGCTGCCCGGTGCGGACGTCGAGCACCTGGTCGCGACGGGCCGGCTGCTCTACGACGGAGCCTTCGTCGCCGAGCGGTACGCGTCGGTGGGCGCGTTCATCGAGGAGCACCCCGGCGACGTCGATCCGGTCGTCGGATCGATCATCGCCGCGGCGGGACAGCTGCCGGCCTGGCGCCTTGCTGCCGACCACGAGCGCCTCGCTGCGGCGCGCCAGCGTGCGGCGGCGATCTTCGACGCGTTCGACGTGGTCGTGCTGCCGACCGTGCCCAGGGTGCCGACGGTCGAGCAGGTCCGGGCCGAGCCCGTCGCGGTCAACTCGATGCTCGGGACCTACACGAACTTCGTCAACCTGTTGGACCTGGCCGCGGTCACGCTGCCGGTCCCGGCCGGCGCGGATCCCGGGCGTCCGCCGGCGAGCGTGAGCCTGATCGGTCCCGCGTGGACCGACGACACGCTGGTCAGCCTGGCGAGTTCGATCCTCGGGCAGCTCGCCACCCGCCCGCCGAGGTGATGTCGGCGCACCCGCGGGTGGCGAGCTCCTCGCAGAGGAAGCCGAGCACCGTGGTGCCGTCGTCGAGCTCCAGCGTGCCCAGGCACAGCGGGGCGGCCACCTCGGTGAGGAACGAGCCGAGCGCCGCGTCGTCGAGCTCCCAGACCTCCACCTCGATCGATCCCGCAGCAGGGTCGATGTGGCGGGCATCGACCGTGCGGACGAGCCCCGGCTTGGGGGGCTGGGTCGCAAGGGCGAACAGGCGGTAGTGCGGCGCGGTCCGGGTGGTGCGCACGAGCTGCGCGCCGCGATCGGTCAGCTGGTGGTTCAGCGGCTCACCCCGGAGATGGGCGCCGACGACGGCGAGCAAGGGCACTCGAACATCATGCCCGACCCCGTCCACCGTCCCGCCACGCGGTGCACGCTCCAGCTGGCGTGTCGCCGGCGGCACCGGGGAGTGACCGCACCCGCCACGCATCCCTGTCACAGATGCCGTGGATGCGGCCGGACGGGACGGTCGAGGCCGCAGATACGGCTCAAGGCCGTATCCTCGAGAGATGGCCCAGTTCCGCACGTCCCAGGTCGCCGAGCTGCTCGGGGTCAGCGCCGACACCGTCCGCCGCTGGTGCGACGACGGACGCCTGCGCTGGACCGACGTCGGGGGGCGCCAGCGGATGATCGACGGCGCCAGCCTGGCGGAGTACCTGCGGGAGCAGACCGGTGCGTACGAACCGGACTCGGTCCTCGCGCAGTCGGCACGCAACCGCTTCACGGGCATCATCACGCGGGTCGAACGCGACACCCTCGTCGCCGTCGTCGAGATCCACGCCCCACCGCATCGGCTGGTGTCGATGATGACCCGCGAGGCGGCCGACGAGCTCGATCTGCAGCCGGGCGACCTGGCCACGGCCGCGGTCAAGTCCACCAACGTCGTCGTCGAGCTCCCGAGGTGAGCGCGACCGGTCGCCCGCGGGGCACGTGTCGTCGGCGGGGGGCGTCACCGCTCGCCCTCCTGCTGGTCGCGATCGTGGCGGCCTGCAGCTCGGGCACGGACGGGGAGTCCTCGGAGCGCTCCGAGGCGGACGCGACCGCCCTGCCGTCGGGGGAGATCATCGTGTCCGCCGCCGCTTCGCTCACCGACGCGTTCACCGACCTGGCCGCCGAGTTCCTCGTGGACCAGCCCGACGCGGACATCACCTTCAACTTCGGCTCTTCCGGATCGCTCGCCACCCAGGTGCGCGAGGGCGCACCGGCGGACGTCGTCGCCTTCGCCGACACCACGCCCATGGACGAGCTCGAGCGGGCCGGCCTGCTCGCCACCACACCGGCGATCTTCGCCCGCAACGAGCTGGTCCTCGTCACGCCGCCCGGGAACCCCGACGGCATCGGCGAGCTGAGCGATCTGGCGTCGGCCGGGGTCGTGTCGCTGTGCGTCGACACCGCGCCGTGCGGCCGGTTCGCCGACGAGCTCCTTGAGGCGGGGGACGTCTCGATCCCCGCGACGAGCATCAGCCGCGGCACCGATGCCCGCTCGACGCTCCGCGCCGTCACCGAGGGCGACGCAGTTGCCGCGATCGTCTACGCCACCGATGCGCTGTCGGCCGGTGACCAGGTCGACGTCATCGCCCTCACTGCGGGCGACCAGCCGGTCGCCCGGTACCCGATCGCCGTCGTGGCAGGTGCGTCCGACCCCGAGCTCGCCCGGGCGTTCACGGACTACGTCCTGTCCGCCGCCGGCCGGGCCGTGCTCGACGACGCCGGGTTCCGGGCCCCGTGACGGCCGGTCGCCGTGCGCCGGTCCCGGTGCTCGTTGGTGCGACCGTCGGTGTGGCGTTCTTCGCCGTCCCGCTGCTGGGCCTGCTCCAGCGCGTGTCGTGGTCGACGCTGGTCGACGACCTCCTGACCCCCGACGCCGTCAGCGCGATCCGCCTGTCGCTGGTCTGCTCGCTCAGCGCCGCCGCGTTGTCGGTCCTGTTCGGGATGCCGCTGGCGTGGGTGCTGGCCAGGGTGCGCTTCCCCGGCCGAGGGCTCGTGCGCGGCCTGGTGCTCCTCCCGTTGGTGCTGCCACCGGTCGTCGGTGGTGTCGCGCTGCTCAGCGCCTTCGGTCGACGTGGGATCGTCGGTGCACCGTTGTACGACTGGTTCGGCGTCCAGCTGACGTTCAGCACGGCGGGCGCGATCCTGGCGGAGACGTTCGTCGCGCTGCCCTTCTTCGTCATCACGGTCGAAGCCGGGCTGCGCTCGATGGATCGGCGCTGCGAGGACGCCGCCGCGACCCTCGGGGCCTCACCCTGGGAGATCTTCCGACGGGTGACGCTGCCGATCATCGCGCCCACGGTCGTGGCAGGTGCCGTGCTCGCATGGGCGCGGGCACTCGGCGAGTTCGGCGCCACGATCACCTTCGCCGGCAACATCGTCGGCCGCACCCAGACCCTGCCGCTCGCCGTGTACCTGCAGCTGGAGGCGAACCCGGACGTCGCCATCGCGTTGAGCCTGGTCCTGCTGGTCGTGTCGCTCGGCGTGATCGTGGCGCTGCGCGAACGGTGGCTCGGCACGAGCTGACGCCCCTGCACACGTCCGCGGCGATCAGCCGACCATCGCCGCCAGCCGACGGCGCAGCTCGACGGTCGGCCGGTCGGTGCGCAGGTGGACCTCGTCGCGCAGGTCGAGGGGAAGCGCTCGCTCCCCCGACACATCGAGCATCGATCGGTCCTCGTCGAACACCGCGTCCTCGAACTCGCGGGCACGCTCGATGGCCGCGGGGTCGCCACCCAGGTCGTCCCGGCTGATCAGCTGCACCACGTGGCAGGTCGTGTCGTCCTCGGGTCGGACGAGGAACAGGATCGCCTTGGTGATGTCCGCCTCGAGCCACCGGATCCGCAGGTGGGCGCAGAACGGCGGCAGCCAGGTGTACGTCAGCGTCCGGTGCTGCACGAGCGGTCGTGTCCCGGCGGCGACGGCGGGATCCTCGCGGTTGAGGAACGGTTGGTGCAGCTCGTGGCGGAACCCGGTGCCGAGGTCCGTGATCTCCCCGACCCCGCCCTCGACGGCGTCGTCCGCGCCGAAGGTCCGACGGTGCAGGAACGCGAAGTGCGTGACGTCCAGGAAGTTCTCGACCAGTCGGCCGGCACACGCGCCGGTGCGCACCGGCGTCGACACGACGAGGTCGAAGCCCTCCATGTCGTGTTCGGCGAATGCCGGCGGCGCGCCGGCCGGCCGGCCGATCGAGCCCCACACGACGCCGTCACGCTCGAGCACGCGCAACCCGTCCAGGTGCGCCGTCGGGGGGATCGGCGCATCGTCGCCCATCGACGGTGTGGCGACGCAGCGGAGCCCGCCGTCGAAGCGCCACCCGTGGTACGGGCACTGCAGGCAGCCGTCCTCGATCGAGCCCAGGCGCAGCGGTGCGTGACGGTGCGAGCAGCGGTCCGCCGTCAACACCAGCTGATCCGCATGTGGGCCGAGTCGGGCCAGCACCAGGTCGCGGCCCAGGAGCCGCACCCCGACCGGAGCGTCGGTCACCTCCGTCGAGAGGGCGACGGGGTACCACTCGTCGACCAGCGACGGATGGACGTTGCCCAGCGGGGCCGGTCCGTCGTGGGACCGGCGAGCTGTCGGCGGCACCGGGGGCGCCTCGGGATCCGTCCGCATGTCGCAGGGCTCCTCTCCAGGCCCGGGACGAGTGATATATCCTATGCCATCTGTCGGCAGGGTGCACGAGCGGCGAGCCGGGCGAACCTACGCTGCGGCCGATGGCGGTCAACCGGAGTCGACGGGCCAGGGCCGCCCGCAAGCGCCAACGGCGCATGGACCGGGTCGACCACGACCTGACCGACGAGCAGTGGCACGCGCTGCTCGAGTCGTGGGGTGGGTGCGCCTACTGCGGCGGTGTCGGCCCGGCGCTGCAGCGCGACTGCGTGCTCCCGATCTCCCGTGGCGGTCGCTACACGATCGACAACGTGGTGCCGGCGTGCCGGTCCTGCAACGCCAGCAAGTGCAACGACGAGGTCACGGGCTGGATGCGGCGCAAGCGCCTCGACGAGCGGGCGTTCCTGCTGCGCCACCTCGAGATACGGACCTCGCTCAGCGGTTCGTGACGCCGGAGAAGATCAGCTCCACCGCCGAATCGGCGCGGGAACGCACCGAGCGGATCGACGAGCGGCCCGACGACCAACTGCGCAGCAACATGCTCATCAGCGCCGTGCACAGATCGGTGATGACCTCGACATCTGCGTCCGTGGCGTCGCGCACGGCGTCCGCGATCGCCGAGGTGAACCGCTCGGAGTAGGCGCGGAACGGCGCGACCACCCCGGGGTCGTCCGCCACCTCGAGCACCGTGATGAGCTGGAAGAAGTTCGGCGAGCGCTCGAAGGCGTCGATGGCCCGCCGCAGCACCAGACGCAGGCGCTCGGCGTCGTCGGCCAGCTCGGGACCCCGACGACGCAGACGCCCGTCGAAGTCCGAGGCCCACTCCAACAGGACGTGGGCGAACAGCTGCTCCTTGGACGGGAAGTACCGGTACAGCGTCCCCAGAGCCACGCCCCCGCGGTCCGCCACCTCGCGGATCTGGATCTCGGCGTAGGGCCGCTCGCGCAGCATCTCGAGGGCTGCGTGCACGATGCGGTCACGTCGGGCACGTTGGCGTTCGGTGGTGGCGGTCGCCTCGGTGGGCACGGCCGTCGGCGCGGAGAGGTCGGTCAGCTCGGGCGGCACCATCGACGGTCAGTCTACGCGTCCCGACGTCGACAGAACTAGAATCCCGTTCTAGCCTGGATCGGCCACGAACCCGAGGGAGACCCATCGTGCTGGACTTCGAGATGGTCGACGCCGACAACCACTACTACGAGGCGACCGACGCGTTCACCCGCCACCTGGATCCGTCGATGGCCAAGCGGACCATGCAGTGGGCCGAGGTCGACGGGAAGCGGCGTCTGCTGGTCGCCGGCGCGATCAACCGGTTCATCCCGAACCCGTCGTTCTCGCACCTGGCCCAGCCCGGGTCGCTCTCGGACTTCTTCCGCGCCAAGGAGGGCGTGGGCGACCTGCGTGCGGCGTTCGGCGAGCTCGAGGCGATCGAGCAGCGCCCCGAGTACCGAGATCGCGACGCCCGACTGGCGGTGATGGACGCCCAGGGCATGCAGGCCTGCATCATGCTGCCGACGCTCGGGGTCGGCATGGAGTCGGCGCTCGAGACCGACCCCGAGGCGTGCACCGCGGCATTCCGAGCGTTCAACCGCTGGCTCGACGAGGACTGGGGCCTGCACCACCAGGACCGGATCTTCTCCGCGCCCTACCTCACGCTGCTCGACCCCGACTGGGCCGTCGAGGAGTTCCGCTGGGCGCTCGAGCAGGGCGCACGGGTGGTGCTCATGCGGCCGACCTCGGTGTGGGGCGTCGAGGGACGGCGCACACCCGGCGATCCGCGGCACGACGCGTTCTGGTCGCTGCTCGACGAGTCGGGCGTGACCCTGGTGCTGCACAGCGGCGACGCCGGCTACGGCGACTACGAGGCGCTGTGGGGTCTGACCGACGACATGCAGGCGTTCAAGGTGCCCACGCTCAAGAAGCTGCTGTCGGCCAACCCCGTGCAGGACACGATGGCGTCGATGATGGCCGACCGGCTGTTCGAGCGTCATCCGAACCTCCGCGTCGCCACCGTCGAGACCGGCGCCGAGTGGGTCCGCCCGCTGCTCAAGAAGCTCGCCGCGACCCACATCCAGCTGCCGGGCACCTTCGGTGAGGATCCGGTCGAGCTCTTCCGACGCCACGTGTGGGTGTCGCCGTTCTTCGAGGACGACGTGCTCGACCTCATCGACGCCGTCGGGCCGTCCCGCGTCCTGTTCGGCTCCGACTGGCCCCACGTGGAGGGGCTCGCCGAGCCCGCCTCCTTCATCGAGGAGCTCGCCGGCGTGGAGGCGGCGGACGTCCGGGCGATCATGCGCGACAACACCCTCGAGCTGCTCACCCCCCGGCCGCGCTGAGCACGGCGGCCAGGATCGGCCGCCCACCGGCGGCGGTCACCGCGTGCGTCAGGTGAAGGGCAGCGAGAAGCGCAGGACCTTGCGCACCACCGTGGCGAACTGCCCGGCGAACGACCCGGTGTTGTAGGCCAGGCCGTGGCGCTCGCACACCTCACGGACCTGCGGCGCGATCTCCGCGTAGCGGTTGGAGGGCAGGTCGGGGAACAGGTGGTGCTCGATCTGGTGGTCGAGGTTGCCGGTCATGAGGTGCATCAGCGCACCACCGCGGAAGTTGGCGCTGCCCAGGATCTGGCGGCGGTACCAGCCGCCGCGCGACTCCCCCTCGACCTCTTCCTGGGTGAACACGGTGACGTCGTCGGGGAAGTGACCGCAGAAGATGACGGTGAACGACCAGAGGTTGCGCACCACGTTGGCGGCGGCCGCGCCGGTCGCCGCGGCGATGACCCCGGGCAGCCCGAAGGGCAGCGACAGCAGTGGGAACCCGACGTAGTCCTTGAGCGCCTGGTCACGGACCTTGGACAGGGTCTCGGCCAGCTTGGGTCGCACCTCGGACATCGTCGGTCGTTCGCCGTCGGCGAAGTCGGACTCCAGGTCGTGCAGGCTGACGCCGTACTCGAACAGCGCCGCGAGCAGGACGAAGTACAGGGGCTGGGCCAGGTGACGCGGGTGCCACTGCTGGGACTCGTCGATGCGCAGCACGCCGTAGCCGATGTCGCGGTCCTTGCCCGAGACGTTGGTCCACTGGTGGTGCATGTGGTTGTGGGTGTGACGCCATTGGCGTGAGGGGCAGACGTTGTCCCATTCCCACGTCGTGGAGTGGATGCGGTCGTCGCGCAGCCAGTCCCACTGCGCGTGCATCACGTTGTGGCCGATCTCCATGTTCTCGAGGATCTTCGACAGCGAGAGCATCGTGGTGCCCGCCAACCACGCCGGCGGGAGGAAGCCCACCCACAACGCCGCGCGGCCGCCGAGCTCCAGGCTGCGCTGGAGGCGCAGCACCCCTCGCAGGTAGTCGGCATCACGTTGGCCGAGCGAGTCGAGCACCTGGTCGCGGATGGCGTCGAGCTCCTCGGCCAGCAGGTCGAGGTCGATCTCCTCGCGCGTGGCGACCGGGTCGCGGGCCGGGGTCTCCTCGGCCCAAGCCTCGTCGGCCACGGGGTCGGCGCTGGGTCCCGGTCGTCGGATCACTGCAGTCATCTGGACGCTCCTGGGGTCGGGTGGTGTCGGGTGTGGTGGATGGACCGGTCGGATCAGAGGTCGAGCACGACGTCGGCATCGGCGCGACTCACGCAGAGCTGCACGTGCTCCCCGGCGCCGTGTCGTCGCCCGTCACGCAGGTCACGGACCTGGCCGCGGTCGAGCCGGGTGGTGCAGGTGTGGCAGATCCCCATGCGACATCCCGACGGCGGTGCCAGCCCGGCGTCCTCGGCCACCTCGAGCAGCGACGTGGCACCGCCGCACGGGGCGACCACGTCGCTGGTGGCGAACAGCGCCAGGTGCTCGGGGTCGCCGTCGCCGTCGCCGTCGGCGGGATCCGGGTGCATCGCACGCAGGTCCACCGTGGCGGGGTGGAACCGCTCGACGTGGAGCCGGTCGTCCACCCCGGCGTCGCGCCAGATCGACGACGCGGCATCGAGCATCGGCTCGGGTCCACAGACGATGCCGTGTCGCTCGGCCCAGTCGGGACAGAGGGACCCGAGTCGATCGGCGTCCAGACGGTGCGACCCGTCCGCACGAGCGTGGACGTGCACGACGCGCACTCCGTCGTGCACGGCCGCGAGCCGGTCGAGCTCGTCGGTGAACAGGGCGCGCTCCGGCGACGCGCTGTGGTGCAGCACGACCGCGTCGATGTCGACGCCCGAGGCGTCGAGCGCTCGGAGCACGCCGACCGCCGGGGTGACGCCGCTCCCCCCGGTGACCAGCAGCAGGGGCGCGTCGGGCTGTCGATCGATGACCTCGATCCCGCCGGCGGGCGCGAGCAGCTGGACCATCTCGCCGGGGGTCGCGTCGAGCACGAGGTGTCGCGAGACCAGCCCGTGCGGCGTCGCCTGGACGGTGATCTCCAGCGTCGCCTCGCCAGGCGCGGAGGTGAGCGAGAAGCTCCGGTGGTGCCGCACGCCGTCGACCTCGACCCCGAGCGTGACGAACTGTCCCGCACGATGCCCGCGCCAGCCACGACCGGTCCGCAGTCGCAGCGACGCGGCGTCGACACCCACCGGAGTGATCGACTCGATCCGGGCGGTGCCGGTCCCCCAGAGGGGTCGGATCGTGGACAGGTAGGCATCGACGTCGAGCGGGGTGGTCAGCCGCTCGAGGAGTCGACCGGCGCGCAGGAGAGCCATGACGTCGACACTGACGCTGACAGCTGCAACTGTCAAGAACTACTGCCAGTGGCAGCTGTCACGATATGTGCCATCATCGGTGGGTGGTACCTCCCCCCACCCAGGACGACCCGGGCGACCAGCACGACGAGGGGTCGGATGCGCTGCTCACGCTCGAGGAGCTGAGCGACCGCAGCGGCGTCCCTCCGCGGACCATCCGCTACTACCAGGGCGAGAAGCTGCTCGACCGACCCGAGCGCGACCGCAAGGACGGACGCGTCGCCCGCTACGGCCCCCACCACGTCGAGCAGCTGCGACTCATCGGCGAGCTGCGCGACCGCGGGCTGAAGCTGCCCGCCATCCGCACGCTGCTGCACGAGCGCGATGCGTCGACGCGAGTCGCCGACTGGCTCGGCCTCGACGACACGCTGCGCGGCTCGTGGGGACAGGACGCCCCTCGGCTCATGAGCCGCGCCGAGCTCGCCGAGGTCACCGAGCCCACGCCGCCGGGCACGCAGGGCCTGCTGGAGGACGCGGGGCTCCTGGTGCGACAGGGCGACGCGTGGCTCGTCCCGACCCCGGGCCTGCTGGAGCTCACCGTGCGGCTGATCGCCGACGGGGTCGACATCGATCTGGTGCTCCAGGCGGGACGGATCCTGCAGCAGCACCTCGCCAAGGCGGCGGACGAGCTGATCGACCTGTTCGTCGACGCGACCCGGGCGGGCTTCGGGCGGGGCAGCGAGCCCGACACGCTGGTCAACGCGCTGCGCCCTGCCGCCGGCGATGCAGCGCGCGTGATCTTCGCCCAGCAGCTGGAGCGTGCGATCGACGCACTCCTGGCCGACACCCGCCGACTCCGGCCCCGCTGAGCGGCGACTGGGTCGCCAGGCGGCCGCGTCAGCTCGCGGCGGCCGGCTCGTCGCTGCCGAACTCGGCCCAGACCACCTTGCCCGCACCTGGTCCGATCACGCACGACACGCCCCAGCGGTCGCACGCGGCGTCGACGATCTTCAGCCCGTAGCGGTCGGGCGACGGTGCCGACGTGTGCCGCCGGAAGTCGGGGTCCTGGTCCACGACCTCGATGCGGAAGCCGTCGGTGAGCGGCAGCACCAGGATCACGAGCTCGCCGCCCACGTGCGTGGTCGCGTTCACCACCAGCTCGTCGACGACCAGCGCCGCATCCTCGACCCGGTCGGTCACGCCCCAGTCGTGCAGCGTGGCGCGCACCTCGTCGAGGACCGTCGGCAGCGCGTCGACGCCCGTGTCGATCAGCACCCTGATGCCGCCGGAGCGGTCCTGTCCGATGCCGTCATCGGTGATCATCGCCCACCACTACCCATCGCGCCCGGCCGTCCAGACCACGACGCCGAACCTGGTTCGACACCGCCGTCGCACGCGTCACGCGACGACGGGGCGGAGCGCCGCCGAGGCGTCCGGGCCACGCTCACGTGAGCGGCTGTGCGAGCCCGATCAGGAGGCGTTCGGGACCACGGACGTAGCAGAGCCGGTAGGTGGACTCGTACTCCACCACCTCGCTGCTCACGAGCTCGGCGCCCTTCGCGACGAGTCGCTCCAGCGTGTCGTCGAGGTCGTCGACGGAGAACATCGCCCGCAGGTAGCCGAGCGAGTTCACCGGCACATCCCGGTGGTCGCCCACCACCGCCGGCTCGACGAAGCGCGAGAGCTCGAGGCGGCCGTGCCCGTCCGGCGTGCGCATCATCGCGACCTCGACGCGCTGGTTCCCGAGGCCCGTCACACGACCCGCCCATTCGCCCTCGATCATGCCCGTGCCCTCCAGCTCCAGCCCGAGTTCGACGAAGAAGTCGATCGCACCCGACAGGTCCTCGACGACGATCCCCAGGTTGTCCAGTCGGAGTGCCACGACCCGAGACTATTGGTCGGCCCGATCGGCTCCGGCGAGGACGAAGCGGTAGCCCATGCCGGGCTCGGTCAGGAAGTGTCGCGGTCGCGACGGGTCGGCCTCGAGCTTCCGACGCACGTTCGCCATGTGCACGCGCAGGTAGTTGGTCTCGGTGTCGTACTCCGGACCCCACACGTCGTGCAGCAGCTGCCGCTGCGTCACGAGTCGGTCGCGGTTGCGCACCAGCTGCTCCACCAGGCCCCACTCGATCGGGGTCAGGTGGACCTCGTCACCGTGACGTCGGACCCGTTTGTCGACCAGGTCCACCGACAGGTCGCCGGCCTCGACGGTCGCTTCCTCCTCGGCCCCCGAGCTCGTCCGCCGCAGCGCGGCACGCATCCGGGCGAGCAGCTCGTTCATGCCGAACGGCTTGGTGACGTAGTCGTCCGCGCCGGCATCGAGCGCCTCGACCTTGTCGGCCTCGTCGCTGCGGACCGTGAGCACGATGATGGGCACGTCGGTCCAGCCGCGCAGTCCGTGCACCACCTCGATGCCGCTGATGTCGGGCAGGCCCAGGTCCAGCAGCACCAGGTCGGGGTGCCGATCGGCTGCCAGGCGCAAGGCCTCGGCACCGTTCGCCGCCAGCTCGACGTCGAAGTCCCTGGCGCGGAGGTTGGTCGCGAGCGCGCGGCAGATCTGCGGCTCGTCGTCGACGACGAGCACCCTGGTCATCCGCGCACCTCCACGGGGCTCGGGGGCCGCAACGCCTCGTCGGCGAGCGGCAGCCGCAGCGTGACGGTCATGCCCCCACCGGGTGTGTCGCTGGCCTCGATCGATCCGTGCATGGCCCGCATGAACCCGCTCGCCACCGCGAGGCCGAGCCCGACACCCCCGGCGCCGTGGTCGTCCATCCGCTGGAACGGGTCGAACATCCGCTCCTGCGCGGCGGGCGCGACCCCCGGACCGTGGTCGACGACACGCAGCACCGCCGAACCTGCGACGCTCGCGGCGTCGACGAGCACCGGCGTGTCACCGGGTGCGTGCTGCAGCGCGTTCGAGATGACGTTCGCCACGACCCGCTCGAGCAGCGCGCCGTCGGCGAGTGCCGCGGGCAGCGCGTCGTCGACGTCCACCCGGACCCGCTCCGTGGGTCGAGAGAGGCTGGCGAGCGCCGCCACGACGACGTCGTCGAGGCCGACGGGCCGCATCGCGACGTCGAGCACGCCCGCTTCCAGTCGGCTCATGTCCAAGAGGTTGGCGATCAGCCGGTCGAGGCGGTCGGCCTCCTCGTCGATGGTGTGGGCGAACTCGGCGCGCTGCTCGGGCGACCAGTCGACGTCGTCCTGCAGCAGGCTCGTCGACGAGGCCTTGATCGACGCCAGCGGCGACCGGAGGTCATGGGACACCGCCCGCAGGATCGCGGTGCGCAGCTCATCGGCCCTCGCTCGTGCCGCGGCGTCGTCCGCCGCGGCTCGGAGGTCCTGTCGCTCCAAGGTGTCCGCGAGCCGCGCCGCGAACGCCGTCAGGACGCGCCGATCGGCGGGGCCGAGACCGCCGGGGGTCAGGCACAGCATCTGCCGCGGTCCCAGTTCGACCTGCTCACCGGTCGGACGCGCCGGGGCGTCGGTGCCGTCGGTCGCGTCGACCACCCAGGTGCCGTCGGCGAGCTTGCCGAAGATGGTCGCCGACTCCTGGCGGAAGGTGATGCGCAGGTGGGCCAGGAGCACCGCCACCGGATCGTGCTCGTCGGCCCGACTTCCGGCGATGGTCACCAGGGCCTCGACCTCGGCGCGGGCGCGCGCGGCGTCCGCGGTGCGGCGGGCGGTCTGGCCGACCAACAGGCTGACGAGCGCGCCGGCCCCGACCAGCGCCACGATGGCGATCACCTGCTCCGGGTCGTCGATCTGCAGGGTCGAGTACGGCTCGGTGAAGTGCCAGTTCGCCAGCACCGACGAGGCGACCGCCGCCGCCAGTGCCGGGCCGAACCCGCCCACGGCCGCGACCGATCCCACGAACAGCAGGTAGAGGACCAGCGCCGACGACAGCCCGATGGTGCCGCGCGCGGACACCAGGACCACGGTGAGCAGCGGCACGCCGATGGCAGCGAGCGCCCAGCCCGCGGCGCGGCGTCGTGGCGTGAGGGGTGAACCCCGGCGTCGGGGCAGCGTCGGCAGTCCGCCAGTGGTCGCCTCGTGCGAGATGACGTGCACGTCGAGCTCGCCGGCGGAGCGCAGCACCTGGTTGATCACGGATCCCTGGACGAGCTCGGAGAACCTGCTGCGACGACTCGCCCCGAGCACGAGCTGCGTCGCCCGCACCGACCGGGCGAAGGCGACCAGGCCGTCCGCGATGCTCTCGCCGGTCGCCTGGTGGAAGCTGCCCCCGAGGTCGTCCAACAGGCGCTGGTGCTCGACGAGCAGGTCGGACGGACCGTCGTGCAGCCCGCTGCCGCTGCGGACGTGGACGCCGATCAGATCCCCGTGGCTGCGGCGTGCCATGCGGGCGGCCCGGCGGATGAGGTGGTCACCGCTCGGCGCGCCGGTCACGGCGACGACGACCCGCTCGCGTGTCTCCCACGTGCCGGAGATCTGCTCGTCGTGCAGGTACTTCTGCAGCGCCTCGTCGACCTTGTCGGCGACCCACAGCAGCGCCAGCTCGCGCAGTGCACCCAGGTTGCCCACCCGGAAGTAGTTCGAGAGCGCTGCGTCGACCTTGTCGGCCGCGTAGATGTTGCCGTGGGACATGCGCCGCCGCAGCGCTTCGGGCGACATGTCGACGAGCTCGACCTGGTCGGCCGCGCGCACGACCCGGTCGGGCACCGTCTCGCGCTGGCGGGCGCCGGTGATCGCCTCGACGACGTCGTTGAGCGACTCCAGGTGCTGCACGTTGACGGTGGAGATCACGTCGATGCCCTCGTCGAGCAGCACCTCGACGTCCTGCCAGCGCTTCTCGTGGCGCGAGCCCGGCGCGTTGGTGTGCGCGAGCTCGTCGACCAACACGACCTGCGGACGACGTGCCAGCACCGCGTCCAGATCCATCTCCTCGAGCGAGGTCCCGCGGTACTCGACCGTTCGACGCGGCACGACCTCGAGGCCTTCGAGCTGCTCCGCGGTGTGGGGGCGCCCGTGGGTCTCGACGTAGCCGACCACCACGTCGGTGCCCCGCTCGACGCGGCGACGACCCTCGCCGAGCATGGCGAAGGTCTTGCCGACACCCGGGGCGGCCCCCAGGTAGATGCGGAGTCGGCCTCTGCTCACGACCCGAGTGTAGGGACCGGCGTCACGTCGGCCCCCCGATGCTCGTCAGCGACAGGTTCAACTCGACCACGTTCACGCCGTCGTCGCCCAGGATCCCCAGCGGTCGTCGCTCGGTCGCGGCGTCCACCAGCCCGAGCACCTCCTCGAGCGGCAGGTCCCGTGCCTCGGCGACCCGTGGCGCCTGGAGCCGGGCGTTCGCGATCGAGATGTGCGGGTCCAACCCGGAGCCGGAGCCGGTGACGGCATCCACCGGCACCGCGACGTCGTCGCCCAGGTCGTTCTCGGCGCGATAGGCGGCGACGCGCTCGGCGACGCCGTCGATCAGCTCCTCATTGGTCGGCCCGAGGTTCGATCCCGAGCTGGCGGCGGCGTCGTAGCCGTCGCCCGCCGCGCTGGGCCGGGGGTGGAACCACTCCGGTCCCTCCGCCTGCTGACCGATCAGCGACGAGGCCACCACCTCGCCGTCACGCTCGAGCAGCGAGCCGTCGGCCCGGTCACCGAAGCCGACCTGTGCGACGGCGGTGACCGCGAGCGGGTAGAGGACGCCGAGGCCGACGGTCATGACCGCCAGCATCACGACGCCGGTGAGCAGTTGTCGACGCATCACGAGACTCCCAGTGCGGTGATCACGACATCGATGAGCTTGATGCCGACGAACGGTGCGATCAGGCCACCCAGCCCGTAGATCGCCATGTTGCGGCGCAGCACCTCGGCGGCGCCGACGGCGCGGAAGCGCACGCCACGCAGCGCCAGGGGGATGAGCGCCACGATGATGAGGGCGTTGAAGATGACCGCCGAGAGGATGGCGGAGCGCGCCGAGCCCAGGCCCATCACGTTGAGCGACTCGAGCTCCGGGTACGCGATCAGGAACATCGCCGGGATGATCGCGAAGTACTTCGCGACGTCGTTGGCGATGGAGAAGGTGGTCAACGATCCCCGGGTGATGAGCAGCTGCTTGCCGATCTCGACGATCTCGATCAGCTTCGTCGGATCCGAATCGAGGTCGACCATGTTGCCGGCCTCCTTGGCGGCCTGGGTCCCGGTGTTCATCGCCACCCCGACGTCAGCCGCCGCCAGGGCCGGCGCGTCGTTGGTCCCGTCGCCGGTCATCGCGACGAGGCGCCCGCCCTGCTGCTCGGCGCGGATGAGCGCCATCTTGTCCTCGGGAGTCGCCTCGGCCAGGAAGTCGTCGACCCCGGCCTCGGCCGCGATGGCCTGCGCGGTGAGCGGGTTGTCGCCGGTGATCATGACGGTGCGGATGCCCAGGGCGCGCAACTCGTCGAAGCGCTCCCGCATCCCGGGTTTCACCACGTCCTTCAGGTGCACCACCCCGAGGACCTGCGTGCCGTCGGCGACCACGAGCGGCGTGCCGCCGGCCTGGGAGATCTCGTGCACGTGGGCCATCAGCTCGGGTGGCACGGTGCCGCCGGACTCCTCGACCCAGCGTCGCACCGAGTCGGTGGCACCCTTGCGCAGCCGGCGCCCGTCGGCCAGGTCCACGCCGCTCATCCGGGTCTGTGCGGTGAAGGGCACCAGCACGGCGTCACGCACCGGCTCGGGCTCCAGCCCGTACCGCTCGCTGGCCAGGTCGACGATGGAGCGGCCTTCCGGCGTCTCGTCCGCCAGGCTGGTCAGGAGCGCCGCCGAGGCGAGCTCCTCCTCCCCGACGCCGTGCACGGGGACGAACTCGCTCGCCCGACGGTTGCCGAAGGTGATGGTGCCCGTCTTGTCGAGCAGCAGCGTGGAGACGTCGCCCGCCGCCTCGACGGCCCGGCCGCTCATGGCCAGGACGTTGCGCTGCACCATGCGGTCCATGCCGGCGATGCCGATCGACGAGAGCAGCCCGCCGATCGTCGTGGGGATCAGGCAGACCAGCAGGGCGGTCAGCACGATGAGCGTCTGCGGGTCGCCCGAGTAGATGGCGAGCGGCTGGAGGGTCACCACCGCCAGCAGGAAGATGATGGTCAGGCCCGACAGGAGGATGCCGAGCGCGATCTCGTTGGGGGTCTTCTGGCGCTCCGCTCCCTCGACCAGGGCGATCATGCGGTCGAGGAACGACTCGCCAGGTCGCGTCGTGATCCGCACGACGATCCGGTCCGACAGCACCTTGGTGCCGCCGGTGACCGCCGAGCGATCCCCGCCCGACTCCCGCACGACCGGTGCGGACTCGCCGGTGATGGCGGACTCGTCGATGCTGGCGATGCCCTCGACCACGTCCCCGTCGCCGGGGATCACCTCGCCGGCGACGACGACCACCTCGTCGCCCACCACCAGGTCCGTGGACGACACCGTCTCGGTGCTGCCGTCCTCGCGGCGACGCACCGCCGAGGTCTGCTGCCGGGTCGCACGCAGGCTGGCGGCCTGGGCCTTGCCCCGGCCCTCGGCCATCGCCTCGGCGAGGTTCGCGAACAGCACGGTGAACCAGAGCACTGCAGCGACGATGCCGTTGAAGGCGTTCTCGGCCCCGTTCGACGAGCCGAAGCTCGTGACGAACAGCACCGTGGTCAGCACCGCACCCACCTCGACGACGAACATCACGGGGTTGCGGGCCATGGTGCGCGGGTCGAGCTTGCGCACGCTGTCGCGCAGGGCCTGGCCGAGGATCGAGCGATCGAACAGCGACACCTTGGCGTGGTGGCGGGTGTCGGCGGGGTCGTGCGGGACCTGCGGTTCGGGCACGAGGGTGGTGGTCATCCGTGCGGCTCCTCAGCTCGTCATCATCAGCTGCTCGACCACCGGGCCGAGCGCAAGGGCGGGGAAGAAGGTGAGTCCGGCGACGATCAGCACCACGCCGGTCACGAGGGCGCCGAACAGCGGCGTCCCGGTCGGGAAGGTCCCGGCGGTGACGGGCACCCGCTCCTTGCGGGCGAGCGACCCGGCGATCGCCATGGCGGGGATGATCAGCGCGAAGCGACCGAGCAGCATGGCGATGCCCTGGGTGACGGTCATCCACGTCGTCGAGGCGTTCAGCCCGGCGAACGCGGAGCCGTTGTTGTTGCCGGCCGAGGCGTAGGCGTAGAGCACCTCGCTCAGGCCGTGGGGACCGGGGTCCTGGATGGACCCGTCGAGCACGGTGCCGAGTCGCATGCTGATCGCGGTGAAGCCCAGCACCGTCAGGGGCATGACGATGATGAACAGCACGACCAGCTTCATCTCGGTCGCCTGGATCTTCTTGCCCAGGTACTCGGGCGTGCGGCCCACCATCAGCCCTGCGATGAACACCGCCAAGAGGGCGTAGATGAGCAGCCCCATCAACCCCACGCCGACGCCGCCCGGGCTGACCTCGCCGAAGAGCATGTTCAACATGACGACGCCGCCACCGGCGCCGGTCATCGAGTCGTGCATGCAGTTGACCGACCCGCTCGACGTGCCGGTCGTCGAGGCGGCCCAGAGCCCGCAGGACGACGGGCCGAAGCGGACGTCCTTGCCCTCCATGTTGCCACCGGCCTGCGCGGTGGCCACCGACTGGTCGGCGCCCACCGCGGTGAGCTGCGGGTTGCCGCCCGTCTCCGCCACGGAGGTCAGCAGCACCGACCCGAGCCACAGCACGACCATCACGCCGAGCAGCACGTTGCCCTGTCGGCGATCCTTCACCATGCGCCCGTAGGCGACCGGGATCGACAGGGGCAGGACCAGGATCAGCCAGATCTGCAGCAGGTTCGTCCACCCGTTGGGGTTCTCCAGGGGGTGCGCCGAGTTGACGTTGAAGAACCCACCGCCGTTGGTGCCCAGCTGCTTGATGGCGATCTGCGAGGCGGCCGGTCCGCCGGGGATCGACTGGCTCACGCCGGCGACGCCGCTCACGTCGGTGGCACCGGAGAAGTTCTGGATCACGCCCTGGCTCACCAGGATCAGCGCGGCGAGCAGCGAGAGCGGCAGCAGCACCCGGACCACGATGCGGGTCATGTCGACCCAGAAGTTGCCGAGCGTCGACGACCCCCGCCGGGTGATGCCGCGGATGATCGCGACGATCACGGCCATGCCGGCTGCGGCCGACACGAAGTTCTGGACCGTCAACCCCACCATCTGGCTGAAGTGGCTCATGGTCGTCTCGCCGCCGTAGGCCTGCCAGTTCGTGTTGGTGACGAACGAGATCGCCGTGTTGAACGCCACCCGGGGGTCGACCGCCGGGAGCCCGTCGGGGTTCAGCGGGAGGACGGCCTGGAGTCGGAGCATGGCGTAGAGGAACAGGATCGACACGACGCTGAAGGCGAGCAGCGACAGGACGTAGCCGGTCCAGCGCTGCTCGGAACGCTCGTCGATGCGACAGAGCCGGTAGATCGCACGCTCGACCGGTCCGAAGACGCGGTCACCGGCGCTCGGTGCCGGTGTGCCGTGCACCTCCGGGTCGCCGAACACGCCGGCCAGGTAGCGACCGAGGAACGGCACCGTGAGGCCGAGCAGCACCAGCAGCAGACCCAGCTGGAAGATCCCAGCGGCCGACATCAGAACCGCTCCGGGAAGAACAGCGTGATGACCAGGTAGATCATCAGGGCCAGGGCGACGACCAGACCGACGACGCTCTCGGCGCTCATGGGGCCACCTCGCTCGCCGCCGACGCAGTCGATGCCGGGGCCGCGGTCGTCGCCGATTCCGGCGGGTCGTCGCCCACGATGCGGTCGCACAGACGGACCAGTCCCAGCAGCGCTCCGAAGGCGACGAGGACGGTGATCAGGAGGAGCAGATCGGCCATGGGTCCTTCCTACGCCCGCGATCGAGGATCCGGAAGGGCCTTGATGCCACCTTGACGCGCGGCTGCCCGATCTTGACGAGGCGCGGTGCGTCGGACGTGCCGGGCACGCAGGCGCGGTCAGTCGGTCGACGGCGGTGGCGGTTCGACGACCGAGGGGAGGTCGACGCCGAGGAACGGCTGGTTGCCGTACCGGTCCACGTGCACGACCTCGCCGATGGGTCGGCGAGTGGTCGGCCCGTAGCGCCCCTTCGCCCACCCGATCGGGATGATGCACACCGGCACCATGTGGCGCGGAAGACCGAGGATGCGACGGGCGATCGGCACCACCCAGAGCGGCAGCGTCTGGATGGAGGCACCCAGGCCGACGGCGCGGCACGACAGCAGCAGGTTCTGCACCGCCGGGAAGACCGACCCGTAGAACGACGAGACGGAGATCTGCGGCCAGCCGACCGGATGGTGCTTGAGGTTCCTCCGGTAGCAGGGGATGACGAACACGGGCAGGTCCTCGAAGTGCTCGGCCTGCCACGAACCGGGTCGCATCTGCCGCAACGCCTGTTCGTCGCCGGCCGCGCGGCGCACCTCGATCGGGTGGAAGGTCCGGTACAGCACCCGGTAGAGGCGAGCGAGCCGGGCCTTCTGCGCCCGATCCTCCACCACCATGTAGGACCAGTCCTGGGAGTTGGAGCTGGTCGGCGCCTTGAGCGACAGCTCGAGCAACGGGAGCAGGACCTCGCGGTCGACTGGGTGCAGGTGCAGCCGTCGCACCGCCCGTTGGGTCCGCATGGCCTCGACCATCGGCATGCCCAGACGCGCCAGCGCCTCGGCGGCATCGGGCGGGGTGAACGCAGGCTCCATGGCGGCAGTCTGCCCGACCGCAGCGGTCCGCACCGCGCCGATGGTGGCCCGCCCGACCATGGCGCGCTCGGGCAGTTGCGGCGAGTAGCTTCCGAGCCGGACCTGGGGAGGGACCGATGAGGAAGGGTCACGGCGCCGTCGGCGTGCTGGTGCTCACGCTGACGCTCGCGGCGGCCACGGCGACCGCGATGGCCGGCACCACCGAGCCCGCCGCAGGCGCGCCCGAAGGCACGACCGCGTCGACCACCACATCTTCCGCCACCCCATCGACCGCCACCACGTCGTCCGCGGTTCCGACCACCGCCGCCCCGACGACCTCGGCGGGCACGAGCACGACGCTCCCGCCCACCTCGTCGCGTCCTCCCGGGCCGGCGGTCACGGCGGCGCAGACCGAGTGCCTGCCCAACTACCCGACCGTGTGCGTCCCCCTGGGCCCCGACCTGGACTGCGACGACATCGACGCGACGGACTTCCCGGTCAACGGGAGCGACCCGTTCCGCCTCGACGACGACGGCGACGGTGCGGCGTGCGAACGGCCGGCGGCGGACCCTCCCGCCACGAACGGCCCCGCCGCGGCTCCACCGCCCACCGCCGCCCCGGGACCGCCCCCGTCCGTGGCGGGCGCGGCGCAGGTCCCCGGCGGCTCCCCGAACAGCACACGTCTGGCGGCGACCGGCGTCTCGACCGACCGGTCCCTCGTGGCGGTCGCGCTGCTGCTCTCGGGGTTGGCGCTCGTCGCGGCCGCCGGTGTCGTGGGGGACCCGACGCGGGGCCGGCGCGGCGGCTTCACCGTCGTCTCGATCGACCGCAACGGCACGACGTTCGTGAACCACGTGACCGCATCGGGTCGCTGATCCGGATCGGCGCTCACCAACCGCCGGCGTAGGGCGCGTCGAGGATCGGGTGGTGCTCGATCGACGAGATGCGCCAGTCCCCCTCGACACGCGCCAGCGCGACGCGCTGTCGACCGGTGCACCACCTCGCGGACGGGCCGCTGCCGTCGTCGACGGTCGCGGTCGCCAGCACCAGCAGGTCGACGGTGGCACGGTCGCCGTCGACCTCGGCGTCGCAGGTGCCGCCGAACTGCATCAGGAACGGCACCCGCCGGGGCTCGTCCGAGAGCAGCTGCTCGAGCTGCGAGCGGTCGGTGGCCCCGGCGTAGCGGCCGTCGGCCGGCCGAGGCACCGTCACGCGCACGTCGGGATCGCAGCACGCCGCTGCGGCGTGGTGGTCGTGACGGTCGCGGGCATCGAGCCAGCCCATCACGACGTCGACGGCCCGTTGCTCGTCGAGCAGGGCCGTCACCGCATCGAGGTCGTGGTCCATGGGTTCTCCTGTGCGATGGACGCTCCCGGCCGGGCCGGCCCACCCTGAGAGGAGTGGTGGACCGGCCCGTCCTGGGAGGGGGATCAGATGACGGAGTCGGGCAGCGTGACCGTGCCGTCGTTCAGGGCGGTGGTGGCCTCCTCGGCCACGGTGGTCAGCTCGGCCGGCTGGCCCTCGCACACGTCCATCCGCTGGATCTCGGGATCCTCGAGGGCGAACACCTTCGGCTCGCTGGGCAGCGTGTCGTTGATGAAGTCCTCGACCATCGCCTTCATGTAGTTGGTGGTGCTGAGGGTGGTGCCGCCGATCACGACGTCGGTGTCGCACTCCGCGACCGCCTGGGTGATCAGCTTCACGTCCTCGCCGGACTCGTTGATCGCCTCGACGACGCCTGCGGTGGCCGAGTCGAGGTAGGCGTAGATGACGTCGGCGCCCTCGGCGATCTGCTGGGCGGCGAGCTCCTTGGCCTTGGCGGAGTCGGTGAAGTCGCCGACGAGCGCCGAGAGGTAGTTCACGTCGGGGTTGGTCGACTCCGCTCCGAGCTGGAAGCCCTCGTCGGAACCGGCCGTCGGCGGGATGTCGAGGCCGCCGAGGTAGCCGACCGTGTTCGTGGTCGTCGCCTCGCCCGCCACGGCACCGGCGACGTAGGCCGCGTAGCCCTGGTTGATGACGTAGACGTGCAGGTTCTCGGCGTCGCTCGTCTCACCGTTGATGATCGAGAACTGGGTGTCCGGGAACTGCGAGGCGACCGAGGTCCCGGCGGCGGCGAACTCGGCGCCGACCCCGATCACCAGGTCGTTGTCCGACGCCAGGTTCTTGAGGGCGTCGATCTGCTTCTGGGGGTCGTCCGCGTTCTCGGACACGGCGACCTCGCAGCCGATCTCGTCGCAGGCCTCGACGAGGCCGTCGTAGTGCGCCTGGGAGAAGCCGTTGTCGTTCTTGGCGGCGGAGAGGGCGATGCCGACCGTCACCTCGTCGGACGAGGCGGACGTGGTGTCGGAGGACTCCGAGGACGACTCGTCGTCGGACGAGCAGGCCCCCAGCACCAGCACGCTGGCGGCCAGCACGGCGCCGAGTCGGAACAGGGAACGTGATCTCACGATGTCTCCTTGGTTGGGCTCCCGGGGTGGGAGTGGTGTTGGCTCCCTCTCGGGAGTGGTTGCGCCCCGGCCCGGGGAGCTCGAATGGAACCTATTTGATATATGATACGAGAAGGTTTCGGCGGCGTGTCGATCGTGGTCGACCGCGACCCGCCCGAGGGAAGGGCTCAGCGACCGCCGTCGCGCGAGTAGGGAAGCCCCAGCTCGAGCGGTGAGTCGTCACGGTTCTGCAGGCTCGCCAGGGCCACCAGCGTGAGCAGGTACGGCAGCGCCAGCCAGAGCTGGGTCGGGGCCGTCCAGTCGGGCTGTGCGATCCATGCCCAGCCGGCCGCCAGGCAGACGACCACGGCCGCGACGAGCGGCGCCGCGCCCCGACCCTGTGTGACCGCGATGCCCTCGGCACGGGCGCGACGGGGACGCACCAGCACGGCGGCGATCACGGCGCCCACGACCACCACGACCCACACGCCGCGTGGGACGACGCCGAGCGACTGCAGGCGGAGCTGGAGTGCGTCGACCATGCCGAACAGCAGGCAGGCGATCATCACGGTCGTCGACCGCCACCGCCCGAAGATGACCGCGGCCAGGGCGAGGAACCCGCGGCCCGACGTCATGTCCTCGTTGAACATCCCGAGCTGGCCGACCGAGAGGAACGCGCCACCGGCGGCGGCGAGGCCGCCCGCGATGCAGGTGGCCGCGACCCGCACGCCCGTCACCCGCACGCCCGCGGTGTCGAGTGCCGAGGGGCTGTCGCCCGCCGCACGCACCGACAGTCCGAAGTTGGTGCGCGACACCACCAGGGCCATGACCGGCACCGCGAGGAACGCCACGTAGACGAGCGGCGACTGGTGGAAGACCGCCTCCCCCACCACCGGCAGGTCCGACAGCAGCGGCACCTCCCAGCGTCCGATCGGGCCGACCTTGGGCGCCGAGTCGCTGAACAGGTCGCGGAAGAGGAACGTGGTGGCGCCGAGCGCCAGCAGGTTCAGCCCGACGCCCACGACGATCTGGTCGGCCTTGCCGACGACCGTCACCAGCGCGGTCAGCAGCCCGACCAGCACGCCGACGACGAGGGCGCCGAGCATGCCGAGCCAGGGGTCGCCCGTGGCGGCGCCGATCGCGTAGCCCGCGAAGGCGCCCGAGAGCATCATCCCCTCGAGGCCGATGTTGATGACCCCTGCACGCTCGGCCACGGTCTCGCCGGCCGCGGCGAGCACCAGCGGGGCGGCGAGGCGGATCGAGGCGCCGAGCCAAGCGGCGTCGAAGGGACTCATGTGCGCACCTCCTCGGAGGTCGGGCCGGACACGGTCGGCTCGGTCCCGCTCGCGTCGGTCCCGCTCACGTCGGTCTCGGGTCCGGTCGGGTCGGTCAGGTCGGTCGTGCCGGCCGGGTCGGTCGTGGGGGTCGGGTCGGTCGTGCCGGCCGCGGCCGGGTCGTCATCCGCATCGGGGCGCGACGCCCGTCGTCGGGACGTGCCCGTGCCGGCGGCGGCAGCGCCGGCGCGCCGGGTGCGGAGGCGCTCCACCGGACGACTCGCGCTGGCGAGCAGGATGATCACGGTGCCCGTCGTGATCGTGACGATCGACAGCGGGACCCCGACCCGGGCCTCGAGCAGACCTCCTCCCTGGCGCAGGAAGGAGAAGAACACCGCGGCGGGGATCACCGCGAGCGCGCCGTTGCCCGCCACCAGCGCCACCACGATGCCGACATAGCCGTACTCGGCGGCGAAGCCGTCGGTCATCCGGTAGGTCTCGCCGGCGAGGATCATCGAGGACCCGGCCAGACCGGCCAGCGCCCCCGATGCGACGAAGGCCGCAACGGACACACGGGCGGTGCGCACCCCGGCGAAGGTCGCCGCCTCGGGGTTCGCCCCGACGAGACGGAGCCGGAACCCGGCGGTCGTCCGGGGCAGCACCACGCCCACGACCACGACCGCCGCCACGAGCACCACCCAATCCCAGGAGAACACGTAGGTGCCGACCACACGCCCCCACCGGGCGGACTCGGGCAGCTCACCGGTCCTCGCGAACGACGCGCCGCCCTCGGCCAGGGGTCCACGGATGACCCACGCAGCGATCTGCACCGCGACGATGTTGAGCATCAGGGCGGAGAAGATCTCGTTCACGCCACGCCGCTCCCACAGCAGCGCGCAGATGGCTGCGTAGGCCCCGCCGCCGACGGCGCCGGCGAGCACGGCGAGCGGGAGGTGGACCCAGATCGGCAGCCCGTCGACGGAGAGCCCCACGGCTGCCGACACGACGCCGCCGACGATCATCTGGCCCTCGAGGCCGATGTTCACCCGACGGGCCTGGGCCGCCACGATCCAGCCGAGCGCCACCAGTCCCAGCGGCACGGTCTTGGCCGCGAGGCTGGCGGTCGCGGCCGGCGAGCCCACCGCACCGTCGACCAGCGCGCGGACCGACTCCCCCGGCGAGGCGCCGGTCACCGTGATCAGGACCAACGCCACGCCGAAGCCGACGGCGATCGCGCCGATCGACACGCCGAACGAGGTGGTGCGCAACAGCAGCGACGACCCCAGCGCGTTCGGCAGCTGCCGGCGTGGCGCCGGTGCCTCGGACACGCCCGACGTGCTCATGATGCCGCCATCAGCAGGCCGAGCTCGCGCACGTCGATCCCCTCGACGGGCTGTGGGTCCGACAACCGCCCGCCGGCCATGACGCAGATCCGGTCGCTCAGCGACAGCACCTCGTTCAGCTCGCTGGACACCAGCAGGATCGCGGCGCCCCGCCGCTTGTGGTCCTGGAGGCAGCGGTAGACGAACTCCATCGCGCCGACATCGAGCCCACGGGTGGGCTGGGCGGCGACGATGACCGCAGGGTCCCGCTGCAGCTCGCGTGCGAGGACGACCTTCTGCTGGTTGCCGCCGGACAGCTGGCGCATGCGGACCCCGGCGCCCGGCACACGCACGTCGTACTCGTCGAGCAGCTCCTCGGCGCGACGCTGCGCGGCGCGCCGCCGCACGAAGCCGCCGCGGAACAACGGCGCACGTCCCAGGTCGCGCATCAGCAGGTTCTCGAGCACCGGCAGGTCGAGCGCTGAGGCCGTGCGGTGCCGGTCCTCGGGGATGACCGAGACGACCTCGTCCGCGTCCGGATCGGTCGCCAGATCGCGACCGGCCACCTCGACGACACCGTCGTCGGCACGACGGAGCCGGCAGAGCAGCTCGACCAGCTCGCGCTGCCCGTTGCCGTCCACCCCGGCGATCCCGAGCACCTCGCCCGAGCGAACCTGCAGGTCGACGTCGTCGACGAGCGGGCGGGACTCCCCGCGCACGGTCACGTGGCGCAGCTCCAACAGGACGTCGCCGGTGGGGACCTGCTCCCGGGCGACGCGCAGCACGACGTCGCGCCCGACCATCATCCGGGCGAGCGTCGCCTTGTCGGCGTCCGTGGTGGCGATCTCGCCGACGTTGGCCCCGTCGCGCAGCACCACGACCCGGTCGGTGACGTCGAGCAGCTCGTCGAGCTTGTGGGAGATGAACACCACCGAGCGGCCGGTCGAGGCGAGCTCACGCAGGATGACCGCGAGCTGCTCCCACTCCTGGGGTGTCAGCACCGCGGTCGGCTCGTCGAGGATGAGCAACCGCACGTCGCGCAGCAGCAGCTTCAGGATCTCCACCCGCTGCTGCTGACCGACGGACAGGTCCGCGACCACGTCGTCGGGTCCGACGCCGAGCGCGAACTGCGCCGAGAGCTCCTCGGTCCGATCGACGACCTCACGCAGGTGCAGCGGGCGCAGCGACCCCGAGCCCAGGGCCAGGTTCTCGGCCACGGTCATGCGCCGCACGAGCTTGAAGTGCTGGTGGACCATGCCGATGCCGTGCTCCAGCGCGTCACGGGGCCCGCTGATCTCGGCGGCGCGCCCCTCGACGATGATCTCGCCCCCGTCCGGGCGCACCATGCCGAAGACCATGTTCATGAGGGTCGTCTTGCCGGCACCGTTCTCCCCGAGCAACCCGACGATCTCGCCGGGCCGCACGTCGAGGTCGATCGAGTCAGCGGCGACGACGCCCGGGAAGCGCTTGGTGATCCCGCGCAGCGTCAGGACCGGCGGCGTTCCCGGCGCGGTCCAGGGCGAGGAGCCGAGCGGGTCGGTCGTCGTCGCCGCCCCGTCGGGGGCCACGGCGCTCATCCCGGCGTGGCGGCGAGCCAGCCGCCGTCGTAGGGGGCGGTCACGATGTCGCGGCACCGCAGCTCGGCGATGCGCCACACGCCGTCGGACCGTCGGGCCTCGACGCGGTAGCGCTGACCCAGCCACCACGGTGACCCGTCGGCGTCGGTCGCGGTGACGAGGCAGATCCAACGCCCGACCGAACGGTCGCCGTCCACCTCGATCCACTCGTTGGCCAGGTGGTGGCTCTGGTGCGGGTGGCGCGCCGCCAGCTGGTCCAGCGCGACGCGGATCTCACCGTGGCCGACGGCGGTCCCGAACCGCTCGTAGGCACCGACGCCCTCCCAGCGCGCGTCGGGGAGGAACCGCCACGGCACGGTGGTGGCGCCCTCACCGCGGTCGAGCGCGCCCAGGTGGTCGTGCACCAGTCGACGCAGTGCCCGCTCCGCCTCCAGCACCTCGAGCCGCTGGGCGAGCGAGCCGACCGGCACCGCGCCGGGCACGCGGTCGTGCACCTCGAGCGGGCGGTGCACCAACCAGTCGGGGATGCCGGGTCCGCTGCTCCGGCCGTCGATCACCTGCAGGTCGGCCTCGACCGCCCAGCCCTGGTCGTAGGGGGTGATGAACTCCTCGCCGCAGCGGATGTGGCGCAACCGCCACCCGTCGTTCGTCCGCACGAAGTCGTTGTCGTAGGTGACGCCCATCCACACGCCGAGGCGACCGTGGCGGATGACCGATGACTCCAGGCACTGCCACCGCCCACGCGCCCGGTCGCCGGCGACCTCGATGCGCTCCCCCATCAGGTAGTGCACCGTCCACGGCTGGCGGGACGGGTTGACCGTGAACATCTCGACGATGGCGTCGCGGCCCTCGTTGCGCCCGAACTCCTCCCCCTTGCCGACCCCCTGCCAGATGCCGTCGGGTGTGAAGTGGTCCGCGATCAGCTCGGGGTCCTTCTCGACGTCGCACGCATCGATGTAGCTGGCCATGACGCGCCGAACCGCGGAGCGTGCCTCGAGCTCGGCGATCGCCGACTCGGTCGAGGGCGCAACGGTGGCGCCGACGGGGCTCATCGTCCGCCCACGCTCACCGGGGTCTCCGCGGCCGCGGCCATCCCCGCCTGGTCGAGGTAGGACCGGTAGCGCTTGACCAGCCACCGGTTGAACTGCGGCAGCGTCGCCTCCTGGTGCGCGTAGCGGCCACGCGGCGCGAACCGGGAACGCTGGCCGCGCTGCATCGTCGCGTTGGTGTGCATGTCCTGCTGGTTCAGGATGTCGTTGGACCCGGTCTGGGAGTTGTAGATCCAGTCGAAGTTCGGCGTCGTGAGCGTCGACGGGGGGAAGAGCCACTGGATGCGCAGGTGCATCGAGTTCGCGGACTCCGGGAAGATCAGGAAGAAGAACACCTGGTCCGGCATCAGCGCGAAGAACACCGTCGGGGGGATCGAGGCGAACATGATGCGGCTGCGCTGCTCGTCCGACAGCTTGGGCAGGATCGGCAGCATGGCGTGCAGCGTCGGGTTGACCGCGCCGTCCATGTGTTTGAAGTAGGTCGGGTGCATCACCTGGCCGTCGCCGTCGTCCCAGTCGGTGAACTCCGCCATCGAGGCCGGTGCCATCTCGTGGTAGCCCTTGTGCACGTACGACGTGTGGTACGGCTCGAGGGCGTTCTCGTGCATGCCCTTCCAGTTCCACGGCTGGTTCGGGTAGTCGAGCGGCGGCATGGAGACCAGGTTCTCGACGTCGTAGTTCTCGAGCTCGGCCCCCAGCTTGGTGACCGTCGGCGCGAGGGTCGCTGCGTCCGGATCCATGTTGGCGAAGATCAGCCCGTGCCACAGCTCCACCTTCATCGCCGGCAGCGCCGACTCGGCCTTGAGCGCCGCCAGATCGCAGGTCTTGTGCATCTCCGGCGCGGCCGTGAGCGCGCCGTCCAGGCCGTAGTTCCACCAGTGGTAGGGGCACCGGAACGACTTGGCGTTGCCGGCCGGGGCCTCGGCCGTGATCGGGTAGCCCCGGTGCTGGCAGATGCCCGACAGCACCCGGATCTCGCCGTCCTCGCCGCGCACGACGATCAGCGGCTCGTCGGTCACGGTGACGGTGAAGTAGTCACCGGCGTTCGGGATCTGGCTGTGGTGTCCCAGGCACAACCACTCCCGGGCGAACACCGACTCGTACTCGAAGCGGAAGAACTCCTCGGAGGTGTAGACGCCGGCGGGCATCGTGCGGGCCTCGGGCAGCTCGCGGATCGAGTCGTCCAGCTGGGCGAGGATCTCCAGGACGTCGGGGGTGAGCACGTTCACGGTTCTGACCTCTGTGTCTGAGTCGTCGGGAAGGGGGTCGTCGGGAAGGGTGTGGTTGCGAAGAGGGAGTCGGTGCGGAGGGCGGGGCCCGGTGCGTCACCGGCGCTCGCTCTCACGTTCATATAGGATATGGGATGCATGTGACAGGGATGTTTCCGGACCGCGAACGGCGCGGCGATCAGGTCCCTGGGGAGGGCGACATCGGTCACGTGCCACCCCCGGTGGGGGTGAGCGGCGGCGCCGTGCGGGCCCGACGGGTCGGCACGACCTCGGCCACCAGCACCGCACCCACGACGAGCACCGCACCGAGCACCCGCTGCACCGACACGGGGTCGTCCAGGACGACGACGGCCATGACGGCGCCGACCACCGGGATGAGCAGGAGGATGAGGGCGCTCGAGGTCGGATCGACCTCTCGCTGCGCGACCACCTGCAGGCCGAGGCCGGCCGCCTGCGCCACACCCAGGTAGAGCACCGCCACCAGCGCGGTGGCCGTGAGCTCGCCGACGCCGACCACCAGCGAGATCGCGCCGGCCATCAGCGCCACCGCGGCGAGCTGCACCAGGTTGAACGGCGAGACCGCGAGCCGTGTCGCGAAGTAGCCCATGAGCATGACGTGCACGGCACCCGCGACCGCTGCGCCGAGTGCGAGCGCGTCGCCGGCCTGCACCTGCACGCTGGCCCCGGTGAGCAGGAAGCTGCCGAGCACCGCGAGTGCGACCCCGCCGACCACCCAGGCCGAGGGTGAGCGCCGGGCGATCACCGCGGCGAAGACCGGGACGAAGACCACGAACAGGCTCGCCAGGAACGCGGTGCTCGACGCGGTGGTGCGCTCCAGCGCGAGTGACTGCAGCAGGAAGCCGACGGTGTTGGCGGCGCCGGCGATCAGCCCGGCCCGGAGGTAGGTGCGGCGTCGGTCCACCAGGTCCGACGCGTCGCGACGACAGAAGGGCAGCACCGCCAGCGTCGCGACCGCGAACCGCAGCGCGGTCGCGCCAGCGGGGGTCAGGTCCTCGAGCACCCGCTGCGCGGGCACGAACATCGAGCCGAACAAGACCGCGCTGACGGCCAGCAGCAGCCGGCCGCGCGTGGTCCCGGTGACGGCGACCGCGTCGAGGGTGTGGCCCTCGCTCACGCGCCGGCCGGGCCGGCGCCGGGCGCCTCGTCGACGTTGACCACCGTGGGCTGCTCGGCGTTGCGGACCACCACGCACACGCACGGCTCGTCGGACGGGTTCTCCTCGCGGTGGGTGAGCCCGCCCGGGATGACGGCGATCTGTCCGGGACCGGCCGAGAAGGCCTCCTCCTCACCGCCGCCGGGCGGTGTCACGTAGAACCACATCGAGCCGCGGATGATGCAGACCAACGTCGTCTGGTCGTCGTGGTGGTGCAGCGACGAGGCGTGACCCGAGGGCAGCTCGCTCACTCCCATCCACATGCCACCGGCCGCGACGGCGCTGCCGCGGGACAGCCCGCCGGATGCACCGCCGGCGTCCTCGGCGTCGTCGGCGACGAGGCCGCCGTGCACGACCATGGAGCCGCTCGGGTAGTGGTCGATCCGTGCCTGGGTCATGCGGGCACCTCCTCCGGCGCCGAGGCGAGCGCCTCGATCTCGATCAGGAACTCGGGGCGCACCAGCCGCTGCACGACGAGCAGGGTGTTGCCCGGGTACACACCGTCGGGGAACAGCTCGGCGAAGAGCTGCTCGCGCACCCGGTAGAAGTCGTCGATGTGGTCGGGATCCACCAGGTAGGTGGTCATCTTCACGACGTCGGCCAGCTGGGTGCCGGCCGCGTCGAGCACCGTCGCCAGGTTGGAGAACACCTGCCGCATCTGGGCGTCGAAGTCGCCGACGTGCAGCGACGTCCCGACCTCGTCGACGCTCAACTGGCCACTCACGCACAGGAGTCGACCCGGGTCGGGCAACGGCACGGCATGGGAGTAGAGCCCGACGGGGCTCCCCAGACCGCTGATCGGTGAGATGGTCATGTCCACTCCTGTTCGGGGGCGCCGACCGTCGCGACCTCGCGGTCGTCGAAGGCACGGCGGACGGACTCGATGGTGCGGGTGAGGTGGGTGACGGCGATCTCGCTGGCCAGCGCGACGTCGCGACTGGCATAGGCGTCGACCAGGAACCGGTGGTCGGCATCCGCGTGCGCACGTCGCTGCGCACCGCCGCCCGCGCCGACCGAGAGGTTGACGTAGACGAGCGAGATGTCGGCGAGGCGGGCGAGCACGGCCGAGAGGTGCGGGCTGGCCGGGCCCTCGAGCGCCCGATGGAAGGCGCGGTTGAGCTCGCTCCACTCGGCGGGCTCGACGCAGACCGTCATGCGCACCTGGAGCTCGGCCGCGAGCGCCAGGTCGTCCTCCGCGATGCGCGACACGGACCGTTCGACGGCGAGCGGCACGAGGGCGCAGCGGATCGAGTAGATCTCGTCCATCTCCTCGAGCGTGGGCGTGTGCACGACCGCACCTCGGAAGGCGTCGAAGTCGACCAGGCCTTCACCTGCGAGCTCGCGCAACGCCTCGCGCACCGGGGTGACGCTGACGCCGAGGGACGCGGCGAGCTCCGACTGGACCAGGTGGGTCCCCGCGGGCAGCTCGCCCGCCAGGATGGCCTGGCGGATGGCGTCGACCGCGTTGGCGTGCACGGTGCGCGTCCCGGCGTGGCCGAGCGACGGCAACGGCGGACGGTCGCCGCTCGGCGGGCTCACGACGACGCGACCGGGTCGGCGTCGGCGAGCAGCTGCTCCGACGGCACCTTCGTGCGCACGACGTTGCGGAGGGTGCCGACCCCGTCGACGGTGGCCTCGACCACGTCGCCGTCGCCCAGGAACTCCGCCGGGGTCCGGGTGAAGCCGACGCCCGAGGGGGTGCCGGTGCTGATCACGTCGCCCGGTTCGAGCGCCATCGACCGCGAGAGGATCGAGATCTGCGTCGCGATGTCGAAGATCATCAGGGTGGTGTCCGACGCCTGCTTCTGCTCGCCGTTGACGCTGAGCGAGAGGCCGAGCGACGGCGGGAAGCCGAACTCGTCGGCGGTCACGATCCAGGGTCCGACCGGTGTGGACCGGTCGACGTTCTTGCCGAGCAGCCACTGCTGGTGCCGCTTCTGCAGGTCCCGGGCGGTGATGTCGTTGACGACCGTGTACCCGAAGACGTGGTCGGCCGCGTCCTCCACGGCGATGTCCCGTCCTCCCCGACCGATCACCACGCCCAGCTCGACCTCCCAGTCGAACTCCGAGGACACGTCGGTCGGCAGGACCAGGTCGCTGAACGGCCCGGTCAGCGCCGAGAGCGTCTTGAGGAAGAAGATGGGAGCGTCGGGCACGGCCGCGGAGAACTCCGCCGCGGACTCCTCCTGGTGGGCCAGGTAGTTGATGCCGGTGCACAGGAGGCCCCGGCACCGCTCGGGGACCGGCGCGACGAGCTCCGCCTCAGCGAGCGGGAAGGTGCGCCCGGTCGCCACCACGTCGGCGCCACGAACCAGATCGTCCAGCGAGCCGGCGACCTCGACCACGACGTCGCCGTCGATCCGACCGGTGACGGTCTCCTCCGGGGTGCGGACTCGAACGAGCTTCACGTGCTGTGCCTCCTGGGCTGCTCCGACGGACCAGCCGGTCGTCGTGACGTACATCTTATATGAAATGTGGTGCAGGATCATTGCCCGGATGTGAGGCGCCGGTTTCGGGCGCGTGAACTCGGCACGGGACCTGACACGGCATCAGGTCGTCCGGCCGCGCTGGGCTACGCTGCGCCGCGTGGGGAGGGACATCGACGAGGTCCCTCCGGGAGGAGCTCCGATGGCTGCCACGGTGCCGATGAACCGTCTGCCGACGCTGGACCCCGGCGGCGTCCGCACCGCGCACCGGACGGTGACCGACCGACTCCGCGAGGCGATCCTGTCCGGCGAACTGCCCGGCGGCATGCGCCTGGTCCAGTCCGAGCTCGCGGCCAGCCTCGCCGTGAGCGTCACCCCCGTGCGCGAGGCGTTGCGCGACCTGGTGGGTGAGGGCCTCGTCGAGTTCGACCCGTACCGGGGCGCGACCGTGCACGAGCCGACCCTCGAGGAGCTCGAGGAGATCTACGAGCTGCGCACGCTGCTCACCGCCCGCACCGTGGCGGCCGGCGTGGAGCAGATCAGCGAGGGCGAGCTGGCGCAGGCGGCGGCGCTGCACAAGGCGATGCGCTCGGAGCACGATCCCGCTGCGTGGCTCGACCTGAACCGCCAGTTCCACCACGTGCTCGACGCCGCCAGCCGGCGACCGCTCTACCAGGAGATCCTCGGTCGTCTCGCGGACCTGTCCGCGCTCTACGTCGGCGTGTCGATCAGCGGGTCCAAGGCGCGTCGCAAGCGCGCCGACAAGGACCACGGCGAGCTGATCGACGCGTACCGGTCCGGCGATCCGGATCTCGCCGTGGAGATCGCGCTGCGCCATCTCGGCGACACGGTCGAGATCGCCCGCGCCCGTCTCATGAGCGCGCCCGACGCCTGACCGCGACCATCGACGGGCACCCGGCCGGAGTGTGCCGCCGTTGACCGCGGTCGCACACGGTCATATATGTTGTGGGATCTGCCGAGTCGTCCTGGAGATCCGATGTCCCCCACCAGCACCCCGACCGTCCGCTTCGAGCAGCTGCTCGATCCCCTGAGCGGCGAGCGCCGGGACCTGGAGCTCGCCACGTCGACGCTGCCCGGCGGCGCCGTGGTGGACGCGTCCGGGTGGTGGGTGCTCCCGGCGGTCTACGACGCGGACGTCCACTGGCCGGTGTTCGATCTGGGGATCAGGGAGCTCGACCGCTACCACGCGCTCAAGGGCGGTGCCGTCTCGGTGAACACCGCATGCCCGTGGAACCTCGTCGCCGCGGTCGGCCCCGCCGCGGTGAGCGCGGCGCTCGACCCCGCCCGCTTCCCCCAGGTCGTCCCGATCCTCTCGGTGAGCCCCGACGAGACGAGCGCGGGGTTCTCCACCTGGCTCGCCACGCACCGCGACGAGCTGCTCGAGACGTGGCCGGCCGTGTGCAAGCTCTACAGCTACGACGAGCGCTTCGAGGAGCACGTCGCCGCGGTCGTCGAGGCCGGGATGCGCCCGATCATCTACGCCTACGACGAGGACGCCGTCGACCGCATCGTCGCCATGGGGACGCCGGTGCACTTCCGCCACGCCGTCACGCCCGAGCTCATCACCGCCATGACACGACTCGAGGGCGCGACCGTGCAGGTGTCGCCGCACTTCCTGGCGGAGGTGCTCGACGAGCGTCGGGGCCAGCTGCACGTGCTGCCGCCCGTCGGCGATGCGACCGCCCGAGCGGCGCTGAACGACGTGCTGCTCCAGCGGGTCGACGTGGTGGCGAGCGACCACAACGCCCCCGTGGCCGGCAACGAAGGGCCCGGCCTCGACGCCGCGGACCTGTTCCTCCCGGCGCTCCTGACCGTCGCCGCCCGGCAGCAGTGGCCGCTCGACGCGCTCCTCCCCAAGGTGACCAGCACGCCGTCGACGGTCTTCGACACCGCGGGACGGCTCGTCGACGGGCTCGTCGTGGTCGACCCGGGCTGGTCGGCGGAGATCACCGCCGGTGCCGGCCAGGAGGCACGACGCATCCCCTATGTCGGCACGACGCTGTCGCACCGCGTCGTGGCGGTCGCGTCCGAGGGCGAGGTGCGCTTCGTCTGAGCCCTCGGCACGGAACTCGCACGCGACCACCCGGTCGCGACGGGGTCCGTGCCCCGGGTGTGTCGACGATCAGCTGAGCGGCTCGGACTCGATGCCGAAGTACTCCTGGTACGCGCTCGCCCGTTCCCGCATCTCCCCCTCGTCCAGACCGGTCTGCTCCCACGTGTAGCGCCGGAGGCTGTTGGCGGCGTCACCCGGATGCGCCTCCAGGAACGCCTTCTGACGTGCGGCGGCCTCGTCGGTCAGCTCCAGGCCGAGTCGGTCGTAGAGCGTGGCGACCGTGCCGAGCAGGTCGGTGCGGAAGTCCTGGTAGCGCACGTCGATGACCTGGTCCTCGGGGAACAGGCCGTCGCGGCGCTGCCCCAGCGCCCGGTCGAGGCCGAACATGATGTCCTCGCCGTACTGCGCGGCCAGGCGCTGCACCTCGAAGGAGTCGGTGGTCATCTCGCGCAGGCTCGCGCCGAGCGCGCTGATCGACGCGATGACCTTCAGGGGGTCGCGGTGGTTCTGGATGACGATCGCATCGGGGTACTCGGCCGCCAGCTCGGCGAAGTTCCACAGGTGCGCCGGCGACTTGAGCAACCAGCGATCGACCATGTGCTCGGACTGCAGGTGCTGCAGGAACCGGTGGTGCCACCGGTACGCGGGTGCCATGTCGGCTGAGTGCAGGAGCCACTGGTTGTACTCGGGCACCTCGAACTGCAGCGAGAACTGCATGGAGCGGAACTCGCTGGTCCACATCCGCACGTCCTCCTGGGCGAGGCGTGCACCCAGCTCGTGGAACGCGGTGAAACCGGGGATCAGCGAGTCGACCAGATCGAACTGGGCCTGCGCCTCGGCGATGCGCGGATCGGTCTCGTAGGTCTCGGTCCGCGGCGGCGGCACCGGCCGTTCGACCTCCCAGCTGAGCGGGGCCCGCATCGAGGGATCCTGGGCCATCAGGTCGTGCAGGATGGACGTCCCGGTGCGCGGCAGCCCCACGATGATGATGGGACGCTCGATGCGCTGCTCGGCCACCTCGGGGTGCTGCGCCCGCCAGTCGACGAGGCGAAGGCGCGTCCCGAGATCCCCCACGACGCCGTCGCGGGCGACACCGACGCCCAGCTCGTTCAGGTCCGCCGTCGCGGCGAGCGACTCGACGAACAGCTCCATCCCCTCACGCCAGGTCGGCTCACCGAAGTCGTCGAGGCCGGTGGCGTCGATCGCCGCCTGGACGAGCTCGTCCGGTGTGCCCACCGGGTTGGTCGTGGTCATGTCATGTCCCCCTTGTGCTGGTGTCCTCGTCCTGACGGACAGGTTCGGACGGGACCCACCCCCGGGCCACGTCGATCGGTGACGGCGCCGCGATCAGCTGCGCACCGCGGCTGCCCCGAGCTCGAGCGACGCCAGGTGCACCCGGAGCAGCTCCGGCAGGTCGCCGCGGCCTCCGGTGGCCACCCACCGGTCCACCGCCAGACGTGCGGCCGCCATGGCCATCGCCCCGACCATGCGCGGGCGTGGGTCGTCCTCCTCCAGGTCCGTGAACCGGGGACGCACTGCCTCCGCGATCGCGATCTCCCAGTCGACGTAGAGGTAGAGCGTCCAGGCGGTCATGGCCGCCGAGGCCCGCGAGAGCATCGCCTGCTCGAGGTACATCTCGCGGAGGTCGTCGAACCCGACAGCGAGCACCCGGTGAGCCTCGCGCACCGCGTCGAGCGGTCCGAGGTCGTCGGGCAGCTCCCGCAGGGTCGAGGCGAACACGAAGACCGCGACGTCGGACAGGCCCGCCGCGATCGCCAGCTCCTTGGACTCGAAGTAGCGGAAGAAGGTCGCCCGGCCCACCCCGGCCCGATCTGCGACCTGCTCGACGGTGGTCGCCGGGATGCCCTGGGCGCTCACCAGCTCGACCGCCGCAGCTGCGATCCGGGCCCGGGTCTCGTCACGCTTGCGCGCCCGGAGGCCCTGACGGCCGGCGCGAGGCGGTGCCACGATCTGAGACATGGTCTCAGATGATACGGAGTATCATCTCGTCGGACAAGCGAACGGGGGAACACATGGACGCGTTGCAGGTCACTCGCCACGGAGAGCCGGGAGAGGTCCTGGCGGTGCGACAGGTCGAGGAGCCGGAACCGGACGCCGGCGAGGTGCGCATCCGGGTGCACGCGGCGGCGTTGAACTTCAACGACATCGCCCGGTGCCGCGGCACGCTCGTGTCGGTGGCGAAGGACCCGCCGTTCACGATCGGCATGGACGTGTGCGGCGTCGTCGACGCAACGGGCGCAGGCGCCGAGCAGTGGATGGGTCGACGCGTCGTCGGTGTGGCCAAGGACGCACTCGGGGGCATCGCCGAGGCCGCCGTCGCCCCCGCCGTGGGCGTCTTCGATGCCCCGGCATCGCTCGACGACGAGCAGGCGGCTGCGTTCCTGCTGCCGTTCCACACCACCCATCTGGCGCTGTTCCGCCGCGGACGACTGCAGCCGGGCGAGACCCTCCTGGTGCACTCCGGGGCCAGCGGCCTGGGCACCGCCGCCATCCAGCTCGGACACGATGCAGGGGCCAGGGTGATCGCGACGGTGAGCAGCGCCGAGAAGGCCGAGCTGTGCCGGTCCCTCGGGGCGGACCTGGTGATCGACCACACCGCGGGCGACTTCGCGGACGCCGTCCTGGACGCGACCGACGAACACGGCGCGGACGTCGTGTGCGACCTCGCCGGCGGCGACTTCGTCGCACCCTCGTGGCGATGCACGGCCCGGGAGGGTCGCTACCTGGCGGTCGGGTTCAGCGACGACGACCAGAACGGCATGACCGGGCGGCCCGTGCGCATGGCCAGCATCGGCAACTTCTCGATCGTCGGGGTGATGTGCGCCTGGGTCGACGACCTCGATCCGGGCATGCGGCGCTTCGGCTTCCACCCGTTCACCCGAGCGGACGGCGACGAGGTCCACGACGAGCTGACCCGGCTCGCCGACGAGGGGCGGATCCACCCCCACGTCGGACGTGTCGTCGACATGGCCGAGGCGGCCGAGGCGCTCGAGGACCACGCCCGCCGACGCTCGGTCGGACGCACGGTGGTGCGGGTCCGCCGGGCCTGACCCCCGAGCCCTCCGGCCGGCCGCGCACCGGGCCGGCGGCCCCGCATCGCGCCAGGGACCCAGCGCGTGACAATTCACCGGATCGTCGCGCCGACCGGTCTCGAACGCCGCGGTCCTGGATAGGTTCCGGCCGCAACGGGGACGGCCCCCGTGCACCGCGAGGTGATCCCTCGTCGAGGGCAGCCCGTGACCACCGACACCGACGACGTCGAACCCACGCTGACCGAGCGTGCTCGCGAGCAGCTCCCGCGGGTCGTGGCGACCCCCGAGTCTCGGGACACCACGACCTACGAACGCACCGCCGCGTCGGTCCTCCGGCTGATCGCCTCGGTGCTCGGCCTGATCGTCGTCGAGCTGCTCGTGGAGCTGCTCCCCACCGCCCACGCCGGACTGCAGGACGATCTGCAGCGACGAGCCGGCTCGTGGGCGACCGGCCTGGGGGAGCTCGCCGATGCGATCGCCACCGGGTGGTCGGTGCTGGTCCTGGTGCTGGCGATCGCGGCCTCGGTGCTCACCCGTCGCCCCCGCCAGCTGCTGACCTCGGCCGCGGCCGCCGTCGCTGCCGCCGCGGTGATCGTCGTCGCGTCCCGCGTCGGCGGCGCGTCGCCGGGCGAGGTCACCGCCGGGGAGTGGCAGTTCGTCATCATCGCCGCAGCGGTCGCGATGGGCGCCGCCACGGCGACGGTCTTCCTCACGCCGGTCGCACGCTGGTCCACCGGCGTGATCTCGCTGTTCACCATGATCGGGGTGCTCGGCGACGACATCTCGCTCGCGTCCAGGGTCATGCTGCTGTTGACCGGCGAGGCCGTGGGCTCGCTCGTGGCCGTCGCCCTGGGCACCGCCTCGCGGCGGGTCGGTCACGACGAGCTGCTCGCCGCCCTCGGACGTGCCCGGCTGCCGGTCGAGCGATTGAGCCGACCCGATGTCGACGCCCGCGGGTCCCAGCCGTGGACCGCCACGCTGTCCACCGGGAGCGAGGTGTTCGTCAAGGTCGAGGCGGTCGACCAGCTCCGCGCGACCCAGCTCTTCCGACTCTGGCGCCGCATCCGGTTCAAGCGGACCGAGGACGGGCGTGCGCCGTCGAGCGCCCGGCGGTCCGCCGAGCACGAGGCGTTCGTGGCGCAGCGTGCCCAGGTCGCCGGCGTGCGCACGCCGTCGGTGATCTCCATCGGCGTGCTGCCCGACGATCGCGGCGTCTTCACCGTGTTCGAGGCACTCGACGGCACCACCTTCGACGCCGCAGACGAGGTGGGCGACGCACTGCTGCGCTCCGCGTGGGCGCAGGTGCAGGTGCTGCGCCGGGCCGGCATCGCCCACCGGGACCTGCGCGCGGCCAACCTCATGTGCGTCGACGACGAGGCCTGGCTGATCGACTTCGGCTTCTCGGAGGTGGCCGCCACCGACGAGATGCTCGACCGCGACGTGGCCGAGCTGCTCGCCTCCACCGCAGTGGTCGTCGGCGCGTCCCGAGCGGTCGACAACGCGGTCGCGGTGCTCGGCGCCGACACGGTCGCCGAGTCGATCCCGTGGATCCAGCCGCTCGCGGTGAGCACCGCCACGCGCACGGCGCTGTCGAAGGACGACTTCGCAGATCTCCGCGAGCGGGTCAGAGCAGCATCGGGGCAGTCGGCACCGGAGCTGCCGCAGCTGCAACGTGTGACGTGGAAGGGCGTCGCGATCACCGCCGCCCTCGGCATCGCCGTGTGGACGTTGCTGCCACAGCTGACGAGTGGCATCGACTGGGGCCAGGCGCTCCAGGCCGACCGGGCGATGATCGCCCTCGCGGTGCTGGGCAGCTTCGCGACGTACTTCGGCGCTGCCCTGTCGGTCGCCGGCTCGGTGAGCGACCGGGTGCCGGTGGTGCCGACGTTCTTCGCGCAGCTCGCCGGGTCGTTCGTGAACCGCGTCACCCCGGCGAAGGTCGGCTCGCTCGCGCTGAACGTCCGGTTCCTGTCCAAGCAGGGCATCGACAACGCGGTCGCCGCGACCGGCCTGGCGGTGTCGACGGCGGCCGGCACGGTGGTGCACGTGCTGATCACCGTCATCGTCATCCTCTGGGCGGGCAACGTCGGCTTCCCCGGCGTGACGACCCCGCCGGCCTGGGTCGGCCTCGTGGTGCTCGCGATCCTGGCCGTGGCGGCGGCGTCGGTCGCCCTGGTCCCCCGGCTGCGGACCTGGTGGTCCAACTCGGTGATGCCCTCGATGCGGCGTTCCCTCAAGTCGTTCCTGGTGGTCATCCGCTCACCGCGGAACCTCGCCATGCTGCTCGGCGGCTCCGCCGTGGTCACCATCGGCAACCTGGTCGCCTTCGCCGTCAGCGCCCGGGCGTTCGGCATCGGGGTCTCGTTCGCCACGCTGGGCGTCGTCTACCTGGCCGGCTCGGCACTCGCCTCGGCCGCGCCGACCCCGGGCGGCCTCGGAGCGACCGAGGCGGCGCTGGTCGCCGGCCTCGCGGTCGTCGACGTCTCCGAGAACGAGGCGGTGCCGGCCGTGCTGCTGTTCCGCCTGGCGACCTTCTGGCTCCCGATCCTGCCAGGCTGGGTCTCCCTGGTGGTCCTGCAGCGGAAGGGCGCATTGTGAGCACCGAGTCGTCCTCGCCATCACCGGTCGACGAGGTCGTCGACCCGAACGAGCCCGTCGCCGATGCCGCCCACGACTCGATGGTGCTGCGTCGCGCACGACGGCGCGCAGCCGCGTTCGCCGCGGTCCTCCTGTGCATCGCCGTGGTGGCGACCGCGTCGGTCCTGGCCGATCCGGTCGCCCCGTGGTTCCAACCGTTCGACGACGCCGTGTCGGAGTGGGCCCAGGAGCACCGATCGGCGCCGTTCGTGCGGCTCGCCGAGTGGCTCGACGTCGCCGGCTCGGTGGTCGTCACCGTCCCGCTCCGGCTGCTCGCCATCGTGGTCCTGTTGCTCCGCCGACGCTGGACCCAGCTGGCGATATTCGTGACGGCACTGGTGCTGTCCGAGCTCTGCATCGGACCGCTCAAGGCCTGGACGGGTCGGGAGCGACCGCCCGTGGGCATCGTCGAGACCTCGAACGCGTCGTTCCCCTCCGGGCACTCGATCGCTGCGGCGGTGACCGCGTTCGGACTGGTCGTGGCCTTCCTGCCCCGCGGCCGGCGCCGTCTCCGGTGGGGCATCGTCGCCACGCTGGTCGCCGCGTCCATGGCGTGGTCGCGCGTCTACCTGGGCGCGCACTGGGCCAGCGACACCATCGCAGGTGTCTGCTTCGGCGTCGGGATCGCCATCGGCACCGAGGTGCTGCTCGAGGGTGCCAGGACCTCGGTCGGCGAGCACGTCGACCCGGACAGCGCGGCGCTCGACCGCGACGAGCGTGGAGCGGACGGGCCGACCTCGATCCGACGCGTCACCACCGACCCCTGACGCGACGTCGCGGGTGTCAGTCCCCGGTGCGGTCGCCCGAGGTCAGGACCTGGCGGAGCCGCGCCGCCTGGCGCGTCTGGTGGTCGCGCTCCGCGACGCTCGGGGCGTTGCGGGCAGCCGTGGCGTAGACCTCCGCCGCCAGGGCGAGGTCGCCGTTGCGCTCGTGGAGGTACGCCGCAACGGCGTCGCGGCGCGGCACGTCGTCGGGGATCCGGGCCAGCGCCGCGAGCCCTGCCGGTGCGCCGTCCGCCTCGCCGATCGCGACCGCGCGGTTGAGCCGCACCACGGGTGAGTCGGTGAACACCAGGAGCTCGTCGTACCACTCGACGATCTGGACCCAGTCGGTCTCGCCCACGTGTGCGGCGTCCGCGTGCAGGGCGGCGATCGCCGCCTGTGCCTGGAACTCGCCCAGCTCGTCGCGGCCGAGCGCCGCCTGGAGGATCGTCACACCCTCGGCGATCAGCTCCGAGTCCCACAGGGTGCGGTCCTGCTCGGCGAGCGTCACCAGACGGCCGTCCGGGCGGGTGCGACCCGCTCGGCGTGCGTGGTGCAGGAGCATGAGCGCGAGCAGCCCTCGGACCTCGGGATCGTCGAGCAACGCCGACAGCTGGCGTGTCAGCCGGATGGCCTCGGCCGAGAGGTCCACATCGCCCGAGTAGCCCTCGTTGAACACGAGGTACAGCACACGCATGACCGTGTCGACGTCGCCGGGACGGTCGAGACCGACACGGGCGACGGTGCGCTTCGCCCGGCTGATCCGTTGCGCCATGGTCGCCTCGGGCACCAGGTACGCCTGGGCGATCTGACGTGTCGTGAGCCCGCCAACGGCGCGGAGCGTCAGCGCCACGGCGGAGGACGGCGACAGGTCCGGGTGCGCGCACAGGAAGTACAGGCGCAACGTGTCGTCGGCACCGGGAACCGTCCCCGTCGACGGCTCGGCGTCCACGCGGAGCTCCCGGTCGCGGCGTGCCGCGTCGGAGCGGGCCATGTCCAGGAAGGCTCGCCACGCGATCGTGATCAGCCACGCCGTCGGGTCGTCGGGCGGCCGGTCGTCCCACGTCGACAGCGCGCGGACGAGGGCCTCCTGGACGGCGTCCTCGGCCGTCGCGAAGTCGGCGCCGCGACGGACGAGGACGCTCAGCACGTGGGGGACGAGCTGTCGGACCTCGAGCCCGTCGACGTCCCCCGGGCTCGTGCTCACTCCGTGACGGTGGGCGGTGCGGTCAGGAACGGGCGCACCTCCAGCCACTCGTGGATGGGCGCACCCCCTGCCCCCGGCGCGGCCGAGAGCTCGCCGGCCAGCTCCACCGCCCGCTCCTGGGTGTCGACGTCGATGATCATCCAGCCGGCGATCAGGTCCTTGGTCTCGGCGAAGGGGCCGTCGGTCACGGGCGGACGGCCCTCGCCGTCGGAGCGGACCCACATGCCGTCGGGCGACAGCGCCTGTCCGTCGACGAACTCCCCGCTCTGCTCGAGACGGCTCGCGAAGTCGTTCATGTAGGCGATGTGTGCCTCGACCTCCTCGGGTCGCCACTGATCCATCGCGACGTCGTTGACGGCGGCGGGAGCGCCTCGGTAGTGCTTGAGCAGCAGGTACTTGGCCATTGGTGTTGCCTCCACGGTGACGGCGACCACGTCGGTCGCGTTCACCTCTGGGACGGAGCCGATCCTCCATTCTCGACGCGCACGGCCGAGAATCTCGGCGCTGCCCCCGTCCGAGCCGGCGACCCGGCCCGTCGCGCACGCCCGCGGCGCACCGGATTCCCTGACGAGCTACCCGGCGAGCTGCGCCGCGTAGACCCGCTCGAGCACCTCGATCTCGGCGTCGGGCGGCAGCAGGCGCGGCGTCCCTGCCAGCTCGGCCTCGAGCAGGTCGAAGCACACGTGGTAGCCGGCCGCCGCGCCCTCGTTCGGGGTGTCGGCATCACGCAGCCACGTCGTGAACCGCAGCACCGTGCCACCGGCGGTCGACTCGAGCTCGAACCGCAGGCGGTCGACGTCCCAGGTCCACTCGAACACCGAGGGCGGCTCCCACACCAGGATCTGACCGTCGAGCACCGGGAGCTTGCTGCCGAACCGCTCCTGGTGCTGCGCCCAGAACGGCAGCCGGATGGAGGCTCCCGCGCGGCGCTCACCGATGATGTCCGCAGGCAGCCAGTGCTCGAGGTGCTCAGACTCGGTGATCGCCCGCCACACCTTCTCGAGTGGGTGCTCGAGGCGTCGCTCGAACCGAAGGGACCACTCGCCGCCCTCCACCCGCAACGTCCCCAGTCGCGCCGGGTCCCCGGTCCAGGTCGTGTCGTGCATCAGTCCTCCATCTCGTCGAGGTGGCGTTCCAGCGCGTCGAGCCGGTCGGCCCAGAGCGCCCGGTAGGGCCGGAGCCAGCGGTCGAGCTCCTCGAGCGGTTCGGTCGACGCCCGGTAGTACCGCCGGTTGGCCTCCGGTCGGACGGTCACCAGGCCTGCGGTGCGCAGCGCCCGGAGGTGCTTGGACACGCTGGGCTGCGGGAGCGCCAGGGTCGACACCAGGTCGCCCACGGACCGCTCCCGATCGCGGACCTCGTCGAGGATCCGTCGTCGGGACGGGTCGGCCAGCACGGCGAGTGCGTCGCTCATGCTGCTATATTCTCACCTGGGCATATTCGACACAACTCACCGTCACCGACGATGAGTTCCGTCGGCCCCGCCCGTCACCATTCCGAACCGTCGACCCGTCGACCCACCGACCGACCCACAGGAGGACCCATGAGCACCCTCGCCATCGAGGCGACAGGGATCGTCAAGACGTTCGGGGAGACCCGTGCGGTCGACGGCGTCGACCTGGAGGTGCGGCGCGGCTCCGTGCACGGCTTCCTCGGTCCCAACGGCGCCGGCAAGACGACGACCATCCGCCTGCTCGCCACACTGCTCTCCCTCGATGGCGGCTCCGCCCGGGTGTTCGGCCACGACCTGCGCACCCAGGCCGACGCCGTGCGCCGCTGCGTCAGCCTGACCGGCCAGTTCGCCTCCGTCGACGAGGACCTCACCGGCACCGAGAACCTGGTGCTGCTGGGCCGCCTGCTCGGCTTCTCGTCGGCCCAGGCCCGCAGCCGTTCCGCCGACCTGCTCGCCGCGTTCGGTCTGACCGAGGCCGAGGGTCGTCAGGCCAAGACCTACTCGGGCGGCATGCGTCGTCGCCTCGACATCGCCGCGAGCCTGGTGGTCACGCCACAGCTCATCTTCCTGGACGAGCCGACGACCGGTCTGGATCCGCGCAGCCGCAACCAGGTGTGGGACATCGTGCGGGCCCTCGTCGAGCAGGGCACCACCGTGCTGCTCACCACGCAGTACCTGGAAGAGGCGGACCAGCTCGCCGATCGCATCTCGATCATCGACCACGGGCGGGTCATCGCCGAGGGGACCAGCTCGGAGCTGAAGGCCTCGGTCGGGACCGGGTCGCTGCACGTGCGGCTGTCCGACCCGTCCAGCCGCCCCGAGGCGCAGGCGGTGCTCGAGCGGGTGCTGGGCGCCACGGTCGAGCTCGAGTCCGACCGGGCCCGCCTCAGCGCCAGGGTGGGCGACGCCGCACTGGTCGGCGCCGCGATGGGCGAGCTGGGGAGCGCCGGCATCGACGTCGCCGAGCTGGTCATGGGCCAGCCCAGCATGGACGAGGTCTTCCTCTCCCTCACCGGCCGACCGGCCGGCGACCACACGAACGCGACCGAGGAGTCCGCATGAGCTCGACCACGCCCGACGCTGCCAGCTCCCGCCCGACCCCACGAACCGCGGAAGAGGTCGACCGTGCGCAGGACGAGGTGGTCATCGGCGCCGAGGCGCTGCGCGCCGCGCTGTCCTCGGTGGAGCAGCCACCGCGCCCGAGCGCGCTGTCGGCGTCGCTGACCTTCGGATGGCGCGCGGTGCTCAAGATCAAGCACGTCCCCATGCAGATGTTCGACGTCACGGCCTTCCCGATCATGATGACCCTGACGTTCACCTACCTCTTCGGCGGCGCGCTGGGAGGCTCACCCCGGGAGTACCTCCAGCAGCTCCTGCCGGCCATCCTCGTGGTGAGCGTGATCATGATCACCATGTACACGGGCACCTCGCTCAACACCGACATCGACAAGGGCGTGTTCGACCGGTTCAAGTCCCTGTCGATCTGGCAGCCGGCGGTGATCGTGGGGGCGTTGATGGGCGACGTCATCCGTTACGTGAGCGCGTCGGTCGTCATCCTCGCTCTCGGACTGGTGCTGGGCTTCCGGCCCCAGGGCGGCCCGCTGGGCGTCCTGGCCGCCGTGGCGCTGCTGCTGCTGTTCGCGTTCTGCATCTCGTGGATCTGGACGCTGGTGGGACTGAAGGCGCAGACGCCGGAGTCGGTCATGTCGATCAGCATGCTGATCATCTTCCCGCTCACCTTCGCCAGCAACGTCTACGTCGATCCGTCGACGATGCCCGGTTGGATCCAGGCGTTCGTCGACGTCAACCCGGTCAGCCACCTGGCGACGGCGGCACGCGGCCTCATGCACGGCGACGTCGAGGCGTCGCAGATCGGCTGGGTGCTGCTGAGCTGCGCCGTGCTGCTCCTGGTCTTCTGCCCGCTGACCATGCGGGCGTTCCGCGCCGAGCGCTGAGCACGTCGGCCCGGTCGGGACGCCCTCGGTGCGTCCCGACCCTCGGTGCGTCCGGCCGTCAGGGCGTCCGGCCGTTCCACGCCACCAGACGGTCGATCATCGGGGCGTCGTCGGGCACCTCGACCGCGTTGGCGAACGGGTCCTCCCACGGCACCTCCGGCGGGAGCATCGCCTTGGTGGCCTCCCACATCGGCGTCCGGTCGGCCGTGGGCAGCTGTGCGTGGATCGCCGCGAGCGACGTGGCCAGGACCTGGTCGTCCCAGACCGGCGACTGACCCGTCGCTCGGGCCACGTCCCACGTGTGCACCGTGAGCTCGTTCGTGTAGACGTCCAACACCTCGGTCCCGCTGAAGACCCCCCATGGGAGCTGGGTCGGACGCTCGAGCAGGGCGTCGTCGCTCCACGCCGCCTGCACGTCGTGCGCACCGGCGCGGAAGGCGGCCGCCCACTCGCCCTCGGCCACGTCCGCTGCGTCCGTCGGCCACGACTCGAGCGGCTCCCCCCGACCGGCGCACGCCACCCGGCGGATGACCATCACCATGTGCTCGAGCAGATCGCGCACCGTCGCCGGCGCGCACGGGGTGAGCTCGTCGTACTGCGCCGGCGTCACGGCGTCCATGGCCAGGGCCGCCGTGACGACGGCACGGGCCATGTGGGTCCGGGGGTCGTCGGCCGCCAGCTCGGTGCGCTCGTCGTCGGAGCCGTCGGTGGTCGTGTCGTCGGTGTTCGTGTTGTCGGTGTTCGTGTCCATGCGCCCATCTTGCAGGAGAGAACTGGCCAGGTGGTGTCCGGTTTGTTCGCGAAGATGTGCCCATGCGTGCCGACCGACTCGTGGCGATCCTCCTGATGCTCCAGCGTCGCGAACGCGTGACCTGTGCCGAGGTCGCTGAGGAGCTCGAGGTCTCCGAACGGACCGCCCGACGCGACCTCGAGTCCCTGGCGATGGCGGGTGTGCCCGTGTACTCCCAGCAGGGTCGTGGCGGCGGGTGGTTCCTGGCCGGCGGCGGACGCATCGACCTCAGCGGCCTCAGCGCGCAGGAGGCCCGTGCGCTCTTCCTGCTCACCGGGCCGAGGGCGGAGACGACACCAGAGGTGCGCTCCGCGCTGCGCAAGCTGGTCCGCGCGCTGCCCGAGCCCTTGCGGGGATCCGCCGAGACGGCCGCCGGCGCGGTGGTCATCGACCCGACGGGGTGGGACCGGTCCTACGAGTCCCCGTGGCGACCTCCGCTGCTCGACGAGATCGAGGCGGCCGTCGTCGACGGCGAGTGCCTGCGCATCGGCTACACCGGGCGTCGCGGCGAACCGAGCGAACGTGTCGTGCACCCGCTGGGTCTGGCGGTCAAGGGTCGGCACTGGTACCTGCTCACCAGCACGGACTCGGGTCCGCGGACGTTCCGCGTGGACCGCATCACCGCGGCGACACGCACCGGCGAGCGGGTCGTGCGCCCCGAGGGGTTCGAGCTGGCCGAGGAGTGGTCCCAGATCGTGCAGCACGTCGACGTGATGCGCACGCCGGTCGTGGCGGTCGGCACCGCCATCGCGGATGCCGCGGCCCCGCTGCGTGCGGTGTTCGGACGTCGGGTCGAGATCGAGGAGCCGGGTGAGCCCGACGGTCCGCACCGTGTGCGGGTGCGCGGCGCCTCGGTCCGATCCATCGCCGCGGAGATCGCCGGCTTCGGCGACTGGGTGCAGCTCGAGTCGCCACCGGAGCTGTGCGAGCTGCTGGCCGACATCGGCCAGCAGCTCGTGCGCCAGTACGACCGCTGACCCGGTACGAGCGCTGGTGGCGGCGCCGTCGGATCAGCGGTCGGGTCAGCCGGCAGTGCCGCTGCGCATGGTGCGGATGCCGACCCACAGACCGACCACGCACACCAGCCCTGCAGCCACGAACCCCTCCGCCACGGCCCGCTCCGCGACCCGACCGTCGAACAGCAGCCGTTCGGCGGCCACCACGTAGGTCAGCGGGTTGAGCGACGACAGGACCTCCATCCAGCGCGGGGCGCCCTCGAGCGGCAGGAGGATGCCCGACAGCAGCAGGAGGGGGAACAGCAGCGTCTGCTGCACCGTCCAGAAGATCCAGTCCTGACCCTTGGACGCGACCGCCAGCGCGTAGGACAGCGAGCCCAGGCCCACACCGAACAGCGCCACCATCGCGAGCCCCACCAGGGCGCCGACCGGCGCCAGACGGAACCCGAACGGGATGGCGACGGCCACGATGATGACGGCCTGCACCGACACGGGCGCGACCTCCTTGAGCGCACGGCCGAGCAGCAGCGACGACCGCGTGAGCGGAGCGACCAGCAGCCGCTCGTGTGCGCCGGTCTGCATCTCCATCTGGAGGTTGGATCCGGTCATGGATGTGGCGAAGAGCGCCGACATCACGACGATGCCCGGCACGAACCACTGGAGGGTGGACTCCGTGCCGAGGCCGCTGACCTGGTCGAGCAGCGGCCCGAACAGGGCGAGGAACACCAACGGCTGCACGAGCGTGAAGCTGATGGACCAGGGGTTGGTGAGCAGCGGCCGCAGCTCGCGCTGAAACACGAGCGAGGTGTCGTGCAGCACCCGCCCGCGAGGTCGGGGCGCCGTCGACGCCGTGGTGGGGGTGATGGTGGCGCTCATCGCGGCAGCTCCGTGAGGTCGGTCGAGTGGTCGGTCGTGGTCGGATCGTCGGCGCCCTCCCGGAGGCTGCGCCCGGTGAGCGCCAGGAAGACGTCGTCCAGCGTCGGTCGGGACGCCTCGGCGGACCGCACGGTGTGGCCGGCCCGGTCCAGCGCGACCAGCACGCCCGGCAGCGCCTCGGCGCCCCCGTTCGTGCGGGCGACCACCTCCAGGTCGCGCACCTCCAGGTCGCGACAGCGACCGGCGCGGTCCAGTGCGTCGGCGGCGGCAGCGGCGCCGGCGGCGTCGGCCAGCACGAGCCGGACGTGGTCGCCGGCGAGCTCGGCCTTGAGCCGCTCGGGCGTGTCGTCCGCGATGACCAGACCGTGGTCGATCACGATCACCCGGTCGGCCAGGGCGTCGGCCTCGTCCAGGTAGTGGGTGGTGAGCACGATCGTCGTGCCGTGGTCGACCCTGAGGCGCTCGACCTCGAGCTGCAGGTTGGCCCGGTTCTGCGGATCGAGCCCGGTCGAGGGCTCGTCGAGGAACAGCAGCTCCGGTCGGTGCACCATGCCGAGCGCGATGTCGAGGCGCCGCTGCTGACCGCCCGAGAGCGTGCTGACCAGCCGATCGGCGACCGACGACAGGTGGAGCGAGTCGAGCAGCTCGTCCGCGCGCCGGCGGGCGTCGGCGCGGCCCAGCCCGTACACACGCCCCTGCACGACGACCTCGTCGCGGACGCGCTGCACCTGTGCCGCGCCGTTGCCCTGCCCGATGTAGCCGATGTTCGCCCTGACCCCCGCCGGGTCGGCGTCGATGTCGCAGCCGGCCACCACGGCGGTGCCCGAGGTGGGGCGCAGCAGCGTCGTGAGCATGCGCAGGGTCGTCGACTTGCCGGCGCCGTTGGGGCCGAGCAGCGCCACCATCTCGCCGCGGTCGACCTCCAGGTCGACGCCGCGGACCGCCTCGACGGTGCTCGCCCCCTTGCCGTGGCCCCGGCCGAAGGTCCGGGTCAGTCCTCGTGTGCGGATCATCTGCTGCGCCTCCTCGGCCCCCCCGGTGGGGGCACGGGAGCACCTTCTCGGACATTGCGGCCGGATCCTGACCGCAATGTCGAAGAAGATGTGCCCCATGGCAGAACGATCGTCGGACCCTACCGCTCGGACCCTGCAGCTCCTGTCGCTGCTGCAGATCCACCGGTTCTGGCCGGGCACCGAGCTGGCCGACCGTCTCGGCGTGTCGGCCCGCACGCTGCGGCGCGACGTGGAGCGGCTGCGGGACCTCGGCTACGACGTCGACGCCACGCCCGGCGTCGCGGGCGGCTACCGCCTCGCGGCCGGGGCCACGCTGCCACCCCTGCTGCTGGACGACGAGGAGGCGGTCGCGATCGCCGTGGGCCTGCGGTCGGCCGCGGGTGCCTCGATCGAGGGCATCGAGGAGACCAGCGTGCGCACGATGGCCAAGCTCGAGCAGGTCCTTCCGGACCGCCTCCGGCGCCGCGTCGCCGCCCTCGACGAGCAGGTCGTGTCGCTGCGGTGGGCCGACGACGGCCCGCGGGTCGACCCAGAGGACCTGGCGCTCCTGTCGCTCACCTGCCGGGACCACGAGCAGGCCCAGTTCGACTACGTGGCCCGCGACGCCGAGCCGACCCGGCGGCTGGTGGAGCCCCACCGGCTGGTCTCGGCCGGACGGCGCTGGTACCTGGTCGCGTTCGACCTGCGGCGCGACGGGTGGCGCACCTTCCGGCTGGACCGGATGACCGAGGTCCGTCGTGCCGGACCCCGGTTCACGCCCCGCGAGATCCCCGGCGGCGACGCCGCGGCGTACGTCCGCCGTTCGATGGATGCACGCCCGCTCGCCCACGAGGTCGAGGTGCTGGTCACGGGCGCCGAGGACCGGGTGGCGGCGACGTGTCGATGGATGGGCGGTGAGGTGACCGGGGTCGTGGACGGCCGGTGCCGCGTCGTGCTGCGCGGCGACACGCTCGAGTGGCTGGCCATGTCGCTCGCGCACCTGGCGATCGACCATCCGATCGAGTTGCACGCCCCCGCCGACCTGGCGGCGGTGCTGACGACGCTGCGCGGCCGCCTGGCGCCGGTCCCGACGGAATTCTGAGGGTCCGGCGGCCGCACGCCGATACCACGTGCGTGGACCGGGGCCCCGACGCGACGACCGAACCGACCGATCAGACCGAACCGACCGAGCCGGCCGAGCCGGTGGCCATCCACCGCGTCACCGGCGAGTTCGTCGACGAACGCACCGAGCACCGGTACCGCTGCGACGTCATGGCGTCGCACACCCGGCTCTACGGACGGATCGCCCTCGGCATCGCCGTCGCCATCCCGCTCTACGCGGTCATGGACGCCCTCTCGCTCGGCATCGGACCCACGTGGGCATGGCTCCTCGCCGCCCGATGCGTCGCGACCCTGGGCGTGCTCGAGCTCTACCGGCGCCTGCGTTCGGATCCCCTGCAGTTCGCCGAGCGACGTGGGTTGACCGCCGTCGCGGTCGTGCAGGGCGTCGTGTTCGCCGTGGTGATCCTGGCCGGAGCGCTCCGTCCCCAGGATGCGGCGACCAACGCCTTGAGCCTGGCGGTGATCGTGCTGGGCGCCATGGTGATCGTGCCCGGACGGTTCCGGGTGCAGCTCGGGTCGGCGGTCGCCGCCTTCGTGGTGTTCGTGCTGATGTCCCGCTGGCGGTTCCAGGACCCGGTGCTCGGGATCGCGCCGCTCATCTCCAACCTGTTGCTCACCCTCGTGTGGGGTGTCGCCATCCTCTCGATCACGAACCGGGGCCAACGACGTCGCTGGTCGGCGGTGCGCGCCGAACAGGCCACCAACGCACGGCTCAACGCCGAGCTCGAGCACGCAGCAGAGCTCCGCCAGGAGCTGCAGCTGCTGGCCCGCCAGGACGCGCTCACGGGTGCCGCGAACCGTCGTGAGTTCCTGCGCGTCGCCCAGGAGCACCTGCACGACCGGCGCGGCGGTCACGGGTTCTCCGTGCTCCTGCTCGACATCGACGGCTTCAAGGCGGTCAACGACTCGTTCGGCCACGCAGCCGGCGACGTCGCCCTGGTCCAGCTCGTGCGCTCGATCGACGACGTGGTGCGTGGCGAGGACGTCGTGGCTCGCCTCGGTGGCGAGGAGTTCGCCGTGCTCCTGCCCGGCTCGGACACCTCCACGGCGATGGACGTCGCCGACCGGGTCCGCACGCGGATCACCGAGGAGTCCATGGCGAACGTCTCGGGTCCGCTCACGGTGTCCATCGGCGCGGCAACCGTCCGGACCGATGACACCGTCGAGTCGGTGCTGGCGCGAGCGGACGCGGCCATGTACCGGGTCAAACGCCGGGGCGGCGACGCCGTGGGCGACGGCGAGCATCCGAGCACCGTCGCGATGCCCGTCCGAGGCCGCTGAGCGGACGACTGGTACGCACCGCAGCCGTTCCGCGCACAAGGCCCGTGGAAGTCGCGCCCGGTCCCGCCACACTCGATGCGGTCGTGCCCTCCCGGTTCTGTTTCCCTAGCCGGACGGGAGGGCACGGCGCAGCCGCGCCGGGACCGGCGGAGCCTCCGGCCGAGGGTGTGTGGGCGGCGCCGTCCCACCGGCCCGAGAACAATGTTCATTCCGGACCGGTCCGGATCCGCCCTGTTACGATTCCGTCGCACTCATGGCCCTGACCGCAGCGTTCCAGATCCTGGCCGTCGTGGTGGCGGTGGGCGGGTTCGCCAAGCTCCTCGCGCCCGATGCCTTCAGCACCACCCTCGCCTCCCTCGGCGCACCGAGCGGCACCGCGGTCGCCCGCCTGTGCGGCGCCGTCGAGGTCGTCATCGGCGCCGGGGCCCTGCTGCTGGGCGGCCGCATCGCGGCGCTCGTGCTCGCGCTCACCTACGGCACCTTCGCGATCGTCGTGGTAGCTGCCCGACGAGCGGGTGCCACCTCCTGCGGCTGCTTCGGCGCCGCCTCCGCGCCGCCGAGCCAGCTGCACGTCGTGGTGAACGCCGCCTCCGCCGGCCTCGCCCTCGCCGCCGCCGTCGCCGGTCCCTCACCGCTCGGGGAGACGCTGGCCGACCAGCCGCTCGCCGGCGTGCCGTACCTCGCCGCGATCGCGCTCGCCGCCTGGTTGGTCATCGTCGTGGACACCACCGGGGCGGACGTCGCCTCGCGGGTCGCGGAGGTCCGTGCGCTCGGCCCGACCTTCCGCGACAACGCACACGGTGCCGCGCCCGCACGGACGCTGCCCTCCAGCCCCAGCTCGCCGACCCCCGCCCGAACGGACTGACCATGCCCAGCGTGCTCGACCGCACCGTCAACTTCCTGGCCGACCGCCTGGACCGACGCAACTTCCTCGGCAAGGCCGCGGTCGTCGGATCGGCGGTCGTGGCCGCACCCCTCGAGTTCGGGCTGAAGCCCCGGTCCGCCTACGCCGCGGTCTGCAACTGCAACGGCTCCAACTGTCCATGCGGGTCGTTGTGCTGCGACGGCTACACCGAGTTCTGCTGCACCCTGAACGGCGTCAACGCCTGCCCACCCGGGACGATCACCGCCGGATGGTGGAAGGTCGACGGCTCGCAGTTCTGCGGCGGTGCGGCGCGCTACTACCTCGACTGCAACTCCCAGTGCGGCTCCTGCAGCTGCGGCGCGAACGGGGTCTGCAGCGGTGCCTGCTCGGGCACCGGGTGCGGGTGCGCCCGCGGCAGCTGCGGCAACCGCAAGGCCGGGTGCACCCGCTTCCGCTACGGCCAGTGCAACCAGGGCGTGCGCTGCGTCGGCCCGATCGTCTGCAGGGTCGTGACGTGCGCCCCACCATGGACCTTCGACCCCGCCTGCGGCACCAGCTCGCGCACCGACGAGGCCACACGCTTCCACGACCGGCCCTGTCTCAACGAGCCCTTCGGCGCGCTCGACACCGTGAGCGACGGCGGCGGTGGCATCCACATCCGCGGCTACGCGATCGCCAACACCGACTACCGCGACGCCGGCGTCCGGCTGTACGTCGACGGCAAGTTCGCCACCGAGGTCACCGCCAACACGCCACGCCCCGACGTGGCGCGGGCCTACCCCGCGGTGGGCTCCACCACCGGCTTCGACCTCAAGTGGATCGTGGGGCCCGGGCGACACAACGTCTGCGCCTACGCGGTCGACCGCCGCAACGGGCGCACGACGTTCATCGGGTACAAGGAGACGATCGTCACCGGGCCGCGCGGCGACATCGAGCGCATCACCGACCTGGGCGACGGCCGCATCCGAGTCGAGGGCTGGGCCGTCGACTCGGCGGCGAAGTCCAGCCGGGCGATCGTCCGGTTCCGCGTCGCCAACGTCGAGGTCGCACGACGTCAGACCAGCCTGGAGCGCAAGGACGTCGCCTGGTCGCTGCCGGGCTACACGCACTTCTCGGGGTTCTCCGTCGACATCCCCGCGCCGGCGGGTCGCCAGAACGTGTGCATCGACGTGGTCAACCGCTACGGCCTGGTGTGGCGGGTGGACTGCACCGCCGCGCAGGTCGCCGCCGCAACGGCGGGCGCCGCGTCGTCGGAGCCGACGACCACCACGAGCACCAGCACCACCACGACGGTGCCGCCGGCGAACGGCGACGTGGACCCGGTGCCCACCTCGACGACGGAGCCGGCGACGTGACCGCGCTGGTGATCGTCGAGGGCATCGTCATCGTGCTGCTCGCCGTGTTGGTCGTCGGGCTCCTGCGCTCCCATGCGGAGATCCTGCGGGCGCTGCACGACCTGGGCGTCAACCTCGAGGACGGCGCGCCCCAGGGTGGGACCAAGACCTTCGACCTGCAGACCCGAGCCGCCGCGCTCAGCTCCGCGAACCGCGGTGTCGCCGCACCCGGCACCGCTGCCGAGGACCGCGTCGGCGAGAACGGCATGGCGGTGCCCGAGGCCGGGCCGCTCGGCACGGCGCACGACCTGATGGGCGTCACGACGCGGGGCGACGGCGCTGCGATCTCCGTCAACGGCACGTCGGGTCTCACCCTGCTCGCCTTCCTCTCGTCCGGGTGCGCGACGTGCCTCGACTTCTGGGAGGCCTTCCGCGAGCCGGCCAAACGACAGGTCGGCGGCAGCAACACGCGGCTGGTGGTCCTCACCAAGGGTCCCGACTCGGAGAGCCCCGCGTCGGTCGCGAGCCTGGCCGACCCGGAGCTGACCATGCTGATGTCGTCGGAGGCGTTCGACGACTACTCGGTCCCGGTGGCCCCGTACTTCGTCCTCGTGGACGGCGCGAGCTCGCAGGTGATCGGCGAGGGTGCCGCAGCCAGCTACGACCAGCTCTCCTCGCTCATGTCGAAGGCGCTCGCCGACGGCGGACACGGCCTGGGCGCGCAACGCAGCCGCCGCGAGGTCCTGCGCGGCCGTCGTGCCAACGTGGGCGCGGACGAGGCGCTCGAGGCCGCCGGCATCGGCCCGGGGCACCCGAGCCTGCACGAGGATCCCGAGATCGACCGCAGGGAGCGACAGTGAGCATCACCCCACGACGCCTCGACGCCCACGGCCTGTCCTGCGCAGTGCTCGCCGGCTGGGACATCCGCATCGAGCAACGGCAGCAGTCGACGGTCATGGCGCCCGCATCCGAGCTGCCGATGGGCGGCTACGTGCACCCCATCCTGCACGCCGGCACCTCGCCGCTCCCGACCGCCCGCGGCGACTACGGCAGCGGCTACGTCGAGACGATGACGTCACGCGACGTGTTCGTCTGCCTCGGCGAGTTCGACCACGAGGCCGGCGAGGCGGCCATGTTCGACGACGGTCGACCGGCGTCGGTCCGTCCCGGCGACTTCCACCCCGACGCCCAGCAGCGCGTGATCGCCGGCATGTGCGGCACCCAGCGGTTCTTCACCAGCAACGGGCGCGCCTTCTGCCTCTACATCGTGCTGGGCAGCTGGCTGCAGCGCAGCCAGCTGGTGCCCGTCGCGAACTCGTTCCTCTCCACCATCCGCATCGCCCCCCGATGACCCACCACCAGGAGCTCACGTCATGACGCTGCTCGTCGCACTCGCCTGCTGCACCGCCGTCGGTGCCGCCGCTCGATCGACCTGGTCGCCGTGCGGCCTCTCGATGTTGTCCACCATCACGCCCATGGCCGAGCGCAGCCGGGGCCGTCGCTGGGGGCTGACCGCCTCCTGGTTCGTGCTCGGCGCGGTGCTCGGCGGCGCCACCCTCGGCCTGCTCGCCGTGCTGGGCGCCCTCGCCGTGGGTGCGCTCGGGTTGTCGACCCCCACGGTGCTCGGCCTGGCCGCGGCCGGCGCCCTCGTCGCCGCCGCGATGGACCTGGGCATCGGGACCGAGATGCCGCACCACCGCCGCCAGGTGAACGAGGTCTGGCTCGACCAGTACCGGTCGTGGGTCTACGGGATGGGCTTCGGCTGGCAGATCGGCACAGGCCTGTCGACGTACATCATGACCGCTGCGGTGTACCTGACCGTCGTGCTCGCCGCCCTGACCGGGTCGCCGTGGCAGGCGATGGGCATCGCCGTGCTCTTCGGGCTCGTGCGCGGCCTCGCCATCTTCCTGGGCGCGCGGCTCGTCGAGCCGATGCGGCTGATGCACTTCCACGAGCGGTTCGACGCCCTCGGCCCGGTCGTGCGCCAGGCCGTCATCGGACTCCAGCTGGCCGTCGCCGCCGTCGCCGCCACCGCCGCGTTCGGTGTCGCCGGCGCCGTGGTGGCGGTCGCGGTCGGGGCCGGCCTGGTGCTCGTGTCGCGCTCCGGTGAGCCGGCTGCGGCAGCCCGCCCGTCGCTGCTGCTCCAGGGCGGACGCGCCTCCGGCTGAGTCAGAACGAGACCTGCGGCGGCGCCTCGGACCCCGCCGGGGCGTCGTAGAACTCGCCCTTCGCCACGCCCGACATCCCGGCGAAGAACGACCACGGGATCGTGACCATGGTGCGGTTCAACGTCGCGCAGCTGTCGTTGTAGTACTGCCGGGCGAACGCCAGCTGGTCCTCGGTGCGCGACAGCTCGGTCTGGAGCTGGGCGAAGTTCGTCGAGGCCTTGAGGTCGGGGTACGCCTCGGCGACGGCGAACAGGTTCGCGAGCGCCTGGCGCATCTCTGCGTCGGCCGCGGCCTTCTCGCCGACCGACCGCGCCGACTCGCTGTCCGCGCGGGCCTTCGTGACCGCTTCGAGCGTGCCGCGCTCGTGGCCGACGTAGCCCTTCACCGTCTCGACCAGGTTCGGGATGAGCTCCGCGCGACGGGTGAGCTGCACGTCGATGCCGGCCATGGCCTCGTCGACGGAGACCCGCTGGGTGCGCAGCCGGTTGAGCGCCGTGACGACGAGCAACCCGACGACGACGACCAGCACGACGACGACGATGATCACGATGAGCGCGCTCATGGGTGGTGCCTCCCGAGGCGGTGGACGGTGCCGTCGAGCGATCGTCGGCACCGACGAGCATGGCTCACCACGAGCCCCCGCCGCCGCCACCGCCGCCGGAGCCGCCGGAGAACCCGCCTCCGCCGCTGCTGCTCGACGCCTGCGACGCGGCGTACGCCGCCGACGCGCTCGCGATGGCGGAGTCGAACGAGCGGTTCATCGAGTCGGCGGACAGGTGCGCGGTCCCGGTCCCGCTCCACAGCAGCCACGGCACCGTCGGCACGTCGACCCCCTGGGCCTGGTAGCGCCGAGCCCATTCGTCCCCGACGCCGAGGGCGACGGCCCACGCGAGGTAGCGGGGGTACCAGTCCAGGTGCGCCGCTGCGTCGAAGCGCGCCTCGGACGAGTCGGTGGTGAGGAAGCGGGCGAACCCGCCGGTGCGCGACCACAGGTCGCGACCCTCGGCGGTGCGCGTGGTGCGCACGCCGGGCTCGAAGAGCATGCCCATCACGACGAGGGCGAAGGTCGCCGTCCCCGCCAGCAGCGGCCAGCTGACCCAACCGCTCGTGCTGAACAGGTACACGCCGGCGAGGACGAAGGTGGCGATCAGGCAGAGCCACCCGAGGCCGATCGCCAGCCTGCCGGCGCCCGAGCCCTCGAGGTAGGTGGACGAGCTCGCCGCGACCTGTGCCCGCACGGCGGAGCGGGCGGCGCCGACGACCCGACCGGCGTCCTCGGTCCCGGACACGACGAAGACGTCGCCGACGGACCGCAACCCCAGTCCGTCGAGCAGCGTCCGTTCGATGGGGTGGAGCAGCTCGTCGTCGAGGGGCTGGACCACCTCGACGGTCCACGAGTCGTCGTCGCCCCGCAGGCGGAGCACGCCGCGTTCGCCCAGGTCGAACAGCGTGGCCTGCAGGTCGGCAGCGGCGTCGCGTTCGTCGAGCACCCGCACGCCGAGCGCGGGTGGCACCAGGAAGGGCGGTTCGAACACCACCGGGAAGCCCGGCTCACGCTCGCGTGTGCGACGCCAGCACCATCCCCCGAGCAACGCCGCCGCGAGCACCGCGAGGGCGGTCAGCACCAGCGTGGCCCACGGCGTGCCCGCCGTGGCGGGCGTCCCGACGTCGTCGGCGTCGAAGGCCACCCGCACGGTCACGGGCGTGAACGGGGCCAGCGGCCCGGTTCGCAGCTGCAGCGTCGTCCCGTCCACCGTCGCGGTGCACGGCGTGTCCTCACCCTGAACGCACTCGACCCGGAGCGGTCGGGCGGGGAGGCGCGCCGTGACCGAGACCTGGTCCATCGACATCTGCCATCCGGCACCGACGACGTCCCACCACCACTGGGTCTCGCCCGATCGACCGGGCTCGAGCGCGTCGACCGTACGGGACCGGATCGTGTACGTGTGCAGGCCGGCGTCCAGGTAGACGTCCTCGTCGCCGATGCGGATCGATCGGGTGCCCGCTGCGCTCGACACGTCGACGTAGGGCTCGTCCTGGCCGTCACGCTCGACGGACTCGACGTCCACGGGGTGCTCCACACCCGATCGACGCGGATCTGCGGTGTCGAAGATGCGGAAGATGCCCCGCTTGCCGGGTGGCATCTGGACCACGACCCGCTCGAGCGAGTCGAGCGCGCCGTCCTCGGACAGCGACATGGCGACGTCGTAGGACCGCACGCTCGCGGTGTCGGTGGTCTGCGACGTCGACGTCAGCGGGTCGAGCACGACCACCGACACCACGGCCAGCACGACCGCGACACGCAGCACCCAGGCGATGACGCCGCCGGCCCGCCCTCGGCGACCCCTCATCGCGGTGTCCGCCACGGATCGTGCACGGCTGCACCGTAGGTGGAATTCCGGTGCCCTTCACGGGCCCCGCCGACCAGACTGCGCCCATGGACTCCGAGGACACCGCCGTTCCCAGCGACCGGGTACGACTCCGCAGGACCGCCACGCGGGGCCGCTACGACCGCGAGGCGGTGCACGCCGTGCTCGACGCCGGGCTGGTCGCGCACGTGGGCGTCGGCACACCCGGGGGACCGGTCGTGCTGCCGATGGCGTACGGCCGCGACGACGAGACACTCTTCCTGCACGGCGCGTCGGCCAACGCGCTGCTCGGAGCAGGTGTCGACGCCGAGCTGTGCGCGACGGTGACGCTCGTCGACGGACTCGTGCTGGCGCGGACGCCGTTCCACAACTCCATGAACTTCCGCTGCGTCGTGGTGCGCGGACGTGGACGGCGGGTGACCGAGCCCGAGGAGCACCACGAGGCGCTCGTGCGGATCACCGACCACGTCGTCCCGACCTGGGACCTCGGACGTCCGCCCAGTGCCGCCGAGCTGCGACGCACCCTGGTGCTGGCCCTGCCGCTCGCCGAGGCCTCGGTGAAGATCCGACAGGGCGACCCCGTGGACGAGCCCCATGACCTGTCCGGGCCCCACTGGGCCGGCACGGTCGCGGTGGGCACGACGTTCGGAGCGCCCGTCCCGGCGGCGGACCTCGCTGCGGGGATCGCCGTGCCCGACGACGTCAGCCGATCAGTGCGGGCGCGAGCGTCCGCCACTGCTCGAGCGACGGGACCATGAGGTCGTCGGTCAACACCTGGATGCAGACGTGGTCCGCGCCGGCGTCGCGGTGCTCCTGCACCCGCTCGGCGATCGCCGACTCGTCACCCCACACGACCAGGGCGTCCAGCAGCCGATCGCTGCCGCCGTCGGCGAGGTCCTCGTCGGTGAAACCGATGCGCTTCCAGTTGTTCGAGTAGTTCGGCAGTCCGAGGTAGCCGGCCAGGTGCGCCCGTCCGAGCTCCCGCGCACGGGTGCGGTCGGTCCCCAGCACGACGGCCTGTTCGGGTGCCACCAGCGGGCCGGGACCCAGCGCGTCGCGCACCGCCGCAGTGTGCTCCGGGGTGACCAGGTACGGGTGCGACCCTGCCGTGCGGGTCCGTGCCAGCTCCAGCATCTTGGGTCCCAGCGCCGCGAGCACCCGGTCCGCTGCTGCGAGCGGCACCGGCGCTGCGTCGAGCTCGTCCAGGTACTCCCGGGTGCGTGCCAGCGGCCGCTGGTACCGACCGGCCTCGGCCATGTCGATCAACGGGGCGTGGCTCACACCGATGCCGAACAGCACGCGGTCGCCGTGCTGCTCGACGAACTCGGCGTGACGAGCGGCGGTCTCCGCTGCGTCGTGCATCCACAGGTTGAGGATGCCGGTGGCCACCGTGATCGTCGACGTGGCCGCGAGCAGGTTCTCGAGCGCGCGGAACAGGTCGCCGCCGACGTCGGGCACCCAGGTCGCGGTGTAGCCCAGCTGCTCGATCTCGGCAGCGGCCGCACCCGCCGCGGCCGCGTCGCCGTAGCGGAGCGCAGCGCTCCAGACCCCCGTGCCGTCCAACGCTCGATCCATGGGGATCGAGCCTGTCACGATCCGGGCGTCAGCACCTCGTCGATGACGTACACGGTGCCGTTGGCGACCTCGATGCCGCCGCACACCACCTCGGCCCCGTCGACCGTGAACTCGTCCGCGTCGCCCTCGATGGTGAGCTCGCCGCCCTCGACCGACTCGACCGTGCCCGCGTCGACCAGGTCCTGCTCGGTCATGTCGCCCTCGACCACGTGGTAGGTCAGCACCGACGTCAGCTGCTCACGATCGGCCAGCAGGGCCTCGAGCTGATCGGCGGGGATCTCACCGAAGGCCGAGTTGACGGGTGCGAACACGGTGAAGGGGCCGTCGCCGTCGAGGGTGTCGACCAGGTCGGCCTCGCTCACGGCCGTGGCGAGGGTTGTCAGCACCTTGCTGCTGGCGGCGGCCGAGGCGGCGGGCAGCTCCGCCAGGGCCCCGAAGCTGCCCGGGCCCTCGGCCGGGAGCGCGCCGCACGCCGGTCCCGTCGGGGTGTTCAGATCCTCGGCGCGCACGGGTGACGACTCGTCGTCGCTCGAACAGCCGGCGCCGGCGAGCGCCAGGACGGACACGGCGGCAGCCAGGGCGAGACGGTGACGTGGGGTGCGCATGGATGCTCCTTCGTAGGGCCAGATCAGCGGTCTCCGGGTGCGGGGGACGCCCGCGGACCCGGTGACGACCCGATCACCGTGTCGCAGATCGGGTCGCCCGATCAACCCGAGCCGGTTCGCGACATCCCTGCCGCACGGCGAGATGTGCATACTTCTGTGGTGACAGCCACCCATGTCCCGGCGGACCCGACGGCCGAGGTGGTGCTGGCGCCCCGCTGGGCGGGCGCAGTGGTGGGTCTGGTCGCCGCGGCCTGTGGGCTCGGCGCGGCGGAGCTGCTGGTCGGCATCGCCACCGGGCTCCGCTCGCCGGTCGTCAGCGTCGGGGACCGCGTCGTCGACAACGTGCCGACCGTCGTCAAGGACTGGGCGATCGAGGTGTTCGGCACGTCGGACAAGGCCGTGCTGTTGGGCGGCGTCCTGGTCCTGCTGGGTGCTGCGGCGGCCGGCATCGGCGTGCTCGCCGTGCGGCTGGGCCTGGGCGCGGGACTCGCCGGCGTCGCGGGCTTCGCGCTCGTCGGTGCGGTGGCGTCGCTCGGGCGGGGTGGCGACGGCGTCGGCGCGGTCGTGCCGAGCCTCGTGGCCGGCGTCGTCGCCGCCGTCGTCCTGACCGTGCTGACCCGACAGGTGGCGGCGGTGAGCTGGCCGATGCCCGGTCGGCGCTCCGATGGCACCCCTCCCCCACCCGACGACCCCTCGCCGACCCGTCGGGTCGGTCCGGCCGACGACTCGCGCCGGCGCTTCATCGGCACGGCCGCAGCGATGGGCGCCGGGGCCGGGGTCGCCGTCGCGACCGGGCGCTGGTTGCGCCAACGCGGCGTCGCGGCCGCGGAGCGCCTCGCCACGGTCCTGCCCAAGGCGGTCCGACCCCTCGGCCCGGTGCCCGCCGGCGCGGACCTCGGGGTCCCGGGGGCCGTGCCGTTCATCACGCCGAACGCCGACTTCTTCCGGATCGACACGGCGCTGAGCATCCCCCAGGTCGACCCTCGCTCCTGGAACCTGACCGTCTCGGGGCGGGTCGACCGGCCGCTGAGCATCACCTACGAGGAGCTGCTCGACCGACCGATGGTCGAGGCCGACATCACCCTGTCGTGCGTGTCGAACGAGGTCGGTGGCTCGCTCGTCGGCAACGCACGGTGGCTCGGGTGCCGCCTCGACGACCTGCTCGACGAGGCGGGCATCGACCCCTCCGCCGACCAGGTGGTCGGACGCTCCGTCGACGGCTTCACCGCCGGGTTCCCCACGGCGCTGCTCGACGGTCGCGACGCGCTCGTCGCGATCGGCATGAACGGCGAGCCGCTACCCATCCGACACGGGTACCCGGCCCGGCTCGTGGTGCCCGGCGTCTACGGCTACGTGTCCGCCACCAAGTGGCTGAGCGAGATCGAGCTGACCCGATTCGACGAGTTCGAGGGCTACTGGATCCCCCGCGGGTGGGCCGCCGAGGGGCCGATCAAGACCCAGTCGCGCATCGACACCCCCACGAGCGGCAAGATCCTGACGGCAGGTGAGAAGGTGGTCGTCGCCGGTGTGGCGTGGGCACCGACCAAGGGCATCGAGCGCGTGGAGGTCCAGGTCGACGACGAGCCGTGGGCAGAGGCCGAGCTCGGCGAGCAGTACACCGACACCACCTGGCGACAGTGGTCGTACGAGTGGACGCCCACCGACGTGCGCTACCACCAGCTCCGCGTGCGGGCGACCGACGGCACCGGCGAGACCCAGACCGAGCAGCGCACGCAGATGGCACCCGACGGGGCCAGCGGTTGGCACACCTTCCGCATCAACGTCCGCTGAGGCGACTCAGGCCCCTCGACGGCGGGCGATCTCGTAGCAGGCCACCGCGCCGGCCGACGCGACGTTGAGCGAGGCAAGGCGCCCGTGCAGCGGGATGGAGGCGATCAGGTCGCACCGCTGACGGACCAGCCTCGACAACCCCTTGCCCTCGGCGCCGAGCACCAGGCACACGCCGTCGCCCGCGACGGTCAGGTCGTGCACCGGCGTGTCGCCGCCGGCGTCGAGGCCGACGACCCACACCCCCGCGGCCTTCATCGACTCGATCGCCGTCGGAAGCCCGCCGACGAGCGCCATCGGCAGGTACTCGATCGCACCGGCCGCAGCCTTCGTGACGGTCGGGGTCACGTGCACCGCCCGATGCTTGGGCAGCACCACCCCGGTCACCCCCGCGCACTCGGCGATGCGCAGCAGTGCACCCAGGTTGCCGGGGTCGGTGACCCCGTCGACCGCGAGCAGGAACGGCGGCCCTGCGGTGTCGCCGTCCTCCGCCGAGGGGACGCACAGGTCCTCGAGCGTCGAGTCGGGCAGCTCGCCCGCACGTGCGATGACGCCCTGGGGTGCGTCGGTGCGGCTCGCGGCGTCGAGCTTGGCGCGGCTGATCTCGGTGACCGGGATGCGGAGCTCGGCGGCCAGGTCGACGATGTCGCCCACGATGTCGCTGCGGTCCACCTCGGCGGACAGGAGGATCTCGTACACCTTGCGCCGACCCGCCAGCAGCAGCTCGCGCACCGCCTGACGTCCTTCGACCTGGGCACCGCCGAGCCCTCGCTCGCGTGCCGCCGCGCGGCCGGGCGACGGGGCTGCACCGGTCCGGGGACGACCCTTCGCACCCGGCCGGGCCGGCGCAGGCCGTGCCCCCTGGCCGCCGCTGCGCCCGCCACGTGCCGTGTCACCTCGGCCGCCGGTGCCGGTCGGACCGCCGCGACCCGAGGACCCGGCGCTCTGACCACCTCGCCCGGCGCCGCCGCGACCCGAACCGCCGCGGCCGGAACCACCGCGGTCCGAACCACCGCGCGGGGATCCGCCACGCCCGGCGCCGCTACGCCCCGACCCACCACGTCCGTTCATGCTCGCGCTCCTGTGTCGTCCGCCGGGGCGAGCAGGGCCGAGGCGAAGCAGGCGATGCCCTCGGCCCGACCGAGGCCGCCGATGCCCTCGGCCCGGCGGCCCTTCACCGTCACGGGCGCCCCGACCACGTCGGACAGGCGTCGCTGCATCTCGGCTCGCCGGGGGGCCAGCTTCGGGCGTTCCGCGACCACGGAGCAGTCGACGTTCGTCGCCGTCCAGCCCTCGGCACGCACTCGACGCACCGTCTCGGCGAGCAGCTCCATGCTGTCGGCGCCCTTCCACCGTGGGTCGGTGTCGGGGAACAGCGAGCCGATGTCGTCCAGGCCCGCTGCCCCGAGCAGTGCGTCGGCCACGGCGTGCGCGACCGCATCGGCGTCGGAGTGCCCGTGCAGCCCGGTCTCCCCCTCGAAGACCACGCCACCGAGCACCAGCGGCCGGGTCGGGTCGTCCGAGAAGCGGTGGACGTCGAATCCGTTGCCGATGCGCATGCTCACGATCCCGAGTCTGCAGGGTCGGCGGCGTCGTCGGCGAGCCGTGCGAGCAGGTCCGCGACGGCGAGGTCGTGCGGCGAGGTGATCTTGAGGTTCGTCGGCTCGCCCTCGACGAGCACGACGCGGTGACCCGCCGCCTCGACGAGACCGGCGTCGTCGGTGCCCTCGGGTCCGCTCGCGTGCGCAGCCCGCAGCACCGCGGCGTCGAAGCCCTGGGGTGTCTGCACCGCCCGCAGCCGGTCGCGGTCGACCACGCCGCCGTCGACGGAGCGGATGGTGTCGACCACCGAAACGGCCGGGACCGCCGCGGCCGCACCCTGGCGCACCGCCTCGATCACGCGCTCGAACAGCGCAGGGCTGGCGAGCGGCCGGGCCGCGTCGTGCACGAGCACGACCTGCGCGTCATCGGGCACGGAGGCCAGGCCGTTGCGCACCGACGCCGACCGGGTGGCTCCACCGGACGTGGTCACCGCAGCCCGGTCGAAGTGGACGTCGCCCATGATCTCGGGGGTCAGGACCAGCACGACGCCGTCGCAGACCGACGCTGCGATGCGCACCGATCGGGCCACGACCATCTCGTCGTCGACCAGCTCGAGCTGCTTGGGGCCGCCGAAGCGACGGCCGGATCCCGCAGCGACCACGACGCACCACGTGCCGCCCAGGGGGATCTTGGTGTGGTCCGCCACCCCCCGAACCTACCGCCGTCGCTCCGTTGCGACGGACGTCACTCCCATTGTCGGTACCATGCTCACGTGAGTGACATGGAGCTGCTGCAGGGCATCGAGTTGTTCGACCAGTTCGACGACGACGACTTCCGCCAACTGGCCGACGCCGCGGAGACGGTCGAGTTGATCCGCTCCGACGTCGTCTTCGCCGAGGGCGCCGAGGCCGACGCCTGCTACATCGTCACGGAGGGCCGCGTGGCCATCTCCAACAAGAGCTTCGACGGACGTGAGTCCATGGTCGCGATCATGGAGCGCGGCGACCTGTTCGGCGAGATGGGCCTGTTCGACGGGCTCGGCCGTTCCGCCGAGGCCCGGTCGCTCGAGCCGTCCGCCGTCCTGCGGGTCCCCTACGACGTGCTGCGGTCGGTGTGGGAGACCAAGCCGGAGCTGCTCTGGTCGGTCGTGCGCCTGCTCAGCCAGCGCATCCGGTCGACCGACGAGGCGCTCGCCGACGCGTTCTTCCTGGACGTGACCGGCCGAACCGCCAAGCACCTGCTCGAGCTCGCCGGCGACCGCGACGAGTTCGAGATCCCGATCACCCAGGAGGAGCTCGCCGGTCTGGTCGGCGCCTCACGCGAGCGCGTCAACAAGGCGATCGCCAGCTTCCTGCGCCTGGGCTGGATCGAGCAGAACGACCGCTCGTACCGCATCCTGAAGCGGCGCGAGCTGGAGATCCGCTCGCAGTAGTCGGACGTGTTCGGCGGCTCAGCCGCCGGCCAGGAAGTCGAGCACGCGTGCCCACGCATCGGCGGCGTCGTCCGCCCGGTGCGCCGGACGCGTCGCATCGTGGACGAACCCGTGATCCGCGTCCTCGTAGCGCAGCACCGTCGCGCCGGCCGCCTCCAGCGCGTCGACGTCGTCCGGTGGCGTCCAGGCGTCGACCCCGCCCACGACCGCCATCACCTCGACGTGGTCCGGGCGTCCGTCGACGGCATGCAGGGCGTGGCCCTGGCCGGGACCGGACCACGCCTCGGGCACGCGGATCATCCCGTAGAACCCGGCGACGCGATCGAACCGGCCGAGCGAGGCGCCCTTGAGCGCGTACATGCCGCCCATGCAGAACCCGATCAACCCGACGTGCTCGCATCCGGTGACCTCGGCCGCAGCGACGGCGTCGGCGAGCAGCCGGTCGTCGTAGGTGCTGCGCAACGCGACCGACCGGGCGTCGAAGCCGTCGGCGGCCTCGGCACCCGGCAGGTCCTGTCCAGGGAACGGCTCGATGGCCACCACGGACCAACCGGTGCGCCGCGAGAGGTCGCGGCACATGTCGGCGAAGAGCGGACGCAGGCCCCACAGGTCGGGGACGATCACGAGGCCCCGTTCGGCGCCGTCGACGAGCTCGGCGGTGGCCGGGGTGCCGCTGGGCAGGGTCAGGTCCATGTGCCCGACCCTACCGAGCTGCGGCGCGGCGCCCTGGGTGAGGCGGATGCGCCGCCCCCTCCCGGCGACCGACCGGTCGGTGCCGCTACGCGGCCGCCGCCGCGAGGATGCCGTCCATCTGGCCCATCGACTCGGTGAGGCCCTCGTCCATGCCCATGGCGACCAGCTGCTCCATCGCCTCGGTGGAGGGGAAGGTCGAGGTGATCAGGACCGAGGTGCCGCCCTCCCGCTCGGACAGCTCGACGCGCATCACGGTGACGGGCATCTCCTCGTTCGGTCGGCCCTGGTCGTCGGCGAAGCCGTCGCGCACCTCGAGTCGGCGTGGGGCGTCGACGGCCACGACCGCCCACCAGCCGTGGTACCTCTCCCCCTCGGGCCCGGTCATGAAGTAGGTCACCATCCCGCCCGGCTCGAGCTCGTGCTGCTCGAACGTCGCCGGGTACTCCGGCGGGCCCCACCAGCGCTCCAGCTTGCGGGGATCGGACCACAGCTGCCAGACGCGATCGACCGGGTGGTCGAACTCCGCGGCCACGGTCATGGTCAGCGCCTCCGGGTCCTTGCGGATCTCGGTCACGGTCATCTCGGTGCTCCTTCGTCGTCGAGGTCCTCGGCGAGCACGTCGCCGAATCGGTCCATGCGCGCCCTCCACAGGGCGTCGAGCTGGTCGAGCAGCAGTCCCGCACGCCGAACGGTGTCGACGTCGCCGCGCACGAGCTGCTCGCGTCCGCGGCGGCGTTTTGCGACCAGGCCCGCCCGCTCCAGCACGGCCACGTGCTTCTGCACCGCCGCGAAACTCATCGGGTAGTGCTCGGCGAGAGCGGACACGGAGCGCTCGGCGCCCAGGACGCGCACGACGATGTCGCGTCGGGTGGCGTCCGCGAGTGCGTGGAACACCCGGTCGGCCTCGTCTTGGGTCAGCTCACCTACAACCATTCGGTTGTACGTTAGCGGACGGGCGCGGCAAAGTCATCACCTGGGCCGCGCGCGGGGCGCTCACGGTGGCGCGGGTCGGGCCGACAGGGTGACGCCGGACCGGGCTCAGGCGTAGCGGTCGAGGATGCTCGACTCGGCGATGCGCGCCAGGGCGTCCTTGATGGTCGGCGCCCAGTGCTCGCCGACGCCCTCCACCGCGGCCAGATCGCTCACGCTGGCACGGGTGAGCTTGTCGAGTGCGCCGAACTCGGTGATGAGCCGCTCGGCGACCTCTTCGGGCAGTCGTGGGATGCGCGCCAGCATCCGGAACCCACGGGGCTCGATCGAGGCGTCCAGGTCGTCGGTCTGTCCCGACAGGTGCAACGAGTGCACGACCTCCTCGGCATCGAGCAGCTCGTCGATCGACAGGTCCGACAGGGTGTCGATGGCCTGCTCCAGGTTCCAGGTGGCGTCCGACTGGAAGTAGTCCCGGACCACCAGGCGCCGCTCGTCCTCGACGCCGGCCATGAGCTCGCGCAGCTGGAGCCGGACCAGGCGGCCGTCGGTGCCCAGCTCGGTGAGGTACTGCTCGATCTCCTCCGAGATGCGTGCGACCAGCTCCGCCCGCTGGAGCAACGTGACCACGTCGCGCAGCGTCACGATGTCCTCCACCTCGAGCGAGGTGAGGTTGGACGACACCTCGTCCAGGCGGGTCTTGTAGCGCTCCAGCGTCTGCAGCGCCTGGTTGCAGCGCCCCAGGATCGCCGGGATGGACTCGAGCTGGTAGCGCTCGTTCTTGGTGTAGACGGTCACCACGGCCATGTCCTCGGAGACCGAGATGACGGGCACGCCGATGGACCGGGCCACTCGCTCGGCGGTGCGGTGCCGAGTGCCGGTCTCCTCGGTGGGGACGTTCGGGTTGGGCACCAGGTGCACGTTCGCCCGCGCGATGTAGCCCGCGTCGGGTGTCAGGACGATCGCCCCGTCGGTCTTGGCCAGCTCCGACAGCCGCTGCGGCGAGAACGAGGCGTTCACGAGGAACCCGCCCGAGGAGATGTTGAGCACCTCGGGTCCGTCACCGATGACGATCAGCGCGCCCATGCCGGCCTTGAGGATGCGGTCCAGGCCCTCACGCAGCGGTCGTCCCGGCGCCACCGCGGCCAACGCGCTCAGCAGTTCCTTGCTGTGACGTTCGGTCACCGCGCACCGGCCTCGGCTCGGCGCCGGCGCCGCGAACGGCCTGCGATCGTCGACGGGCGGAACATCGGCACAGTGTAGGTGGGCGGGGTCAGGTCCGCCGGAGGTCCAGGAGATCCAACGCAGCCGCCAGCGTCGGCACACGGAGCAGCTCGATCGGTGCGTCCACCGACGGCACGGAGCGAGGCACGATCGCCGAGGTGAACCCCATGCGCGACGCCTCGGCCAGGCGGCGGTCGATCCGACCGACCTGGCGCAGCTCACCTCCCAGGCCCACCTCCCCGCACGCCACCAGCGAGTCGCCCACCGGGCGCCCGACGAACGCCGAGGCGAGCGCGACGCAGAGGGCCAGGTCCGCGCCGGGCTCGACGACCTTCACACCGCCGACGGCCATGGCGTAGACGTCGTTGGCGGCGATGGGCATCTGCGCGCGACGGTCCAGCACCGCCAGCAGCAACGCGAGACGGCCGTTGTCGAGTCCCTGGGTGGACCGCCGGGGCTGCGCCAGCGTGGACGGGGCCACGAGCGTCTGCACCTCCACCAGGAGCGGGCGGTGCCCTTCGAGCGCCGGGGTGATGACGGTCCCGGGGATGCCGGGGCGACGGTCGCCGAGGAACATGCTCGACGGGTCCGGCACCGGGACGAGGCCGTCGGAGGCCATGGCGAACAGGCCGAGCTCCTCGGTGGAGCCGAAGCGGTGCTTCTGCGCCCGCAGCAGCCGCAGGGCGTGGTGGCGATCGCCCTCGAAGGACAGCACCGTGTCGACGACGTGCTCGAGCACACGCGGGCCGGCGAGCTGGCCCTCCTTGGTGACATGACCGACCAGCAGGACCGTGGTGCCGGTGCGCTTGGCGGCCTGCACCAGCTGGTGGGCGCACTCGCGCACCTGGGTGACCGATCCCGGCGCCGAGCTGTACTGGGGGTCCTGCAGGGTCTGGATGGAGTCGACCACGCAGACCTCCGGGCGGAGCTGGTCCAGGTGGGCGATGACGTGCGGCAACGACGTCTCGGCCGCCAGCAGCAGGTGCTCCGACAGGGCGTCCAGCCGGTCGGCACGCAGCCGCACCTGGTCAGCCGACTCCTCGCCGGTGACGTAGAGCACGGTCGCCCCGGCCCGGGCGCGGGCGCCCATGAGCTGGAGCACGAGGGTGGACTTGCCGACGCCCGGCTCGCCGCCGACCAGGGTGACGCTGCCGGGCACCAGACCGCCGCCGAGCACACGATCGACCTCGGACAGACCGGTCGGCACGGGTCGCCCGTCCGACGAGCGGACCGCCGTGATGGGCACCGGGGGCGTGGGCGGCTGTGCCAGCACGCTCGCGGGGGACGGGACGTCGAGCTCCTCGGCCAGGGTGTTCCAGTCGCCGCAGCCGCTGCACTGCCCCGCCCACTTGGGCGCGTCGGCTCCGCAACTCATGCACCTGAACACCGTGCGACTCCTGGCCATGGACCGGAACCCTACGGGCGCCCTGTGACACTCCCCGCCATGGCCCGGGCCGGCGTCAGCCGTCCCGGTGGCGCAGCACCAGTCCGACCACGGCCAACCCCGCGGCTGCGAGCACCAGGACGACCCCGACCAGGATCGTCGTGCGGGTCCCCGAGTCGTCGACCGTGCTCGTCGAGGTCAGGGTGGTGGACGTCGCCTCGCCACCCGTCAGCGGGAACTCCCAGACCGCCGCGTCGTCGCGCACCTCACCGTTGGTCTCCGGTGCCCCGCCGGGCATCGACACGACGACGTCGAGCGTGGCGGTGGCCGGGTCGTCCGCGCCCTCGGCGGCCAGCTCCTCGGGCGTGCGGGCGAGCGCCAGTCCACCGAGCGACGAGGTCAGGAAGGCGTCACCGAACTGCGCCAGGTCACCCGCCAGCTCCACCGAGCTGGAGAACCCGTAGGACGTCGACGCGAAGCCGTCCTCGATCGACAGCTCGGCGTCACGGAACACCCCGTCGACGCCGCCGACCTCGTCGAGCACCGTGGCCAGCTGGTCGGGCGACCCGAAGGGGCGCACCGCCCGCAGCGTCAACGACCCGTCGTCGCCCGTCGCCGGCTCCTCGACCTGCCAGCCCGCGGCCGCCAGGTCGTCGGTGCGCAACGCGGTGGCGGGGTCGCCGAGGCGGCCCGCTGCGTCCTCGTCCAGGCGCGCCGTGACGGTGACCGTGCCCGACCCGTCCTCCTCGACCGCGATCGCGACCTCCGTGCGGACCCGGCACGCCGACAGGAGCACGGCCGCGAGGGCGACGAGGAGGAGCAGCGCATGGCGACGTGGGGGCACGCCGGCCGAGGATATCGGCCGACGCAGCCCGCCTGGTCGAGCGCGGTCGACCGCCGCCGGGACGCGACGACGGCCGACCCGGAGGTCGGCCGTCGTCGGTCGTTCGATGCGGTGGAGCTCAGTCGGTGGTCGTGGTGACCACGAGCTCCTCGATCGGCGGTGGCTCGAAGCCCTCGACCCCGGTGAAGGTGAGCATCTTCTCGCCCTCGTTCTCGGGATCGTCGGCGACGTCCACCACGATGGTCTGTCCGGCGTGGAAGTCCTTGTAGAGCAGCCGCTCGGACACCGGGTCCTCGACCAGGCGCTGGATGGCACGACGCAGGGGTCGGGCACCGAGCGTCGGGTCGTAGCCACGGTCGGCCAGGAGGTACTTGGCCTCCTGGGTGACCTCGAGCCCCATGCCCAGGCCGACCAGCTGCTCGCCGACCCGCTTGATCATGAGGTCGACGATGGTGGTCACCTCGGCCTTGGACAGCTCGTGGAAGACGATCACGTCGTCGATGCGGTTCAGGAACTCGGGGCGGAAGTGGGCCTTCAGCGCCTCGTTGACCTTCTCCTTCATCTTCTCGTACGTGATGGCCTCGTCGCGCTTGGAGAAGCCCACGTTGGCCTTGCGCAGGTCCGCCGTGCCCAGGTTGGAGGTCATGATCAGCACGGTGTTGCGGAAGTCGACCGACCGACCCTGCGAGTCGGTCAGGCGGCCTTCCTCGAGGATCTGCAGCAGCGTGTTGAACACGTCCGGGTGGGCCTTCTCGATCTCGTCGAAGAGCACGACGGAGAAGGGCTTGCGGCGCACGGCCTCGGTGAGCTGGCCGCCCTCCTCGTAGCCGACGTAGCCCGGGGGCGAGCCCACGAGCCGGCTGACCGTGTGCTTCTCCATGTACTCGGACATGTCGAGGCTGATCATGGCGGACTCGTCACCGAAGAGGAACTCGGCGAGGGTCTTGGCGAGCTCGGTCTTGCCGACGCCGGAGGGGCCCAGGAAGATGAACGAGCCCGACGGGCGCTTGGGGTCCTTGAGACCGGCGCGGGTGCGGCGGATGGCCTGGCTGACGGCCTTGATCGCCTGCTCCTGGCCGATGACCCGGCGGTGCAGCTCGTCCTCCATGCGCAGGAGCTTGGAGGTCTCCTCCTCGGTGAGCTTGTAGACCGGGATGCCGGTCCACAGCGAGAGCACCTCGGCGATGGCCTCCTCGTCGACCTCGTCGAACAGGTCGACGCCGGCGGCCTTCATCTCGACGTCCTTCGCGTCCTTCTTGGCGAGGAGCTCCTTCTCGCGGTCGCGCAGGCGGCCGGCCTCCTCGAAGTCCTGGCTCTCGACCGCGTCCTTCTTCAGGCGCACGACCTCGGCCAGCTCGTTCTCGATCTCCCGGTAGTCCGGCGGGGTCTGCATGCGACGGATGCGCAGGCGGGACCCGGCCTCGTCGATGAGGTCGATGGCCTTGTCCGGCAGGAATCGGTCCGAGATGTAGCGGTCGGCCAGGTTGGCCGCGGCCACGAGGGCCTGGTCGGTGATGGTGACCCGGTGGTGGGTCTCGTAGCGCTCGCGCAGACCCTTGAGGATCTCGATGGTGTGCGCGACCGACGGCTCGTCGACGACGACCTTCTGGAAGCGGCGCTCGAGCGCGGCGTCCTTCTCGAGGTGCTTGCGGTACTCGTCGAGCGTGGTGGCGCCGATGGTCTGGAGCTCACCACGGGCGAGCATGGGCTTGAGGATGCTGGCGGCGTCGATCGCGCCCTCGGCCGCACCGGCGCCGACGAGCGTGTGGATCTCGTCGATGAACAGGATGATGTCGCCGCGGGTCTTGATCTCCTTGAGCACCTTCTTGAGGCGCTCCTCGAAGTCGCCGCGGTAGCGCGAGCCCGCCACCAGCGCGCCGAGGTCCAGGGTGTAGAGCTGCTTGCCCTGCAGCGTCTCGGGCACCTGGTCCGCTGCGATCGCCTGGGCGAGGCCCTCGACGATGGCGGTCTTGCCGACGCCCGGCTCGCCCACGAGCACCGGGTTGTTCTTGGTCCGGCGGCTGAGCACCTGCATCATGCGCTCGGTCTCGCGGTCGCGGCCGATCACCGGGTCGAGCTTCTTGTCGCGCGCGAGCTGGGTGAAGTTGCGGCCGAACTGGTCGAGCACCAGGGAGCCCGACGGCGTGTCGCCGCCCGAGCCGGTGGAGGCACCGGCCTTCTCGCCACCCTGGGGCGGCTGGCCGGTGGAGCCGGGGTAGCCCGACAGGAGCTGGATGACCTGCTGGCGGACCCGGGACAGGTCGGCGCCGAGCTTGACGAGCACCTGCGCGGCGACGCCCTCGCCCTCGCGGATCAGGCCCAGCAGGATGTGCTCGGTGCCGATGTAGTTGTGGCCCAGCTGCAGGGCCTCGCGCAGCGAGAGCTCCAGGACCTTCTTGGCGCGCGGGGTGAAGGGGATGTGGCCCGACGGCGAGGAGCCGCCCTGGCCGATGATCTCCTCGACCTGCTGACGCACGGCCTCGAGCGAGATGCCCAGCGACTCGAGCGCCTTGGCGGCGACGCCCTCACCCTCGTGGATGAGGCCGAGCAGGATGTGCTCGGTGCCGATGTAGTTGTGGTTGAGGAGGCGGGCCTCCTCCTGAGCCAGCACGACCACCCGACGGGCCCGGTCGGTGAAGCGTTCGAACACGTATCTGCCTCCAAGAAGCGATGTGGGAACAGTGTAACGCCGGGCGAGGGCGTCACCTTCCCGGGTTGTGGGACCCCATCGGCCGAAACCCGCTCCGCTCACAGCTTTCCGGCCGGGATCGGTGCCCCGGCAGGGATCCCGGGCACCGCATGGGGCATCGACGCGCCGGACAGGTATCTTCGTCGTCGTGGCTGGAATCAACCCCCTCGAGGTGATGCCGACGATGGCAGGCGACTTGGCGCGGGTCGAGACCCGTCTGGTCGAGTCCGCCACCACCGAGGATCCGACGTTGACCGAGATCGCCACGCACCTGATCGCGGCGGGTGGCAAGCGGGTGCGGCCCGGCTTCACCATCGCCGCGGCCGCCACTGGGCTCGGCGACGACGCACCGGCCTCCGACGCCTCGGTCACCGGCGGCGTGGCGGTCGAGCTGGTGCACCTGGGATCGCTCTACCACGACGACGTGATGGACGAGGCCGAGGTCCGCCGCACCGTCGACAGCGTGAACGCCCGCTGGGGCAACCTGCGAGCGATCCTCGCGGGCGACTTCCTCCTGGCCCGGGCGTCCGAGCTCGCTGCGTCGCTGGGGGTCGAGGTCGCCGGCCTGCTCGCCAACACGATCGGTCGGCTCTGCGCCGGTCAGCTGCTCGAGCTGCAGCACGCGTTCGACCTGGGCCGCACCGAGGACCTCTACCTGCGCTCGATCGACGGCAAGACGGCCTCCCTCCTGGCGTCGAGCTGTCGCATCGGGGGGATCGTGGCAGGCCTTCCCAGGGACCAGGTCGACGCGCTGACGACCTTCGGGCACAGCTACGGCATGGCGTTCCAGATCGTGGACGACGTCCTGGACCTGGTGGCCTCCGAGGCCGACATGGGCAAGCCCGTGGGCCACGACATCGAGGAGGGCGTCTACACCCTCCCCGTCCTCTACAGCCTGGACGGACCCCACGGCGCCGAGCTCCGAGCCATGCTCGGCGGCCCCGTCGAGCCCGACGTGCGCGACCGGGCGGCCGAGATCGTGCGCGACGGCCACGGCATCGACCGCGCGATCGAGCGGGCGAACCTGTTCGCAGCCGACGGACGCGCCGCGCTGGCGATGCTGCCGGACAGCCCCGGCGTGGTGGGCCTCTCGGCGGCCGCCGCGTACCTGCTCGACAGCGTCGAGGCCGCCGCGGCCGCCTGAGCGACGCGGCTCACATCAGACGAGAGCTCTCCGACACCGTGTGCTGGTGCAGCTCGGTGCCGGTGACCGACAGCCCACCCATGCCGACCAGGAACGTCGCCATGTGGTCGGTCGCCATGTGCTCGCCCATCGCCTCGGGCGACGCCCACTCCTCGTAGACCCGGAACACGCCGGGCTCGGAGGGCGAGGCCCAGAAGCCGTAGGTCACGTTGCCCTCCTCGGCGAGGGTGGCCTCCACCAGGGGGCCGATGAGCTCGACCATCTGGTCGTGGTGCTCGGGGGTGACGGAGATGATTCCGGAGACGATCAGCATGGCGTCAACCTAGGCGACGCCACGCTGCTGTCGATCGTCCGTGATGACCCCTGGACTCGGAGGGTTCGGTCTGCTTAACATCGTGGGCGTGATCGTGTGCCACTGCCACGGGGTGAGCGACCGTCGGATCGAGGCCGAAGCCGGCCTGGGTGCGAGCGATGCCGACGACCTCGCGCGCCGCTGTGGTGCGGGGAGCGACTGCGGCGGGTGCCTCCCGCTGATCGAGGACCTGCTCGACACCACCAGCTGGCGGTCGGTCACCTCGGTGCAGCTCGCCTCCTGAGCCCCCGACGGGTCGGTGCGACCCACCGATCAGGGCTGCAGTCGCCGCACGATCAAGGACGCCTGACGCGCCCCGGCAACCGCGGCATCCCGCATCACGGCGTCGTACGCTGAGCGGACACCCCACAGAGGAGACCATCGTGAACGGCGACCCGGAGATCATCGAATTCCTGAACGAGGCGCTGACCGCCGAGCTGACCGCCATCAACCAGTACTTCATCCACGCCAAGATGAACGAGAACTGGGGCTACAAGCGCCTCGCCCACAAGTTCTACGAGGAGTCCATCGACGAGATGAAGGACGCGGAGAAGCTGATCGACCGCATCCTGTACCTCGAGGGCGTGCCCAACCTGCAGCGCTACAACACCGTCGCCGTCGGTGAGACCGTGCCCGAGCAGCTCGAGCTGGACCGCCAGACCGAGGTCGCCGCCGTCGAGCGCTACAACCGAGGTGTCGCCCTCGCCGTCGCCAAGGGCGACAACGGCACACGCGACCTGCTCGAGAGCCGGCTGGTCGACGAGGAGTCGCACCTCGACTGGATCGAGACCCAGCTGAGCGCGATCGCCGACATCGGCATCCAGAACTACCTCTCCCAGCAGCTGTACCGCGACGACGACTGATCCGGCGTCGCCCGGGCGACCCCGCGACGCAGCGCAGGTGACGACGACGGCTGCGACGGCAGACCGGCCTACCCTGCCGGGGTGAGCACGGACCCCGCCCCGCACCCGGTCGACCGCTTCGACGAGGACGGCGGGGTGCCCCAACGCCGGTTCCAGGCGCCCGACGGGTCCACGACGATCCACCTCGTGCGCCACGGCGCCACACAACCGGCGCACGCCGACCGGCCGTTCCCGACGGTCGACGGCCACGGCGACCCGAGCCTGGCACCCGAGGGCGTCGAGCAGGCGGGTCGGGTCGCCCGGCGGCTCCTGGACGAGCACGGGCGCGCCCCGTTCTCGGCGGTCTACGTCACCAACCTGCGCCGGACGGCGGAGACGGCCGCGCCCTTCGTGGAGGCGACCGGCCTCGAGGTGCACGTGGAGCCGGCGCTGCGCGAGGTGCACCTGGGCGAGTACGAGGGCGGGCTGCTGCGCCTGCGCGGCGCCGAGGGGGACCCCCTGGTCCGCGAGGTCTACCTCCAGGAGCGCTGGGACGTCCTGCCCGGTGCCGAGCGGTGGGAGGACTTCCAGGGACGGTGCGTCGCAGCGGTCGAGCGCATCGCGGGCGCCCACCGGGGCGAGCGCGTCGTGGTCGTCGTGCACGGCGGCGTCATCTCGGCGGTGCTGGCGCACGTCACGCGCTCGCGGAACTTCGCGTTCGTCACGGCCGACAATGCGTCGCTGAACGAGATCGTGCACCTCGCTGCGCCGATCGACCGGTGGGTCCTGCGCCGCTTCAACGACGTCGCCCACCTCGACGTCTGAGTCGAGCTCACGACTCCTCGTTCGGCGCGACCGCCCATTTGTGATCTGAAACCGAGGCCATGGCCTCGGTTTCAGATCACAAATGGGCGGTGGGTCGGCCGACGAAGGGTCTCGTCGGCTGGCCGCGCAGCGATCCCGCCGGGGCGTGGTCCTCGGGGTGATCGAGCTCGACGTCGTCCCAGACGGGGAGCACCAGCGCCGACGGTCGGTCGCCACCCCAGCCGATCCCGTGCACCGCTCCCTCGACGACCGGGTTCTCGAAGCACCAGAACGGGTGGTCCCGGCCGGGTGTCGAGATCTGCACGCGGAGGCGGGATCCCTTGCGCAGGACGTGGGCGACGGGGTGCAGCGGCACGCGGACACGGATCCACTCCCCCGGGACGAGCGCCCGACGGTCCTCGGCGGCGAACGTGTAGTCGACGCGCAGCGCGTCGGAACGGTCGTCCTCGCGGCGGTGGACCGGGCGGTGCCAGCCGCACTGGAGCCGGACCTCGACGCCGTCGTCGCGCACCTCGGTGAGCGTCGCCTGCACCGCGGTGTCCTCGGTCGCCGGGCACAGCCACAGCTCGACGTGACCGGCGCCCGCCAGCACCCTCGGCTGCTCGAGCGGCGCCGTCAGGTGCTCGACGTGGTGCTCCGGCGCGAACCGCGTCCACTCGAACGCCAGCTCGCCGGTGGGTCGGGTGAAGCGGTCGAGGTCCGACAGCCACTGCGACGCATACGACTCGGCACCGGCCTCGGGGTCGTCCTCGTAGTGCTCCACGCCCGACGCCTCGGGCGGCGACTCGACGAGCGCGCCGTCGGCGGCGAAGTACAGGTGCCAGGGCCGCACGCCGGGCGGCGGGAACGATGAGGTCCCCACCTCGTGGCGGTGTCCGACGGCGCCGAGGTCGCCGCCACCGGCCCCGTTGTCGAAGAGGATCCGCACCCGGGGCTCGCTGCGGTACTCCGCCAGCGCGGCCTCGAGGTCGTCGCCGTGGTGGGCGAAGCGGTCCGGCTCGATGCCGGCGGTCGTGCCGAACACCTCGGCGAACTGCAGCGGCGCGAACTGACGGATCAGCTCGGGCACCACGGGCACCCGCCGCGCCACGTGGAACGACAGGAACTCGAACCACCGCAGGATCACCATCGGGCTGTAGCCGTCGGGATGGTGCCCGTTGAACAGCGTGAGCCGCTGCTCGGGACTGGCGGCGAAGTCCTCGAGCATCATCGCGAAGCGACTTCCCGTCTGCTCGTCCTGCCATGCCCCGGTCAGGTACACCGGCACCTCGATCCGCTCCACGAGCGCCGCGGCGCGCCGAGGCTCCATCATCGGACGAAAGGTCTCGGTCGCACGTCCGAAGCGCTCGAAGTCCAGGTTCTGGCTCCGGATGTCCTGGTTGGCCCTCGCCGTCTCGTCGCCGGCGTCGATGCGCCGCTGGTCCCAGGACTGCCCTCCGGCGCGGGTCTGCAGGTCGCGGGCCGCCACCCAGGCGCGGGTGAACCCGGAGTTGTAGATGCCGCCGGGCCACTGCTGGCGCCACGGGTCGTCGATGACCGACAGGGGCGTGATCGCAGCGAGGTGCGGCGGGCGCGTGGCCGCCACGTAGAGCTGGCTGATGCCCGGATAGCTCAGCCCGACCATCCCGACGTGGCCGTGCAGCACCCACGGCTGCCGTGCGACGGTCTCGATCACGTCGTGGCCGTCGGCCGCCTGGGCCGGTGAGAACAGGTCGAAGACGCCACCCGAGCAGCCGGTGCCACGCATGTTCACGCCGACCACGGCGAACCCGAGCAGGTTCGCGAGCAGCGTGCCGGGCTGGGGAGCGTCGGGGTCCGACGGGGTGTAGCCCGAGTACTCCACGACCGTCGGCCATGGCGCCGGGCCGTAGAGGTCCTCGTTCGGGAAGCGGACCATCACCGACAGCTGCACGCCGTCGCGCACGGTCAGGTAGCCGTAGCCCTCGGGCAGCTCCTGGTCGTACAGCTCGGGGTCCGGGTGCTCGTCGAGCGCGAGGACGTGCACCGGGATGCCCTCGACCGAGTAGTCGCCGGGTCGCAGGGTGTGGCCGGACGCGAGGGCCTCGGACAGGTCCTCCGCCCGGGCGAGGACCCGGTGCTCGGCCGGCACGAAGGCAACGAAGGCGTTGCCCCGCTCGTCGGCCACGACGGTCACGACCTCGCGGCCGACGTCGTCGCGCACGACCAGCTGCGCGCCGGGTTCCGCGCCCGTGACCGTCAACGTCTCGACTCCGCCGCGCACCTGCATGTCGCCCCCCGCATCTGCTCGGACGAGGAGTGTACGCACCTGCCCCGCCCGCGTCGCGGGTGCGACGGCGGCCCGACCCGCGGCACGACGCGCCGCGCGACGACCTCGCGACGACGGCGCAGGGAGTGCCTCAGCGGTCGGGGCGCTCCTCGGCGGGGAACCAAGCGGCGTCGCCGCCGACGTAGCGCACGTGCACCTGCTCGCCGCGGGCCACGACCGGCATCGACGGCCGACGGATCTGCAGCGCGAGATCGCCCGCGCGCACCAGGTAGGTGGTGTCGTGCCCCACGAACTCGACCAGCTCCACCGTCGCCGACACGCCACCGGGCTCGCCACCGGCTGAGGTGCCGGGCACGAGCTCCAGGTGCTCGGGTCGCACCAGCACATCGACGTCGCCGCTCGCGGTCGAGACCAGCGGCAGGGTGCCCAGCACCGTCGTCGCCGCGTCGCCCTGCGCCGTGCCCGACAGCAGGTTCGCGTCACCCACGAACCCGGCCAACCACCGCGTCGCCGGACGCTGGTAGAGCTCGGCCGGGGGCCCGACCTGCACGACGCGGCCCTCGGCCAGCACCGCGACGCGGTCGCCGAGCACGAACGCCTCGTCCTGGTCGTGCGTGACGAACACCGTGGTGATGCCCAGGCCCACGAGGAGCTGGTGGATCTCGGTGCGCACGTGGGCGCGCAACGAGGCATCCAGGTTGGAGAACGGCTCGTCGAGCAGCAGCACCGACGGCCGCGGCGCGATCGCCCTGGCGAGCGCCACGCGCTGCTGCTGCCCGCCCGACAGCGTCGAGGGCATGCGATCGCCCATGCCGGCCAGGCCGACCAGCTCGAGCGCCTCGTCGATGCGCGGCGACACCTTGCGCTCGGCGCGGGGCAGGCCGAAGCCGACGTTGCGCGCCACCGACAGGTGCGGGAACAGCGCCCAGTCCTGGAACACCATGCCCACCCGACGGCGCTCGGGCGCGACGAAGGTGTCGGACGACGTCAGCAGCCGGTCCCCCACCGTCACGGTGCCGTCGTCGGGACGCTCCAGGCCGGCGATGATGCGCAGCAACGTCGTCTTGCCGCACCCGCTGGGCCCCAGCAGCGCCAGCGCGCCGCCGGCCTCGACGGCGACGTCCACCCCGGCGAGCACGAGGGACCGACCGTCGAAGGTCTTGGTGACCCCGGCCACCTCGACGCCGGCCGCGTCGACCGCGATCCCGGACGGCTCCGTCGACCCGTTGGACGCCGGCGCCGGCGACGGCTCGCTCACGGGGTCAGCCACCAGCGCCGGCGTCGTCCGACCCGGGCAGCTCGGACAGGTCCTGTTCGGGCCGCAGGGTCGGGAACAGGACGATGTCGCGGATGGTGTGGGTGTCGGTCAGCAGCTGCGCCAGGCGGTCCATGCCGATGCCCAGGCCCACCGTGGGTGGGAGCCCGTAGTCGAGGGAGCGCAGGTAGTCGTGGTCGACCGCCATCGCCTCGTCGTCGCCGGCGGCCTTCTGCGCCGCCTGGTCCATGAAGCGGTTGCGCTGCTCGGTGGGGTCGGTCAGCTCGGTGAAGCCGTTGCAGAGCTCGCGACCCACGACGATCGCCTCGAAGCGCTCGGTCAACCCCTCGTGCTCGCGGTGCTCACGCGACAGCGGGGACACCTCGGTCGGGTAGTCGATGACGAAGGTCGGGTCCCACAGCGTGTGCTCGGTGGTCTTCTCGTACAGCTCGAGCAACAGCTTGCCGGTCCCGTAGCTGTCCCTCCACGGCACGTCGTGGTCGTCGCAGAGCTGGCGCAACCGCTCGATCGGCGTGTGGATGCTGATGTCCTCGCCGACCGACGCCGAGGTGAGCTCGGCCATGGTGGCGCGCCGCCACGGCGCGGACAGATCCACGTCGCGACCGCCGAAGGTCACGGTGGTCGACCCGCAGAGCTCCGTCGCCAGGTGCGCGACGAGCTCCTCGGTGAGCGCCATGTGGACGTGGTAGTCGCCATAGGCCTCGTACGCCTCGAGCATGGTGAACTCGGGGTTGTGCCGGTTGGAGGTGCCCTCGTTGCGGAACACCCGGGCGATCTCGAACACCTTCTCGAAACCGCCGACGACCAGGCGCTTCAGGTAGAGCTCCGGCGCGATGCGCAGGAACATCTCCTGGTCGAGCGCGTTGTGGTGCGTGGCGAAGGGCCGTGCGAGGGCGCCGCCGGGGATCGGGTGCAGGACCGGCGTCTCGACCTCGAGGTAGCCGCGGTCCTCCATGAAGCGCCGCGTCAGCGACAGCATCCGGGAGCGCACCTGGAACGCGTGCCGGGCCTCCTCGGTCACCCACAGGTCGACGTACCGCTGGCGGTAGCGCATGTCCGGATCGGTGATGCCGTGCCACTTGTCGGGGAACGACCGGCGTGTCGGCGCGAGCAGGGACCAGGAGTCGACGCGGATCGACAGCTCGCCCTTCCTCGTCGTCATCACCACGCCCTCGACGCCGATCCAGTCACCGATGTTCAGCTCGCAGAACTGCTCGAAGTCCGGAGTCGCGGCGGCGCGGGCGAACAGCTGGATGCGCCCCGACGAGTCCGCCAGCGTGCCGAAGGCCAGCTTGCCCATCTCGCGACGCAGCATCAGCCGGCCGGCGACCCGCACCACGACGTCGGTCTCGACGCCCTCCTCGAGCTGATCGAACCGCTCGGCGAGCTCGCCCGCCGAGTCGGTCACGTCGTAGGTGTAGGGCTGGTCGAAGCCGCGCTCGCGGGCGACGTCGGGCGAGATCTGGGTCCCGTCGGGGTTGATCGGGGCATCGCTCACGACTGGTTCTTCTCCCAGATCAGACGGAGCCCGTGCAGGGTCAGCCACGGCTCCTCGTGCTCGATCGACTCGGCGATCGGGGCGATCAGCGAGGCCAGACCACCCGTCGCGATGATCGTCGCGTCCCCGGTCACCTCCTCGATCCGGTCGCACATGCCGTCGACCATGGCGGAGTACCCGTACACGGCGCCGGACTGCACCGACTCCATCGTGGTCTTACCGATCACGCTGCGCGGCTCGCTGAGCTCGACACGACGCAGCGCAGCGGCGCGGCCGAACAGCGCGTCCATGGAGATCTCGATGCCCGGGAAGATCGCGCCACCCAGGTACTCGCCCTTGTCGGAGATCACGTCGAAGGTCGTGGCGGTGCCGAAGTCGACGACGATCGTCGGGCCGCCGTACAGGTCGTAGGCACCGACGGCGTTCGCGATGCGGTCCGCGCCGACCTCACGCGGGTTGTCGTAGAGCACCGGCATGCCCGTCTTGACCCCGGTGCCGAGGATGACCGGCTCGACCTCGAGGTAGCGCTCGCACATGCGCCGCAGCTCGAACGTGATGCTCGGCACGCCGGACGACACCGCCACGCCGCGGATGTCGCTGGCCAGATCGAGGTCACGGGTGGCGAGCAGGTGACGGATGAAGAGCGCCAGCTCGTCGCTGGTGCGCTCGGCGCGGGTCGCCATTCGCCAGTGGTCGAGCAGCTCGTGGCTGCGATCGCCCGAGTCGTAGAGACCCACCACGGTCTGGGTGTTGCCGACATCGATGACCAGCAGCACGTGGCCTCCTCGGGCTCGGTCCTCGAGGTGGCCCCCCGGGTTCGGTGGAGCTCTCATCGGACGGAACCCACATGATGGTCGAGCGGCGACACCGGGTGCCACATTCATCCGGCGGCGCGTGCGCACCCCATGCGGTGGGGCGGACCAGGGTCCACCGGCACCGTGGGCTCAGAGGGTCAGCGGATAGGGCTCCATCGTTGGGCCCAGTCGATGAGCTTGGCTGCGAGTAGGAACGCGATGGCAAGTTGGAGCTGTGCTCGTCGGTGGCTGCTGCGCCGGTCGGTGTTTCGTCGG